>Ga0306921_10000162_pt1 | contig 50318 bp, 47 predicted proteins | sample sta12Cox44000080_FD_203760 | JGI IMG/M metagenome (GOLD analysis project Ga0306921, IMG submission 203760) | Lab enrichment of tropical soil microbial communities from Luquillo Experimental Forest, Puerto Rico - statoxic.12C.oxic.44.000.080 (v2)... | ecosystem: Environmental > Terrestrial >... | reverse complement strand
CGGCTGGGCGAACTACTTTGACGTTGGCTCAGTCACCAAAGCGTATCGGGCGCTCGACAACTATACAGCCGTGCGGTTGCGCCGGTGGTTGCGCTTCAAGCACAAGGTCAGGGGTTCGAGGCTAGACGGCTAAATCCGAAAGGTCCGTTTACGGCGCATCCTCGTCGTTGCCGGACGCCCAGGCGAAGGTCCCTTCGCAATCCGATTTGCCGACCTTCGTCACGGTGTATTGCAGACCGCAACCTACGCTACAGCGAGCTGCTGAGGACCAGCTGGATAGAGGCGAGGGTAACGAAGGTGGCCAAGGCGGGCATCCCGGTGCGTCACGCGATTCCAGGGGTCGGGAAGAACTTTCAGGATCATTACATCGCCCGCATGTCCTGCGAGGTTCGGGGCATCGAGACGTTGAACGAGCGCGGCCGCGCCGTGTCTTTCGCCGGCGAGGTGCTGCGCTATCTCGCCGAGGACACCGACCGGCGCGCGATGGTCGGCGGGCTCAAATTCTTGCACCGGCTGTTCGCGGCACCGTCCCTGGCGAAATATGTCGTCGCCGAGAAGATGCCTGGACCGCGTGTGCAGAGCGACGACGAGCTGTTGGATTACGCGCGGCAGAACGGCTCGACCGTCTATCACGCGAGCTGCAGCTGCATGACGGGCAGCCACGCGATGAGCGTCGTCAACAGCGAGCACAAGGTGCACGGGCTCGACGCGCTGCGTGTCATCGATGCCTCGATCATGCCGGCGGTGAGCTCGACCAACACCAACGCGCCGACGATCATGATCGCCGAAAAGGGTGCCGCGATGATCAAGGCCGACACACGCCAAAGGCTGGTGGCCTAAGAGCCTGAGCCCCCTTCGTCAATCATCAACAGCCACGGACCGCTTTCGAACCCGGCACTGGCGGTTCGGCCTTGTCCGCGGGAACGGGTCTTCATGCCCCTTTCCGGACCTGGGGACTGGCCGTGCCGTCGGGTCATCATGACCTAACCCAGTCCTTCGACAGCCCGGCCCTGGACAGGCCGCTCTAACCGAAGGATGATCCCCTCGGGCCCGTGGAGTGCGGCCATGGATGTCGGGGGTTGGTTGAGAAGTCTCGGCCTCGGACAGTACGAGGCGCTCTTTCGCGCGAGTGAAATCGACGCCGATTTCCTGCCGGAGCTGACCGACGCCGATCTCGAGAAGCTCGGTGTGCCGCTGGGGCACCGCAAGCGTCTCCTCAGAGCCATCTCCGGTTTGACCGCCGCCGTGACATCGGCGCCGCCCTCCGCATCGACCGCTGCGACGCCGCGCGACGCCGCCGAGCGGCGGCAGTTGACGGTGATGTTTTGCGATCTGGTCGGCTCGACGGCCTTGTCGGCGCGCTTCGACCCCGAGGAGTTGCGCGAGGAGATCCGCGCCTATCAGAACGCCGTTTCGGCCCTCGTCGCGCGCTACGACGGCTTTGTCGCCAAATACATGGGCGACGGGGTGCTGGCCTATTTCGGCTATCCGCGGGCGCATGAGGACGATGCCGAGCGGGCGGTGCGGGCCGGGCTGGAAATAGCAGCGGCGGTGACGAGCCTGGAGACCCGTGGAACGGAGCGGCTCGCCGTCCGCATCGGCATTGCCACCGGGCTTGTCGTCGTTGGCGATCTGGTCGGCGAGGGCTCGGCGCAGGAGCAGGCGGTGGTCGGCGAGACCCCCAACCTCGCGGCACGCCTGCAGGCTCTCGCGAAGCCCGGGCAGATCGTCCTCGCCGGCGCCACCCGCCGCCTGATCGGCGATTTGTTCCGGCTGCGCGACCTCGGCCGGCAGACAGCGAAGGGCTTTGCCGAGCCGGTCGAGGCCTTCGTGGTCGAGGATGTCGCCGTAACCGAAAGCCGGTTCGAGGCGGCGCGCCGGCGGATCACCGACCTCGTCGGCCGGGTGGCGGAGAGCGCCCTGTTGCGCGACAGCCTGCGCGAGGGCTGGGGCGGCGCGGGCCAGATCGTCCTGCTCTCGGGCGAGGCCGGCATCGGCAAGTCGCGGCTCGCAGCTCAGCTCGCCGCCGAGGTCGCGAGCGAGCCGCACACGCGGCTGCGCTATCAATGCTCGCCCTATCACCGCGACAGCGTCCTGCACCCCTTTGTCGTGCAATTAGGGCGTGCCGCGCGCCTCTCTCCCGAGGACCCGGCCACCACACAGCTCGACAAACTCGAAGCGATATTGGCGCCGGCGCGCATCGCGGAGACGGCACCGCTCTTTGCTTCCCTATTGTCGATCCCGACCGGCGACCGCTATCCGCCGCTCGCACTGAGTGCCGCGCAGCAGCGCCGCCTGACCCTGGCGGCCCTGCTCGACCAGCTCGAAGCATTGGCGCGACAGAAGCCGGTCTTGATGCTGTTCGAGGACGCCCACTGGGCCGATGCGACCTCGCTCGAAGTGCTCGATCTGATGGTCGAGCGGTTCCGCGCCTTGCCGGTATTGATGTTGATCACCTTCCGGCCGGAATACGAGGCGCCCTGGACCGGGCTGTCGCACGTCACCAGCATAGCGCTCGACCGCCTGGCCCCCACCGAGGTCGCGACCCTGGCCGAGCATGTCGCCGGCAGGCCATTGCCCCCCGAGGTAATGGCGCAGATCGTCACCAAGACCGACGGAGTTCCGCTCTTTGTCGAGGAATTGACCAAGGCAGTGCTCGAGGGGGCCTGCTCGTCGTGGGGCCGCAGGGCTGGCGTCTCGACGGGCCCTTGCCGCCTTTCGCCATCCCCGCGACACTGCAGGATTCATTGGCGGCGCGCCTCGACCGGCTGGCGCCGGTCAAGGAGATCGCCCAGATCGGCGCCGCGATCGGCCGCGAATTCTCCTACCCGCTGCTGCGCGCGGTCGCCGGCCGTGACGAGCCGGCGTTGCGCACGGCATTGGTGCAGCTCGAAGAGGCGGAATTGCTGTTCCGCTCGGGCGCGCCGCCCGATGCGCGCTATACCTTCAAGCATGCTCTGGTCCAGGACACCGCCTACGAGACCCTGCTCAAGAGCCGGCGGCAGATCCTGCACCGTCAGATCGCTGATGTCTTGCGCGGAGAGTTCGCGGCGGTCGCGGCGGCCGAGCCGGAACTCGTCGCCCATCATCTGACCCAGGCCGGGCTCGACGAGCCGGCGATCGAATGGTGGGGCAAGGCCGGCGACCAGGCCTTGCGCCGCTCCGCCTACAAGGAGGCCGCCGCCCACCTCGGCAAGGCGATCGAATTGGCCGACAAACTCGCCGCCACGGCGCCGAGCACCACGTCGGCTAGCAGCCGGCTGCACTTACAGAGCAGCTACGGGCAGGCGCTGCACTGGGCCGAGGGGTTCGGAGCGCCGGCTACCGCCGCGGCCTTCGCGCGCGCCCGCGAACTGGCGGGCCAGGTGGAAGATCCGTCGGAGCGTTTCTCCGCCTATTGGGGTATTTGGGGCGGGCACCTGAACCGCAGCGAACCCGCACCGATGCGCCAAATGGCGGAGCTTTTCTTGCGCGAAGCCGCGGCCCAGCCGAATTGCCCCGAGGCCTTGGTCGGTCATCGCGTTTCCGGCCACACCTGCTTTTAGTTCGGCGACTTCGCCGGTGCCCATCAGCATTTTCACAAAACCATCGAGCTCTATGACCAAGCGCGCCATGCCGAATTCGCGAACCGGTTTGGCCAGGATCCGGGCGCCGCAGCGGAGATTCTAGACGCCCTTGCGCTGTGGGTTCTTGGTCAAATCGATGATTCTTTGCACCTTCCCGATCGCGCCCTCGCCGACGCCGAGTCGGCAGCGCATGCTCCGACGCTGGGCTATGTGCTGGCATTTGCGGCGTTGTTTGGGCTTGTTCGGTGCAACCCCGAAGCGGTCGCGACCTACAGCCAAGTGTTGACCGATATCGTGTCTCGGTATGATCTCCCAGCCTTTATGGCCGCCGCCGCGGCATTTTTTCAGAGCTGGGCAAAGTGGCCTTATGATGCCGTAAATTCGAGACTCGCCGAGATGCGACACGGCATCGCCATCTATCGCGCCCGGGGTTTTGTTTTGTTCATTCCCAGCCTCGAAGCGGCCCTGGCCGAAGCCGAAGCGGGTGCCGGCGACACCGTTGCCGGGCTCCGGCGCCTGGACGGCGCGCTCGCCGAGCTGGGGCGCACCGAGCAGCGCTGGTACGAAGCGGAAATACACCGCATTCGCGGCGAGATCCTGCTGCAGTGCTACCCGGCCAATACCGTGGCAGCCGAGCAGTCTTTGCAGGCCGCGATCGCCATCGCGCAGTCGCAAAAAGCGCGGAGCTTCGAACTGCGGGCCGCGCTGTCTCTGGCGAAGCTTTACCGCGCGGCCAATCGCGACGCCGATGCGCACACCGAGCTCGCGCCGGCGGTCCAGGGCTTCCCGCCGACAGAACAATTCCCCGAACTCACCGAGGCGCAAGCCCTCCTCTCGGCGCTCTCGGAAAGCGATGCGGTGAAGGGTGCCGCCGCGTTGCGCCAGCGCCGCCTTCGCCTCCAGATCGACCTCGGCAATGCGCTGCTCTGGGCCAAGGGAGGGACGGCGCCGGAAACGAGTGCGGCCATTGCGCGCGCCCGCGAATTGGCGAGCCGGGAGGAGGGCGCTTCGGAACGGTTTCCTGTCTATTTCGGTCTTTGGGTCGGGCACCTTATGCGCTGCGAACCCGCACCGATGCACGAAATGGCGGAGCTTTTCCTGCGCGAAGCCACGGCGCGGCCGGATTGCCCCGAGGCCTCGGTCGGACACCGCATTTCCGGCACCACCTGCTTTTATTTCGGCGACTTTGCCGGCGCCCATGAGCATTTCCAGAGGACTGTCGAACTCCACGATCAGACGCGCCATCCCGATTTCGCCAACCGGTTCGGCCAGGATCCCCGCGCTGCAGCGGAGATTTTCGACGCCCTCACATTGTGGGTGCTCGGTCGGATCGACGAGGCTTTGCGGCTTGCCGAACGTGCCCTCGCCGATGCCGAGTCGGCGACGCATGCTCCGACCATGGGGTATACTCTCACATTCGCGGCGCTGCTGGGGCTTCTGCGGTACAACCGCGAAGCAATCGCGACCCACAGCCAAGCGTTGGCTGAGATCGTGTCTCGATACGATCTCCCAGCCCTTTTGGCCGGCTTCCGGGTCTTTTTTCAAGGCTGGGCAAGGTGGTCCGACGGTGCCGAAGAGTCGAGATTCGCCGAGATGCGACGCGGCCTCGCCATCGCGGAGCAAGGTAGGAGTTGGATCTTGCCCAGTCTCGAAGCGGCCCTGGCCGAAGCCGAAGCGAGTGCCGGCGAGACTGATGCCGGATTCCAACGCCTGGACGGTGCGCTCACAGAGCTGGAGGCCACCGAGGCCCGTTGGTGCGAAGCGGAACTGCACCGCATCCGCGCCGAGATCCTGCTGAAGCGCGACCCGGCCGATACCGTGGCGGCCGAGCGGTCTTTGCAGGCCGCGATCGCGATCGCGCAGTCGCAAAAAGCCCGGAGCTTCGAACTGCGCGCCGCTCTGGCTCTGGCAAAGCTTTATCGCGCGGCCAGGCGCGACGCCGATGCATACGCCGTGCTGGCGTCGGCGGTCGAGGGCTTCCCGCCGACCCAGCAATTCCCCGAACTCATCGAGGCGCAAGCCCTTCTCGCGGCGCTCTCGGAAAGCGACGCGGTGAAGAGCGCTCGCGCCCGCGAATTGGCGAGCCGGGTGGAGGACCCGTCGGAACGGTTCTCCGCCTATTACGGTCTTTGGGTGGGGCATCTGAACCGCTGCGAACCCGCACCGATGCGCGAAATGGCGGAGCTTTTGCTGCGCGAAGCCACCGCCCGGCCGGATTGCCCCGAGGCCTTGATCGCACACCTCATTCCCGGCGTCACCGGCCTTTATTTCGGCGATTTTGCCAGCGCCCATGACAATTTTCAGAAGGGCATCAAACTCTACGACCACGCACGGCATGCTGATTTCGCCAACCGGTTCGGCCACGATCCTCGTGCCACGGCGGAGATTCTCGACGCCGTCACATTATGGGTGCTTGGTCGAATCGACGAGGCTTTGCCGCTGGCCGACCGCGCCCTCGCCGACGCCAAGTCGGCAGCGCATGCTCCGACGATGGCTCATGCGCTCCTATACGCGGTGTGGCTGGGGCTTTTTCGGTGCAACCCTGAAGCAGTCGCGACCTACAGCCGAGCGATCGCCGATATCGTGTCTCGGTACGATCTCGCAGCCTTTTGGGCCGGCTTCGCTGTATTTTTTCAGGGCTTTGCAAAGTCGTCCGACGGCACCGAAGAGTCTAGACTCGCCGGGATGCGACGCGGCATCGCCATCTATCGGGAGCAAGGTTTGGTTTGGTTCTTGCCCAGTCTCGAAGCGACCCTGGCCGAAGCCGAAGCGGGTGCCGGCGATACTGATGCCGGGCTCCGGCGCCTAGACGAGGCGCTCGTCGAGTTGGAGGCCACTGAGGTCTGTTGCTACGAAGCGGAAATGCACCGCATCCGCGCCGAGATCCTGCTGAAGCGCGACCCGGCCAATGCCGCGGCGGCCGAGCAGTCGTTGCAGGCCGCGATCGCAATTTCGCAGTCGCAGAAGGCCCGCAGCTTCGAACTGCGCGCCGCACTGTCTCTGGCGAAGCTTTATCACGCGGCCAGTCGCGACGCCGATGCGCACGCCGTGCTGGCGCCGGCGGTCGAGAACTTCCCGCCGACCCGACAATTCCCCGAACTCGCCGAGGCGCAATCCCTTCTCGAGGCGCTGAGCCCCTAGATCGGTCGCCTCCGACGAGCCGATTATGCCGTCGGCGGCGTTCGCCCATCGGCCGCGAGCCGATCCTATCCGAAAGACCGGCCGCGCTATCTCCTCTGACTTCGGCTCGGCTGTTGCTGTCCGGGTCCGGGCCACTCCGATCGATCGTTCAGGTCGAAAGCAACGGCAAGTTCTCCGCTTGGCGGACTTACCGACCTTAAGGTCGATTCCCGACAAACTCATGCCCGCGCCGCCACGACCCACGGATTGGCTGGAAGAACCGCTTTCGGGGCATCCTCGTCGTTGCCGGACGCCCCGGCGAAAGTCCCTTCACAATCCGATTTGCCGACCTTCGTCACGGTGTATTGTGGACCGCAACCTACGACCTGGCGAGCCGCCTAAGGGCCAGCTGGATGGAGGCGAGGGTAACGAAGGTGGCCAAGGCGGGCATCTCGGTGCGTCATGCGCTTCCCGGGGTCGGGAAGGCTATGTGCTGGTGCGTTCGCCCGATCCGCGCGAGCAGCCGGCGATCAATCCGCGCCACCTGGCCGAGGACACCGACCGGCGCGGGATGGTTGGCGGTCTCAAATTCCTGCGCCGGCTGTTCGCGGCACCGTCCCTGGCAAAATACATCGTCGCCGAAAAGCTGCCGGGACCGGGCGTGCAGAGCGACGACGAGTTGTTGGACTACGCGCGGCAGAACGGCTCGACCGTGTACCACGCGAGCTGCAGCTGCATGATGGGCCACCATACGATGAGCGTAGTCGACAACGAGCTGCCCGTGCACGGCCTCGAGGCGGTGCGCGTCATCGACGCTTCGGTCATGCCGGCGGTCAGCTCGACCAACACCAACACGCCGACGATCATGATCGCCGAAAAGGGTGCTGCGATGATCAGGGCCTCGGCGCGGCAAAGGCTGGCGGCGTAACCCGCGATTCGCGGTGTCCCCCTTGACCGTCGAGCGGGAGGAAGCCTACACAGCGACACCTGCGCTGTTGACAAGTGCAGCAACTTAGGGAGATGGCGGATGGCTCGCATCAGGCATATCGCACTCGTGACCGACGATCCCGCAAAGACCGCAGAGTTCTACAAGGAGCATTTCGGCCTGACCGAACTCTATCGCCGGCCCGGTGACACCGGTGAAAAGGGTGTTTGGCTCAGCGACGGTTACATTTATTTTGCGATACTCAAGTATGGTGAGGCCGGTGCTCCCAAGCTAGGACCGGGACAAAAATCCGATCTCCGCGGCATTCATCACATCGGGTTTTATGTCGACGATGAACAGGAGACGGCCAAGAGCCTGAGGGACGCGAATTTCGAGCCCGTCCCGATCCCGAAAACCGAAAGAGCCGAAACGACCCCGATGGGCGACGCGGTCAATTTGAAGTATCTGGGTCCCGATGCGGTGCAGATCGATATCCGCAGCCGCGGCTGGAACGAAGCGATCAGCTTCGGGATGCAGCGGTATGAGCTAACCCCGGTTGTGGAAAAAGAAGCCGCCGAATAAGCGGCTAGCCGAGATCCGGCGAGCGGCGTCCCCGCTCGCCGGGCTAACGCCGACCTCAGTTCAATATTTCCGCCGGGGATGCGTTGCTCCGCTCGCAATAACGCGAGCGGAGGTTTTCTTGCGCGTACGCTCTTGTCTTGGCCGGACCGTCTCGCGTCACCAGCCCAGGTCAGCATTTTGCCCGCACAGGCGGCGTTGGCTTCTTCACCGGCGTTCCCAAGGCGGAAATAACTCATCAGGATCGTTGACCCACACGAACGGTATGCCGTGCTGATCGGCGCAATCGAGGACGTGCCGAAACTCCCTCCCCACCGAACTTTCCAGTTTGCTCTGATCAATGAGTCCTGTCTCGCCGTGCGCAAACCGCCAGCTTCCGAGAATGAAACTGGGATCAGTCTCGCTCCGGTGGACCTTGAATTCGATGTACCTGGCGCCGCCGGCCTCTTCCTTGCCCTCGATGACCGCGACCACAGAAGTCTCCTCCATTGAACGGATGTTATTGAGGCCCTTCGACGCTCCGTTGTGATTGGTATTTCCTTAGCCGATCGGATGCAAGGGCACGGCGGCGTCAACGCCGGCGGTAGTCAAGGGCATTGGGTGGTAGCGGGATGCTGGCGTGATTCTCCGTCGATATCTGGGCCGCGGGGGTCAGCATGCACCAATTCGATGTGCCCGGCCCGAGCATAGCGGCTCAGCTCACCGTCACGGGTGATCACCGCGTACCCGTAGGTCCGGCGGTAGCCGCGATGATCCGATCCACCGGATCCTTAGGCGGCACCCCAGGCAAGCTGGCCGATGCAATCAGCACTTTCGGCGGCGTCCGGGCGAGCCGGTGCAGCCAACCCGAGGAGCGCGTCGAACCAAGCCTCGGGCAAGAGGCTCAGCCGAAGGCGGTTTTTGGCGACCAGGGCGGCAATCTCCCACGCCGTCATCGGCGACACGTAGACGCCGAGATTGCCGGCCTGCGCCGCGGCTACCGCGGCCCGGCTGTCCGAAGACGTCGGGTCGCCGTTCATAAGCCAGATCGCCGCGCAGGTATCGAGGAGCACAGGCCGGGCCACGCTCAGGTATCGGCTTCCCAGACCTCGCCGGTCCCCTGCGTCAGATCGGTACCGGGCGGGATCTTCACTGTGCCGCGCAACGCGCCCTAAAGCTCCGGCGCGCTGTGCTCCATCGGGACTATCGCGGCAACCGGCCAATTGTGCTTCATCAGCACGACGCGACGCCTCTTGCCCCGCGCCACGTCATCGATCAGCGCCAGGCAGCGCGCCTTGAAGGCCGTGACCCCGATCGACCTCTCGTCCGCATCGGCAGGCATCGGAACTCCTCCCGTTATTTCTGGTCCAATATAACCGAGGTATAAAGTATCCCAACCCGAAACTGTGGCGGGGAGGCGATCGCGGTATGCTCTACGGCACAACGCGCTGCGCTTTTTTCGGCCTACCTCCTCGGCTGCCCGGCGGCGTCGCTGATTTGAACCACAACCGCGCTGTGGTCCGTCAGCCCGGTTTCACGGGCTCGATGATCGTAGGTGCAAATTGGCGCAGCTGCCGCAACGGATGCGCCATTGCCAAAAGCGTGATCGATTCGAAAGCCATTCTTTTTTTGGGGAGAGAGCCAGGTCCATTCGCGACAGTCACCATTCGTGAGCCGCCATAGATCCGACAGCCCGCCCGCCCAGGTGAGCCGGTCAAAGTGATCGGAGCAGTAGTATTTTCCTGCTCCTTCGCTACGATCGGCGAGCTGGTTGCCGGTGTTCAGGTCACCGGCGAGGACAAACGAGGCGGCCTGATGCTGGGCGGCCAGCTCCAAGCATCGTTCGAAGAACAGAGCCTTGGCCTTGAGCTGCGGGAAATAGCACGCCAAGAGCGTCACGCACGGGAACCGCGCAAGCATTAGGCAGCCGGCGCTCTGTGCGGTGGGCGTCGCGCTCTCGGTCACAAAGGGATCCAGCGAAGCGAGGAAGACGCCATTGGGGGTGCATCCACCAGTCGTACTGGCGTAGCCCATGTCTCTGCCTTCAGCCCAACTTACAAAAGTGCGCCCGCCTGCATTGTCGCGCCATTCGGTCAGCAGGACCGTGTCCGGGTGCAGACTATCGAGGTATCTGCACAGGTCGGCAGCGTGGGTTCGGGCCCCGGCCCTGATGTTCAGGGCGACGATAGATCTCATGCGATCGCTGCAGAGGGCGAAGCCGTGATACGCCGCTTCGCCGCGCGCTGACGACGACGAAAAGTGCAGCTCGCTATTGCTTGTAGGACGGGTCGGTGCGGTCGAGCTTGCGCAAGAGGGCCGGCCACTCGAAGGTGGCCGGGTCGTTGCGGCCGCCACCGGCGTAGCGGTCCCTGGCGCGGGCGAAGGCGTCCTGCACGACGGCCTCCGAGATCGGGAAGAACTCGGCGCCCGATTGCTGGAAAGCCAGCTGCATCTCACAGGCTCGTTCCATCTTGTAGGTCGCGACAAATGCCTCGCCGATGCTGCGCCCGACCGTCAAGAGGCCATGATTGCGCAGGACCAGGATGCGCTGGTCGCCGAGATCGGCGAGAATTCGCTCGCGCTCGTCGAGCCGGGTCGCGGCTCCCTCATAACTGTGATAGGCGACGTCGCCGATCACCCCAAGCGCGTGCTGATTGAGCGGCAGCAATCCCTCCTTCTGGCATGATACGGCGCAGCCGGCGACGGTGTGGGTATGCAATACACAGACGAGGTCGTGCCGCGCCATGTGCACGGCACTGTGGATCACAAAGCCGGCTTGGTTGACGCCGTAGTCGGACGGCTCGACCTTGTTGCCCTCCATATCGATCTTGACCAAGGACGAGGCGGTGATCTCGTCGAACATCATGCCGTAGGGATTGAGCAGAAAATGATCCTCCGGGTCCGGCACGCGCGCCGAGACGAGGGTTCCGAGCAGATCCGATCAGCCGAACAGCGATAGCAGACGGCGAGGTCGCACCGGGTCTGCCACTCTCGGGCCGACATCCGCGACGGCATAGCCGTTACCGTTGACGCCATGTATTCCTCCAATGCAAAACGCATGCGCCAAAAATCAGCGCACATCCCCGGTCGTACTGTCAAGCAGCCGCCGCTCCCCGGCCCGACCGACGACAACACGGTGGACAATCGGTGGCGGCGATGATCACAATCCACATTCTTCGACCTCAGGAACCGGAGGGAATCCCATGATCGACCTGTATTTCTGGCCGACCGGCAACGGCAAGAAGAGCGTCATTTTGCTCGAAGAGCTCGGGCTGCCTTACACGATCAAGCCGATCAACATCGGCCGCGGCGACCAGCTGACACCCGAGTTTTTGCGGATTTCGCCGAACGGTCGGATGCCGGCGATCGTCGATCACGAGCCGATGGGCGGTGGCGCGCCGATCTCGATCTTCGAATCCGGGCCGATCATGATGTATCTGGCCGAGAAGACTGGGCGGTTCTGGCCGCAGGATCCGCGCGGCAAATACGATGTCGCCCAGTGGGTCGGGTGGCAATTGGCCAATCAGGGACCGAAGCTCGGTGAGCAAGGCCATTTCCGCCGCGCCGCCGAGGCCGGAGGCCATGGCGATCTCACCTACGCGCTGCGCCGCTTCGACAATGAGGCGCACCGCATCTACGGCGTCATGAACCTCGGCCTCTTTAACAAGCGCTATCTCGCCGCCGGCCAGTACACGATCGCCGACATGATCTGCTACCCCTGGGCGTCGAGCTGGTCGAGCCGCAAGATCGACATCGACGAGTTCCCGAATGTCAAGAGCTGGCTCGCCGAGATCGGCGATCGCCCGGCGGTCAAGAAGGCGATGGTGATGGGACCGGAGTTCCGCGAGGATCCGGCTTCGATCAGCCCGGAGGAGCAGGCCCGTCGCCGCAAGCTCGTCGCCGACCAGCGCGCCCAGGCTATTCCGAAGGAATGGCTGCAGGCGGCGGCAGACTAGTTCATCGCCGGTCGCCCCTCACCCTCCCGCTTCGCAGGTGTGCAAGCGGATCGAGGGGTGACAGATTGAACCGGCTGGATGGGTGACACTTTGATCCATTTAGCATCAAGGATGTTGCGGTTGATGGGCCTGTGGGGTTGTCGGGATCGCGGCAGCGATCCCCATCCAATCCACAGGTCTGTTGGCTGCGGGCAGCGGACGGGGGCTGAGCCGGCGGCGCTGCGGATGAATGTATCCAAGCTCGACATCGGCGTAGCGCACCAGCCAGTCACCCGCTTCGGTCTCGACCACGCCAACCGGCTCGCCGATCAACGCCTCGCCGACAAAGATCAGCTCGCCGGCCCATTTGATTTGGCCGTTGCTGCGCACTCGGCGGACCGCGACATCGCCACCGTAGCTCGGATCCTCGAGCCGCTCCGGGTAGGGCGGCGGCGAGGGCTGGTACAGGGACGCCGGTGTTTGCTGTCCCAACGCTTCGTGCGGCCGCTCGTGGTTGCAGAGAACGCGGAACTCGTCAAAACGCTGTTGCTGCGCCGGCACGCTGTCGGCCGGCGGCACCGCAGTCTCTTGCTTGAGGGTGCGATGAACCCGCTCGTGACGGCCATTCTGCTGCGGCTTGCCGGCAACGATCCGCTCCGGCCGGATGCCGAGCTTGAGCCACCATATCGCCAGCCGCGACAAGCCGCCGACCCCAGGCGAGGCAAAAGGCGGGCCGTTGTCCGAGCGGATCGCCAGCGGCAACCCGTGCTCTTGGAATGCCGCCTCGAAGATCGGCCGCACATTGGCTTCATCGGGACGGGCCACCGCCTGACGGCGCAGCAAATAACGGCTGTGCGCGTCGCTCAAGGTGAACGGATCGCAGCGCCGGCCGTCGCCGGTGCGAAACCAGCCCTTAAAATCGGTGCACCACACGTCATTGGCTGCCGCTACCGCGGCAAACGGCCGGGTATAGGCCGGGCAGCGGCGCCGCCCGGACAAGCGCTCGACCAAACCCTCGCGCCGCAGCCAATCGCCGATCGTGCTCGCCGCCGGAACTGCCATATCCGGATGGAGCTCCCTCAGCTTCACCCGCAGCTTCTTCGGACCCCAATGCCGCCAGCGCGCGCAACTCCAGCACCGCTTGCACCACCCCGACGTTATGTGCCTGGCCGTGCCGCAACGGGGCATGCGAGCGCTCCCGCAACCCCGCCGCGCCCTCACTGAGATACCGCCCGAGCCATTTGTAGCCGGTCTTGCGGCTGATCCCATACTCCCGGCACAACCCCGTCATCTCATCCTCGCCCGCCAAAACCCGAGCGATAAACTGCGTCCGTTGATCCATCCGACAGGTCTCTTTCCATGGCATCGGCAGGCCCCTGTGGGGACCGGATAGATAGGTGACATTTCGGACCGGATAGATGGGTGACACTTTTTATCGTTTATGTTCAATGGGGTTGGCGGTTGGGGCCTGTGGAGTTGTGGGGATCGCGCCGGCAATCTCCATCAAATCCACAGGCCCTGTCCTGCCCAGCCATAAGCACGAACCCCGCTACGCCTGCTTGAAACCTGTTACCCATCAAGCCGGTCCAATCTGTTACCTATCTAATCGGTCCGTACAGTGAGGGGCATGCTGCTCGCGATCTTTTTGGTCGCCGCCATCACCGCAGCCCGGCCGGCTTCGAATGGCGAAATTGCCGATTGGCCCTTTTACGGCGGGGATGCTGGCGGCGCTCGCTATTCGCCGCTGACTCAAATTAACAAGAGCAACGTCACAGAACTAAAAGTCGCCTGGGAATACCACACCGGCGATATCTCCGACGGCAGTGATAATCGCCGCAAGAGCGAATTCGAGACCACACCCATCGTCGCCGACGGCACGATGTATTTGAGCACCCCGTTCAATCGCGTCGTCGCTCTCGACCCCGAGACGGGCCGGGAGAAGTGGAGCTTCGATCCCAAGATCGACCTTCATGCACCCTATTCCGAAGGTCTGGTCAATCGGGGTGTCGGGTTATGGACCGACCCCGGTAAGGGCGAAGGCGAGGCCTGCCGCCGCGTCTTTCTGGCGACGATCGATGCACGCCTGTTCGCACTTGATGCCACCGCGGGTACGCTTTGCACCGATTTCGGCGCCGTCGGTCAGATCGACTTGACCCGCAGCATCGCAAACATCACCCGCCGCGGCGAATACGAGGATACCTCCGCACCGGCGATTGCGGGTGATCTGGTCATCGTCGGTTCCTCGATTGCCGACAACGACCGGGTCGCCAGCCCGAGCGGGGTCGTGCGGGCCCTTTGATGCTCGCACCGGAAGCCTTCGCTGGAGCTGGAACCCGATCCCCGAAACCGTCGCGCCGACCGGCGCCGGCAATGCCTGGTCGACGATCTCCGTCGACAACGGACGCGGTCTCGTCTTTGTGCCGACCACCAGTCCTAGCCCAGATTATCACCGCCTCAAGCGGCCGGGCGACAATAAATGGGCGGATTCGGTTGTCGCGTTGTCGGCAAAGACCGGCGAAATGGTCTGGGGTTTCCAGCTCGTGCATCACGATTTGTGGGACTACGACACTGCCGCGCAGCCCGTACTGGCTGCATTGCGCCGCGACAGTGATGAGCTGCCGATCGTGATTGCCGGCAACAAGACCGGAAACCTCTACGTATTGAATCGGGACACCGGGGCGCCAGTCTTCGGGGTCGAAGAACGCCCGGTCCCGAAGAGCGATGCGGAAGGAGAGGAAGCCTCCCCGACGCAGCCCTTCCCGTTGACGCCGCCGCCGCTCGTCCCGCAGCGGCTCTCGGCGGACGATGCCTGGGGACCGACCCCGGAGGACCGCAACGCCTGCCGCGCTGCTATGGGAAAGCTGCGCTCGGAGGGGATTTTCACGCCGCCGAGCGTGGGCGGGATCATTGCATTCCCGGGCAATCTCGGCGGCATGAATTGGAGCAGCGGCGCATTCGACCCTGGACAGCAGGTCTTTGTCGCCAATGTCAATATATTCCCAATGGAAGTTCATCTGATCCCCCGCGATCGGTATCAGGAGTCCGAAAAGGCTGCCAAAGAGGGTCGGTTCCGCGCCGAGGTTTCGCCGCAGCACGGAACACCGTACGGGATGAGCCGCCAGCTACTCATGTCGCCCAGCGGGGCGCCCTACAATCCACCGCCTTGGGGTTCCCTAGTCGCGGTCGATTTGGCGCGGGGGACCATTCGCTGGAATATACCCCCTGGGGACGACTGCCGATCTGTTCCCGAATTCGCCGAGCGTCATTAGTGGCACGCCAAATCTGGGCGGGCCGATCATCACTGCCGGAGGTCTCGTCTTCATCGCCGCGGCAATGGACAATTATTTACGGGCGTTCGACATCGACACCGGCGCCGAGCTTTGGAAAGGCCGGCTGCCAGCCGGCGGCCAGGCAACGCCAATGACATATCGCCTGCGCGGCGACGGCAAGCAGTTCGTCGTGATCGCCGCCGGCGGTCACGGCAAGATCGGCACCAAGCTCGGCGACTCGCTCGTGGCATTTGCGCTGCCTTAGCGACTGAGCGATCAATGTACTGTCGGCGTGACCAAGCTCGCGGCGAAGCGTATTGAGGCAATTAGCAGAAACAAGCCAAACCCGATCTCGAGCCGGCGCCGGGGCAGAGCATGCGCGAGGCGCGCGCCGAACGGCGCGACATAGCTCGACATCGGTGCGATCATGGCGACGCCGATGATCGAAACGAAACCGATCGACAGCGGCGGCAACGCGGCTTGATGTGGCAGGCCAGCCAGCATGTAGCCGAGGGTGCCAGCGATCGTGATCGGAACTCCGAGGCCGGCCGAAGTCGCAACCGCATTGTGGATCGGCTTGCCGTAAAGGGTCAGCACCATCGTGGCGAGTGAACCGCCGCTGATGCCCATCAGCGAGGACGCCAGCCCGACAAGGAAGCCAAACCCGGTCATCGCAAACCGGGCCGGCAGTTGCCGGGCCAATACCCAATCCTCGCGGCCCACGAGCAGTTTCGCGGCGATGGTCCCGGCGATCAGCACAAAGGCGAGTTTGAGGATGCCGCCTGGGGCGAGCGCCGCGGTGACGGATCCTACCGCCACACCCGCAACCGCCGGCGCCGTCCAGGACCGCAGTACCTTTGCGATCACCAGCCCCTTTGCGCGGTGCGCCCGGTAGGATCGCACTGTGGTCGGGACGATGATAGCCAGCGATGTGCCGATGCAGAGCTGCATGCGCACCGCATCCGGGACGGCGAGAATCCGGAAGACCTCAAACAGCACCGGAACGATAACGGCGCCTCCGCCGACGCCGAACAGTCCGGCGAGAAGGCCGGTGACGACGCCGGCGCCCATGATGGCGAGCGCCAGCCAGGCAATCTCAGCGAGTGGCGCGGCCTCCAGGTTTATTCGGCAGCTTCCTTGATCGGCGGCGCGGGATTGCGGGAACCGACCGGCAAGTCGAACAAGCCGGCGGGAAGCCGATCGAAATAGGAGAGCACTTCTGCCGTCGGGACGACGTCAGCGTATTTGGCGTGCATGTCGCACAAGCTGACGGCGTGACTCGCCTCGCTGCGGTCGAAGCAGCCTTCTTCCGCCAGGGCCACGCGATAGTTGAGGCTGAACGCGTCGACCACAGTGGCGCGCACGCAGCCCGAAGTGGTCGTGCCGACGACGACGACGCTGTCGCAGCCGAGCAAGGTCAGATAGGCGGCGAGGCTCGTCCCGAAGAAGCCCGAGGGCTTCTGCTTCCGGATCACTATGTCACTCAGGCCGGGCGCGATCATCGCGACGATTTCGTTGCCGTCGACACTGTCGCCTGGGGAGCCGCCGGCCTCGTCGCCGCGCGTGCTCTTCCACCGCCAGCTGCCGGCATCCCAGTTGTCCGGACGCCGCTCGCCGGTCGTGTAGATGACCGGCAGTCCCTTGGCGCGCGCCGCGTCGATCAGCGATTTTATGTAGTCGAGGGCTACCCAGGCCTCCTCGCCGCAGGAAGTGCGCCAGCGCATGATTGACTCCAGGATGGGTTCCGGCCGCTCGCCACAGAACGCCCAATTGACGTCGATGACGAGCAGCGCCGGCCGCTTGCCAAACCCGGCGCGTGCGCCGAACCCGCCGGCAGCGAACACCGCTTTGTCGCGCTCGGTTAGGAATTTGTTCCAGATCGGTTCGCTCATTGAGATCGCTCCTTCCCACATCGCTCCAGGCTCTCTGACTCCGCCAGTCGATGCCCGTCAGTCGCCGGGGCGGGTCAACATATGGCCGCAGCCGGCTTTTATCGCCCAGTATTCCCAGGCGCGCCAGGTCTCGGTCGAATAGGGGCTGTAGCCGCGGTTGCGGGCATCGATCTCGCCCTGCGAAAGGTACTTGATCCTACCGCCGAGCTGCTTTGCCCGCAGCAGCGCGCGGGCGTTGCGCGGCAGATAAACCGACATTCGAACGACCTCGATCAGCGACCGGCCGGCGGAGGCGAAGCCGTGGCCGCGCATCAGCGCCACATTGTTGCCGCCTAGGCATTTCGCGAGATCGCGGCCCTGCGCCATGTTTGTGACGAGCAGGTTGGTGTCGCCGAAATTGTCGGCGATGTCCCAGACCGGCACCTCGGCTCCGATAAAGCTTCCCGAGTGGATCACCGGCCGCAGCCTCGTCGCATCGGCGATGCCGAAGGGCAGCGTGTCTTCGGCGTGCGCGTGCACCACCGCGATGACCTCGGGCCGTGCTTCGAAGATCGCCGCGTGAATGAAGCGCTCGAGATAGAGCGTGCGTTTCTCGTAGTGCACCGGCTGCCCGTCGAGATCGAGCTCGACGATGTCATCGGCGGTGACCAATTCCGGGGCGACCGAACGAGCGATCAGAAAATGGCTCGAATTGTCCGGGTGTCGCATGCTGACATGGCCGTAGGCGTCGACCACGTCCTCCTTCGCGAGAATGCGGTTGGCGATCACCAGATCCTGGATGACCGCGTCGAGGCTGTTCGCCATCACGAATGATCCCATCGAGCGGCGTTGCTCTGAGGGCAGATGCTAGTCGCCTACCACCGCACCAGCAATATCCTGGACATGATTAAATGCCGCCGTCGGGTCGTCACGCGACGCGCGCTTCCGGCAAAAGCTCGCGCCAGCGTCGGCAGCCGACCTGATGGTCGAAAACTTCTTCCGGCACGGGCTCGACCGCGGCGCAGGCCGGCTCGACATCGGGGGCACCGGTTCGAGAAGACACAGCCTGCCGGCAAGCGCGCAGCACTCGGCGGCTCGCCCTGAATGGGCCGGGCGGCGCGTCTCGGTTCTGGTACCGGGCGCGCGTCGTCGCCTCCGCGCGTGGCCTGCGGCTCAACGCAGGCAATCTCCGTGCCTCCTTGCGGCGGGGTTAAATCGGCGGTCGGCGTCCGCATCGGAACCTACGATGGGGCGAGGGTTGCCTTTAAGGTTAGCAAGGGCGCCAATAAGCGGCCCAGATGAACACGGTCTGTGAGTCCTGTTTCGCGCCCGCGCGGTTGCCGGCTCGGACCCGCATCGGCGTGACCGCGCTCGCCCGGGGAGCGCTCGTAGAGATTGATTTGCTGGCGCGCGAGAAGACCGGGTGACCGCCGCGGCGGCCCGGCGCCTGACGCGGAGCTATGCGAACCTCATAGACTCATCGCCGGCTGCAGCAGCGAAACGTCGTCATTCTTGATGTTGTTCACGCGGTCACCGACCGCAGCAATCGTCAAACCGGCGGCAAACGGAAGGAGCAGCTTTTTGGCAGCAGCTTCCGGGCCGGTGAGCCAGCGTTGGTGGTCGGCCGGTGCGATAATCACCGGCATGCGGTCGTGCACCTCGCTCACCAATTTGCTCGCTCGCGTCGTGACGATCGCGAACGTCTCGACCGGATCGCCGCCCTCGGGGGTCCATCGTTCCCAAAGTCCGGCGAAAGCGATCAGCGCGCTCTGGCGGAGCGCGATCTTGTACGGCTGCTTTTTCGTGCCCTTCGCTTGCCACTCATAGAAACCGTTCGCGGGGATAAGACAACGCTGTGAGCTAAAGGCTTTTCGATATGCCGGCTTCTCCTCAAGCGTCTCGGCGGGCGCGTTGATCATCCCGGCACCGGGCGAGAGGTCGCGTGACCAGGAGGGCACCAAGCCCCAGCGAGCGACATGGAGCCCTCTGACGTTATCTTTGGCGATCACGATCGGCGAAGTCTGCATCGGCCCGATGTTGTAGCGCGGGACAAGCTCGGGCATTTTCTCGAGCTTGAACTGCTTTCTGATTTCCGCCGGTGAGGCGGTGAGATAAAAGCGTCCGCACATGCGAGGAGTATAGCATCCGCCGTTAACGAAGAGGCGGGATTCCGCGATGATCGCGGGAGCATGCTCGCGCCGCAGAGGATTGAGGTCGCTCGAGGAGGACGGAAATGCCGATTTCGGGGGAACTGATCGCCGGTGCCCTAGCCGGGCTCGCCTTTGTCGGATGCAGCCTGGGGAATGCCGGCCCGGCGCCGAGCCCGGGGCGGCGGCGCGAGGTCGTGGTCAACGGCAAGCGGGTCAAGACCGTCGACATCCACGCCCATTGCATCGTTCCCGAGGCGGCGGCCGTGATCAGACATCCGCTCGAGGCGCCTGGTCTGCTGTGGGGCAACCTGGCGGACCGCATCGACGAGATGGACGCGGAGGGGATCGATGTCGAGGCGCTGAGCATCAATCCCTATTGGTATCGTGCCGAACGCGACCCGGCGGCGGAATTGATCAAGATCCAGAACGAAAAGCTCGCCGAGTTCTGCGCAGCGACACCCGACCGCTTTGTCGCCTTTGCGACGGTGGCCCTGCAGCACCCGCAGCTGGCAGTCGAGCAGCTCGACTACGCGATCAAGACATTGGGTCTGCGCGGCCTGTCGGTCGGCGGCAGCGTCGCCGGGCAGGAATTGGCCGACCCCAAATTCCACCCGGTCTGGGCCAAGGCCGAGGAGCTTGGCATCCTGATCTTCATGCACCCGCTCGGCACCAGGGAGTTGGAGCCGAGCGGCCGGCTTAAAGGCAGCGGCCTCTTGACCAACACAATCGGCAACCCGCTCGAAACGACGATCGCGTTGTCGCACCTGATCTTCGAGGGCACGCTCGACCGTTTTCCGCGGCTCAAGATCTGTGCGGCGCATGGCGGCGGCTTTCTGCCATCCTATGCCGCGCGCTCGGATGCCGTCATCACGACCTTCCCGAACCGGGTCGGCCCTTTGCCGAAGAAAAAGCCGACCCAATACCTGAAGGATGGTCAGCTCTATTTCGACTCGATCATGTTCACCCCCGAAGGGATGCGTCACCTGATCGCTGAAACCGGAATTGGCCAGGTCGTCATCGGCACCGACTACCCGTTTCCGTGGAACCGCGTGCCGATCGATCACGTCATGTCGATCCCGGGCCTCAGCGACGACGACCGCATAGCGATCCTCGGTGGCACCGCGGCAAGGCTGCTCGGGATCGACTGAGCGCGGCCGGGCGTTCCCGCCCCGTCCGCTTCCCTGCCGCTCAGGGAAACTCAGGGGAAAATATTTTTTTGGCTCGCCCTCCCACCCAAAAGTCGTTTCCGATCAAACCATTGCATGCGACTGTCCGGCCGAATCGAAGGCGCGGCAGGGAAACGGAAGGGAAGCCCAAAAACTGCCGGATGGCCATCTGGCATCGCCCGGTCCGGTGCTATCATAGTAATTAACCATTGATTATTTCACATGGCTTGCGATATGGTGCGGAACTTCGCTTTGGCAAGCGTGCGGCAGTGTCGTGCGCGCCGCGCAGGGCGTAAAGGATGACGGGAGCTCCACGGTGTCAGGCTGCTCCCTGGCGGTGGGCCGTCATCGGATGCGAGTGGTCGTGCCGCGCGTAGTGCTGGCGCAGCAGGTCCTTGCCGTAATCATTGCCGTTGGGGGTGCGGACCACCGTGTGGATGTGGTCGCGTGACGGCTTGTCGTTGCCGTAGATGATGCCGGACTGGTGATCGAACTCGATCAAGATCACCGGGCTCAAAATGCGGTAGTAGAACGGGCTCGCACCGTCGAACGGGCCGAGCCACGCGAAATGCATCTGGCTCAGGTGACGCTTCACCTCGGCTCAGCGGAGTTCGGCATGACCCGGGCGCACGCGGCCGACATAGGTCGCAAGCAACGACTCGAGACGCTCGCGGCCCTCGGCGGGCAGCTCCTCATAGCGGATCCCGGCGGGCTCGATCCGCCGGTTGTCGTTGAATGCGGCGGTGAAGAGTTCCGAGGGGAGTTCTTGACGATCGTTGCACGCTGCCGCTCCTCGTATGAAAGCGCCCGCATCAGCGCGTAGCCTTGCTCCTCCTCCGCGGCAAAGACACGGGTCCCCCGGCGTTTGCCGAAACGCGCGAGCACCGGCTCGGAGCCCATAAAGATCGACGTCAATACGAGGTGGTCGCCGAGCGCGAACCAATTGACGTTGAGGTGGTGGCCGTCGATCTGCCAACCCCACGGCCGATCTGGCGATGGCGTGCCGAAGATGCTGACCCAATAGAACCATTCGCCATATTCCTCGGGCTTACCGGTGATTTCGAGAGCATGCTCGTTGAGGCGCATGACGTCGCGGGCGGTTTGGTAGCCGGCCGCGCTCATCGCTTCGCGCATTAGAGCCAGCGCAGCCTCGCGCTGATTGCCGTCGAGGTCGGCGAGGCAAACACCATCACGCATTAGCCAGCGATGGAAAGGGGGTCCCGCCGCTTGCACGCCGCTAGCGGGCGGCCCGTTGCGAAAAGGGATTGTGGTTCCATGGTTTTCCCTTCTTGGTAGGGATCCGGCTAAACGCGCCAGGTCGGCTATTCGGCGGCCTCGACGAGAGTCGACTCCGGGACATCCAACAGGGCGAGCAGATCGGCGAACAGGTGCTGATCTTCGGGACGCAGGGCAAGGCGACGCTCAAGACGTATTCCCACGCTGTACACGCAGGAATCGGGAGCCCGGCATGCCTGCTGCTTCAGCTACCGGTTAACCGAATGATCCGCCCGATTTAGTTTGCCGGGCATGTTTCGATCGGTGGATTACCCGTTAGTTGCTTTGGGCCCGGCAGGTGGGTGGCCCCTCCTACGGTAACGATAAGTCGATAAGTCCATCTCCCATCTAATGTTACGTAACCCACTGCGTCGTTTACAGAGGATGCGCACGCGTTCGATTTGAGTGACTGGGGTCAGTGCGGTGTGCTAGACCTTCACTGTAAGGGACTTTCACCCTCTACTCCTTGTGGGTCTCCTGACGCTTTCTCATGGCGGGGCTTGGCCCACGGCTGTCCGGTTCGGCAAATTTCGGCTGCAATTAAAAACTCGATGCACCTCCAGGTCGCTGTGGCCGGGCTCGACCCGTGGGCATCCACGCCCTTCCTGGCTCGGTCGGATCGGCTTCCCCGCTTTGATCCCCCTAGTGGTTATAGAGAGGATGCACTGTCGGGAAGGGCGTATTGTCCTTGCAGATCGGATGCATGAAGGCACTGGCGACACCGACCAGACCGGTTGGATCGACAGCCGAAACGATGCTGATCGCGTTCTGGGCCGTTTTAAACCCGTCGGTATCAAGCATCAGCGCCAGATGCTGGATGCCCCACTGCCGCTTGATCTGATAAGCTGCATCCTTGCCAAATTTCTGGTCGATTTCAACGTTGATCTCCGGGCTCGTCAGCACCGCGAAATTATCCGCGAACTGCCGGGAAAACAGGTCGACCTGCCGCCCGACAGCGGTGCTGATGGTGTAGACCTTGCCTCCAACCTTGGCCGCAGTTTGCAGTTTGGCCAAGTTCTCCGCGCCACCCACCAACTCGGCGACGTTTCCTTTTACGGCGGTCATCGTCGTTTCGACCGCTTTGGCGAGCGTTTTGAGTTTGCTGGCGCTCTCGGCGGCCTGAGCCGTCTCCTCGGCTGTTCTCGCGGCGGTTGTCGCGGCGGAGGCCTCACCAAATGTCGCCAAACTGACCGCGGCCATCACCGGCGATATCACCATATTCACAGTGGCGCTTGCGCACTCCCCCTGGGTCGTCGCACATCCCGCGGCGCACTCCGCCGGGAGCTGGGCAGGACAGTTTTGCCAGCAAACCGGGCCGACCATGTGAAACTCCGCTTTGCAGGTTGGATAGCAAAGCGCGCCGCTCGGGTCCTTCTCAAACCCTGTCCGGCATACACCAGTATCAAGCGCTTCGCCCGCGCCGACCCCGTAGACCGGCTTTGTGCATCCCGTGCCTGTATCCGCGTATCCCTCAGGACAATCAGGACTGCAGACGCAACAGCCGACCGGATGAAAGCCAGCTCTGCACTTCGGATAGATTATCGCTCCCGACCACTCGCAACCCTGACCGTTTTCGCTTTCGCATTTGCCCATGTCCCACGCGACGTAGCCGGCCCCCCTACCGTATGGGCCCGGCTTCTGGCAGAAGGCGCCGATGTCCGTGAATCCCGACGGACAACCATCGACGGTGCATAGATTGGCGGTGGAGTGGTGGTAGCCAGGCTTGCAGGGCGGATAGCAGAGCAGTCCGATCCGCTCCATGCCTGGCTTGCAGGTGTAAGGCTCACCAGCGGTGTTGCCGTAACTCTGCCGCCAACAGTGTTGCCGTAACTCTGCCGCCAACAGTAAGGAATTTCGAGAGCCGCCACCCGGACGGCGATCCAGTTCATGACCTCGTTCATTTCGGGCGACGTCAGGGGGGGTTGGCCCAGGTCGATCATTTCAACGCCGTTGAGCATGACCGGCTGTGAATGGGCGGGCGACATGACGCCGAGCATGCCGACAAGCACGCATATTACGGTGAGCAAGGCTTTTGCGTTCATCGCGTTTCTCCCCTTTTGGTTATTGCCGAGAGAGCCATCTTGATCAAGATACGCCCGACAAGAAGGAGTCACCAGACAATTTGTACAAGATTTACGCCAAGGATCGTCGGGTAGGGAACAGGCGGCGACTGTCATGCCTCCCATATAGCGGTTGCCTTTGCCAGACGTGCATTGTCGGGATCAATCCGGGCAAAGCGTCTTTGCGGGTTGTGCGCTATGCTCCGATGATCGCCTATGAGTTGTACCGGTGGCTAAACCGGACAGCCGTGGTCTGGCTCGGCCGTACATCCGAATAGCTGATGGTCCCGTCGGTTCGTGCGACCCAGAGCCCGTCCTGGGCGAACGCGAAATCGACGCTGCCACTCTCGTGCGAGCGATTGGCGCTCGGAGGCACCCCGAATCACCCGATAGCTCGGTCATGACGCGTTTGATCCGACCGCTTGAGATCACCCTCCCTTCGGGTAGGACTGCTTCATCACACGCATTACAGCCATCAGGTTGTCGACCCATTTACGCCGGCGCTGTCAATCCTTTCCGTTGGCCTCGATCCTCCGCTCCACGACCGGTTTCCGGCGTCTACCGCATCCCGCGCAGCCAGTATCTTCCGCGGCGCCCCGATTACCCGTCACGTGTTTGGGCGCGCCTTGAGGATGATCGCAATTCGGATCAGGTCGGACAGGTTGCGAGCCTGGAGTTTCTCGATAATGTGCGCGCGATGCAATTCGACCGTCCGAAAGCTGATGCCGAGATGGCGCGCGATGATTTTGTTCGGCTCGCCTGCAGCCACGAGGTCGAGCACCTCCCGTTCGCGTTCTGTCAGAAACGCGGCACGTGCTTCCAGTTGGGCGCGTTCCAGCCGCTCCTCGTGCGCCGTGTCGTGCCAATTCAGCGCGCTCTCTATGCATTCGAGCAACGCTTCCTCACGCACCGGTTTCTCGACAAAATCGAAAGCGCCGGCCTTGATAGCCGCTATCGCCAGTGAAACCGTGCCGTGGCCGGTGATAAATAGCACCGGGAGGCGCCAGCCCCGAACGTTGAGCTGTTGCTGAAGTTCGACCCCGCTCATCCTAGGCATTTGTACATCGAGCAATAAGCAACCGCCCCGTCGCGGGTCATAACCTTCCAGAAAGGATAATGCCGACGCAAAGGCTTCGACCGTATACCCGGCCGCGCGCAGCAAGAACGTGAGCCCTTTGCGCACGGCCGCGTCATCATCGACGACGAATACCGTCTTATGCAGCATGGTGGCTGGGCTCGTGCCCGTCTGTTGGCAGGTCGAATACGAAGGTCGCGCCGGAGTCGACACTTTGAAACATCCGCAGTCTCCCGCCGTGCGACTCGACGATCGAGCGGCTGATCGAGAGCCCCATCCCCATGCCTTCCGGCTTTGTCGTCATGAACGGCTCGAACAGCCGGTTCGCAACCTCAGAGATGACGCCAGGCCCGGAATCGGTAACGGAAATTTGGACCGTATGACCGCTTTTGCAGTGGGCCTCGACAACGATCAATCTCTTCTGGCTGTCGGCGGTCGCGATCGCATCTATGGCGTTTCTCAGAAGGTTGAGCAGGACTTGTTCGATTTGAATGTGATCGGCCAGGACGGGTGGCAAGCCGGGATCGATCCGCGCTTCGATTTCGACCTCGTTTTGCATTGCCTCGATGCGAGCAAGACTGACCGCGGCGTCAATCAGCGGTCCCACCTCGACACAGCCTCTTCGCCATGCTCCGCCGCGCACAAACTCACGGAGTCGCCCGAGGACATCCCCTGCACGCTCGGCTTGTTGCACGACTTCGGAAACGCCCTCGTACAACATCGCAGGTTCGGGCGCCGGCTTGGCCAGAAGGCGCAGGCAGCCGCGCGCGTAAGCGGCGATTGCGGTCAGAGGCTGGCTGAGCTCGTGCGCCAAGGCCCCGGCCATCTCGCCGGCGAGCGAGACTCGCGAGACATGTGCGAGCTCGGCTTGGTGCTGGCGGGCTCGAGCCTCGGTTTTTCGCCGGAAGGTGATGTCACGAATGACCAAGGTATACTGCTCGGCGCCGCCCGAGTCGCTGCGCCCGACGCTTAGCGCAATCGGGAATACCTGCCCATCGGCCCGCCGCGCATTGAGCTCCCAGGCGCTTCCGTCGGTAGATTGTGAAGATACGATCCGGCTCATCAAGGGAGGCTGATTCGGCGCGCCCTCGATGAGTTCGTCGATGTCGAGCCCGATCAAGCAATCGTCAGGCTGCGCAAATAATCGTTCAACCGCCGGATTTGTCGACTGGATTTGCCCGTTATCGTCGATCATCAGGATGCCATCTCGCGCCGTGTTCAGGATAGTCCTCCGGCGGCTTTCGCTCTCGGCAAGGGCGCGCGACAAACGATGCCTTTCGCTGACCACCGCGCCGAGGATCAGGCCGGTCGTAGCCAACGCGAACATTAACAGCTGAAAGTCGCGAAGTGTGGCCTCTGACTGGTCCTGCACCTGAAGACCCGCGATCAAACCGACCTGGATCCCGAGCACTGCCCAGCTGGTTGCGGCTAGGCCACGACGCATCGCAATCCAGATCATCGGCAAAAACAAAACGTAGAAGAGCCGAAAAGGGTGATGGCTGACGACCTGTGAGAACACCAAAGAAAGTGCCGCGACAATGCTCGCCGCCTGCGCAGCAATCTCGCAGAACTGGAGCCCGAGCCGGTTATGATCGGCAGGCCCGGAATATTCCTTCGGCCGGGTTAGGCTTAGAAGCGGAGGCACAAGCACGATGATGCCGATCGCATCACCGATCCAATAGCGAACCACCGCGTCTAAAATACCGCTCCACGGCACGACCCCGGCGGCGGCGTAGGCCGCCACATAGCCGCATGCCGCCAGCCCCGAACTGACGATGGTCACCGCGATCAACAAGCTGACATCGAAGGTCCTGTGGAGGCGTGCCTCGAACCCTATACGGCGCAAAACTATGGTGGCGCTGGCATAACCGCCGGTGACGACGAGCGCGGCAATGACTATCGGAGCCGAGGGGATAGCCACCTCGGGAAGCGTCGCAGCCGACAATAGCTCTGCTGCGAACACGACCGGCGACCAGCGCGCCCCCTTGATGATCAGCAGCGCCATCGCGAGCCCGGCACTGGGGCTCCATGGCGTGATGCCGATGCCGTGCTGGGCCTCGATAAAGCTGAGCCGATCCAGCGTCAGGTAGAGAGCGATGTATGCAACCGACAGGGACAGGGCCACCGTGGCACGACCAATCCGAGAAGGTGTCGGGGCCGCCCATACCGGCACATGCGCAACGTTCTCGGCGCCCTTTTCCGCTATCATGGTTGTTCAATCCCGGATTATCAGCCCGTGATAAAGTCCCAGCCGTTTGGCAGCCGCGCCGCCGCTTCATCGAGCGGCCAGCTCGTAGCTCACCGTACACCAAAACGAAAATCCGAAAGTCCCTGAGCGAACTTCAATCTCGCGTTCAACCCGGGATCGTGAGCCCATCTCGGGATAATTTTCGATCGTCTCGGCATTTCCACTCTTCAGCTTGCCCAGGTTGAGAGACGATCCCCATACGTGGTCGCACGTATTCACCCCGAGTGGACCAACGCCGCATGATCGTAGCACATCCGCAACCCACACGAGGGGAGAAACTCAATGCCGCTCATTCAGGTTCGCGTCATTAAGGACGTGTTCTCTAAGGAACAAAAGCGGGAGATCATTAGCAAGCTGACCGACGCGATGGTCTCGATCGAGGGCGAGAACATGCGCAAAGTCACGCTTTGCCTGGTTGAGGAAGTGGAAAGCGGCGACTGGGGGATCGGCGGCAACGCCCTTACCACCGCCGACGTGCATGCTCTGGCACGCGGAAAAGCTGCGTGACGGGGCGATCGCGCGAGAGGACAGCACTGGAGATCAGTATGGCTACCTGGACACCCGATCCGACTTTCTACCCCTCCCCGCGTCTGGCGGCAGGCGCGCCACCTGAGAAGCTGGCCTACGTGGCGAGCTTCGATCCCACACGCCGGCGTAACGACGAGATGGCCGTTGTGGATCTCGACAATGGGTCTCTGACCTACGGGCAGATCGTTGGTCGCGTCGAGATGCCCGGAGCCGGTGATGAGTTGCATCATTTCGGTTGGAATGCGTGCAGCTCGTGCTTGTGCCCGAATATGCCGCATCCGCACGTCGAACGCCGGTATCTGATCGTGCCCGGCCTTCGTTCGTCGCGCATTTATATCCTCGATACGCAGCCCGACCCCAAGAACCCAAAAATCGTCAAGTTCATCCAACCTGCCGAGATCGCCTATCGCGCGGGGTACACCCGTCCGCACACTGTCCATTGCGGATCGGACGGGATCTATATCAGCGCGCTCGGTAACGCCGAAGGAAAGGCCCCCGGCGGCATCCTGCTGATGGATCATGAGACTTTTGATTTGCTCGGTCGATGGGAGGTTGATCGCGGACCACAGGAACTCGCCTATGACATGTGGTGGCATCTCGGACACGACACCGTGGTGACCAGCGAGTGGGGCACGCCGGATATGTTCGAGAACGGCCTCGTGCCCGAGCTGCTGCTCGCTGGGCAATACGGCCACAAGCTGCATTTCTGGGATCTCCACCGCCGCAAGCACCTGCAGGAGATCGATCTCGGCACCCAGCATCAGCTGATTTTCGAGCTGCGGCCGGCGCACGACCCGACCAAGGCCTATGGTTTTGTCAACTGCGTGCTGAGCCTGGAAAATTTGTCGTCGTCGATCTGGACCTGGTATCGCGAAGGCGATATCTGGAAAGCCAGGAAGATCATTGAGATCCCGGCCGAGCCTGCCGATCCCGACCTGCTGCCGCCAACGCTCAAAGGTTTCAAGGCCTGCCCGCCGTTCGTTACCGATATCGATCTCTCGGTCGACGACAAATATCTCTATGTCTCCTGCTGGGGCACCGGCGATTTCCATCAGTACGACGTCTCCGATCCGCTCGATCCCAAGCTGACCGGTAAGCTAAGGATCGGCGGCGTTGTCTCGAAGGCACCGCATCCCAGCGGGACGGGGCCGCTAAACGGCGCGCCCCAGATGGTCGAGGTAAGCCGCGACGGCCGGCGAATTTACTTCACGAATTCTCTCTACGGAGCGATCGACGCCCAGTTGTATCCGGACGGGATCCGCGGGTGGATGGTGAAAGTCGACGCCAAGCCGAGTGGCGGGATCGAGTTTGATCGGAATTTCTTCGTCGACTGGCCGCAGGGCCTGGTGCCACACCAAGTCCGCCTTCAGGGTGGCGACGCGTCCTCCGATTCCTATTGCTACCCCTGATACCAGCCCGGCATCCGGCGGCCGAGCCGCAATGCTGAGCAGATGTTGTGATGCGCGCGCTCTGGCCGTGGCTGACCCTTGTCGGACTAGGGATGTATCACGGCATCAATCCGGCGATGGGCTGGCTGTTCGCGGCGGCGCTGGGGCTCCACCGTGGACGCCGGTATGTCGTCCTGCAGTCACTGATCCCGATCGCGCTCGGACATTTGCTGTCTATCGCTGTGGCCGCCAGTGCGGTCTTGGCGTTGGGTGTCATTATCGACCGCCGGTTGTTGCTGATGGCCGCCGGAAGCGGGCTGATTCTATGGGCGCTTTACCATTTGGCGTACGGCTCTCGTCACCGAGCGCGCATCGGCATGCAGACCGGGTTCGCCGGCCTCTTGGCGTGGTCGTTTGTCATGGCGAGCGCCCACGGCGCCGGGCTGATGCTGGTCCCGGCGTTGGTCCCGCTGTGCCTTTCGGGAAGCGCGGCGGGCGACATAACCGCGGCGCGCTCGCTGATCAACTCGCTCGCCGCAGTCGGTGTCCATGCGGCAGCTGCGGTAAGCGTCAGCGGAATCATCGCGATCCTGGTCTACGATTGGATCGGGGTCGGATTTCTGCGACGCGGATGGATCAATTTGGACTGGCTGTGGACAGGAGCGCTCGGGGTCACTGGAATAATCGTGCTCGCGCGCTAAGTCCTGCAGTTATACGTGGTCGCACGTATTCACCCGAGTGGACCAACACCGCACGATCTTAACATATCCGAAACGCCCCTCCGCAGGGCACCAACCTCAGCGCGTCACAACCAGCCGCCGTGTTGCTCAATCGGTGAACCTCGGTAAGTCGCTTTCGGGTGACCGCTCGTCAACGGGGATTTCCAGGTGGATGCCGCACAGGATGACCATCTCGCCCGCGAGCTCCACGCGACACCCTTAACCTCTCGACTTTAAGCGTGATCATTTTCCGGCTAAGCTTGAGCCATCGGTCCGCGTCCGGGTGTACGAAATGCGTTGCCTGAGCTGCATGGCCGAGAACGCGGCAACCAGGCGCTTTTGCGCCGAGTGCGGAACGCCGCTCCCTGTGCCGTGTTCAACCTGCGATTTCGACAACGAGCCCGCCGCGAGGTTCTGCGGCGGTTGCGGCAAACTCCTTTCGGAGGCTGCGGCACCTCGCTCAGATGGGGCGGAGCGCCGTCAACTCACGGTGATGTTTTGCGACCTTGTCGGCTCGACTGCTCTCGCCACGCGGCTCGATCCCGAGGACCTGCGGGAGGTTCTGCGTGTGTACCACGAGTGCATCGCGAAGGCGATCACCCGCTTCGATGGTTTTGTCGCTTGGTACATGGGCGATGGAGTGATGGTCTATTTCGGCTATCCACGCGCCCATGAGGATGACGCTGAGCGAGCGGCTCGCGCGGGCTTGGCCCAGATCGAGGCCGTCCGCCACCTTCAAACACCCGAGCGGCTCCAAATTCGCATCGGCATTGCCACCGGGGTGGTCGTCATCGGCGAACTGGGCCGGTTCGGTGAAGCACAAGAATGGGACATTGTCGGCGAGACCCCCAACCTCGCCGCGCGGCTGCAGGCCCTCGCCGAACCCAACACCGTTGTCATCGGGCCGATAACGCAGCGGCTTCTCGGTAATCTGTTCGAGTACCGCGATCTGGGCGCCGTTGAGCTGAAGGGTTTCGCCGAGCCGGTGCACGCGTATCAGGTGCTCCGCCCGAGCGTCATGGAGAGCCGGTTCGAAGCGTTGCATCCGGCCCAATTGACCCCGCTCGTCGATCGCGAGAAGGAGGTCGAGCTGTTGGGGCATCATTGGGCGCAGGCAAAAGCAGGTAGCGGACGCGTGGTTCTGATCTCGGCGGAGCCGGGGATTGGGAAATCGCGACTGGTCGAAGCTTTCCGAGGTAGCGTCGAGGGCGAGCAATATACGCGATTGCGGTTTTTCTGCTCGCCGCATCATCAGGACAGCGCCCTCTTCCCATTCATCGGCCAGCTGGAACGGGCGGCCGGCTTCGCGCGTGACGACACGCTTGCGGTGAGGGTCGACAAGCTGGAGGCGCTCATTGCACCGAACGCGGCGGCCGAAAGCGACGCGGCACTATTGGCGGAGCTTCTGTCTCTGCGCTCCGATAATCGTTACCCCGTTCTCGACCTCACCCCGCAGCGCAAGAAGGCAAAGACATTCGAGGCGCTTTCGCGACAGTTCGCCGGTTTGGCCAGCCGGCAACCCGTACTGATGATCTTCGAGGATCTGCATTGGGCGGACCCAAGCTCTCGCGAACTGCTCGACCTCACCGTTGGCCAAGCTGCGAAAATGACAATGCTGCTGGTCGCGACCTGTCGGCCTGAGTTCCAGCCGCCTTGGGCCGGCCAGCCGCATGTAACGACCTTGTCCCTGGGTCGCCTGAGACGCGAAGAAGCCGCCACGCTGGTGCGTGGGATCATCGCCGCTACCGCGGCACTGTCCAGCGACATCGTCGACGAAATTGTTGAGCGTACCGATGGCGTGCCGCTGTTCCTCGAAGAACTGACACAGGCGGTCGTCGAGGCCGCGATCTCGGGCGCCGATGCTGCGAAAGCGGCTGTCTTATCCGTTCCGGCGCCCTCGCCGGCAATCCCGGCGACGCTGCATGCCTCGCTGATGGCACGCCTCGATCGGCTCGGCTCGACGGCAAAGGAGGTCTTGCAGTTCGGCGCAGCGATCGGGCGGGATCTCTCCTACGAGCTGTTGTCCGCGGCTGGGCAGTGGACCGATAGGGAGTTGCGCGGCGCGCTCGGCCGGCTCGTCTCTGCAGGTCTGTTATTCCAGCGTGAGATGCCGCCGCGGGAGAGTTTTTTCTTCAAACACGCGCTGGTGCAGGACACCGCTTACAGCATGCTGCTGCGCGGCCCTCGCCGTTCATTGCATGCGCGGATCGCGGACGCGCTGGAAGAGCGGTTTCCCGACGCGATGCAGCGGCGACCCGAAACCCTTGCTTACCATTTCACCGAAGCAGGATTATTTGAGAGGGCGGTCGGATATTGGTGCCGCGCCGGCCGCCGATCGGTGGCGAAATCGGGCTTCGTCGAGGCGATCACTCAACTGAGGACGGGGCTGCGCCTCATTCCTAATCTGCCGGACACGCGCGAGCGCAAGCAGCAGGAACTCGAACTACAGATCGCGCTTGCGGGTGCGCTGACGGTGATCAAGGGATATGCCCACCCGGAGGTAGCAGAGGCGTTAGATCGTGCGCACAGTTTGATCTCGGAGACCGGGCGAGCGGGTACGGTCATTCATTTCTCGATGCTGCGCGGGCTCTGGGCTGCCGAGTTCGTCGGCGGCAAAGCAAGAGCGGCGCTCGACCGTGCTAACGAATTCCTGTTGCTTGCCCAATCTCAGCAAGATTCTCAGGTGTTGACGACGGCGCACTGGCTCGTCGGGAGGATTCTTATAGCCATTGGCGATTACCCGGCAGCCGCCTCGCACCTCGAGCGCGCGGTGGGATTATATCGGGCCGAGAAGAACTGGATGTTTGACCCACGGCTTGGCGCGGATCCCGGGGTCACCGCGATCTCCACCTGGGGATTATCACTCTGGCATCGGGGCTACCCTGATCAGGCGCGCACGAGGGTCGACGAGGCACTCCAGCGCGCGCGGCAACTCGGTCACCTCCATACCCTTGCATATGCACTTCTGATCACCGGTCTGGCAGCGGTTTCCGCAAGAAAGACGGTCGAAACGGAAGAGCTTGGGGATGAGCTGGCCGCCCTTTCGGATGAGCACCGGTTCGCATTCTTCTCGGGATTTGGCCAAATCTTCCAAGGCTGGGCCTTGGCGCAACGCGGTCAGGGCCGAGCCGCTGTGCGACGGATCCGCGAGGGCTTGATGGCGGCGGAGGCGACGGGATGGCGCAGCCATGAGCCGGCTTTTCACGGCTTGCTTGCCGAGGCGCTCTCTCTGACCGGTGCTATCGACGAGGCGCTGAGCGTTCTGGCCGAGGCGCTGGCAAACGCGGAGGCGAGTGGCGCAAGAGGGGCTGATGCCGAGCTGTATCGTTTGCGGGGTGATCTGCTGTGGCGCTTACCATCGCCAGAATGGTCGGAAGTCGAGGGCTGTTTCAGCAGAGCGCTTACCGTCGCACACGAGCAACGCACATTCGGGTTCGAATTGCGTGCCGCCGTCAGCTTGGCCCGCCTGCTGGGCGAACTGGGCCGATGCGCCGAGGCCCGTGACTTCCTCGCGCCGGTCTACCGCCGGTTCACCGAGGGCTTCGAAACCGCCGATCTGAAAGAGGCCAAAGCGCTCCTGGACGAGTTCGCTTGAGCCGCTTCGTCGGCGAGGGCCGGGAGTGGCGGGTCAACGGCCCGGCGACCCCTGGCTGGGTCTACTTGCCGAAGTAACCGAGCGGGCTGCCGACCCCGGTGCAGAAGTCCCAGCCTTCGGTGGCCAAGCGGCCGTCGAAGTCGGGTCCGATACTGCACGCACCGGAGGTGATGTCCGCGAACCCTCTGGGAGCCGCTTCGAACAAGGATGCGCTGGCGTAGATTTGCGCGAGCTCGGCCGCCGTGGAGTTGTTGAACCGACCCGCCGTGTTGACGATGCCGGCCCATACCGGAGTGGAAACGCTGGTTCCGCCGACGACGAGCCAACCCGAAAGGTTCGTGTCGTAAATCCACACCCCGGTAAAGGGGTCGGCGACGGCCGCGACGTCGGGAGGCCGCGCGAGCTTCCGACGATGTCCTTGACCAAGTGTTGATAAGGAGGACGGGGCTCGTAGAGGCTGGGGCCGCCGCCGGTGCCTTCGGTGAGTCGCCAATTCCACACGACCTCACCTTGGAAATCGCCCAGGCTGCCTCGCCACGGCAAGGGATTCCGCCCGACGCTGGTGCCACCGACGGCGGCGACGTTGGGAGAAGCGGAGGGATACAATGCCCCCGCGGAGTCGCCGGTAGCTGCGAAATAGACGCCTCCGTTTTGGGTAAAGAGGCTGTAGAAGGCTGTTTCGCCGGAAGCCTCGGAGAAACCTCAGCTCATCGACACTTCGCCGCCCCCGTTCGCGGCCACGCATTGGCCGGCCACGGCGACTGCGGCAAATAGATCGGTGGGGCCGTCTGAGGGGCCTCGACGACATAGATCGTCGCATGGGGTGCCATCGCATGCGCCCATTACAGGTCGAGGGGCCTCGGCCTCCCAGCCGAGATCATAGCCCGGCTTGGTGCCGCCGGTCGTGCACGCCCCGGCGGAAGCATCGACAAAAGCGCTCCGCCAGCCACTCAGCGAGCCCGTTGAGACGCCCCTTGCGGCGCGGCTGGCGAATCGCACCCAAACGCCCGTCGCAAGATAACTCGCTGACAATTCGCTTCGTCTCCAGCCAATTTGTGCAACCGCACCACCGCCCACACTGTCCCGCCAGCATCGTCTCCCCCACGGATCCAACCGCCGAGGAGAGCTTTGCCCCAGCAGCATCTCGGTCATTCCTCCTCCTTTCGGAGGGGTCAGTTTCTGATGTCGTCACGGGGTCAGTTTTTCAGATCGCCCGACAGCCGACGCGGGGCGAAAACGGCGGCACCCATTCCCGACTGACGTTCCGCTGACTGTCGCTGCGTAGGATCAAATCCGGCTTGGCCGTTTCCGTCGCGACCAAGCCCGAACGCGGAGCAGCATTGGCGATATTTCCCAACCCGGCGCTGCTCTAGCTCCGCGCCGCGGCACCGGACGCGCGCCTTGATGTCGAGCACCTTCGGCTGGGGCTGAGCCCGAGCCGATGCGATTTCCCGAGGGGTTCGCTCAATTCAGCAAAGGAGTGCTCTATGAGGATATTCGTCGCTGCGTGCCTGATTTTCGTCTTGCTCCCAAGCGTGGTGACCTTGCACGCTCAATCGGGTCATCCCGGGCAAGCACCCCTAGATGTTCTCTCGCGGGTGACAAAGGTGAAGGGACTGACGTTCGTCGCTACCCAAGCCCCAACCGACGCTTATTGTCGCGACAAACATGGCTTTCCCTGCTACAGCCCGCAGGAGATTCAAAACGCGTACGGTTTGACCTCGATCCTGGATGCTGGCTATACCGGAAAGGGCCAGACGATTATCATCATAGATTCGTATGGCAGCCCTACGATCGCCCAGGATCTGCACACCTTTGACGTGGACTACGGTCTGCCTGACCCACCTTCGTTTACCGTGCTGGCACCTCTTGGCACCGTGCCCTTCGACCTCACCAGCATCGACCAAATCAGCTGGGCATTCGAGACAACCTTGGATGTCGAGTGGGCGCACGCAATGGCGCCGGGCGCTAACATTGTATTGCTCACCAGTCCGGTGTCCCAAACTGAGGGTGTGCAGGGAATGCCCGAGTTTCTTTCCCTGGAGCGGTATGCGTTGAAATTCCAACTGGGCAAAATAATCTCGCAAAGCTGGGGTGCCACAGAGAACACGCTATTCACTTCGGCAGGCCAGCAGGTGTTCGAAGATTTTGAACGCTTCTACCAAGACGCAGCGCAACAAAACGTCACAGTACTGGCTTCAGCGGGCGATAGCGGTAGCGCCAACCTGGAGAGCGATGCGACGACTTATTATCCGTTTCCCACTGTGAATTTCCCGGCATCGTCGCCATTCGTGACGGCGGTTGGCGGCACCAGTTTGTATGCCGATACGAGCGGCAATTACCAATCGGAGACCGTTTGGAATAACCCTTTTGGCGCAGGTGGGGGTGGCGTGAGCCAGCGGTTCTCGGAGCCGCTCTACCAAAAACTGCTGCTGAATTCGGTTCAGAAAACACTTCTGAACCACCGCGGCGTCCCCGATGTAGCCTACAACGCTGACCCCGCAACGGGGATTTTGGTTTACGCCAGCTTCCTCCCCGGTGCCGTCGGCTATCATTTGGTCGGTGGCACCAGCGAGGGTTCCCCACAGTGGGCCGGCATTATCGCCGACGCCAATCAGTTGGCCGGCCACCCGCTGGGCTTTTTGAATCTTAAACTGTATTCGCTCAGCGCGCTCGTTGGGCAGTCTCAGTTTTTCCACGATATCACCGACGGTAACAACGGCTTCGCCGGAGTCTCTGGCTACGGCGCAACTGCTGGATGGGATCTCGCCAGTGGGTGGGGGACCCCCAATCTGGGCAAACTCGTTGGGGAACTGGCCCATCAGTAAGTTGACGGAAGCCAGTTCATGGGGTTTCTCGTAACGAGAACGGGAAGAGGAAATAAGCTGCAACTCCGCGTGCACATGCACGGTCCCGTGTGCCGAACTGGGAACTGACCCGAGTCAGTCTATACACAAGCAAGCGAAGCCGGTGTATTCGCTTAATAAGCCCCGGAGATGGGGCAGCTCTTGGGGTCCGGGGCATTCGACGGCGAGGGGCGCGCAATACTCCCCGGCCCTCCGGCGGGAACAAAGGGCTTGACGTTCGTGTCAGCGTGGATCCCCGTGTCGTCGGACGGCGCCACGCTCGACTCGTCCCGTGCAGGCTGCGCCTCCGCGCCATCATGATAGAAGTTCGACGATGAACGAGCGCCGGCTGGGTTCGCGTCCCGTCGGCTGGCCCCGCAATTGTTGGCGGGGATCTTACCCAGCTGGCTGCAAAAATATCAAAGCCCTATCACCTTAGCGCGGTTTTGCGTTCAGGGCGGAGCAGCTGTGCGACCCGAGCCTGACGGGCCAGCCGTTCTCCAGGTCGCGCTAGCCGCGCGTCTGTCCACAAGACGGTCTGATCGGCGAGCTGACCGCATGCCGCGCGCCCGGTCGCGGTTATCATGACCCCCCAATCGAGGCGGCCCCGGCCGAAGAAAACGTCCGCCGACTGACTGCAGCCAAGAGCTTATCGGAATGGACGCCGCAGCGAACGCAAGGCGAGGACGCTTCCCTGGACCTTTCCTGTTAGGCGGTTTCCCATCCCTGTTAGGCGGATTTAATTCCCTGTTCGGCCGCCTAGGGAATTTGCCCTTTGATTGGCGCATTATGAGCCAATTCGGTCCCGAGAATGGGCCGCAATCGAGTTTTTGCCAGTTTCTTCCCGTCGACCAGGGAAGAGCGGCTGAGCTCGGGTACAGGTACTGGACCGCTTCGCCGCGACGTACGATATGATCCGCTGACAGCATTCTGGTGACCGACAGCGGAGAGCAGTATGCGGCCTTCAGGGCGCGCCCCCGATGCGATGCGGCCGGTGACCCTCGGACCGGGTGTGGCGAAATACGCCGAGGGGTCATGCCTGGCGAAGTTCGGCGACACGCATGTGCTGTGCACCGCGTCGCTCGAGGAGCGGGTGCCGCCGTTTCTGCGCAACACCGGGAAGGGCTGGGTGACGGCCGAATACGGCATGCTGCCGCGCTCGACGGCGACCCGCACCGACCGCGAGGCGACCCGTGGCCGGCAGAGCGGACGCACCCAGGAGATCCAGAGGCTGATCGGGCGCAGCCTGCGGGCCGTCATCGATCTGACCCGGCTCGGCGAACGTCAGATCCGCATCGATTGCGACGTATTGCAGGCGGACGGCGGCACCCGGACCGCTGCGGTGACCGGCAGCTATGTGGCGCTGCATCAGGCGTGCCAGCGCCTGGTATCGGCGGGGACCTTGCCCGGTCTGCCGCTGCGCGACTCTGTTGCCGCGGTCTCCTGCGGGGTCATCGCCGGGTCGGCTGTGCTCGACCTCGACTATGCCGAAGATTCGCGGGCCGAAACCGACGCGAATTTCGTGCTGACCGGGACGGGCGGGATCGTCGAGATCCAGGCGACGGCCGAGGGGGCCCCATTCGACGATAGGCTCTTTGCCGAGATGATGCAGCTCGCCCGGGCGGGTGTCGCCGAGCTCACCCGGTGCCAGCGTGCAACGCTCGGCCTCGGTTGAGGCGATGGCCCGTCCCTTCACCGGCAACCGGCTGGTCATCGCCAGCCACAACCCGGGCAAGGTCGAGGAGATAACGGTACTCCTGGCGCCCTTCGCCATCGACGCGGTTTCCGCCGTGGCACTCGGTATTGCCGAACCCGAGGAAACCGGTGACAGCTTCGAAGCGAACGCCGCGTTGAAGGCAACGGCCGCGGCCGAGGCGAGCGGGCTGCCGGCGATCGCCGATGATTCCGGCCTCGTCGTTCCCGCACTCGGCGGCGGGCCGGGCATCTACTCAGCCCGCTGGGCGGGTCCCGCCAAGGATTTCCGCGTCGCCATGCAACGCGTGCACCGCGAGCTCGCCGACCGCGACAGGAGCGCCCAGTTCGTCGCGGTGTTGGCACTCGCTTGGCCCGACGGCGATCTCGAGCTCTTCCGCGGCGAGGTCGCGGGCAAGCTCGTCTGGCCGCCGCGCGGCGAGCGCGGCTTTGGCTATGATCCGATCTTCGTGCCGGAAGGCGGTGTCGCGACTTTCGGCGAGATCGACCCCGCTCAGAAGCATCGCATCAGCCACCGCGCCCGCGCCTTCGCCAAGCTCGTCGACGGCTGCCTCCGGAGCCGCTGAGGTGAGCGCGGCCGAGCCGCTTGCAGTCTATATCCACTGGCCGTTCTGCCGCTCCAAATGCCCGTATTGCGACTTCAACAGCCATGTTCGCGAACGGGTCGATACCGCACGGTGGAAGCAGGCATTGCTCGCCGATCTCGAGCATCACGCCGAGCTCGTGCCGGGGCGCGAGGTCGGCTCGGTCTTTTTTGGCGGCGGCACGCCTTCGCTGATGCCGCCCGAGACGGTCGCGGCATTGCTCGAACGGGTGCGGGGATGCTGGACGGTAACCCCCGACATCGAGGTGACCCTGGAGGCCAACCCGAACTCTGCCGAAGCCGCTCGCTTCCGCGCCTTTGCCGCGGCCGGGGTCAACCGGCTGTCGCTCGGCGTCCAGGCGCTCGATCCGGCGGCATTACGCATGCTCGGCCGGGCTCACGACCGCAGCGAGGCGATCGCCGCAATCGAACATGCCCGCGACAGCTTTGCCCGGTTCTCGTTCGATCTGATCTATGCCCGGCCGGGCCAGAGCCTTGCGGCCTGGCGAAGTGAGCTCGACGAGGCGCTGATGCTCGCCGGAGATCACCTCTCTCTCTACCAGCTGACGATCGAACCCGGTACTGCCTTTGCCACGATGCAGAGACGCGGCGAGCTCGTCGTGCCCGCAGAGGAGAGGGCGGCCGCGTTGTTCGAGACGACGCAGCACCGGCTCGCCGCGCGGGGCTTGCCGGCCTACGAGATCTCCAATCATGCCGCGCCGGGGGCCGAGTGCCGGCACAACCTCGCATACTGGCGCTATCAGGACTATGTCGGGATCGGGCCGGGGGCGCACGGGCGGCTGACCAGAGGCGAGGTGAAATACGCGACGAGACAGGCGCGCATGCCCGAGCGCTGGCTCGCCGCAGTCGAGAAAGGCGGCACCGGGATTGAGGAGATGGTGCCGATCGACCGTAACAGCGCGGTCGAAGAGATGCTGATGATGGGGTTGCGTCTCATTGAGGGTGTTGCGCGAGGGCGGCTCGAGCGCGCGGCGGGCCGGAGCGTCGAAGTCCTCTTCGGTGACAATCTCGCGCCACTTGCCAAAGGCGGCTTTCTAGCGCTCGATAGAGATCGGCTCGCGACGACCGCCGCCGGTCGGCAGCGCCTCAATGCGGTGCTGGCCGCTTTGCTCTGCTGACCCGACCCCGCAACGCGGCTCAGGCGGCGGCTCTTGTCGATCCGGAATAGGCCGCCACCGCATCGAGAACAGATTGCAAGTCGTCGAACCGGAAGGGCTTATCGACGAGCGGTAGCGGACGGTCCTGCGCAGCCTGATCGATGCGAAATTGATGGCCGGTCAGGGTGATCGTCGGGATCCCGCGCACCGCGCAAGGCCCACGCAACATCGACCCCTCGCCGTCGCGCAATACCAGATCCGTCACCAGGACATCGATTGGCACGATCGCCAAGAGCGCGGCCGCTTCGGCACCATCTTGGCATAGGGTCACATCGTGACCAAAATCCGTCAGGATTCCCGCAATGAGTTGGCCAATTCGTCTATCCGACTCCGCCAGGAGAATCTGCAACATCGGCCGCTCTGAGTCTGAGATGATCCGACCGACATCGGACGCGATATGCTTTAAGAACATGTGAAGATGGTACGCGGGTCCGCCACATTCGAACCCGATCATAATGATGCTGCGGGGTACGGCAGGCCGATGAAGTTGGCGGTCACGAAGAGCGGTGCTGCTTGCGGTGCCGAAATCGCCTGCGATCTCGCGCAGGACAGCGATGAGGCGACGTTCCGGGAAATCGAGCGCGCCTTTCACGACAACATCGTCGTTGTCTTTCGCCGGCAAAAACTTGTCAAATGAACGGCATATCGAATTCAGCCGCCGATTTGGTGAGCTCGAAATCCACATCGTCAAGAAATACCTGCTTCCGGGTTTCCCGGAGATTCTGTTGATCTCGAACATCCGCGACGACCGCGGCGAGCATATTGGGCTAGCCGATGCCGGCTTCACCTGGCATTCCGACACCTCCTACCGGCGCCGCCCGAGCCGCTGCTCGCTGCTTTATGCGAAGGAGGTGCCGCAGCGCGACGGCCGACCTCTGGGGGATACCGTCTTCGCGAACGCTATCGCTGCATACGAAGCACTGCCCGAAAGAATGAAAGAGCGCCTCGCCGGCCTGAAGGCGATCCATCGCTATTCCGCGCGCCGGCGGGTGGCCGACAGTCCACGTCCGAAACTCACCCGAGCCCAACTCGACGAAACGCCCGACATCGCACATCCGATCGTGCGCACCCACCCCTACACCGGCCGCAAATCGCTTTACGTCACGGCGGGCGAATGCATCGGCATCGAGGGAATGCCGGACGACGAGGCGGTGGACTTGATCGGCGAACTCGACACGCACTGCGTGCGCCCCGAGTTTCTCTACCGACACAAATGGCAGGTCGGGGATCTAGCTGATGTGGGACAATACGAGCTCGATGCACCTGGCGATTTGCGATTACGCCCTGCCGGAGCGGCGCCTGATGCACCGTACGACGGTTATCGGAACCGTGCCGTTTTAGCTGGGCTTGCCGGCGATATGCCCGCGAACCAGGGCGGTGCCGGCGGTCAGCGCAGCGAGCTTACCGATCGCGGGCGGCCGACCCATCGGCGCCATGCCGCAATTGGTGCACGGGAACAGCCGCTCTGCCGGGACGAAGCGGAGCGCCTGCTCGATGGTCGCGGCTACCTCCTCCGGCTTCTCGATCCGCTCGTTCGCGACATCGATCGCGCCGAGCAGAACATCCTTTCCGGCGAGCAGGCCGAGCAGCTCGATCGGCACCTTGGCGCCCGCGCACTCGACCGAGACCTGGTCGATCCGGCTCGCCGCGAGGGCCGGAAAAATCGCCTCGTATTGCCGCCACTCTTGGCCGAGGCTCGCCTTCCAATCGATGTTCGCTTTGATGCCGTAGCCGTAGCAGATGTGGACCGCAGTCTTGCAGGCAAGACCCTCGGCGGCGCGATGCAACGCCGCGATCCCCCATTCCGTCACCGCTTCGGTATAGACGTTGAAGGCGGGCTCGTCGAACTGGATCACGTCGACCCCGTTCGCTTCCAGCTCGCGGGCCTCGTCGTTGAGCAGCCCGGCGAATGCCATCGCCAGCTTAACCTTGTCGCCGTAATAGGCGTCGGCGATCGTGTCGACGATCGTCATCGGCCCGGGCAGGGTGAACTTTAGTCGCCGCTTTGTGTGCGCGCGAGCAATACCGGCCTCGACAGCATGAACGTCCTCGTTGCGCCGTAGCGGTCCGGTGACGGTCGGCACTTGGGCCTGATAGCGGTTGTTGCGAATGCCCATCGCGACCCGCCGGGCGAAATCGACACCCTCGATGTGTTCGAGGAAGCCGTGCACGAAGTGCTGGCGCGACTGCTCGCCGTCCGTCACGATGTCAATCCCGGCGTCTTCCTGCTCCTTTAGCGCCAGCAATGTGGCGTCGCGCTTGGCCTCAGCCAGCTCTTCTCCCGTGAGTTGCCACGGCGCCCACAGCATCCGGGGCTTGGCGAGCCAAGCCGGCTTCGGCATGGAGCCGGCTATGGTGGTCTCGAACATCGCAGCACCTCAGAAATACGCCGCCAGGTTGGCGCGGATGCGGGCAAGAGGCGGAATGTCCGGTTCCGGCACGACAAAGCTCTGACCGGTGATCTTCTCGAATACGCCGATATAGATCCGTGCGGCTTCGAGGATGATGTCGCTCGGGATCTCTGGGATCGGCTCGCGGTAGGGATCGCAACGCTCGGCCACCCAACGTCGCACGAAATCCTTGTCCAAACTCTCGGGAGGCCGACCCACGCTGAAGCAGCGCTCGTAGCTATCGCGGATCCAGTAACGGCTGCTGTCCGGGGTGTGAATCTCATCGGCGAGGACGATCCGCCCCGCCGCATCGAAGCCGAACTCATATTTCGTGTCGACCAGGATTAGCCCGCGTTGCTCCGCGATCGTGCGGCCGCACGCGAACAGCCCGAGCGACAAGTCCGTGACGGTGCGCCACTGCTGATGCGTCAGCAGGCGCCGGCCGGTGATCTCCTCCGGCGTCAGCGGTTCGTCGTGACCGCCGTCGAAGGCCTTGGTCGTCGGCGTGATGATCGTCGAAGCGAGCTTCTGGTTTTCACGCAACCCGTCGGGAAAGCGGATACCGTACATTTGTCGTCGGCCCGCCTTGTACATCGGCCAAATCGATGTCGCGGTCGTCCCGGTCAGGTAGTCGCGGACAACAATCTCCACCGGCATAATCGCGAGCCGGCGGCAAACGAGAACATTGGGGTCGGGATATTCGATAACGTGGTTCGGACAGACCTCACGCGTCGCTTCGAACCAGAACCGGGCGATCTGGGTCAGCACCTGCCCTTTGAACGGGATCGCGGTAACGATCCGATCGAAGGCGCTCAGCCGGTCGGTGGCGATGATGACCCGGCGGCCATCGGGCAGGTCGTAATTGTCCCGAACCTTGCCGCGGTAATGGTTCGGCAGTTCCGGGATCGTCGCGTCCGATAAAACGTCGTCGAGATGGGCGGCCAGCGCCGCCCGTTCGATCATCCGCGCCGGTTAACGATGGCCGCCACCGCCACCGCCGTGGAAGCCACCGCCGAACCCACCGCCGTGAAAGCCACCGCCGAACCCTCCGCCATGGAAGCCGGCATGAGCAAATCCGCCTCGGAAGCCCCCGCGGAACCCGCAGTTCCAACATCCTCGACCGCCCCACCAGCCGCCCCAGCCCCAGCCGACCGTGATCCCGGGCCAACCCCAGCCCCAGCCCCACGGATAACCCCAACCAGCCCAACCCCAGTAGGGGTATGGATAATAGGGGTAGGCTCCGGAATAACCATAGCCGGGGTCGGCTCCGGAATAACCATAGCCGGGGTAGGCTCCAGAATAACCATAGCCGGGGTAGGCTCCAGAATAACCATAGCCGGCATAGCCCTGCGCCGGGGCTCCGGGCGCCTGATAAGAATATCCAGGATAGCTCTGCGATGGCGCCGAGGAGTAGCCGGGATAGACCTGGGCCGCCGCCGGCTGCGCAACCGTACCGATGCACAAGGCGACCGTACCAAAAGCGGTCGCAGCAACGGCGACTCGCCGGAACCAACTGCGCGCGGCGCAAATGAACATGATTCTCTCCATCCGGGAAGCCCGGATACCAATGGACAACGTGCTATATGTATATGCCATTCCGATTGTCATCCTCCCCGCCGTTGCCGCCGTTCGGAAGCTATTAGATGTCACAGGTTGCCACATCGCGAGCCGCGGCTGTGACGGGGCCGCAGGCGGGAATCTCCCGTACGGTGCCGCTCGTGCGCGTCATCGCGATGCCGGCCGACGCGAACCCGAACGGCGACATCTTTGGCGGATGGCTGCTCGCCCAGATGGATCTCGCCGGGGGCAGCCTCGCGACGCAGCGCGCGCGGGGGCGGTGTGCCACGGTGGCCGTCGACGGCATGGTGTTTCACGAGCCAGTCTTCGTCGGGGACGAGGTAAGCTGCTATGGCGAACTCGTTCGAACCGGGCGTACCTCGATGACGGTTCGCATCGAGGCCTGGCGGCGGCACCTGCCTTCCGACGAAGTGCGCAAGGTTACTGAGGCGATTTTCACCTATGTGGCGATCGGCGAAGACCGCCGTCCGCGTCCGCTCCCGCCGGCGATCTGACGCAAGTCTCATCCGGTGGCAGCGCCCGGCTCGATCAGCGCGGGATCTTTGTTATTGACGTTGCCGACCCGCCTGTCGACCGGCTATACGACCATATCGTCAGCCGGATAGGGCTTGAGCAGCGACTTCAGCTGTCCGGGATCGGCCGACCTCTCGCCGAGCCATAGGGGCCAGGTTTCCGGGGCGAGAATTACCGGCATGCGGTCATGTAGCTCGGCAAGCAAGCCATTCGGGGCGGTCGTGACGATCGCAAAGCTGTGCACGCGCTCTCCCGCCGGAGAACGCCGGGTTTCCCATAGGCCGGCCAGCGCCACAAGGCGCCGATCGGCCAGCGCCACAAGGCGCCGATCGGCCAGCGCCACCGCATAGGGCTGCCGTTCTTTGCCGAGCTTTTTCCATTCGTAAAAGCAGTCGAACGGCACAAGGCAACGCCGCCGGGTGAAGGCTTCGCGGAAGGCGGGCTTCGTGTCGACGGTCTCGGCCTTGGCGTTGATGTTGGAGAAGCCGACCTTGATGTCCTTCGCCCAGAACGGCACGAGGCTCCATCGCATCACACCGAGGCTACGTCCGGCCGCTCTCGCATCGTAGCGGACAACCGGCAGGTCTTCGGTGGGTGCCGCGTTCCAATTGGCCGGGATGTTCGGGGTCGGCCGCTCCGGCGGGATCGAAAAGGCCAGCCTAATCTCGCTGACGTCGGAGGAGAGACGGGCGCGGCCGCACATGAGCCGTAAAGTGGCGCGCCGGTTCGATGCCGGCAATCCTCTGATGTGGGTTAACCTGTCCTTCACGACGACGGCCGGGTTCGCTATCGTTCCCCCGAGCCTCCTGGGGGAACATAGGAATGACGACGGCGGACGACACTTACGACTTCATCGTCACCGGTGCGGGATCGGCGGGCTGCGCCGTGGCCGGACGACTCAGCGAATCCGGTCGGTATCGCGTGCTGCTGCTCGAAGCCGGCGGGCGCGACAGCAACCCGTGGATCCACATACCGCTCGGCTACACCAAGACCTTCGCCAACCCGCGCTACAACTGGATGTTCGAGAGCGAGCCCGAGAAAGAGCTCAACAACCGCACCCTTTACCAGCCGCGCGGCAAGGTCTTGGGCGGCACCAGCTCGATCAACGGCATGGTCTATATGCGCGGCACCTCGACCGATTACGACGGTTGGCGCCAGCGCGGTTGCGAGGGCTGGGATTGGGATTCGGTGCTGCCCTTCTTCAAGAAGGCGGAGGACCAGGAGCGCGGCCCCGATGAGTTTCACGGCGTCGGCGGGCCATTGCACGTATCGAACCCGGTGCGTTCTCCACTCGGCGACGCCATGGTCGCCGCCTCCATCGAGGCCGGCATCCCGGACAACCCCGATTTCAACGGCGCGCGGCAAGAGGGTGTCGGCTATTACCAGACAACCACCACCCATCGCCGGCGTTGGAGCTCGGCGCGAGCCTATCTGGGCCCGGCGCGCGGCCGGCAGAACCTGACGGTCGCGACCAACGCACACGCCACGCGCATTGTCTTCGAGAACGGGCGCGCTGTCGGGGTCGAATATCATACGCCGGGCGGGCGCCAGACCGCGCGGGTGCGAGGCGAAATTATCGTCTCCGGCGGCGTCTATGGCTCGCCGCAACTCTTGCAGCTTTCCGGGCTCGGCCCCGTCGATGTGTTGGGCGAGTTCGGTATTCCGGTGGTCCGCGATATGCCCGGGGTCGGAGCGCAGCTACACGACCACTTCAACACCTACCTGGTGTGGCGCTGCCCGCAGAAGATCACGGTCAACGACATGGCGATGAGCCCGGCGCTTAAGCTCAAGGCGGCGGTGCAGTATGCGGTCAGCCGCTCCGGCCACCTGTCGAATGCCGGGATCTATGCCGGGGCACTCGTCCGCACCGACCCGCGCATGGAGCAGCCGGATCTGCAGATCAACATGTCGGGCTGGAGTGCTATGGAGCGGCTGCGCACCGGCCTCAAGCCGCACCCGTTTTCAGCGTTTACTTTCAGCCCGGTGCATCTGCGCCCCGACGGCCGCGGCTGGGTGCGGATCAAGAGCCGCGACCCGCTCGCCGCGCCGGCGATCCAGTTCAATTTTTTGGCCAGCGACTACGACTTCCAGGCACTGATCTACGGCATGAAGCTCAGCCGCAAGATCGCAGCCCAACCGGCGCTAAAGCCGTTTGTCGGCGAGGAGGTGTTGCCCGGACCTGAGGTGGAAAGCGACGCCGAGATGATCGAGGAGATCCGCGTGCGCGGTGTGTCCAACCTGCACCCGGTCGGCACCTGCCGGATGGGACGCGAGGTGGACGCAGTTGTCGATCCACGGCTGCGGGTCTATGGCGTCGAGCGGCTGCGGGTCGCCGATGCCTCGATCATGCCGCAGGTCCCCGGCGGCAACACCAATGCGCCCTCGATCATGATCGGCGAGAAATGTGCCGCGATGGTCATGGAAGACGCCATGGCGGCCTAATCCCGCGCCGCCGGGTTGGCGGCCTGAACAGGAGGAAATGCCCAATGAAATTCATGCTTTTGATGCTGCCGACCGTGCCGGGCACCCTGGAGGACCGCAGGCGGCTGCGGCCAATCGGACGGAACAACGAGCGATATCAGCAGATGCTCGAGGAGTTGCGCAAGCTCGTGGTCTTTGCGGACGAGGTCGGCTTCGACGTCTTCGCCACTACCGAACACCACTTCCATTCGGAAGGGTACGAGACGTCGGTTGCGCCGCTTCTCCTCTATACCGACCTCGCCGCCCGGACCAAGCGCATCAAGTTCTCGCCGCTGGGGCTAGTATTGCCGGCATGGGATCCGATCCGCGCCGCGGAGGAATTGGCCGTACTCGACCACCTGACCAAAGGGAGGGTCTATGCCGGTTTCGCACGCGGCTACCAGGACCGCTGGGTCAACGTGCTCGGCCAACAGTACCACGCCACCGGGGCGCCGATGGACGGTTCGGCGATCGACAACCACAACCGGCGTGTCTATGAGGAGACCCTCAAAGTCATCAAGAAAGCCTGGACGGAGGACGCCTGGGAGTACAATGGCGAGTATTACAAGGTCCCGTTTCCTTATGAGGAGGGCATCCGGCGCTGGCCGGTCGCTGAATGGACCCGTACTTACGGGGCTCCGGGCGAGGTCGACGAGCAAGGCGTGATTCGTAAGATCTGCGTCGTGCCGAAGCCCTATCAAGAGCCTCATCCGCCGATGTTCCAGCCGTTCTCGGTCAGCGAGGCAACGATCCGCTATACCGCGCAATTAGGCATAGTCCCGGTGATCCTCACGGCCTACCCGCCCGATTTCCAGCGCTTATGCAGGATGTATCAGGAGGTGGCGGCAGGAGCCGGACGGACACTCGGCCTCGGAGAAAGTGTTGGTGTTGTCCGCGCCCTCCATTTCGGCCGGACCGAGGAGGAGGCCGTAACGCTGCTGCGCGAGACCAACTATGCCGGCTTTTACAATTATTTCGGCGGCTTCGGGTTCTGGGAAGCGTTCCGGATGCCCGAGGACGAGGCGAAATACCCGGCCGGCGTCATGCTGCCGACTTCCGAGTGGACCGTCGAGCGGATGCGCAAGGCCAAATACGCGCTCGCCGGAACGGTCGACCAAGTCAAGACCGGGTTTGACGCGTTGAAGCGGATCGGCGGCGAGGGCGACCTCGAATGGTTCGCGTGGTTCTTCGACCAGGGTGCGATGCCCTGGGAGGAGGAGATGCGCCAGATGGAGCTGTTCGCCGAGCACATCATCCCAGCCTTCCGCTGAGCGGGGTGTCGTCCTCGGCCGCGCGTGCTCCGCTTTGGCGTCGCAGCTCCATTGCAATTGTCATCAATAATTGCTATATTGGCATAAGTTGCGGACGTCTTTCCGCCGGCTACTATAATCTGACCCACCCGTCTCAGCCACTCAGCATCCTGCCGCCCGGCGAGGCGGAGCACTCCCTCGTCTGGAACGCGGCGGTCGGCATGCGCCAGCCCGACGACAAATTGCGCGAAGCGATCGACGAGGCACTCGATCGGCTTCGCGCCGACGGCCTCATCGACAAGATCTACGCGAAATACGGGATCTCGCTGCCGCCGCGGTGACAGCGAAGCGGCGCTTACTTCGCGACGTGTCGGGTCGAGGTGACAACCGTCGGATATTGCCGAGCACTTGGCGAAGCGACCTCCGGCAACTGCCGGGTGTCGTAAAACAGCGGGTTCCTGGATGTTTCGTCAAACCCGGCGTCGTGCAGTACGCGATCGCGATAGCGCTCGACCTCGAACGGGAAGATGGAGGCTGGGCGCCCGCTGCCGATCCACGCATCCATATTGCCCGGACCCCAATTGTATGCCGCGATCGCATCCGACCAATTGCCGAACCGCCGGTACATACGTGCGAGATAGGCGCGACCCAACTGTCGGTTTTCGGCGATGTCGAACCGGTCGCCCCCGCCGATATCGATCGCCGCGGCGGCGGAGACCTGCATCGGTCCCTGCGGTCCGTTTAGCTCGGGACGCCACATCCTCAGATCAGTTCCGTGGCTCGATTCGGCGCCATCGACCGCGAAGGCAACGCGATCGAGATCGCTCTCGCTTGCTGGGCGGAACAACTCGATGCCGGGCAGCGATTGCGCGATCGAACCCCGGAGCACCGTAACCGGCCGATCTCGAAGGTTGACGAACGTGACCAATTCGGTGTTCGTCCCGCTCGCGGTCAGCGGCCGCCCCGGCGTCGCCGCCGCACGGTCCGTATCGCCGCGCACCACTCTGACGGGTTTGCTGTTTGGATCGCCGAACGTGACGATCTCGGCGGACTCGGCCTTTTCGGCCGGCTCAACTCCGGTAGTTTGGTCTTTCGCCGATGTCCCGCCCCGGATGATCCTGACTGCGTGCCACTCAGTATCCAGGAACGAGACGATCTGGACGCTTTCCGGCTTTTTCTCGGTGACATGCTTGCCGATTACGGTGGTCGCGCGGTGCTTGGGCTTCACCGAGGCCTTGGCCGCGTATCCGTGCGGCTGCATCAACAGCAGCACAATCATTCCGCCAGGAATGACCCTCGCCCAAGTACCGTGCTGCATCGACCCCCCGACCGACACCACGCGATCCGATTATAGTTTAACGCCAATCGACCCCAACAGCGAGCCTTGTATTCGAATCGGCTCGTCTACTAGCATCGGCCCAGATTTGATGCGAGGAGCGACATGGCGAAAATTTTGATCATCCACGGTGCGGGCATGAACATGCGCGGGAAGGTCCAAACCGAGATCTTTGGGCCCATGACATTGCCCGAATACGACGAGCGCATCCGCGCTTATGCCGCAGAGCTCGGCCTCGAGATCGAGATTTTTCATTCGAACCTCGAGGGCGAGGTGATCAACAAGCTCTATGAGGCTAACGACAAGGGCTGCGACGCGGCGCTGTTCAATCCGGCTGGATTCGGGACGGGTTATCCGGCGCTGGTTGCCGCAATCGGCCAGGTGCGGTTCCCGACGATCGAGATCCATATCTCGAACCCGGTGCGGCGCGGCCCAGTCTCCGAGACCGCGCGGGTCAGCCACGGCATGGTGACCGGTTTCGGGCTCCCGGGATATTATCTGGCGTTACGCGGGGTTAGAGACATGCTCGCGGCAAAGCAATAATCCGCGCCATGACGCGCTTTACCGCCGGCCCAACTCGGACGCACCGCCGGGCTGTCGGACATCCAACCATGTCAAGGTGAACGGGTGCTTGAAGAAAATGGTCCACACGTAATTTACCGCATAGCGTAGCCCTGCGCGGAAGAGGCCTTCCGCGACGAACCGGCGTCCGGAGGACAAGGCAGGTAGCCTCAATGAAAACTTGACCGGCCCGATCTTGCTCAGCCGGCGAGCCAAATTGGTATCCTCGCCGTAGAAGCAGAAGTCGGAGTTGAAGCCGCCTGCAGCCTCGAGCGCGCTCTTGGAAACGATGAAGTTGCCCCCTTGTATCATCGATCCGGCTCCCAGCACGAACCTGACCAAGACGTAAGTAGCAAATGCGATGCGATAGAACACCGCGGCGACGAATTGTGCCGACCTTGGCAAATCATAGTAAATGCACGGGCCGCTCAACGCGACCAGATCGGGAGAACGGGAGAATTC
>Ga0306921_10000161_pt1 | contig 50373 bp, 46 predicted proteins | sample sta12Cox44000080_FD_203760 | JGI IMG/M metagenome (GOLD analysis project Ga0306921, IMG submission 203760) | Lab enrichment of tropical soil microbial communities from Luquillo Experimental Forest, Puerto Rico - statoxic.12C.oxic.44.000.080 (v2)... | ecosystem: Environmental > Terrestrial >... | reverse complement strand
GCGTTGGGAATTGCGCTTGTAAAACCGTGCGTGGTGGGCACCACCGCGCGAGCGTCATCCGAGAGGGTGCGCTCACTGGGGTACTCGATCTACTACACCATGGTGAATATCGGCGGATTGCTCGGCCCGTTCGCCGGCTCCGTGGCCAGGCGCCATTGGGGACAAGGAAAGATCTTTCTGATTGCCGCCGCAGCCGTATTTGCGATGTTCTTCTTTGTCCTGGCTTTTTTCCGCGAGCCGAAGAGAGCTGACGACACGCCGGTTCCGAGCGTCGGTGAAACGTTGCGCAATTTCGCTACGGTGGTGAGCAATCCGAAGTTCATGCTCTTTTTGCTGATCTTCACGGGCTACTGGATCGTTTTCTGGCAGCAGTGGATCGTGATGCCGGTCTTCCTGCACGAATACGTCAGCAAGGATATCGATGTCGAGCGAATCCTGATGACCGACAGCATCATCGTGATTACCTGCACCATCCTCGTGAACTATCTCACCAAGAGGATTCCCGCGTTCAGCGCCATTATTCTGGGCACGTTCCTTACCGGAATTTCCTGGCTGATTTTGGCGTTCCGTCCTTCGCTGTGGGGAGCGGTCGCGGCCATCGCGGTGCTGGCGACCGGCGAAATCGTGCATCAGCCGCGCTACTACGAATATGTGTCGAGACTGGCGCCTGCCGGACAGCAGGGAACCTACATGGGATTCGCTTTCGTGCCGCTCGGAATCGGTTCGCTCGTGGGCGGCTGGTTCGGGGGCAAAGTGCTGCACCACTTTGGCGAAGTGCTGCACCGGCCCGAACGGGCGTGGTTTGTGATTACGGGCGTAGGAGTCGTGACGACGCTGTTGCTGCTGGTCTACGATCGCGTGGTTCGGCCGGGGAAATAAGCAAGGGGCCGCAGCCCGGGTTAGTTCAGCATGCGGCGGAGTGTGTCGAGCGCCTGCCGCGCCAGTCCATAGCGCGGCTCGATTTCGAGCGCTTCCTGGAAGCAGCGCATGGCCTGCGAGTACATTTCCTTGCCGAGGTAGGCGCGGCCCAGGTTGTAGTGAGGAAAATGACGCGGCTCGTAGCGCTTGGCCTCAATCGCTTGCTGCAGCCACGGAATGGCCTGATCGAGACGGCCCTGTTCGATCATATAGGCGCCTATGTCGTTGTAGGGATTGCCAAAATCGGGATCGATCTCAATTGCGCGCTTGCATTCGCTTATGGCGTCTTCGAGCTTGCCTTGAAAGTGGTAAGCCCAGCCGAGGAAGGTGTGCGCTTCGGCCGTGGGATGCAGATCGAGTGAAGATTGATAGAGCTCCACGGCGCGATCGTAGTCGCCTTCCATCTGCGCCTGATAGGCGTCTTGCAAAACTTCCCAAGCTTGCGTGAGGGTCTCCTGATTCATGTGGCCATTGTTACCACCGGGGACGCGCTCTGCCTACGGTACGGAAGTTCCAGTTGTGCCGAACGTGAAACCTGTCCTACCGGGGGGCAGGCCGGCGGCCGGAGCGGGCAAAAGCCGCGGCCGCAGACAGAAATTGCATTTTCGGGCGGCAAACGGAGAGAATAGTTGTGAACCAGCTTGCTACGCCAATTACAGGAGAGAATCGTGAATCGCACTTTGGCCGTACTTGGGATCGCCGCTCTCGGAACCTCGCTCGCCGTAGCCGGAATGGGCTGGGCGCAAACGCAATCGAAGACCACGAAGAAGACTGCCGGAAAAACCGACCCTGAGGCCGCTAAACGCGGCAAGGACTTGTTCCAGGAAAAATGTTCGACCTGCCATTACGACACCAGCGACGCCAAGAAGATCGGGCCGGGGCTGAAGGGCTTGAACAAACGCGGCACGTTTACCGTAAACAACAACAAGGTTACCGACGAGACTCTGAAAACGTGGATCGAAAACGGCGACTCCCTGATGCCGCCGTTCAAGGACGTGATCGACGACAATCAGATCAAGGACGTGATTGCCTACGTGAAAACGCTGTAGTGCAGGAGTAATTCGCGCTAAAAGAAAAAGCCCCCGCAAGGTCACCGTGACTGCGGGGGCGAATTTTTCCACGCTTGCGCGATGGCCCGTTTGCTCACCCGAGGGCCGCGCAAAACCCCGAAACCTACTTCAGGATGGCGTCTTTCAGAGCCTTGGCCGGGCGCAGACGCACCACGGTCTTTGCCTTGATCTTGATTGCCTCGCCGGTTTGAGGATTGCGGCCCATGCGCGCCTTGCGATGCGCCTTGACCACGCGCCCGATTCCCGGGATGACGAACTTCCCAGCGCCGCCCTTGGCTTCCTTCACCGCCAGCTTGTGCAGCTCTTCGAAAAACAGAGCTACCTGCTTCTTGGGTGTGCCGAGTTTGTCGGCGATGTGCGCAACGATCTTAGTCTTGCTGAGTGGCTTGGCTGCCATCTAATCTGTGTCCTCCTGTAATTTCTTTGCGTCCCGAGAGACTCGGGGCGAGCGCGGAATTTCTTCGTCTACCCCTGATGCCGGGCGAAAAAACTCAGGCCGTGTGGGACTATAGCGAACACGCCACGATAACGCAAGGCCAATTGCTCGAAAAGAGCAGTAAAAACGCGATTTTTTTGAAGGTGATGTGGAAAACACCGCTGTTTAAGCGGCTTCCCCGGCTCGCGCGGGCGCGAAAAATCCGGCAGGGTGCTATTCTGCGCGGGCTGCAGTTTTTGGCGGCTGGCCACAGCCGGCCGGTCTTTCTACACCGTTCGCGCGACCACTTCAACTGCGCGGCCATGTTGCTGAACGAGGCCGCGGCCCGCGCGCCGGGATCGAGGGCGGTGCCCCGACCCTTGGCCGCCCTACGTGCATAGCGCCGCCGGCAAGTTTAGAGGTCGATACTGAGCCTCGGCCGTATCGGCAACCGCGTCTATACCGGGCTCGCTGAAGACGAGCTGTATTTCGTGCTGCGCGGACCTGCGGGTCTTAGCCGACGCTCTTGAAGTCATTGCGGAAGCGAACCATGGGCTCGGCGAATATGCGAGCAAGCGGCGAGAGCTGCTGGCGAGCGCTGAACGACCGCAACCCGCGTTTCCCCTGGCCCAGCTCGGCTGGCCAACTGCACCAACTTTTTTGACGCGCGGAAAGAACGGGAGAATTTGGACGTTGCTACCGGATAGATTCGGCCGGGACGCTCGCGCGAGACTAAGCCTCGTTTCGAACAGGAAAGCGAGGCTCCCATGCAGAAACTGAAGATTGTAGCCATGCCGACCGCCGTAGCCGACGCCGTACGAGCGAGCATGAAATCGCCGCTGTACGGATTTCCGGCGCACCGCGAAATGGCAGCCGGGCGCGCGCCCTGCCGGCATTGTCTCCAGTTGATTCGGCCGCAGGAGGAGGAGTTGATTTTGTTTACCTACGATGCCTTCCACGGTCAGGGAGTGTGGCCGAGTCCCGGACCGGTGTACATTCACGCCGCAGTTTGCCCCCAGTTTGCAGGGAATGGCCGGGTGCCCAAGGAGTATAACGGCCAGCCGCTTACCCTTGAAGTATTTGGCAGAAATCGCGAGCGTCTTGGCGAACGCCGGCTAGAGGAAACCGACGGCCAAGGAGCTCTCGAAGAGATCTTCGCCCATGCGGCAGTCCAATACGTGCACGTGCGAAGCACCACGGCCGGTTGCTATTTGTTCCGGGTGGAACGAGTCGCAGGCGGATCTGAAGCCGACTACAGCGTGGCCAGATCCTCGTAGAAGTGCGCAATGGCCTTGATGCCGTTGTAATAGTTCTCAAGGTAAAGGTGTTCGTCTGGCGCGTGCGCATTTTCATCGGGCAGGCCGAAGCCAATCAGCACGCACGGCACCCTGAAGGTGTCGTGCATCTGGGTGACGAACGGAATCGAGCCGCCTTCGCGGATGAAAACGGCTTTCCGTCTGAAACCTTTCTCCAAGGCGGCTTGCGCTTTCTGAAAAATCGGCGCGCTGTAGGAAGCGGCCCAGGGCTTGCCCGTGCTCAAAACGTCGAACGTGCACTTCACGGTTTTCGGCAGAAGCTTGCGCACGTGCTTTTCGACCAGCTTGGCGATGCGCTCTGGATCCTGGCCCGGAACGAGCCGGGTCGAGAATTTCGCGTAGGCCTTTGCGGGGATGACCGTTTTTGCGCCCTCGCCCTGGTAGCCGCCCCAGATTCCGTTCAGTTCGAGCGTCGGACGCGTCCAGATCTGCTCCACGATGGTGAAGCCCTTTTCCCCGCAGTATCCCGGGGCACCCACGGCCTGCTCGAATGCTTTTTTGTTCCACGGCAAGGCGTTCAGCGCCTTGCGCTCCTTGCTCGACAGCTTGGCCACGCCGTCGTAGAACCCGGGAACTGTGACGCGAAAATTCTTGTCGTGCAGCTTCGCGAAAAGCTCCGCGAGCACGGTCAGCGGATTGGGCACTGCTCCGCCGTAGACGCCAGAGTGCAGGTCGCGCTCCGGGCCGGTCAGTTCAATCTGGTAGTAGTTCAAGCCGCGCAAGCCGTAGGTGATCGAAGGCACGCCCTTGCCGAGCATGGAAGTATCGGAGACCACGAGCGCATCGGCCGCGAGCTTCTCCTTGTTGTTCTGAACGAAGTTCCACAGGCTGACGCTGCCGACCTCTTCTTCGCCCTCGATCAAGACTTTCAGATTGATCGGAAATCTGCCGTTCAGTTCGTGCAGCGCTTCGAGCGCTTTCAGGTGAATGTGCACTTGTCCTTTGTCGTCGGCGGTGCCCCGCGCATAGAGGTTGCCGTTTCTAACGGTTGGCTCAAAAGCCGGCGAGGTCCACAAATGCAGCGGCTCGGCCGGCTGTACGTCGTAGTGCCCGTAAAAGAGCACGGTCGGCTTTCCCGGAGCTTCGAGCGATTCCGCATAGACCAGCGGGTGCAGCGCTGTGGGAACGATCTCGACGGTCTTGAATCCCGCGGCGCGCAGGTTGTCCGCCACCCACCTGGCGGCGCGTTCCACATCGGGTTTGTTTTCGGATTTTGCGCTGACGCTCGGGATACGAAGAAAATCACTCAATTCGGCGCGATGCTGGTCGCGGCGACCATCAATGAATTCAGCCAAATTCATAGGGGACGGAAGTAAAGTACCAGGCCTTTCCACAATACAGTACGGATTGGTGCGTAAAAATGTTGCGGAGAGGTATGAACGATCGGACCCAAGCCTCCGCCAGTTTATGCCAGTTTTCCATTGTAAGACTCGCCCGCACCGAAGGACAAGCGGACGGCGTACCATTTCTCAATGCGATACACCTGACCGGTAGCCCAATTGACCCGCTGCGCCCGGCTTTTCGATGATGAAGGCATGATGACCACCGTCGAGTTTTCCACTCCCCGGCGCAGCGCTCGCATCTTCCGCAAGATGAAGATGCAGGCGCAGGGACGCGCACACAATGGCAAGAAATTCCGTGAAACGTGCCAAACCCTGGTGGTAAGCGCGCACGGCGGGCTCCTGACCCTGAAACATGAAGTGGACCATGGCGAGCTGCTGACCATCACCAACCCGGAAACCCAGGAGGAGATCGAGTGCCGAATTGTTTTCCTGGGCGACCTCTGCGCGGGCGGCCAGCGCGTGGGGATCGAATTCCTGACGCCGGCTCCGCACTTCTGGGGACTCGAGTTCGCCGAGCCCTCGCCGGCGAACGGCGAAACCGCCACCGTCCACTAGGCCCCAGCGCAGGGCTCAGCTGCTGCGCGCGGCCGTGGGCTCGGTTGCCGGCGCCGTGGCAGGTGCTTTCTTCTTTGCCGTCCAGGACCACACTCGCCAGGCGAGCAGCAATCCCACCAGTACGCCATAAAACACCGGCTTCCTGATATCCGACTTCACCAACCAGTAGTAGTGGATTACCCCTAGCGCCGCCGCCAAATAGATCGCGCGGTGCAGCATTTGCCAGCGCTTGCCGCCAAGCCGGCGTATCCAGCCTGCCGTCGAAGTAAGCGCCAGCGGTATCAGCAGAACGAATGCGGCAAATCCCACCGTGATGAAAGGGCGCTTTGCTACATCGCGGAGCATTCCCGACGGCGCAAAACTCTGATCGGGACCGAGGTAGGTCAGGAAGTGCAGGCAAGCGTAGGTGAACGCGAACAAGCCGAGCATTCGCCGGAAGCGGATGAGCTCGGGCAACTGGCTGATCTTGCGTAAAGGAGTGATGGAGAGCGTGAAAACCAGGAACCGGAGCGTCCAGTCGCCGGTCTGGTGCTGGTAAAACTCGACCGGGTTAGCCGTCAGTTCGCCCCGGTAGGTGCGCCAAGCAAGGAACAGCACCGGCCATGACGACAGCGCAAATACCAATAGCTTGGCCCATTTGCCGGCAAGAAATTTGCGCACGCCGGAGCCCTCAGTGGAACTTCTTCAGGTCCATGCCCGCATAGAGCGAGGCCACCTGATCGGCGTATCCGTTGAACATCAGCGTCTTGCGCATGAAAATCTCGCCCAGGCGGCGCTCGGTGGCCTGGCTCCACCGCGGATGTTCGACGTCCGGATTCACATTCGAATAGAAGCCGTATTCATTGGGCGCCTGCAGGTTCCAGGTGGTCGGCGGCTCCGATCTCACGAGCTTTATTTTTACGATGGATTTGATGCTCTTGTAGCCGTATTTCCAGGGCACGACCATCCGCACCGGGGCGCCGTCCTGATTGGGCAGCGTTTCTCCGTACATGCCCACGCCAACGAGCGTCAGCGGATGCATCGCTTCATCGAGCCGCAAGCCTTCGACATAGGGATACTCCAGCCCGGTGTATTTCGCTTCCGGCATTTCGTTGCGATCGAAAAAACTCTGAAAGGCCACGTACTTCGCTTTGTCCGTGGGCTCCACCAGCTTCAGAATGGTGCTGAGAGAATAGCCGATCCACGGCACCACGATCGACCACCGCTCCACGCAGCGATGCCGGTAGATCCGCTCTTCCAGGGGCGCCAGCTTCAGAATTTCGTCCATGGAAAATTTCCGCGCTGTCTTCACTTCTCCTTCGACCGAGACCGACCACGGCAGGGTGCGGAACTTCTGCGCGTTCTTGGCCGGATCGCCCTTGTCGGTGCCGAACTCGTAGAAATTGTTGTAGTGCGTCACGTCGTTCATGGACGAGATTTTCTCGTCCACGGTGTAGCCGCTTTTCACTGCAGCCAGCTTGGTGCCGGCATGCACCGCTTCCGGGGACAGGGTCTCAAACAAGCGTTTGCCTGCTACGGCCGCCGCTCCGGCGATCCCCAAACCGGCGAGAAATTTCCGCCGGTTCAGGTAAACATCCTTGGGGGTAACATCGGCCAAGCTCAATTCCGACCCGGGTTTTGATTTGACGAGCATCTCTCTTATTAGAACCCCTGCGCGGCGCTTTGGGTTTCCCTTTTCTCCCATACTACGCCGCTTCCGCCGCGTTAGATGCCCCCGCACCTGCAAGGTTTCCGCCATTTTTGCAAAATTTTTATCGTTCTCTCCCCTGGCAACAGGCCTGAACATTCCGGAACCGGTCCCTCGGCGGCGTGCTATGCTGGCCTTGGTTCACTCCACACCGGAGTGGAAGCGTCCGCAGCGCAAAACGCACCGGTGACAACAACATGCTTGCAGTGTGGCTCGATACTCCCCGTGGGAGTTCGTGCCTGTACCTTCTGTGATTCCCGCGTGGAATCCCCCGCTCACCCGGCGAGCGGAACCTCCACCCTCAGTACGGACGCCAGCCTGGCCTGGCGCGGAGAAGTCTCCGAGCGAATCGCGTCCTACCGTGCGCGCCGCGGGCGAAGTGCGCCGAAACCGGAACAGTCCGAGCTGCCGTTTGAACGCGCAGCCGACATTCCCGTTCCCGGCATCAATACCGCGGTTGCCGAACCGCCTCGGATGCAGGCGGCTTCGGCTGCGCCCGACGACTTCTCGTTTACCATCGCCATCGGCCGCACGGCTAAAAAACCCGTGGACGAAGCGCAAATGTTCATTGACGTTTCGCTGCCCGCGCAGCCGGCCGGCTGCAACCCCGGCCTGCCGCAGGCAGCGGCCGCGGAGCCGCAGCAGGAGTTCGTCCACGAGCGTGTCGGCCAGTATCCGGTCGCGCCAATCGACGAGCGCCGCCTTTCCGGTCTCATCGATGCGGCGTGCCTCCTCTTCGCCTGCGGCGGCTTCGTGGCCCTTTTTGGCTCGCTCGGCGGACAGTTTGCCTTCAGCAAACTCAACGCTGCGGTTTACGCGACCGCGTTTGCCATTGTCTACCTGCAGTACTTCGCTCTGTTCACGGTCTTCGGCGGCACCACTCCCGGCATGATGCTGCGCGGCCTGCGGGTGGTTGATTTTTCCGGTGAAGAGCCTTCTCCGCGGCAGCTTCTGCTCCGCGCGGCCGGTTACATGCTTTCGGCCGGCACCTTTTTCCTCGGCTATGTCTGGGTGCAGTGGGATGAAGACGAGCTCACCTGGCACGACCGCATCTCGCGCACCTATCTCAGCTCGTCGGAAACGGTGGCCGATTCCGATTTGGGCGCCATCGCTCACAACCGCTAAAGCCTTCGGCCTCTCTTGTGGTGATAGGCGTCCCGAGCCAAGCCTGCGGGCATTGTCTCGGGACCCACTCCGGCAAGGCCCGCACCTGTCCGCTAGAAAAACTCCTCGTTGACCGTACGCTCCCGCCCTTGTTATTTGCCAGGCCAAGCCAGCAACGACACGGTAGAAGGCCGCGCGCTCTCAACCGCCGCGTCCCACTGGTGCGCAAGTAGCTAGATCGGTCCGCGTTGGCGCCGCAGGCGAATGGCGAGGGCCAGGAACACCGCCGCCACCACGAGATTGAGCCACAATCCGGGGTTGGTCAGAAATTCGCCGGGTGGCGGGCTCGAGAGCGAATCCATGGACATGCTGCCCGCAACCTTTGTCGCATGGTGCGCTCCGCCGCCCACTTGTCCCATCAGCAATTCCGCGAAATACGAAGTGTTGAAAGCGACCTTTTCGAAGACGCCAACGGCTATAGGCGGCAGCGTCGCCCACAGGATCGGCAGCCGCCGCGCCCACGCCCCCACCAGCAGCAGCCACGCATAAAAGGGCGAGTATCCCAATCCATGCAGCGCGATGAGGTGGTAGAGCAGCATCCAAGATGCGTGCCAAAAGGAAAAATGGCTCCAGGCGGCCTGCGCGTCGACGCCGCTTCCCGCAAGCGCCGCCCGCGTGGCCAGCAGCACGATGGTCTGGACCACCATGCTCACCACAAAGGTCAGCGCCGGCAGCACCAGCATCGGGATGCTGGCCTTCGCGAGCACGGTTGTGGTGTCGGAAACCGGCAGCGACTTCCAGAAGAGAATGCTGCGATCGCGCCTTTCGCCGTAGAGCGCGTCGAGAGAATAAAACAGCGCGACCAGAAACGTCGCTCCCATGATCAGCAGTCCCGCCATATCGTACGGTCCTTCGACCATTTCCAGCTGTTGGGCGAGATCGAGCGCGCCCGCCGCGCGCATCCGCTCCGGCAAACGGGCCACACTGACAAGGCAGGCAACCAGCGCCAGCGCACCGGCCGCGAGCGGCGCGATGTAGATGGAACGGCTCTCCCACAATTCCCTGCGCGCGCACCAGTACATCTGGCGGACCCAGGGGACGGCTGCCGGCGCCATCACCTCGGCCGCGGCCGGAGACTGGTTCATCACATTCGATGCGCTGTTCATGCCGCCACTCCCTGCGCCTGGCCGGCGCCTCTGCCCACCATCCAAACCAACAAGTCCTCGACGCTCGGCGTCCGCACCTCGCCGAGGGTGCCTAGCTCCTGCCGGTTGGCGCCATCGAAAAGCAGCACGCTTCGCCCCAACACCTGCCGCTCGTCGATGGGCTTCAGTGCCTTCGCGGCCGCCGCCTTTTCCGGATTCACCGAGAGTTCGGCGAACCGTGATTCCAGTTGGTCCATGCTGCAGGCGAACACGATCCGGCCCCGGTCGAGGAACAGCACGTCGGTCAGGATGTTCTGGATCTCTGCCACCTGGTGCGTCGCCACCAGAATGGTGCGGTTGCGGTCGAAATAGTCCGCGATGAGCGCATCGTAGAACTGCTTGCGGTAAAGAATGTCGAGTCCCAAGGTCGGCTCGTCCAGCACCAGCAGCTTGGCATCGATGGCCATGACCAGCGCCAGGTGCAGCTGCGCCACCATGCCTTTGGACAATTCCTTCACTCTGCGCCCACGCGCAATCGTGGTCTTCCCGAGAAACCCTTCCGCTTTCGCGCGGCTGAATCGCGGATGCACGCCTTCCATAAAGTCGAGAGCCTCGGACACCTGAAGCCATCGCGGCAGCACCGCCACATCGGCGATGAACGAGACGTCGTTCATCAGCTGATCGCGCTGGCTTGACGGCTCTCGCCCCAATACCCTCAGCTCCCCTTCATAGGAAGTGAGGCCCACGATGGCATGAAGCGCCGTGGTCTTGCCGGCGCCGTTCGGCCCGATGAGGCCGACAATCCGCCCTTCGGGAACCTCGAGATTCACGCCGTTTAGCGCGACGGTGGTTCCAAAAGACTTCCCGAGGCCGCGTGCTTCGATTGAGGTCATGGCTTCACCGCTCTTCCTTTTTGCCTTTCGCCGATCCCCGGTTCGCGCCGCCGTCCAGCAGCTCTTCGGGCGTCAGTCCAAGGCGCTCGATGGTCGCGCAAATCTCCGGCCAGCGTTCCTTCAGAAAATTCCTGCGCTCTTTATCGAGCAGCGTTTCCCGCGCGCCCTCATTCACGAACATGCCCAGGCCCCGCCTGCTCTCTACCAGCTTCTCGTCCACCAGCTGCTGATAGCTTTTGAGGACCGTGAGCGGATTCACTCGATATTCAGCCGCGACATTGCGCACCGAAGGCAGCGGGTCGCCTTCCTTCAGCACACCTTCCAAGATCATCGCCACCACGCGGTCGCGAAGCTGGCGGTAGATCGGCTGACTGTCGTTCCACTCACGGTCCATCTTGTTTTCGTTCGCTCCTTGCGATTTTTGCCGTGATTACGGGCGGCCTTCACTTCGCCCGCTCGAGCTCAAAGCGCGCGTGGATGGGCTGGTCGCCCGCCATGTAGGTCCAGTCCTCGATGTGGTGGTTGTCGTCGACCAGCGTGAACACGGCGTGGTGCATGTGTCCGTGTTCGGTGCCGCCGGCTACGTCGAGGAAGTCGAATTCTATCGTCTTTCCGTCTGCGGAGGCCTTGGCGGCCATGCGCGGCCGGTTCCCGGCATCGCAAAAGTGCGTGAGCAGCAAGCGGCCCTCTTCCATGTACAGCATGGTGATCGGATCGTCCTTGCCCGGATCGTCCGGTGTCCCGGGCTTCTTCATCTCGTGTACCAGGGCGTTTCCGCGCGACGTCACCCGCAGCGAGATCCAGCCCTCGTCTCCCATGCCGGTTTGCGGCGGATCCACGGTCAGGCGACCTTTCCAGGTCCCCGCCAGGCTTTTGAGCCGGTCGAAGGACATTTGGGCGTTGGACTTTTGCGCGGCGGACTGAGCCAAGGAAGTAGCGACAGCGGCTGAGAGAAGCGCTCCCATCAGCAGTGCGCTCAGCGCCAAACGAACGTATTTCATGGTGGTTCTCCTCAAAGTAGATTTTGCGGCGGGGTGGCGCCACCAAGCCTCGCCGTCATACTGTTATATCTAACTATAGCACTAAGACAGCGCAATGCAAGCTTTTCTTGCCGCCCGAGTTTCCACCGCGCCTTGGTCCGCGAAGCTTTTGGGGTTTCCGCTGGCTTCGCCGTCCGGGCCTTCGGTAAGATGGGAACGGTTCGCGGGGTTCGATTCTCATGGTGGGCCCGCAGACTCGATTCGAAGTTGTCGCGCCGACGGCCGCAACAGGAAGCCAGGCGCAGCCAAGGCTGCAGCCCAAAAACGGAAGGGCCGGTGCCCGCCTCGGTCGAAAGGACCTCCGGTTCGGGCCGCGGAAGTCAGACAACTTCGCTTCCTGCCTCTCGCCAGAAAAGTAGAGTGGAGCAGTCACTGGCGTGTTTCTCAGTGTTCTCGTCGATACCTATAACCACGAGCGCCTTATCGAAAAGGCGCTCGCCAGCGTTTTCGAGCAAAACTATCCCGCTTCGCAGTTTGAAGTCATCGTAGTGGACGACGGCTCGACCGACCGCACGTCCGAAATCGTTTCGGGGTTCGCGCCCCGTGTAAGGCTTATCCGTAAAAAAAATGGCGGCCAGGCTTCCGCTTTTAACGCGGGCATTCCTGAATGCCGCGGCGACATCATCGTGTTTCTCGACGGCGACGACTGGTGGGCGCCCGGTAAGCTCGAGCGCATCGCGGAGGCCTTTTCGGCCGAACCGTCGACCGGCATGGTGGGCCATGCTTTCATCGAATCGTTTGACGACGGCTCGGAACGCATCATTGCTCCCGACCTGCCGGCCCAACTGCGCCTTGAAGATGCCGCCAGCGCTGGCTTCTTCCGCTTGCACCGGTGCTATTTCGGGACCAGCCGGCTGGCGCTGCGCGCCGACCTGGCGCGCAGAATCCTTCCGGTTCCCGAGGCCCTCCTCTTTGAAGCCGACGAGTATCTTTTCACGATGGCGCCGGCGCTCGAGCGGGCCGTGCTTTTGACCGAGCCGCTTACGCACTATCGCGTGCACTCCGGCAGCCTTTTCCTTGGCGCCGGCTCGAGCATCGCGGGCGAGCGCCGGAAAGCACGGGTCCTTTCCGCGTTGGCCGACGCTTTGGCCCAATCCCTGCCCGGCACCGGAGCCGATCCGGCCGCCATTGCCATGGTTACGGAAATGGTGCGCGCGGAAGCCGACCAACTCCGGTTGAAAGTGGACGGGGGCTGGCCCTGGGAGACTTTCCATACCGAGCGCGCGATTTACCGCATTCAACATTCCGGCGCGCACTGGAAGAGCAGAGCCTTTCGAACGCTCAGCATGGTTCCGGCATTGCTTCTTCCCCCGCAATGGTTTTACGCCGGCCGCCACTGGCTCGGAGAACAGACCTGGTACAAGCGGGTCCGCAAGGGCGCGCTGCCGGTGCCGGGGTTTGCCAAAGTCCGCTTGCCCGCGGCCAGCGACGACGCTTCCGAAGTTACTACTCTTAAAAAATAAGGCATTGTATTTCTACGCCGGATAAAAGCCTGCCGGCGGATGGCGCGAAATCCGCAAATTGATTTGTTACCCTAGATGCGGGGCCCATCCAGCCGCGCCCGAGTAGGTTGTTCTGCCCACGGATGACGTGGATTCCGCGAAGCAAGAGATGGCGTACGTGACTCTAGACCGGTCCCTGACGGCGAAGACTACGCGGAGCGCAGGCGCTCCGGACCCTGGCGGCCTCGGCGGCGATCGAGTCGGAGCGGTTGCCCAGGGCGGTGATTCCGCAGCTCTCGCTCGCAGTGCCACCGTGCGCATCGAACCGCCAGGCGGCTTACTGCGGCTGCAATTCCGCGAAGCGTGGGAGTACCGGGAGCTGCTGTACTTTTTCGTCTGGCGGGACGTTAAGGTCCGCTACAAGCAGACGCTGATTGGCGTCTTGTGGGTGGTTTTGCAACCACTCGTGAGCATGGGAGTTTTCACCTTGTTCTTTGGCCGGCTGGCGAAACTGCCGTCGGACGGTCTGCCCTATCCCTTGTTTTATTTCGCGGCGCTTGCGCCATGGACTTATTTTGCAACGGCGCTGTCGTCCGCGACCAACGTCGTGGTGGAGAATCAGCGGATTATCACCCGAGTCTATTTTCCGCGATTGATCCTGCCCCTCTCGAGTGTGCTCTCGGGCCTGGTCGATTTCGCAATTTCATTGGCCCTGCTGGTGCTATTGGTTGTCGGGTATGGAATGCGGCCGGGCCTCGGGGTACTGTGGCTGCCATTTCTCCTGCTGCTGGCATTGACTACGGCGCTCGGTGTGGGTCTCTGGCTTTCCGCGCTGAACGCCTTGTACCGCGATGTGCGCTATGTCATCCCGTTTGTGATGCAGTTCTGGCTGCTGGCTTCGCCCGTGGCATATCCAAGCAGCGTGGTACCGCAGCGCTGGCAGTGGGTCTATGGATTGAATCCCATGGCCGGTGTTATCGAGGGATTCCGGTGGGCGCTGACGGGGCATGGACAGGCTCCCGGCGGACTGCTTTGGGCCTCCACGGCGGCCGTGGCGCTATTACTCGTTGCGGGGGCGATGTTTTTCCAGCGTATGGAAGGAACCATCGCCGACAGGGTTTGACAGGTGCGGCAGGCGGCTTGCACGGGGACGATGGAGGGACCTGGCCATGGATAGCAAAGCTTTGCACACGAAGAAGACCTGCCCAAAATGCGGAGCGTCGATTCACCGTTCGCCGATGCGGGGACTTCTGGAGCGCGGAATCCTGCGTCCGGTTGGGATACGGGCCTATCGCTGCGATGGCTGCGATCAGCGCTTTCTGCGTTTGAGGGCCGGTGATCACATCGAAGTGCCCGGGAAGGCGCGATGAGCACTTGGGCCATCCGGGCCTCGGGCCTCGGAAAGCGCTACCGCCTTGGGCAGCCGGAGCGCTACCACACTCTGCGGGACACCCTGGCGCCAGCCCTTTTAACACCTTGGACACTCTTTCGTCGCAAGAAGAATCCGGTCTTCTGGGCTCTCGAGCACGTGGATCTCGCGGTGAAGCACGGCGAAGTGCTGGGACTGATCGGGCGTAACGGGGCAGGAAAGACTACGCTGCTCAAGATCCTGAGCCGCATCACGCGGCCGACGCGGGGCTGGGCGGAAATCCACGGGCGGGTAGGCAGCCTGCTCGAAATCGGAACCGGATTTCATCCGGAGCTCTCCGGCCGGGACAACATCTACCTGAGCGGCGCCATTTTGGGCATGCCCAGACGCGAGATCACCCGCAAGTTCGATGAAATCGTGGCCTTCGCGGAGATCGAGAGGTTTCTCGACACCCAGGTAAAGCATTACTCGAGCGGAATGTATCTGCGGCTGGCCTTTGCCGTGGCCGCGCACCTTGAAACCGAAATCCTGCTGGTCGACGAAGTGCTGGCGGTCGGAGATATCCGCTTTCAGAAGAAGTGCCTCGGGAAGATGGGAGAAGTAGCCGGCGCCGGGCGGACTGTAGTGCTGGTCAGCCATCAGATGAACCAGATTCGCCGGCTGTGCCGGCGCGCGATGTGGATCGAGGACGGCCGCATTCGTCAGGACGGGAGTACGGGCGAAGTGCTGGCTGCCTATGAAACCAACATGCTGAGCCGGCAAGAAACGGAAGGCGCGAAGCAAGCGGCGCGGCGGGGAGCGAAGTTCCTGGAGTGGAGGATCGAAGGAGGCGGTATGCGGGAGCCGGCGCACGTGTTAAGAACGGCCGGGCGATTTCGCGCCGCGTTTACCGTGCACGTGGGCAAAACGATGCGCAACGGCGAACACAGGATTGCGCTCTACAATGGAGAAAGGCAGTTGATGTGGGGCTGGGCGGTTCCGCACCTCGACCTCGAGGCTGGAGTGCACACGCTGGTGCATGAATTCTCCGGGCTGCCGCTGCGGCCGGGAAGCTACCAGTGGCAGGTCAGCTTGTGGGACGAAAACGAGCAGCTTGACTTGTGGGATTGCACGCCGGAAATGCTGATTGAGACCCAAGAGCATCAGCACTACCTGGACGAATGGAATGGAGTGCTGAACCTGGCTTCGGAGTTCACCCACCAGGTGAGCGCGGACCCCGGGCTAGGGGCGGAAGCGAGGACCGGGAGCACGACCCGGAATTGAATTTTCCGCTTCAGCGGTGCAAGAAGTAACGCAAAGGCCAAGGGAAATAGAGCCTGTAGATTTCCGAACCGGGGTCGGGGGAAATCGCAGGCAGGCGCTCGGCTGAAAAGCGGTAGCGCATATCGTGATAGGAGTGCACGAAGGGTAAAGCTATATCCAGCGGAAGGAGCGAATAGCGGCTGGAGCGGGCATGCTGGAAGGCAAGAACGCGAGCCCAGCGAAAGTTAAAAAGGATCTTGAGGGGCAGATTGTTGTAGCCGCCGTAGAAAAGGTGCTTGTAAAAGTCCCATCGCCAAGAGGTGCGCAGCACGGAGGAAAAAGTGTCGCGGCGCATGTGGCGCATGACGGCGCGCGGGTCAAAACACAGCCTATATCCCGCTTGCAGAAGGCGAATCGAAAGGTCCACGTCTTCGTAGTTGGTGCGGTAACGCTGGTCGTAGCCGTTTAATTTGCGGAGAACCTCGGTGCGAAAGACCGTGCCGAAGCCGCCGAGGCGCTTGGGCATGGGCCAGGCGATCTCGATGGGGAGGTCGCCTAAATCCTGGCCGAGCTGAAGGGAACGCCAAAAGTCGGGCGCGGTGTCGGTGAAATTTTCGACCAACCGGCCGCCCGCTCCTGCAATACCGTCGTGGCGGAAAGCTTCCAGCAGAAATTCGAGCCAGCGCGGTTCGGCAACTGCGTCCACATCGAACGCGGCCAGGAAGGGGTGGCGTGCGCTCGAGAGCGCGCTGTTGCGGGCCGCGGCTAAACCCTGGTTTTTTTCGTGGCGCACGACGCGAACCGGATAGCGCGAAGCGATTTCCACGCTGTTGTCGGTGGAACCGTCATCGATGATGAGCAGTTCGTCCGGAGGGCGCGTCTGTTCGAGGATGGCTGGAATCGTTTGCGGAAGATATTTGGCGCCGTTGAAGCAGGGAATGTAGGCGGTGACGCTCATGGTCGGATGGAATTGCGGATTCCCGGACGTTTCAAAGCGTAGATGAGCGATGCCAATTTCGCGAGCCAGGCGGAGAGCGGGCGATTCTGCGCGCCGATGCGGGCCGGTGATGGGCTCGACATGGTGCGCTGGACCGAGCGAAAAGACGGCAGTTCTTTGCTACCCTACGCAAGGACAAAGCTTGAAAGCGCTGACCACTTGATGGAAGAAAACGGCAAAGCGGAAGCGAACACGGTTTTTCCGTCTTCCCCATCCGAACAAAATTCCGAAAAGCGGACCGCGCCGGCGGCGGGACAGCCGAGTCTCGGAACGAGGGTGTTCCAGAACACCGCGGCCCAGCTCGTCGGACGCGTAATCAGCATTGCATTTTCCGCCGTCACTTCCATCCGGCTGGCGAGATACCTGGGCATAGAACGAATGGGCGAGTATGGCTCGATTTATGCCTACGTTGCTTTGTTCACCTTTCTCAGCGTCTTTTGCCTGGACCAGATTTTGGTGCGGGAAATCTCCGTCCGGCGCGCGCAGGGCGCGGAAATCCTGCGCACTGGCACGCTGACCGCGCTCGGATTTTCGCTGGTCGGAACGCTGCTGGCACCCCTGGCGGCGCCGCTGTTCGGCTACAGCGGGCCGATACGGTGGCTGATCGTTCTGGCAGCGATCGATTTGCTTGCGTTTTCGCCGGTGAAGATGCGCGGCATCATTTTTCAGGTTGAGATGCGCCTGTGGTACAGCGTAGTAACCGGCCTCCTCCGGCAAGTGCTGTGGCTGGCGGCGGTTGTTCTGTTGGCGCTGCGCAACGCCGCGTTCTACGAGGTCGTGGTGGCACGCACCGTGGTGGGATTGCTCGAAATGGCGATCGTGGTCTGGACTGTGAAGCGCGCGGACTTGATCGAAGGCCGGCCGCGCTTCATCCCGAGCGAAGCGCGCATGATGATCCGGGAAGGGTTCCCGCTGGTGGTGATGACCGTGGCCATCAACATCTACCACCGCATCGACCAGGTGATGCTGCACAAGATGAGCGGGGACCGGGTGCTCGGGCCCTACGTGATCGCCGTGCAACTCACAGAACTTTTCAGCGCCCTGCCGGTGGCGCTGATGATTTCGATGTTTCCGGCGCTGGCGCAAAGCGCCAAGGACGAAGCCCGCTTTAGCGGGTACGTCACCGAGAGCTACCGGTTTCTGATGGTGATCGTGTTCGCGGCCTGCGCGTTGGTCACGCCGGTGGCCGCCCCGCTGGTTACCATGTTTTATGGAACCCAGTATCTGGCGACGGCCGGGCTCCTGGTGCTGCTGGTCTGGTCGGAGGTGCCGGTTTTTTTCGGCGTGGTCCTGTCGAACGCCCTGGTGGCCAAGGGCATTCAGAAATTCAACGCCTATGGCGCCATCGTGGGCGCCGCGACAAACGTGGTCTTGAACCTGTTCTTGATTCCGCGCTACGGCGCGGTGGGCGCCTCGTGGGCCACGCTGGTCAGCTATACCGTCGCCGCGCCTTTGTTCCCCCTGTTGTTCCGGGAGGCGCGGCCGATCGTTTGGATCGGCCTCAAGACCGCGCTGCGGCCGTTGCTGCTGACGCTTTTCATCGAGCTTGGCCTCCATTTCCTGCCGCTGGCGATTCCTTTGAAGCTGCCGCTGGCGGCCGCGGCCTTTGCGGTGGGAGGATTTCTTACCGGCTCGTTCACCAAACGGGATGTAGAACGGCTGGCCCTAATGATGAAGTTGCGGCGCGAGGACTAGCCGTTTAACCGAGGTCTGCGGGGCCGGCAGCGATGCCGGCCCGCAACCGGAGATATGCAACTGGGGATATAATGGCCGGCATGACTCCGAAACTCGTGGTGCCGGGCCGTCCGGAAGCCGGTGAATACTCCGAATATCACGACAAATATATCGCGCTGGTGCCCGGCACGGACATTCTGGGAGCGCTCGAAGCGCAGCGGCTGGTGATGGCGCAGCTGCTCGGCGCCCGCAGCGAGCGGGAAGGAAATTTCCGGTACGCGGCGGACAAGTGGTCGGTGAAGGAAGTCATCGGGCACGTTACGGACAGCGAGCGGATTTTCGCCTACCGCGCTTTGCGCTTCGCGCGCGCCGACAACACGCCGCTATCCGGCTTCGAGCAGGACGACTATGTGAAGAGCGGCGGATTCGGAGATCGCACGCTGGCCGATCTGGCGGGAGAGTTTGCGGAGGTTCGCGGGGCGACGATCGCATTGTTCAGCGGGCTTGAGGGTCCGGCCTGGCAGCGGCGCGGCGTTGCCAACAATAACGAAGTAAGCGTGCGGGCTCTCGCCTTCATCATCGCCGGCCACGAATTGCACCACCGGCGGATCCTCGAAGAGAAGTATTTGCCGGCCATTCCGCGAGCGTAGCAACGGACTCGAAGAAGCCGCGAAGAGACTAGGAAAGGCGCCTGGCGATCCAGGCGCCCTTTTTTTTGCCGGCAGATGCGGGTTAGAAGGCGTAGCGCAAGGAGAATTGAATCAAACGCGGCGTTCCGACGGTCGAAAAGATTTTTCCGAAGGGACTGCCGGGGCCGGTGCCGACTTCGACGTCGTTGATGGCCGGATTGGCGAAGTTCGTATGGTTCCAGATGTTGAAGAAATCGATGGTGAACCTGATTTCCTGGCGTTCGCTCAAGTGGAACGTCTTGATGAGCGAAAAATCCCAGTTCTGCTGGTAGGGGCCGCGATAGATATTGCGGCCGAGGTTGCCGAAGGCGGTGACGGCGCCGTCGCCGCCCAACGAAGGATCAAGCAGTGGCGCGGTCGTGAAGTTCCCTGCATTGAGGTAGCCGTTGTCGACACGGTCGTGGATGTCGCCGTGGGTCAGACCGGCGCCGATCGAGCCGCCTGCGGCCAGCTCTCCGCCGAGCGTGGCGGAAGCGAGACCGGGTCCCAGGAAGGCAGTGCCGGCTCCGGAGTCGGTGACCGAGAAGGGCGAACCGGACTGGAAGATCGTGATGCCGCTGATCGCCCAGTTGGCAAGCAGGATGCGCTTCAAGCCTACGGCATCCCGGAAGAAGGGCAGATCATAGCGATAACTGACAACAAAGCGATGCGTGCGGTCGAAATCGGAAAGGCCGCGGGAATTCTTCAGATCGGATTCGTCGTTAAACGCGGTGTTGAGCGCGGTGTTGCCGCTCGAAGTGGCGTCGGTCGATCTCGAGAAGGTATAAGCAGCCTGAAAATAGCCCCGGTTCCAACGGCGCGAGACCGTCGACTGAAGCGAGTGATAGTGGGAGTAGGCGTCGTTAGCGAAGAGCTGAAAGCCGTTGTAGCCGTTAATACCGGCGTTGTTGGAGCGGGCGGGCCCGTTGCCGACGGTGCTGACGGTGATGTCGCAGGTCGCGCCGGGGTCGATGACCGAACCGTCGCAATTCGCTCCGTCGAGGACCAAGGGATGAGCGGGGCTCGCAAGGCTGGCCTGGATGCTGGTGCGAGTTTCGCGCAGGTGGACGGCATGCGTGCCGATGTAGCCGACTTCAAGCGTCCAGTTCTTGCCGAGCGCCCGTTCTACCGTGAGGTTCCACTGCTGCGTGCTCGGAACCTGAAAATGACGCGGCACCGTGAGGCCGAAGATGAACTGGGAAGGCAAAACGCCGAGGCTGCCGCCGGCGCAGCCGTAGTTGGCGGCTTTGGACGAGTCCGATGTGGGCAGTCCCGTGGCGGGATCAATGAAACCGATGAACGACCCTAAACAGGGAACGAAGTTCGGGTCGAGTGTGCCGGCCTGCGGCAGGGCGTTGACGCCGGTCAAAAAGAAGTTCGAGAGCGAGCCGGCGGACCCTCCGGCGAAGGCCACCGGGAGATACGGAGCCTGGAAACTAAGCTGGTCGACCGTACCGACATCTTCGCGCACGAAGTAGATGCCATAGCCTGCGCGAATCGTGGTCGAGTGCTTGCCGCCAAGGTCGTAAGCGAGACCGACGCGGGGAGCGATCCCGGTGGCGTAGTCGTTCTTGTAGGTGGTGTCGCTGTCCTTGCCGGACAAGCCGTCGACGCCCAGTTTGTTGGCGCAGCTGCCGTTGATAAACGGATATTGGCCGCTGTTGGCCAGGTCTTGGTCGAGATTGCCGATGTGGCAGAGGTTGTCATGGAAGGCGCCGAACGCTTCGACGCGCAGGCCCAGATTGAGCGTAAGGTTCTTGCGCGCTTTCCAGTCGTCCTGAACGAAGAAGCTGAAGTCGTTCGCGCGGTATTCATGGTTGTAAACGCCGCCGCCGCCGAAGCTGAAGTCCGGAGCGCCGAGCAGAAATTTTTGCCAGTCGGTGAACTCGGTGGTATCGGAAGAGCCGAACAGGGTGCCGTTCACGAAAAAGAGCTGGCCGTTAAAAACCTGCGGGAAGAGTTTGTCGAGATTGACGCGCGTCGCTTCACCGCCGAAGCGGAATACGTGCGCGCCTTCGACCCAGCTGACGGTGTCGGAGAAGTTGAAGGTGTTCTGATCCTGAAACTGATCGGCAGGAGGCGTGGGACCGATCTGGAAGCCGGAGCTGCCCAACGTGAACTTGTAAATGGAGGAGGTGACGCTATTGGTCGGGCGATGGATGCCGAGGTCGGCGGCGGTGACGGGCGGAACGTTGATCAGGCTGTTGTTGATGTGCACCAAGCCGAAGCGGAAATCATTGACCAGAGTCGGCGAAAAGAGGTGAGTTTCATTGAAGCTGAAGAAACGCGCCCTGACCGGGATGTTGTAAGGGAAATCCAAATCGGTGGCGCTGATGCTGCTGGCGAGAGTGCCGCCGAGAGAGGCTTGCAGCCCGCCGGCGCCGAAAGGAAGCAGGGACTCGGCATTGGAAAAGAAAAACCGCGTGGCCACTTTGTCCTGGCCGCTGCGAAATTCGCGGTCCCAGTTGGCGGTGAACTGATCGTCGGTGTATTTGCCGGGCTTGCTGATGATGAGGGAGCCGGGCTGGCCGACCAAGCCGTTGGCGGTCGGAATCAGAAAGCCGCCCGGATCATTGAATTGAGCACTCTTGAAATTCAGCAGGGCCACGGCGACCGGATCGAGTCCGGTCGCTCCGGCCGGCAGGCCGCCCGGAAAGAAGGTTGCAATCAGAGATGCTTCGGAGCGGTTGTCGGGAAGAACCGGGAAACCGGGATTGTTGATTTCAGTGCCGGGCGAAAGAGCGCTGCGCTGACGAGTACCCTGATAGTTGAGGAAGAAGAAGCCGAATTTTTCTTTAACCACGGGACCGCCGAGGCTGCCGCCAAAGATGTTTTGCTTGACCGAAGGACGAGGCTCGGCGGCGGCGTTCAAGAAGTAGTCGTTGGCGTTGAGCACGTCGTTGCGGAAGTATTCGTAGGCGTCGCCGTGCAGCTGGCGAGTGCCGGATTTCAGGATGGCGTTGACGTTGCCGCCGCCATTGCGGCCCTGGCTGGCGTCATAAAGCGATGTTTGTACCTTGAATTCCTGAATCACGTCGGGATTGGGAAGGGGGATGTAGGTAGCTTGCGCGACGTTGTAGTCCGTGGCGGAAATGCCGTCGATGAGGTAGTTGTTATTGTCCTCGCGCTGGCCGTTGACCACGATTCTGACGTTGCCGCGGCCCAATTGAGCCGAGGAGTTGAGTTCGCTCTGCGCGCCGCTTGAAAGGGTCAGCAGCTGCTGGTAGTTCTGCGTGGCCAGAGGCAGTTCACGAATCGTTTCCGTCCCGATGGACTGGCCGGTGGTGGCGTTGGTGGTTTCGACATTCGAGACTTCGGCTACGATTTCAACCTTTTCCGAGATGGAGCCGGGCTTCAGCGATACGGTGACGCGGGTGGTTTCGGTGACCCGGACTTCGATAGCTTCGGCTTTCGCTTGCGAGAAGCCGGATTTGTTGACGATTACCGAGTAGGTGCCCGGCGGAAGAAGGGTGGCGACGAAGGAGCCGTCGGCGGCGGTAAGTAACTTGCGGACTAGAGCGGCGGTGGCGTTACTGATGATCTGGACTTCGGCATCGGCTACCGAGGAGCCGGAAGAATCGATGACCGTGCCGCTGATGGCCCCGGTGGCGCCGCCTTGAGCGCCGATCGGGCGGCCGGAAACCAGAACCATCCATGCGGCGAGAAACACCCCAAGCGTAAACTGCGGACGGCGATGCATTGTATTTTTCCCCCAACTTGGCTGCGCGCGGGCAAAACCAGGAAGTCGTGACGGTTCGTCAATCTGAGATCCTCCTGACCCCCACCCCCCGAGGAGGATCAAGAAGGAATTCGGAGACTACCCCCTGGGCTTGAAGCTAGTGTTTCACTTCCGGCGTGTCAAGGCGCGTCCGACATAGTTTTCATCCGGTGTATTGGAAATACGATCACCCATCCCGAGGCGAGGCGAAGTACAAAGCCGCTACCCTTGGTTGACATGGCGTTGACCGGATGGAGCTTGACTGGCCACGGTCGGGCCTCCAGTATGGATCGGAGGCGTGACCCAGGTCGTCTTCAGGTCCGAGTCAGGCGCTCCGGAGCAGGTAACCTCGGCAGCGCAGCCGGCGTCCTACTTATGGACGGGGTCCCCGCCAAGGGGGTGAGCAATGACCAGCCGGCACCGGGCTTTCCCAATCTTATTTTTAGGGCTCTTGGCCAGCGCATGCATCGGCTTGCGCGCTTCCGCGGATACGAGCCATGCGCGAATCGTGCGCATCAGCTTGCTGCAAGGCGACGTGCGGTTTGCCCGGGACGTGAAGGGCGACCCGCTGGCCGACGGCTCGCAAGCGAGCTGGGAGACGGCGGCGCTCAATCTGCCGATCCGCCAGGGCTATGTACTGGCCACGGACAACGGGCGTGCGGAGGTGGAGTTTGAAAACGGCGCGCTGGCGTTCCTCGCAGAAAACACCGTGCTTCAGTTCTACGATCTTTCGAGCGAAGACGGCGGGCTCACGACGCGGCTCATTCTTCGGCAAGGCTCAGCGGAGTTTTATGTGGACCCGGCGCGCGGCGACTACTTCAGCGTGACGGGCGGGGACTTCAGTGTGGAGGCGGAGTCGAAGGCCACCTTCCGCATGAACAATTTTGACGACGCCAGCAATGTGAGCGTGCTGCACGGACATGTGACGGCTCTTGTGAACGGAAAAAACACAAACCTGTCCAAGGGCCAAGAGTTTTCGATGCGCGCGGGAGACGCCGAATCGGGCACCGTGGCGCAGCGGGGCGAGAACGACGAATTTGACCACTGGGCCGCCTCGAGGATTTCGACATCGACGGCAGCCACGAACGCTTCCCTGCAATATTCGGACGGCGGAGGTTACGTTTCGGGTTACGGCGACCTGTACACCTACGGATCGTGGTTCCCCGCGGCCGGCTACGGTTACTGCTGGCGGCCGTATGGCGTGGGCTTAGGCTGGTCGCCGTTTGACTACGGCTCGTGGTATTACGATCCGTTTTTCGGCTGGTCCTTTCTTGGCGGCTATTCGTGGGGCTGGCTGCCCTATCACTACGGCGGATGGTTCTTTCAACCGGGCCTGGGCTGGGTTTGGAATCCCAACGGAATGCGCGGCAGGCCCGGCTTGGGCAGGTGGCAGCCGGTCACCGGAGTGTGGATGCGCGGCTCGAATGGCCGGACGGGAATCGTGCCGCTGCACCCGATGGACGTGCACGGCAAGACTCCGCTCAATCTTTCGCAAGGACTCTACGCGGTGACCACGCGGGGCGTGACCGGGCAGATCACGCCCGAGAGCGACGCCAGATGGAAAGTTGAGAATAAACCTGGACGCGAGGTCATCCAGAACCAATTAGCCGCAGCGTCGGCGCCGGCGCGCGTATCGCGAGCGATGGTAACAACTACCGGGCGCGGGGCGGCGGGTTCGACGATCGTATTCGACAAGAACGAAGGGCGCTTTGTGAATTCAAGCAACGCTCGGACCGGCGATGGTTTGCCAGCTACCGCCGCCGAAGCGAACAAAGGAACCGAACCGAGCGAACGAGCGATGAAAGCCGCTCCGGCAGCGGGCCGGAGCGGAAACGAGCAGGTCCCGCCTGCCGGGAGCCGGATGAACGCGCGCGAACTGCCCGGGCGGCAAGCGCCGCCTGCCGCGAGAAACACACCCGCTCCGCCGAGCGTGCCGCGTTCGGTTGCGATTGAGCGCGCATCCAATTCAACCGGAGGCGGTGGCGGGCGAAGCATGGGCTCGGCCGGTGCGTCGCACGGCTCTGCGCCTTCAGCAGGAGCCGGCGCCTCAAGCGGCGGTGCCCGCAGTTCAGGCGGAACCAGCTCCGGTGGCGGCCGGCCGCACTAAAACTCCGGCATTCGAATCTTTCTCCCGGAACGGGCCCCCACCGGGAGCCTTCCTTCGTTAGGGCAGCATCAGGAGAACAAGAACCCCGCATAGCCCACGACTTTTCGGGTGTCGTGCGAGTAGTCGGCCGAAGTTGCATGTTTTACCAGGGTCGCTTTTCTGACGCCCACTTCGCGCAATGCGGTCAACATGGCGACGGTCGGGCCAAGGCCGCACATGGAAATTTTCTCTTGGTGGCAGACGGCAAACAGGCCTTCGGGATCGAGCTGCAGGATCTTTTCGATGGCCAGATTGTCCTTGAGCACGGTGGTGGACTGATTTTCGTAATGATTGAGGTCGGTGGTGGTGAGGAGGAGAACGTCGGTTTCCTCCCGGAGGATTTTGCCGAGTGCCTTGCCGACCGACACCAGCCGACCGTAATCGAGTGTCCCCAAGGCAATCGGGACGAACGTGAATCCGGGATCGAGCACCTGCAAAAAAGGAATCTGTACTTCGAGCGAATGTTCGCTCTCGTGCGCCACCGGGTCTTCCAGCAGCAGTTCGCAGGAACGCGAGACTTTTTGGGCCAGCTCCGCGTCGATCGGCGCGTCACCGAGCGGAGTGCGCCAGACGCCGCGCGAAAGCATGGCGGCATCCTCCCCGTAAGGAAAATGCCTGACGCCCAGAATGATGATTCGGCTGGGAAGCGAGATATGCGAGAAAACGGCGCCGGCGACGGATCCTGAATAGATGTAGCCGGCATGGGGAACCAGACAAGCGCGCACGTTGGTCTTTTCCGAGAGAGGATCGGGCGGTACGTATTTGTGAATCAGCGCGGTGAGAGCGTGTGCCTCAGCGGGATAGAAAGCGCCGGAAACAGCTGGCAGGCGAAGCATTTGGCCTCCGCAAGATCAGGTTACGAGGCCTTGGAGGGTTTGCCTTTGACCTTTAGAGCCTTCTTGGTATCGGGATCGTAAAAGACCGTGACTTTGTCGCCGTACTGATATCCGCCTTTATCGATGACCGCAAGCATTTTGGCGGAGGCTTCTTCAGAAAGCGGAAAGGTTTGCAGCGACAGTTCATTGTCCTTGGCGCGGACGGTAATCTGCGCCACGGTGGCGTTGACGACAGTACCTTCCAATTTTGGGTGGGGATCCTTGTGCGGCTTTAGCACCTTGACGACGATGGGGGCGGCCGTATCCACGGCGGCTTCAACGACCGGGGCAGGGACTTGGGCTTTTGCGCATGTGGCGGAGCAGGCGGCGACCGCGGCCGCGAGTGCGGCGCGAACCAGTACGGGTTGGCGCAAGAGCTTCATTCGGAATCGTCGGTCGAGATACGCAGCGATTTCAGAAAGCGGATGTCTTGCGGGGTCATGGCCAGCTTGGCCACTGCTTTTCTCTCGGGCTCGGCTTCGTTGAAAGAGTCCTGGTCGACTTGAATGCGCAGGGACTCGAGGAAGCGGCGGTCGAGTGTGGTCAGCCGGGAGTCCTGCTGGCCTGATTGAGCGTCGCGCCGGGCCAGCCCAATGGTGGCGTCGAGTTTCAGCACGATGTCGTAGCCGTGCGCGCGCACACCGGCGATCGCTCCGGTGATGCGGTCCGACTCGGAAACCGTGTCGTTGATCGCGTGGCCCAGTTCACGTAGCAGGTTCTTCAGGTGATCATCAAGTTGCAAGGCTGGCTTCTCCGTACCGCAATGGGGATTGTAGGACTCTGGTAAGTTGGATACAAGACCGTGTGAAGGCGTTGTCTCCAAGTGGTTTACAGACCATAGGGACAGGCGCGGAGCCCCGGGCAGGGCCGGCAGTGCGATAAGATCTTGGTATATGGCAACGGCAGAAGGGGTTCGCGGAGAGTCACGGCAACCTGGCGGATTTGCGCGGTTTTGGCGGACCGTCAAGCAGTTGTTCCACGAGTTGGTGGGCGCGGTGTTTGCCGTGCTGGCATTGGCATGGGTGCAAAGCGCGATTCGCGCTTGGACGCGGGACGGGGCGCGGTGGCTGGTGGCAACCGCGCTTTTCGTTGCGGCGGTGATGGCCGTATTTTCCTTTACCTCGTTTCGCCGGGCGCGGCAGATTTAGCCGGGGAAGCACGCGAAACAAGATGACCCGAAAAGAAAAAATGGCGGAGCGAAAACCGGCGTTCACAACGCTCTCCGGACTCGCCGTCGAGCGGCTCTATACCGAAGAGAGCTTGCGCGCGACGGGCGTTGCCGCACATCCGGGATTTCCGGGAGAGTTTCCCTTCACGCGCGGTATCTACCCGACCATGTACCGCAGCCGGCTTTGGACCATGCGCCAGTACGCAGGCTTCGGCACTGCAGCCGAGTCCAACAAGCGCTATCGCTATCTCCTGAGCAAGGGGCAGATGGGGTTGTCGGTGGCTTTCGACCTGCCGACGCAGATCGGCATGGATTCCGACCACGCGCTGGCGGTAGGCGAAGTCGGCAAAGTCGGCGTGGCCATTGATTCGCTCGAAGACATGGAGACCTTGTTTCAAGGGATTCCGCTCGAAAAGGTTTCGACCTCCATGACCATCAATGCCACCGCGGCAATCTTGCTGTGTCTGTACGTGGCGGTGGCGAAAAAGCAGGGCGCGTCGCTTTCTAAGCTGTCAGGCACGGTACAGAACGACATTTTGAAGGAGTACATCGCGCGGGGAACCTACATCTATCCGGTGCGGCCGGCGATGCGGATTGTGACCGACGTTTTCGCCTGGTGCAAAGACGAGCTGCCGCGCTGGAACACCATTTCGATTTCCGGCTACCACATTCGCGAGGCGGGTTCGACGGCGGTGCAGGAAGTGGCGTTCACGCTGGCGGACGGGATTGCCTACGTGCAGGCGGCGCTCGACGCCGGGCTGGCGGTGGATGAGTTTGCGCCCCAGGTGTCGTTCTTTTTCAACGTACACAATGATTTTCTGGAGGAGATTGCGAAGTTTCGCGCCGCGCGCAGGCTCTGGGCGCGCATCATGCGCGAGCGATTCGGCGCGAAAGACGAACGCTCGCTGATGCTGCGCTTTCACGCGCAGACGGCGGGATCGTCGCTTACCGCCCAGCAGCCGGAAAACAATATCGTGCGCGTTGCGCTGCAGGCCCTGGCCGCGGTTTTGGGCGGATGCCAATCGCTGCACACGAATTCGCTCGACGAAGCGCTAGCGCTGCCGACCGAGGATTCGGCGTTGCTTGCGCTGCGCACGCAGCAAATCGTGGCGCACGAGACGGGCGTGACCAACACCATTGACCCGGTCGCCGGTTCGTATGCCGTCGAATCGCTGACCGCGCAACTGGAAGACGCCGCGACTAGGTACCTTAAGAAAATCGACAGCCTCGGTGGAATGCTGCAAGCGATTGAAAGCGGCTTCGTACAGAAGGAAATTCAAAAGTCCGCCTTCGCGTATCAGCGCGCCGTCGAAACCGGGGAGCAGATCGTCGTGGGCGTAAACGAGTTTCAAGCGGAAAGGGAGCGGCAAATTCCCACGCTGCGAATCGATCCGGCGATGGAACGCGAGCAGGTGGCGCGCCTGGAAGCGCTGCGAAAAAGGCGCGACGCAGGGAAAGCGCAGGAAGCGCTGGCCGAGCTTGGCCGCAGGGCCTCGGAAGGCGGAAACCTGTTGCCGGCGATTCTAAAAGCGGTCGAAAGCTACGCCACGCTCGGAGAAGTCTCCGACACCCTGCGCCGCGTCTTCGGCGAATACCAGGAATCGGTCGTCTTGTGAATCGACAAGCCGGGCTCACGAGCTGCTGTAGTATTCTCGAGGCGTCCCCATGAAGTTGGTTCTCGCTTCCGCTTCGCAGCGCCGCGCGGAGATTTTGCGCGACGCCGGGATTCCCTTCACGGTGCTTTCCTCCGTAGTGGACGAGACGCCGCTGCCCGGCGAAACCGCCACCGACCTGGTTCGGCGGCTTGCCGCTGCCAAGGCAGAGCTTGTGGCGGCCCGCGCCGTCGGCCCCGCGATCGTCATTGCGGCTGACACCGTGGTTGCGCTCGATGGCGCCGTGATGGGCAAGCCGCGCACTTCGGACGACGCCCGCCAGATGCTAGAAAAGCTTTCCGGGCGCACACACAACGTCATTACCGGAATCGCGTTGGTTCGCTTGCCGGACGTCGAGCGCCGCGAGTTTACCGAAATAACCCAGGTGCATTTCACTTCGCTCGCCGACAAAGAGATCGTGAAGTACCTGGCTTCGGGCGAGCCTTTCGACAAGGCGGGCGCGTACGCCATCCAGGGAATTGCCGGACGCTTTATCCCGCGTATTGACGGCTGCTATTTCAACGTGGTGGGCTTGCCCCTGGCCAGGCTCTGCCGGGAGCTCGCGACTTTGGGCTGGACGGGCGAGTAAGAAAGGAAGTGCAGGGTAGGGCCGGGAAGGAGGCGGCTCGGCACAAAAAAAAGAGCGGCCGAACCGGCCGCCCTCTGGAACATTCAGAATGGTTGGTTTCTGGCTTAGGCTTGCGGCTTTTCTTCCGCCGGCTTTTCCGTCGAGGTCGATTGCGCCGGGGGTGTGGACTTGGGACCGTTGCCCGACATGCCTTCCTTGAAGCCGCGTACGCCTTCGCCCAGCCCGCGCATCAGCTCGGGAATCTTGCGGCCGCCGAAAAGAATCAGCACGACGACCAAGATGATCAGCCAGTGCATTGGGAATTCCATACTGCCTCCTGCCCTCTGCGATCCCTACCCTGAATCTAGCACGTTTCCTGCGGGGTCAACGAGCGGAAAGGGCGCGAAATCAAAGTATAACACGCTCGTCGCCCTGCCGCCGGGTCACCCGCTCGCGGTCGAGGTACTCGAGCAAGGGGATGGCGTACTTCCGGGTGATGCCGGTCAGATCCTTGAAGGCCGGCACGGAGATTCGCTCCCCTTTTGCCGCCTTGTATGCTGCGAGCTTCGGCCGCAATCCGGCTAGAGCGTCGCGGTGAAAAATCAGGTCCGGGGTGATGCGGACAAGCGCCCGATCGCGCAGTAGGAGCTGCAGCAGCTTTTCCGAGCGGCGGGCTTCGATCGCGAGCGCGGCCAGAACTTCTTTGACCGACGGAACGGCCAGGCCTGCCGTGGCGAACGCAGCTTCGATCTGCTGCTTGGCTTTGGCTTCCTCCGGCAAGAGGGACACTTCGGCCCCGGCGCGCTTCACTAGCTCTCCTTGCAGCTCGAGTTTCCTCCCGGCGGCGAGCTCTTCGAGTACAGCGCGAAAGATTTCCGGGCGAAGGCGTCGCGCGAGCAGGCTGCGCAAATCTTCTCGGGCCATCCCCGGCTGCAGCGGATTTTCCTTGTGAAAGCGCTCTACGCGATCGGTCGTCTTCTTCGCCAAATCGGCGAAAGCCGAAGCCGGGTAGAGAGCGGGAGCTTCTGGCGCCACCAGGCGGATTCGCTTGGCTGCCGTGAGGCTTCCAACCGTGTCCAAAATCTCCCGATCGGTCCAGCCAGTACGCGCCGCAATCTCCTTCTGGCGCAGGCCAAAAAGCGAGCGTTCCACCAGCTGATAGAGAACTTCGGTTTTGTCGCCGCGCTCCACCGCCAGAAGAAATCCTTCACGGGGCGCTTCCCCGGCGCGCGGGCGGCGTGGAATCGGGTCGAGCACCACTCCTCCGCCGATGGTGGCGAGCGGCGAAGACTGCCGGATGATGAAACGGTCGCCCGGGAGCAGCAGCACGGTGTGGCGGAGCTTGAGCTGCGCGAAAGTCTCGCCCCCGGCGGCGACCTCCGTTCGGCCAAACAGCGTGACCTCGGCCATGGTCTCAAAGGAGCCGCTATGGAAATGCACTTGCGCCCGGTTTTTAAGTTTTGCCGCCAGGGGGAGAAGTTCAAGCTTCACGTCGGCTCGCCGCGTGGCCCGAAAGCGGCCGGGTGCCGCCAAGGTCATACCGCGCTTCAGCGAATGATGATCGATACCGGCAAGGTTGACGGCCGTGCGCTGGCCGGCTTCTGCGCGTTCGGCGGATTTGCCGCCCGAATGAACGCCGCGCACGCGCAAGCGTTCGTTGCCCGGAAAGAGCTCCACTTCGTCGCCCGCGGCGACACTGCCGCCAAGCAGCGTGCCGGTTACGACGGCGCCAAATCCCTTGATCGGGAAAGCGCGGTCGATCGGCAGGCGAAAGTCGCGGCGCGTATCTTTGCCGGCAACTTGGAGGGCCTGTTGGAGCAGGGCCTTTTTCAGATCCGCGAGGCCCGTTTTCGATTTCGCACTGACGGAAACAATCGGCGCGCCCTCGAGAAAGGAACCGCGGAGATAGTCTTCGACTTCCAGGCGCGCGAGTTCGAGCGTGTCGCTGTCGACCAAATCGGACTTGGTGAGAACAACCAGCCCGCGCTCGATCCCCAACAGGCGGCAGATGTCGAAGTGTTCGCGGGTTTGCGGCTTGATGGACTCATCGGCGGCAATGACCAGCAGCACCAGATCCATTCCCGCCGCACCCGCGAGCATGTTGCCGACAAAGCGTTCATGGCCGGGAACATCGACGAAACCAAACTGGATGCCGCCTTCTTCTAGGAACGCGAAGCCAAGATCGATCGTGATTCCGCGGCGCTTTTCTTCTTCCAGGCGGTCGGGGTCGGTGCCGGTAAGGGCTTCAACCAGAGACGATTTGCCGTGGTCAATATGGCCGGCGGTACCGACGATGATGTTCTTCGACATAAACGGCCGAGTGATCGCTTCCGTCGGGATGCTACCCAGAAGGTGCGGAGCCGGTCAAATCGGGCCGGATTACTTTGCGGCGGCGATTTCGTCCACAATCGCCTGGGCCGCCGCGCGAGGATCGCCGGCGGCGGTGATCGGGCGGCCAACCACCAGGTAGTCGGAGCCCGCGTGAATCGCCTGGGCGGGAGTCGCAGTGCGCGCTTGATCGTCTTTCCTCTTGCCGCCCGATTTTTCCGTAGGCCGCACGCCCGGGGTCACGATCAGGAAATCGCGGCCGCATGCTTTGCGAATGGCCTTGGCTTCCTGTACCGAAGCGACAACTCCATCGACGCCGCACTTTTTCGCAAGCTGCGCGAGCTTCACGGCGCGCGTCAACGGAGTCCCGGCGATGCCCGCTTCGCGCAGGGCCTTCTGGTCCATGCTCGTCAGCACGGTGACAGCGATCAAGCGCGGCCGATCCGCACCCATGGGCACACCGGCGCTGATGGCCTGCGCAGCCGCTTTGAGCATGGCGCTACCGCCCAGCGCATGGACGTTCACCAGCTGCACGCCGGATATCGCCGCTGAGGCCAGCACAGCCCCGGCCACGGTGTTGGGAATGTCGTGATATTTCAGATCGAGGAAGACACCGTTACCAAGCGCGGCCACCTGCCTTACTGCCTCGGGGCCCGCGTTGCTGAACAGCTGGCTACCGACCTTGAACATGCCGACTAGGTCCGCGACCGTCTGCGCGAAGGAGAGGGCGGATTTGAGTGAATCAAAGTCGAGCGCTACGATGAGGCTGCTGCGCGGATGAGCGTCAAACGTCACGGGTCACGTAGGGTTGTTGGCATGCGTTCGTACAAACCCTAACACAATCCGCGGCGCTCGCAACGGTTGAGGTTCGGGGCTGTTCGGTGCCCCGCGGCAGTCGCTCAGTGCTTCTGAGGAACTTCGAGGAGCTCGAGCCGGACCTGGCTGACGCCCGAGTTGAGAAGGCTTATCTTCCTTGCTACGCGGTAGGAAACGTCGATTTCGCGCCCTTCCTGGTAGGGTCCGCGGTCATTGATACGCACCAACTCGAACTGCCCGGTTCGAGGGTTGACCAGGCGCACGATCGAGCCAAACGGGAGGTTCGGGTGGGCGGCGGTCAGGGATTCGCAGTCAAAGCGCTCCCCGTTCGCAGTCTTCTTGCCGTCGAAGTCACTCCCATACCAGCTGGCGTTGCCAACCCATGTCTTGATGGGCTTGATAGGTTCTGTCTTGTAGGCCACCAGAGGGGCTTCCATAACAGGCGCGACGAGGAACATCAACGGTAGCCATCGAACTGCGGCCCAGATCATGAAGAATGGTCGTCTCATAGTGTTGTGTTTCTGCTACAAACTTCCAAAAAAGTGTAGCAGAAAAACGTCATTATGTCAACCAGTTTCTGCGGAAAACTTACCCCTTAACTCACTGATATTAAATAGGTTAGACTCAAAACAGGCGGTGCGAAGCTCGTCGGAAAGCCTCTCACTGACCTTAGGGTCAGAGAAGCTGGCTGTCCCAACCTGTACACAAGTCGCGCCCACGGTAAGGTAATCCAGCACATCCGAGGCCGTCTCGATGCCGCCCAGGCCGATAATCGGGATCTTCACAGATTTCCATGCCTCCCAGACAAGCTTCAGCGTGATGGGCTTGATGGCCGGGCCGCTTAAGCCTCCGGATGGGTTCCCGAGACGCGACTTCCGAGTACGGTGGTCGACGGCCATGGCCGGATAGGTGTTCGCTATGGTCAGCGCGTCGGCTCCTTCGCCCTCTACCACCCGGGCCATAAGTCCAATGTCTGCAACCAAGGGGGAGAGCTTTACCCATAGAGGCCGCTTCCCTGCCGCCGTTCGGGCCGCCCGGGTCACCTCGGCAGCCATCGCGGGGTCGGAGCCAAACTGCAGGCCGCCCCGCTTCACGTTCGGGCAGGAGATATTCAGCTCATACGCCGCGAGCCCGTCGGCGTCTTCGAGCATCCGGATGACGTCAACATATTCTTCCTGGCAGTAGCCGAAGACATTGGCGACGACCGGCACATCGAACTTACGAAGTAACGGGAGCTTTTGCTCCACGAAGGCGCGGACGCCCACGTTTTGCAGCCCCACCGCGTTGAGCATGCCGGAAGGGGTTTCGCAGAGGCGCGGGGCCGGTGCCCCGGCGATCGGCTCGCGAGAGAGGCCCTTGGTTACAAAGCCGCCCAGTTTGCCGAAATCGGCCAGGTGGGCGAATTCGATGCCATAGCCGAACGTGCCGCTGGCGGCCAGGATGGGATTGCGAAAATGGAGCGTTCCGATTCTGACGCTGAGGTCAACATCGGTCGCCGAAGGGCGGCGGTTAGAAGCGGGTGAGGAATTCACTGCACGTCCGAGGATAGCATGAAGCCCTCCAGGGGTTCTTCCGCCCTCCTTCTTCACCGGGCCGTTGGCGCTAGGGCGCCGCGGGCTTTGCCTTCTTCGGAGCGCGCAGAGCTTCCGATAATACGCGGCCGTCACCCGAGGACAGAGTTACGCCGCAGAGCGCCGCGAGCGTCGGCGCAATGTCGGCCGGGGTGACCGGTCCGAAATATTCGCCGTGCTCGACGCCCCAGCCCATGAAAAGCACGGGAACATGCTGATCGTAATAGTATGGCGTGCCGTGCCCGGTCCCGAAGCCTCGCGGCTTGCCCTCTGGCGCCCCGGTCACCAGGTAATACGGCTTGGGCACAATCAGCAGATCGCCGCTGCGACCGGGAAAGTAACCGAGGGCCTCTGCCGTGCGAAGGGGACTTTTCGTAGCCGGACGATCCTGCACTTCCTCGGCGCGGTAGACCTCTCTGACTCCCGGGACCGAGCGGATCGCTTCGAGAACCGCCCGCGCCGCGGCAGGATCGGTCTTCAGGCGATCGTAGGTTCCCGGCGAAAAATAGACTTTGGTGCCCGCTACCCGGGCGATAGCCGGTTTCGGGTAGTTGAACGGCTCGAGCGCCTTTTCAATGCTCTCCGATAGTTCCGGGACATGCAGCACACCGGCGTCGACGCCCGTTTTCTGCATATCTTCTGGAGTAGGGACAACGCCGTGGTCGGCACTGAAAGCAACGACGTAGTTTCCACGGCCCACTTTTCGGTCGAGATGTTGAAACAACTCGTCCAGATCCTTGTCGAGCCGGACGAGAACGTCTTGTATTTCCCAGCTGCGCGGACCGAACGCGTGGCCGACATAGTCGACCGACGAGTAGCTGACGCCCAGAAAGTCCGTTCCGTCGCTTTTACCCAGTCCCAATTGATCGACTGCGTCCTCCGCCATCTTAGTCAGGTAGGTATCGGCGTAGGGGCTCGTCGCCCACTGCAGATAGAACGCGGCATCGGGCCCGCTGCTGTCGGGTTTTCCGCGAAGCGGATGAGGGAACATCAACTCCCATCCCCCGGGAGCCGCTGCGCCGGCTGCTTTCTCGTCGTAGAGATAGGAACTCTCCGGCAGCGAAAGACTCCAGGTTTTTCCCCAATCGGCCGCGACGGGATGCGCTTTGGCGAAGCTTTCGACGAAGGGCATCGACCCGAAAGCGGTTGATGTGGTCCAGAAACCGTTTTCAAACCAGGTGACGGCATCGGCTTTGTGGCCGGCCATGGTGATGGCCGCGCGAGCCTTCAACGAAAACGTCACGATCCGTGTTGCGCCGCCGCTTTGCAAGCGCAACTCTTCGGCAAAAGCGGGAACCAGCATAGGGCGGGCGGAGTCGCCTTCAGGCGTCGTGGCTCCTCCGTAGGCGATGTTGCTGGCTTTGGGATCGAACGTGCAGGTCACGACCCTTCCGGAGTCGCGGTCCCACCAGGTATTCGCCACCATGCCATGGGTCGCGGGAAGCGCTCCGGTCGCAATGGTCGCGTGGCCCACACAGGTTTCTGTAGCCGCATAGGGATAGGCTGCTTCGCGAAACCACGCGCCTTCCCTCACCAGCCGCTGCAATCCGCCGGTCCACTGCCCCTCGAATTTGTCGATGTAGTCGCCGCGCATCTGGTCGACCACCAAGAGCACCACCAGTTTTGGCCGCAAGGGCGAAACCGCGGGAGCGGCTTTCCTTGCAGGTTTCGCTGGCGCTGCCGCCGCGTGCGGTGTTTGCGCCGCAGCGCGATTCGCCAGCGCCACGGCGGGAATCAGAACAGCCAGACAAAACTTTCCCACCTTCATGAGCCCTCTTTCGACCGGGCGAGCAGTCTAGCACGGTAGTAAGGTTCCGGAATTTTCGGCCCGCCCGCCGCACCTGCGCGCTTATGTTAGAATTCCGCGCACATGCGAATCGTCGAAAAAGGGCAGCTGATGTCCGCGGCGGAAATCGACCGCACCCTGCAGCGCGTCGCCCATGAAATCGTGGAAAAGAGCGGCGGCACCAAGCATCTGGCTCTCATCGGCATCCGCCGCCGCGGTGTCCCGCTGGCCCGGCGCATCGCGCAGGCCATGCGCGGCATCGACGGCGTCGAGGTTCCCGTCGGCACGCTCGATATCACGCTGTACCGCGACGACCTTTCCAAGGTTGCTCCGCAAGCGGTTTTGCAATCGTCGGAAATTCCCTTCGGCGTAGACGGCATGGACCTGGTGCTCGTCGATGACGTGCTCTATACCGGCCGCACCATTCGCGCCGCCATGAATGGCCTGTTTGACCTGGGCCGGCCTCGCCGCGTTTCGCTTTGCGTGCTCATCGATCGCGGCCATCGCGAAATGCCCATCGAAGCGCAGTACACCGGCCGCGTGGTGCAGACCAAAGACACCGAAATCATCGAGGTGCGCCTGCGTGAAATTGACAACGAAGAGCGCGTGGTCCTGGTGGACCGGGTAGAATAGATGAAAGGCAAGATGAAGTTCCGGAATGAGCGAGGTTGTGAGCTACCGCTTTCGTGATCTTCTGGCTCTGGAGCCGCTTTCCGCGGCGGAAATCTCTTTTCTTCTGGACCAAAGCAAACCCTTCCAGGAAATTCAGCGCCATCCGCTGAAAAAACTGGCCACGCTGCGCGGCAAGACCGTCGCGCTCGCCTTCTTCGAGAATTCCACCCGCACTCGCATCAGCTTCAACACCGCCTCCTCGCGTTTGGGCGCCGACACCATGAACCTGCAGGCCGAAGCCTCCAGCCTGAAGAAGGGCGAAACGCTTCTCGACACCGCGTTCAATCTGAACGCCATGAAGCCCGATTGCCTGGTCATGCGCCACTTTTCTTCCGGCGCCGCCGATTACGTCGCGCGTCATCTGGACATCCCCGTAATCAACGCCGGCGACGGAACGCACGAACACCCTTCGCAGGGCCTCCTTGACGCGCTCACCATCCGCGACCGCAAGGGTACGATCGAAAATCTCAACGTCACGATCCTCGGAGATCTCTCCCATTCGCGGGTCGCGCGGTCCAACATCCACCTGCTCGGCAAATTCGGCTGCCGGTTCACGCTTTGCGGCCCGGCAATGTGGGTTCCGCGCGAACTCGAAAAAATCGCCCCCGGCACTCCCATTCGCAGCGTCTACAAAATCGAAGAAGCTTTAGAAGACTCGGACGTGATCATCATGCTGCGGGTGCAGACCGAGCGCCAGCACGAGCCGTCCATCTCCGCCAACGACTATATTCACGGTTACCAGCTGAACGCCGAACGGCTCAAGCGCGCCAAGCCCGATGCGCTCGTCCTGCATCCCGGACCGATGAACCGCGGCATTGAAATCACCCCCGATGTGGCCGACGGCCCGCAATCCTGCGTGCTCGAGCAGGTGACCAACGGCGTCGCCGTGCGCATGGCCGTTCTCTACCTGCTCATCGTCGGCGAGCAGGGCACGCATCCCGCCGCTCCGGAGCCAGTCGCGCACAATCGCCGCGCCACCGACCGCGCGCAGCAAACGAGCTCGCAAGAAGCCGTTCCGCAAAAAAGGAACTCTTAAGAAAATGCTGCTGATCAAAAACGGCCGTGTCCTCGATCCCGCTTCCAAAACCGACGCGGCCCGCGACGTGCTCGTTGACGGCAACCAAATCAAGGAGGTGGGCGCCCCGGGAAAATTCGGCTCGGCGAACCACGCCGAAGTCTTCGACGCCTCGGGCATGATCGTCGCGCCCGGATTCATCGATCTTCACGTTCACCTGCGTGAGCCGGGACAAGAGTCTTCGGAAACGATTGAGACCGGCACCCGGTCCGCGGCACGTGGCGGCTTTACCGCCGTCTGCTGCATGCCCAACACCAAGCCGGTTCACGACAACGCCTCCATCACCCGCTTCATCGTGGACAAAGCCCGCAGCGTTGCCGCCACGCGCGTCTGGCCCATCGGCGCCGCCAGTGTCGGCAGCCAGGGCGAAGCCATTGCCGAGATCGCCGCAATGAAGGAAGCCGGCATCGTCGCCGTTTCTGATGACGGCAAGCCCATCGCCACGGCCCGCCTTACACGCCAAGTCATGGACTATTGCCGCTCCCTCGACCTTCCGGTTATCGAGCATTCTGAAGACGTCTCGCTCGCCGCCGGCGCGGTCATGCGCGAAGGCGTCGCCTCGACGCGACTCGGTCTGCGCGGCATGCCTGCTGCCGCCGAGTCGGTTTGCGTTTCCCGCGACGTTCAGCTCGCCGAACTCACCGGCGCGCGACTGCACATCGCCCATCTTTCGGCCAAAGCTTCGCTCGACCAGGTCCGCTGGGCCAAAGAACGCGGTTTGCGCGTCACTTGCGAGGTCACACCGCACCATTTCACGCTGATCGACGAAGACGTGACCTACGACTCGCGCTTCAAGATGAACCCGCCGCTCGCCTCGCGCGAGGATCGCGAAGCCTTGATCGCCGGCCTCGCGGACGGTGCCGTGGACGTCATCGCCACCGACCATGCCCCGCACGAGCCCGCTCTCAAGAACGTCGAATTCGATCGCGCGCCGTTCGGAATTCTGGGGTTTGAAACCGCCATCTCGCTCGCGCTGGAACAACTGGTGGCCACGGACAAGATTTCGCTTATGCGCATGGTAGAGCTGTTCACCGCCGGCCCGGCGCGGGTCTTGGGCATGGAGCGCAAACTCTCCGCCGGCCAGCCTGCCGACGTCACCATCTTCTCGACCACTCTCCCGTGGACCTACAACGCCAGCGATTCTCCCAGTAAATCGCGCAACTCGCCGTTTGACGGCCGCAGCTTCCGCGGCGCCCCTGTGGCCACCATCGTTGCCGGCGCAATCGTTTTCAACAGGCGTGCCTCCCAATAGGTACATCTGTACCTGGTTTTGTATCCTGATCCGCGGCACCCAGTAGCAGGCGTCGCGGCGGTTCAGATGCTTCAGCGTACGCCGAAGTTTGCAATGCCAAGCCAGGCGCGCTGGAGGGCGAAATGGTGGTCGGTGCGGTTGCGGAAGGCGGGGGAAAAAGCGATTGGCGGCTAGTGCGCGGCGGGTTCCGCCGCGGGGTGCATCCCGTGTTGCGGAACTTCATGCGTGCCGCGCGCCAGCGGCTCGATCTTCAGCCGGTAAAAATGATCGAGCGGCACGCGGCCTTTGCCGATCGCATAGCCTTTTTCGATGGCCTTGGTGACGTAGGCCTTCGCGAGCGTCGCGGCTTCGATCAATCCACGTCCGGCCGCCAGTTGCGCAAGCAGCGCCGAGGCGAATGTGCAGCCCGTCCCGTGCGTGTTTTCCGTTTTAAGTTTATCGCCGCTGAGCTGGACCATGTCACTGCCGTCAAATACCACGTCAACGGCGCGGTCCATGTGGCCGCCCTTGACGATCACCGCGCGGGCGCCCATCTCGGCCAACTTTCGCGCCGCCGCTTCCATCCCCGCCACGTCCTTGATTTCGAGCCCGGTGAGGACCTCCGCTTCGGGCACGTTGGGCGTAATCACGTTCGACCGCTTCAGGAGTTCCGTAGCAACGTACTTGACTCCGCCGGCGTCCAGGAGTTCGGTTCCGCTCGATGACTTCATCACCGGGTCGTGTACGACCTGCGCGAACTTGTGCGTGTCCAGAAATTCGCCGACTGCCACGGCATTGCCGCGGTTGCCGAGCATACCGATTTTCACCGCCGAGATCTCGCAATCCTTCGCCAGCACTTCCAGTTGCTCGCGCAGTTCGGCGCTGGGCGTGTTGTGAACCGCTTCCACTCCCTGCGTGTTCTGCACGGTCAGCGAGGTGATTGCGGCTACTCCGTAGCAGCCGTAGGCCGCAAATGTCTTCAAGTCTGCGGCCACTCCCGCACCGCAGCTCGGGTCGAATCCCGCTATGGTCAGCAAAATCGGGGGTGCGGCGGTTCCGTTCGTGGTCATCTCTCTTGCGAATTCCTTGCTCACGACGAAAATTGCCGGTCGCGTCGAATCATGGACCGTTAATTCCGAATCTACTAGCGGAATTTTTGCAGCGCAAGAAGTATTTCTTGGGGACAGGCTCTACGGTCGTTTGTGTATCGCGCGGGCGGAAGCGGCGCCGGTTACCGGCTGGTTCACGGGAACAAGCCGCGGACCAGCGTTGCTTCGGCGACGCGGCCGACGGCGAGAATCATGGCGCCGGCGCGCGGCGGAACGTGATGCCTGCGCATCGTTTCGACCATTTCGTGGAACGCGCGCACCATGATCTTCTGCAGGCGCACATTCACTTCTTCGGAGTCCCACAACAGGCCTTCCTGGTTCTGCACCCATTCAAAATAGCTCACGGTGACCCCGCCGGCGTTTGCCAGAATATCGGGAAGAACCGTAATGCCGCGCCGCGCCAGGATCTCGTCGGCATGAGGGGTGGTGGGACCGTTGGCCGCTTCGGCCACGATACGGGCTTTCACGGCCTCTGCGTTGTTCAGCGTGATCACATTTTCGAGCGCGGCCGGAATCAAAATGTCGCACTTCATCGTCACCAGGTCGTCACTGGAGATCCGGGAAGCTCCCGGCATTCCTACCACGGTTCCCGAGCGTTCCTTGTAGCGCAAGGCTTTGATGGGGTCGATGCCGCGCGGGTTGGTCACGCCGCCGCGGGTGTCGCTTAGCGCCACAATCTTTGCTTTCTTCTCGAAGAGCAAGCGCGCCGCCGTGGCTCCGGCGTTGCCGAATCCTTGAATCGCGACGCTCGCGCCGCGCAGCGGGATCTTTTTCAGCTTGCACGCCTCTTCGACCACGTATACCAGGCCGCGCGCCGTCGCTTCGGCTCGTCCCAGGGAACCGCCGATCGAGATCGGCTTGCCGGTCACCACGCCGGGCACGGTATGGCCCACCATCATGGAGTAGGTATCCATGATCCAGGCCATGGTCTGCGCATCGGTGTACACATCCGGCGCGGGAATATCCTGGTCGGGTCCGATCAACGGCAGAATTTCGCTGGCGAACCGGCGGGTCATGCGTTCGAGTTCGGCCTTGGACATGCGCTTCGGATCGCAGATGATGCCGCCCTTGGCGCCCCCGAATGGCACGTTGACGACCGCGGTCTTCCAGGTCATCCACGCCGCGAGCGCCTTTACCTCGTCCACGGTAACGTTCGGATGAAAGCGGATGCCGCCTTTACCCGGCCCGCGCGAGACGTTGTGCTGAACGCGAAAACCGGTCATCACGCGCAGCTGCCCGTTGTCCATCTTCGTGGGCAGCGAAACCTCCAGCACACGCTTGGGCGTGCGCAGCACTTGCCGCAGCCCGGCATCCAACTTCAGAAATTCCGCCGCCATGTCGAACTGAATCTGCGCGATGCGAAACGGATTCAGGTCCTCGCGAGGCGCGATTCTCGGGACAATCGGTGGGGCTGCTGGCTTCACGACCGTGGCCATCGGCGTCGGTCCTTTCTCTGCTCGTGGTCTACTCGCTTCGATGCAAATTACGAAATGGTCTTCGCTTCGTTTCCCGCCGGCCTCGGGCCCTATCGCAAGATCCAACCCAGGTCACGCGCTTGCCGCTCGCCGCACCATACTGCTCTCATATTTCGATCGACACTGTTCGGAACAGAAATGCAAGACTTCGCCGTTGGCCTCAAGCGGCAGGGCCAGCTCTTGGGCCATGTGCATGCCGCACACCGGGTCCTTCACCAACCGCTTGCCCCCGGCCGGCTCCCTCTGCGGGTAACTTGGCGTCCGAGGAGTCGCGCCCGCCCCGCCTATCGCCCGGCCCAACAGCTTCACCACCCAGGAAACCAGCAAAACCCAAAACAGAAACCGCAGAATCCGTCCCAGAAAACTCATTGCTTCCAAGGTGCCTCGGCACCTTCCCCTTTGTTGACACCATCCGAAGTCCAGAATGGACTTCTCTATACATAAGACTCGGCGAGGGGAGTGTATGCAAGCGGAAAAGCACCCGTCAAACGAAATTGTGTACTTTCAATAAGTTGCACAGGGGAAGGGTACACCGCGCGACCACCTTTTTCAGGCCTCTCGCCGGGGCTAAGTTCCTATCCATCTATGAGTTAGGAATGACAGGCGGGGATTTACCCGGGCGGAATGCGGTCCACTCCCATATACGGGCGCAGGGCCTCGGGAACCAGGATCGAACCATCGGCCTGCTGGTAGTTCTCGACCACGGCAATCCAGGTCCGGCCCACCGCCAATCCCGAACCGTTTAGCGTGTGCACAAACTCGCTCTTCCCCCCCGCCTTCGGCTTGAAGCGAATCCCGGCGCGGCGCGCCTGAAACGCTTCGCAATTCGAACAGGAAGAGATCTCCCGAAACTCCTTGCCGGACGGCAGCCACACTTCAATGTCGTAGGTCTTGGCGGAAGCAAAGCCCATGTCGCCCGAACAGAGCAGCATGGTTCGGTAATGAAGACCCAGTCTCTCGAGGATGGCTTCCGCATGGGCCACCAGTTTCTCGTGTTCTTCGTAGCTTTTATCCGGATGCGTGAATTTGAACAGTTCGACTTTTTGGAACTGGTGTTGCCGCAAGATGCCGCGGGTGTCTTTCCCGGCCGCCCCGGCTTCCGACCGAAAACAGGCCGTCCATGCGGTGACATTGACGGGCAGCCGGTCTTCGGGCAGCGTTTCATCCCGGTGCAGGTTGTGCAACTCAACTTCACTCGTCGGTGTCAGCCAGAAATCGCTGTTTTCGACTTTGAATAGGTCCGCGGCAAATTTCGGCAGCTGGCCCGCTCCGGTGAGCGAAGCCGTGTTGACCAGAAACGGCGGAAGAATCTCCGTGTATCCGTGCTCGCTTGTGTGTACATCGAGGAAAAAATTAGCGAGTGCGCGCTCCAAACGCGCTCCCCATCCTTTGTAGATCGCAAACCGCGCGCCCGTCACCTTGGTAGCCGAGGCCAGATCGAGAATCCCCGCACGTTCGCCCACTTCCCAGTGCGGTTTTGGCTCGAAATCGAACTGCGGAGGCCGGCCCCAGCGGCGCACCTCTACGTTGTCTTCCGCGCCCAATCCCGTTGGAACCGACGAATGCGGCAGGTTCGGAACCACCAGCATCAGATCGCGCTGCCTCGTATCGAGCTCGCTGATCTTTTCATCGGCTTGCTTGATCTGCTCGGAAACCTGCTTCATGAGGGCGATCAGCGCATCGGCGTTATGCTTTTCCTTCCTCAGTCTTGCGATTTCGTCGTTGGCTTTGTTGCGCTGTGCCTTCTGATGTTCGTTGGCGGTAATCAGTTCGCGGCGCTCTTTGTCGATGGAGCGAAACGCTTCCAGGTCCAAGGTGATGTTGCGGCGCTTCGCCATGTCCGCGAAGACGTCCAGATGTTCCCGAAAATAGCTCAGGTCGTGCATGTTAGGCGGCCCGCCTGCTCCATTTGCTCTAGAAAGAACCGACAAGAAGAATAGCGCATTCGCCACAGCCGGAAAAATCGACTAGGAGCGCCGGTACCAGGCGGATTCTTACTGCTGCCGGCGCCATGAAAGCCGCTCTCGATTGTGCCCTTCGTGTCGCGAACGCTACACTGAGTAAGGAGACTCCGCCACGCCGGACCATAGCGGAGAGTCGTCAGCTCTTCCCGGAGACCTCGACAATGCCCGATTCCTTACGCGTGCACCTGATCGAGCGCGAAGCCGCTTCGTCGGACGCGCAAAAAATCTACGATGCGCTTCTCGCCGCTCGCGGCGTAATCCCCAACATGTTCAAGGCCCTTGCGCATCGTCAGGAAATCGCGCAAGGCGTTGCCGGCTTCTTGAAGCCGCTGCTTTCCGACGGCGCGCTTCCCGGTTTTTACAAAGAACTTGTTGCAGTCCGAGTTTCCGAGCTCCAGGACAGTACCTATGCGGTTCGCGCGCACAGCATCTCCGCCCGCCAGAAAGGCGCCACTGAATCGCAAATCGCAGCCGTGGCCCATTTTGAATCCGGCCCCTACTCTGAAAAGGAGAAATTGGGCTTCCGCCTTGCCGATCGCCTGCACCAGGGCGCATCCGCGGTCGATGACGCATTTTTCGCCGAACTGGCCGGAGCTTTTTCGGAGCCCGAACGGGTCGAACTTTTCCTGACCGCGGCCGCTTTTGAAATGTTCCCGCGCTTCATCGACGGTCTGCGGATTCCGGTAACGCCTCCCCCGGCCGCGAAATAGGTTGGCCTGGCTTGTTAAGGCTCACCCGGGTATCTGACCGGCAAGGCAGCCGCTTCATCAAGAAGCAGCCGGCGAGCCAAGGATTCAATCGGAAAGCGCGGAGTTAGCAACGAACGCACACAAGTTTTGACCGTCACGCAAAAGCCCGGGCAGGCTATGCCACGATAGGGCCATGAAGAAACAATCGGTCTTGGCACTGGTCCTACTCCTTTTGATCCCCGTAGTCCTGGTGCTCGGGGGAATGCTGTTCAGTTTGATTAATCCTGAGATTGCGGCCGGTCATCCGAACTACGAGCGCAACTTCCACCTGCTGACCCTGCTGAAGGAAATGATGATCTGGGCGACGGCCGCGGTTGTGAGCGTCTTGTGGCTGCTGGTGTGCCTCCTGGTGATCCGCTCCAAGAAGCGATCCTCCGCTTGGCTGTTTCTGGCGGCTTTAGGGCCTTTTGGCCTGGCCGTACTGGCGATGCTCGGCGACCGTACGACTGCCGAGACCGATCCGTATACCCGGTTTGTGCGCAACCTGAACGGCTTGGTGCGCGTCGGCTACGAAATTTGCGGCTTTGTAGTCGCATGGGTGCTCGCCTATGAGGCGATGGTTGTGCAGCGCGCCCTGATCGTCCGGTATGAGGCCGTCGCCACCGGCAGTTCGATCGCACAGGTCATTGATCGCCAGAACGCTTCGGGTGGAATGTGGGCGTTTGCCGAGGGGCTTGAGGTTATGTTCCTGGTGGTTCTTCTCTACCTGCTTCGGCCTGTGGTCTTTAACGTCGTGAGCCGAGTCACGGCGATTACGACATCGCCCAGGGTACGTTGAGTACCGGCTCGAAACCCAATTACTGTCAAATCCAGAAATGCTGTGTCGTTGGTTCTTCAAGCAATTCATTGCCTCCGCCAGTCGTTGAGCAAGATTCAGATGTAGGCTCCCGACCTGCCCGGCCATGGAAGCCACGGAGTCTTCGATTAGAACCTTCTGGTGCTTCAATCGTAGTATCTGGCGCGATAGTACGACGGGCGACCAATAGTTTGTGGGTGATCAAACGGGTGATTTGCGATGCTATTGCGCCTTGTCGGCCGCAGGGGCTAGCATTCAGCCATGGCCAAGACCAAAGAATCGGACTTCGAGAATCCCTCTCCCGTTCTGGATGAGGAACACGAGGCTACACTGGCCGCTGTCGACGAAGGGCTTCGAGATGCCAAATCTGGTCGAACCGTGTCGGTCGAACGAGTCCGTGAGCTCCTGCCCAAGTGGATTTCCGCCTCCTCTTCACGCAGAGAGCGCTAAACGACCTCGCCGAAATCATCGGCTATATTGCCGAAGATGACGCGCAAGCCGCCGAACGATTCGCGCTTCTTTGCTTGACCATATCGAGCTCTTAACCAGATTTCCTCGCATGGGTAGTTCAATCCGCAAGAGACGTCGCGTGCGAAAACTGACGCACAGCCCAATTCTGGTTTACTACCAACTCCGCGAAGACAAATACCTGGTCGAAATACTCCACCTGAGGCACGCTTCCCGCAAACCGCCCAAATTCTGAACCTGCGAATCTGCCGGTGCTGGGATCGTAGTATCTGGCGCAATAATACGATCGGCAGCGCGGTTGAAGTTTTCGAACGTACGTCTGGCTCGCGCCAGTAATGCTAAACTTTCTCGGATGACTCGCCTGGCAACCCGCGTCGCACAACTCACTGGCGAAGGCGCCCTGGCCGTTTTTTCGCGCGCCAAGGAACTTGAGGGCCAGGGCCGCTCCATCATCCATCTGGAACTGGGCGAGCCGGATTTCCATGCCGCCGCTCCCGTGGTGGACTCGCTTAGGAACGCTGTGGCTTCCGGGCGCGACCGCTACTGCGCGACGCGCGGTATCCCTGCGCTGCGCGAAGAAATTGCCCGCTACCTCTCCCGCACCCGGCAGCTCACCGTCCAGGCCGATCAGGTGCTGGTGGCGCCCGGATGCAAGATGGCGCTCTCGCTTGCGATGATGGCGCTCATCGAGCCCGGCGACGAGGTGCTCTATCCCGATCCCGGCTTTCCGATCTACCCTTCGTTCACGCGCGGGCTCGGTGGAAAGGCCGTTTCCTTCGCGTTGCGGGAAGAAAACCAGTTTCAACCCGACCTTGCGGAAATCGCCGCCAAAATCACGCCGAAAACGCGCGTGCTCATCTTCAATTCGCCCAATAATCCGACCGGCACGGTCTATGACGATCGCGCCATCGCCGGCATCGCGGCTCTCGCGCTCGAGCACGACCTCTGGGTGATCACCGATGAAGTCTACGCGCGCATCGTCTTCGGCGGAGAATACAAATCCATCTGGAGCATCGCCGGCCTGCCCCAGCGCACGGTTATCATTGACGGCTTCTCGAAGAGCTTTGCCATGACCGGTTGGCGCCTCGGCTATGCCGTGGCTCCGGTGGCTCTGGTTGACGCCCTGGATCTACTGGTGCTCAACACGTTCACCTGCGCTGCGGAGTTCATCCAGGTCGCCGCGATCGAGGCGCTGCGCGATTCTACCGATGCGGTCGACGCCATGGTCGCCGAGTACCGACTGCGCCGCGATCTTTTCGTTCCCTCGCTCAACAAGATTCCGGGCTTCCGCTGCCATGCGCCCGAAGGGGCTTTTTATGCGTGGGTCAACGTCGAGGACACCGGCCTTTCCGCCGAAGAGGTGCAGAAGATTTTGCTGGAGGAAGCGGGGGTCGCGGCGATTTCCGGTGCGGCTTTCGGCGCCGAGGGCAAGAGCTATCTTCGTTTCTCGCTGGTCAGCGCGCGTCACCTTCTCGAAGATGCCCTCGACCGCATCCGCCGTGTCTCTGTAAAATGGCGTGCCGTTCCCGCTTGATTTTCCGCAGGGGCCGCACTCTCTGCCCTAAGCTCGAGCGAAGGCGCGGTTGCGAGAGCGCGGGGGTTCCGCTCGTGTCTCCGGCTTTTCGGGAAGGACGAAAATGAAGCGTCTGGTCCACTCGCTTGGCATGACTCTCCTGCTTCTCGCTTCGGCCAGTGTTGCTTCCGGCCAGTCGAGTCCCTACCCGGCGACGGATGTAGAAAAGCTCTACCAGGATCTGCTCGGCAAGGTTAACGCCATACCGCTCTATGACAACCACGCCCACCCCGGCTTCGCCGACGACGCCGATGTGGATGCGATGGCGGCTCCGCCCGAAGAAAGCAGCGTTTTGCGCCTGCGGGACGACAATCCCGAATTCGTCACCGCCGCCAAATCCCTTTTCGCCTACCCCTACGACGACTTCCAGCCCGAGCACGCGAAGTGGCTGGCCGACAGAAAGAACGCGGCCAAGCAGTCCCCTGGCAGCGCCTACTTCGACCAGATTCTCGACAAGCTGAATGTGGAAACCTGCCTGGCCAACCGCGCGTTCATGGCGCCCTATCTCGATGCCAAGCGCTTTCACTGGGTCTTTTTTGGCGATTCGTTTTTCTATCCCTTCGACAATCGCGCCCAAACCGCGAGCACGCCGGACATGGGCGTGTACATTCCGCTGCAGGAGAAAATGCTGGCGCGCTACAAGAAACAAATGAACTTGGCTGCGCTGCCGGAAGACCTGACTGCTTATGAAGCCTTCGTGCGCAGCACCATGGCCGAAAATCAGCGGCGCGGCGGCGTGGCCATGAAGTTCGAAGCGGCCTATTTCCGCTCGCTCTATTTCGGCGATCCGCCGCGCGAAAAGGCGGAAGCCATCTATGCGAAATACCACGCGGGCGGAGTGCCGTCGGCGGACGAATACCGGATCTTTCAGGACTACATTTTCCGGGTGATGGTCGACCAGGCGGGCAAGCTGAAGCTGCCCTTGCACTTTCACACCGCCGTAGGCATCGGCGACTACTTCAGCCTCAGCCAGGGCCGCGTGCTGAATCTTGAAAACACGCTGCGCGACCCGCGCTACCACGCGACGACGTTTGTGCTGGTGCACGGCGGCTGGCCCTACGAAAAAGAAGCGGCGCTACTGACTGCGGTAAAAAACGTCTACCTCGACACTTCCTTCCAGTCCGAACTGCTCTATCCCTCGCAGTTCAAAGAGGTCTTGAAACAGCTGCTGACGCTGTTTCCCGACAAGATGATGTACGGCTCCGACGCCTTCCCTTTCAACGAAGCGCTGGGCGCGGAAGAAAGCTTCTGGCTAGCCGCGCACACGACCCGCACGGCACTGGCCCGAGCGCTCGCAGAGCTGGTCGGCGAGCGGGCCATCACCAGGGACAAAGCGCTCGAACTCGCGCGGCTCTATCTGCACGACAATGCCGCCAAGCTTTACGGTTCCAGCACGGGAGGTGCCAAGTGAGCTCAACACCGTCGACGGGAAAGATCGAACCGAAGTACATCGCGTGGAAAGACGTGGAACGCGAAAAACTCAATCCGCTCATCGAGCGCGAAATGATCACCGGGCAGGAAATCATGGTGGCCCGGGTATTCATCAAGAAAGGCGGACACGTTCCGCTGCACCATCATCACAACGAACAGTTCACCTACATTCTCGAAGGAGCGCTGAAGTTCGCGATCGACGGCAAAGAGATCGTGGTGCGGGCAGGCGAGGTGCTTTCTATCCCGTCCAACGTGCCGCATGAGGCCTGGGGGCTTGAAGATACGCTGGACCTCGATGTGTTCACGCCGCCTCGCGCGGACTGGCTCGCCAAAACCGACGATTATCTTCGCCACGGCCGCTAGCCGACCATGGCCGGCACACCACAAAGCAATCCGCGCATCGCATTCCAGGGAGAGTACGGCGCGTTCAGCGAAGCCGCCGCCATCCAGCTGCTGGGCGAAGAGATCGTCACCGTCCCGCGGCCGACGTTTGATTCCGCTTTCCGGGCCACCGACGAGGGGGCGGCCGATGCGCTGCTGGCGCCGGTTGAAAATACGCTGGCGGGCTCGGTGGTTCGCGTCTACGACCTGCTGCTCGCAAGCAGCCTGGACATCGTCGCGGAAACGATCCTGAGAATCGAACATCACGTGATCGGGGTCCCGGGCTCGACGCTCGAGGGGCTGCGCTCAGTGGCGTCCCATCCGATGGCGCTGGCGCAGTGCGAGCAGTTCTTCCTCCAACATCCGACGATCAAGCGCATTCCCGCAGAAGACACCGCCGGCAGCGTGCGCGACGCCATTGCTCGCGGGGAGCTGTCGGCTGCGGGCATTGCCGGCCGCCGCGCTGCTGTTCGCTATGGCGGCGTCATCCTGGCCGAAGCGATTCAGGACAACAACGAAAACTTCACCCGGTTCGTCTTGCTCGTTCCGCGGGATTCGAGCCATTCCAGCGCCCTGTTGAGCCCGCGCATGGATTCGAAGGTCCACAAACTTTCTCTCGCGTTGCGGCTCGCCCACCAGCCGGGAGCGCTGCTGGCCGCGCTGCGGCCCTTTGCGAACCACGGCATCAATCTTCTGAAAATCGAAAGCCGGCCGATTCACGGCCGCCCCTGGGAATACCAGTTCTTTCTGGACGTGCAGACCGAAGAGCCGCCGCGGCTTCACCAAGCCCTGCATGAGGTGAGGGCGGCTACCAGCTTCTTCCGCGTCCTGGGCCGCTATGCTCCGGCGCAAGCCGTCTGAACCTTTCGAGGCGATGTCTGGCGCTCGAAACAGATTGCCTTAGAGCGCTCGAATCCATTCCTTTAGCCGCGCGGCCTCCGTTTCAATCATGCTTGGATCGTGGAAGGTGTGGGCCAGGACCGACATGCCCTGCGTCGCAGATAGCAGATGTATAGCCAGGCCTCGCGACTCGGCTCCTTTACCAAGCGCCTCGAACTGCCTCGCCATCCAGGCCAAGGCTTCCGCAAACAAAACTCTCGATTTCCTTGCGGCCGGACCTCCGTATTTCTGAAGGTCGGAACACAAGGTGCCGACCGGGCACCCGCCGCGTGCAAGTCCTTCACGGTTTTTGATCTTGATGTCCACGAAAGCGCAAAGCCGCGCTTTGGGTGAGCCGGCCTTGCCAAGCTCCGCGAGGAGCTCCCTAAATCGCGAAACGCGCAGCTCAACGATGGCGCCGCCGATTTGGTCCTTGTTCTTGAAGTAGTAATAGACGTTGCCCAGGGGTACGCTGGCCTCCTTGGCAATGTCCGCAAGCGAGGCGCTTGCAAATCCATAGAGATAGGTAGTCTTCTCGGCGGCTTGTAGCAGGCGCGTCCGGCTGTCTGCTTTCGTTTTTGGCATCCTACCGCCTTATAGTCAGTTGACTAACTTATAGTCTATGATAGCCGCACGCGCGGCGCCAGCGGATAGAACCAAGGAAGGAAGGCAGCATGAGCTTGCATGACCAACGAACGCCGCCAGGGCCAGACGGCTGGACCATTGCGGTACCGGCTGTCGGTGCCGTTCTATTGCTCTTGACCGCCCAAGCGATCGCCGCGGGCCCGGACGACGATCGCGGCAGCGCACGGTGGATCGGAACTTGGGCCACGGCCGCGCAGCCGTTTCTCCCGCACTCCCTCGAGACCTACCACAATCAAACCCTGCGCCTCATCGTGCACACGAGTGCCGGCGGGAAAAAAGTCAGAATCAAGGTTTCCAACGCCTATGGCGACCGTCCCTTGCTCATTGGCGGGGCACACATTGCCCGCCGCACCGCCGGAGCGGAGATCGATCCGCACTCCGACCGGGCGCTGAAGTTCCACGAGAAAGCCACTGTGACA
>Ga0306921_10000160_pt1 | contig 50459 bp, 42 predicted proteins | sample sta12Cox44000080_FD_203760 | JGI IMG/M metagenome (GOLD analysis project Ga0306921, IMG submission 203760) | Lab enrichment of tropical soil microbial communities from Luquillo Experimental Forest, Puerto Rico - statoxic.12C.oxic.44.000.080 (v2)... | ecosystem: Environmental > Terrestrial >... | reverse complement strand
CGGTCGATGGATTCGCCGCCGAACCGGGAACGATGGCGAGCTATGAGGAATTCCGCGGAACGGGCGGATCGCTCTACTTCCTGCACCACCAGGACATCCTGACGGGTTCTGAGCGCGTGCGCATCGAAATCCGCGACAAAGCCTCTAGCATCGTCACAGGTGTGGTCAACCTGCAACCCAACGTGGACTACGACATCGACTACCTGCAGGGCCGGGTGCTGCTTTCCCAGCCGCTCTCGTCGACCGCTGACGACAACCTCCTAGTGCGCACGAGCGGCTTGAGCGGTGACGCGGCCTACCTGGTGGTGCGATACGAATATACGCCAGGTTTCGAAAAGCTGACCCAAGTCGCCGTCGGCGGTCAAGCCCATTACTGGCTCAACGACTATGTACGGCTCGGCCTGACGGCCGATTCCAATGAGGGGGACTCCGCCAGCAACCTTGCTGCCGCAGATCTGACCCTGCGGAAGAGCGCCAATTCCTGGTTCAAGTTGCAGACCGGCCGCAGCACGGGTCTCCTCTCTCCCTCGCTGCAATCTGACGATGGCGGTTTCGGGTTTCATGGCCCTGACGACCAGTCGTTCACCGGTGCGAAAGCGGACGCCTATCGCGCCGACCTGAGCGTCAGCCTGCGCGATTTCTTCGAGGGCCACGACGGTCGCTTCACGTTCTACAAGCAGCACCTCGACGCCGGTTATTCGTCGCCGGGACAGGCGACGATCAAAGACACCGAGCAATACGGCGGCACGTTCAGGATGCCCGTGACGAGCAGTTTGAGTCTCGCAGCCAAGGGCGATCAGAAAATCGAGGACCAGGGACTCGAGACTCGGGCGGTCGAATTGGACGTGGCCTACAAGCTAGCCGAAAAATGGACCGTCAGCACCGGTGTGCGCAACGACCTGCGCGAAGACCATTCGCCGGTTGTTCCCCTGACCCAGATCCAGGGCGAGCGCACTGACGCCGTGGCGCAGGTGAAGTTCGATTCCAGCGCCTCCTGGAGCGCCTATGGCTTCGGCCAGCACACGGTCGCGGCAAGCGGCGGCCGTGAAAACAATGATCGCATCGGAGTGGGCGGCTCCTATCGCCTTACGAAACGTTTCCGGATCGACGGGGAGGCGTCCGACGGACACCTCGGACCCGGCGGAAAGGTCGGCACCAGCTTCCTCTATTCCCAGCAGACTAGTTATTACCTGAACTATTCGCTGGAAAACGAGCGGACAGACAACGGCCTGCTGCTTCGCGGCAGCCAGGGCAGCCTGGTCTCGGGCGTGAAGACGCGGCTCTCCGATACTTCCAGCGTCTACGCCGAGGAGCGTTACCAGAATGGCGGGTCCCTGAGCGGCCTCACTCACACCACCGGAATCAACCTCACCGCGAAAGAGCATTGGAATTTCGGCGGCAGCGCGGAGGTCGGCAAACTGCGCGACTCGCAGACCGGTGCCGAGACCGATCGCAGGGCGGCAGGATTCCGCATGGGCTACGGCCTGGCTAAGTTGCAATTCTCAAGCGCAATCGAGTTTCGCCGCGATAACGCGGAACAACTGGACCAGACCCATAACGAAATGACTACATGGCTGTTCCGCAACAATTTCAAGTTGCAACTGACGCCCGACTGGCGCTTACTCGGCAAGCTGGACCACTCGGTCAGTGATAGCTCGCTCGGCGACTTCTATGCCGGCGGCTACACCGAGGCCGTGGTCGGCTACGCGTACCGTCCGGTGCGCAACGACCGCCTGAACGCCATTGCCAAGTACACTTACTTCTATAACGTCCCCACCATGGGTCAAGTGGGATTGCAGAACACCGCGGCCGAGTTCCTTCAGAAGAGCCACATCGCGGCGCTCGATGTGAACTACGACCTTACCGCGAATTGGTCCGTCGGAAGCAAGTACGCCTACCGCATTGGACAGGAAAGTCTGGATCGTGTGAATCCGAATTTCTTCGACAACCCCGCGCAGCTCGCGGTGGCGCGCGTGGACTGGCGGTTCCTCAAGGAATGGGATGGCTTGGCGGAGGTGCGAACGCTTTACCTACCGGATCTAAATCAAGACCGCCGCGGCGCGCTGGTCGCGATCTATCGTCATATTACTAAGAACCTGAAGGCCGGCGTTGGCTACAACTTCACCAACTTTTCCGACGACCTGACCGATCTGAAGTACAACCACAAAGGCGTATTCGTGAATCTCATCGGGACCATGTGACACCCGCGTGGCTTTGCTGGACAGCGGGCATGCTGGAGTCCAGCTGTATATCCTCGGTCTCCACCGCAGGTGTGCAAGAGGCACTAAAACGTTGCGATGAACGGGCTGAAGACGGAAAATTGATCGCAAACGATGTACTCAAGCTGTTTCTGGACCTCGCGGACCTGATCCAGATCGATTGTTCCAGCCTGAGCGTTATCGTTACGACGTATGTTTCCTTCAGGGCGTGGGATGGCGAAACTGAAGTTCCTTTTGTCCGCGTGGAAATGTTCAGGGTAGTGCTTCTACTTCGCATTATCCCAAGCTTTGAGGATGAGGCTCACGCACTGGCTAGTTTTCGGTTGCGGGGACGCGGTGCATTGTCGTCGTAAAGGCTAGTTCGTACATGACAACACCCTGCGGCAGTACAGATACTGACGTTCAGCAAAAGACTGCACTCCTAGTGACGTCCGGCAGCGACGTCGATGAGCTACTTACGGGTGTTCTGGTCAGCGATGGCTGGAGCATTCACGGCGCTGTTGATAATCAGCATGCTCTCGCTTTGGCCGCGACTGAACCATTTGAGCTGATCATCACCGGACGACGGACCCTTGGCCCAGAGGATGTTGAGCTTCTTCATAAGATCAGAGGTGCTCGCCCTCATCTCCGTCTGATTATCCTCACGGATAAATGGACACCCGGCGACGTTATCGCCGCAATGCGCGAGGGTGCCTTTAGTTATTTCACGGCTCCGTTCCAAGCTCGCGAGCTCGCTGAAATGGTGCGTGAAGCCATGGCCTCACCGTGCTGGGACGATGGAATCGAAGTACTTTCGGGAACGCCTGCTTGGGTTAGCTTGGCGGCCCGCTGCGACATGTCTACCGCAAATCGCTTGGTTCAATTCCTTCGCGCAGCCAAAGACCCGAGTATTCCCGAAGCTGATAGGGAAGCCATTGTTACTGCCTTTAAGGAAATTCTTGTGAACGCGATGGAGCATGGCGGGCATTTCGACCCCAGTCAGTATGTGGAGATTTCGTTCGTCCATGTCCGACGCGCGGTCGCGTGCCGGATCAAAGATCCAGGTCAGGGCTTCTCGCTCGAAGAGCTCCGCCACGCAGCCATTAACAGCCCAGCCGGTGATCTCTTCCGTCATGTGGCGGTTCGCGAAACTCAAGGTCTCCGACCAGGCGGTTTCGGGCTTCTGTTGGCAAAAAAGCTCGTCGACGAACTCATTTACAACGAGCGGGGCAACGATGTGCTGCTTGTCAAATATATCGACCCGGCTGCTTCACAAATCGCGCCGTAAGCCCACAAAGCCGCTGGGCCTAGCTCTGAGGTCTCAGCCCTGCTCCGCCCGGGCGATCTATGATGAAGTTCCGTGCTAATTCTCTGATCCGAAGCCGTCACCGTTTCCCACCCATCGTCCCCAGCCACGTAGTTGCGCGCGTTTTATCGAGGAATAGCCTCCACTTACCGGGTAATTTCCCTGTTTCTTTCACCTGTTGGCGCAGAGAACAGTTCGCTCCTGACTCTCTCCTCCGTCATGTAGTCTCCGCTTCTGGTTGTAGGCGGTCTTTATCATTATTGCTATTAGTATTGCCGCAAAAACGCCCAACTTATTCAAAAACGGGACAGCGGAGAATCGGGAATAGGAACAAGAACGTAATCTTGACTGTTTTTTTTCCGACCTATAAGCAGAGGTGCCGGTTCGGCAGCGACCGTCGACTGCTCTAAAATCGGGGTTGTGCTTAACCTGCAAGAAAATCTGATAACTGGCGTTTTGGCTGATCGTCTGCTGCAACCTTGGCCTCAATGCCGACCGCTGGGCAACGGGCATTTAAAGGTATAGAATCGTTCACAATAAAATCGCGCGCTCCCCGCACCCCAGGGGCTGTCAAGGAGTAGCATTATGGCGCGCTTTGTCCTTTGCGATTCGATCCCGAGCAAAATTTTGCTTGTTGCCGTCTTTGCGTTCGCTTCTGTCCGCATCGAGACTCCCGTTGCAAGGGCGCAACATCCGATTACTGGCGCACGCATATCACCGCCAGCGCGTGCGGTTGTTCCACCCGCGCCACACACGACGGTTTCTCAGCCTCGTGTTGTCACTAGTCCGCGCCCGGCCGTCCTGGGCGCGCGTGTCGGCCTTCGGCCGGGCCCGAATAACTTCTTTCGCCGGCGTCGCGCACCATTTTTCAGGTTTGGACCAGCCTTCGCAATCCATGGCTTTTGGTGGCAGAACTGCGGTCCATACTGGGTCTGGGGATACTATTGCAACGGTTTGCCCTTCTATGGCTACGCGTATGGATACGGTTTTGAGAATTACGTGACATTGCAGGCGTACGAAGGTCCCGTGTACCTATATGCGTCCGGAGAACCCGAGCGAGTGTGGCTCTATCTGAAAGATGGCACGGTGTACAGCGTGAGTGAATACTGGTTCGTCAACGGCCAGGTCCATTTCATCGCCCTCGAGGAGGGCGGTGCAAAATCCGTCGAGCAGACGATTCCCCTCGGCGACCTGGATGTGCAGAAAACCGTCGATGTCAACACGAAGCGTGGATTCCGCGTCGTCATGCGCGACGAGCCCGTCGAGCAGTACATGCACGATCATCCCGATCTCATACCCCCACTGCTCGAGCTTCCCCCCAAAAACTAACGGCGCCCTTTTAGCAGCTGAACTTCGCGGCAGACGTAAAGCTAGAAGACCGGCAAGTCATTGTCCGCAGAATGAAGGGCAGTCTGACCACGGTACAAGGCCTAGCGATGGCGGGCCTTCGGTTGGCCACCGATTCAGTTCAACCCAGGATTCGACAGCCGGTATAGATGGTTTTAAAACCTAACATCGGCCTGACGGTCAAGAAAAGGAGTTTCGAGCTTGGTGAGCCACGACGCCCAGGTAAATCTCCGAAACTTTGTAGATAAACGCACCGGATGGTCCGGCGCTCTCGCAGCCTTGCCTTAATTTGGAACGCGATGCCCGATCAAGCTCTCCACTCGACCGAGGCTAGTTGCATTTCCGAAAGCTTTACGCGCGAAGTATATCCTCGCAACCGAAGCGCTTGGACCAGTTACAACTTTTGTGGCGTCGACTTCCACGCGGAATTCCACTCTTCGCGTCGCGCATAGAAATATCCGGCCAGACAGAAGTCGATGGCCGCGCAACAAAGTCCGTAGGCTAGTGGGATTGCGGTCAGCCGGCGCGGCTCGAGAAATGAGTACGCATGCGCCTGAAGTTCGTGGAGCAGGTCCCATAAACCGTGCAAGGAATATCCGACAACCAGGGCGAACGGCAGTCGAGCACCTAAGAGGCCTATCGCAATGAACACCGCAACGGCGGCCGTTTCCACAGTCCACGCGGTTGTTACGCCGCAATAGGCGACGAACGCCAGATAAAATGCGGCGATCATGATGAGGAACATCGCATAAAAAATCTGCTCTGCCTTTCTGGCGAAAACTTTACGGACGACGAAGATGGTGCCCGCAGCCGCCAAGAGGCCGATCACCACGTAGAGGATCACGATCACCACAAATCCGATCATACGGTGCGGTTCGCCCACCGGTTACCTCCTTTTCCGCTTAGCTGAGCAAGACGACTGCACCTGTGACCACCAACGCTCCAGCCCAGAGCCAATCGAGATTGAACCAGGCCGTACGCAGCATAGCGAGGCCGAGCTTTCGATATACGATCCACGCCGCGAACGCCATTACGGCAAGGTACGACAACGTATGTATTCCCAGTGCGACGGCCCCCAACCACGGCGTTCCCGGTCCTCCGGCAGCGGCGTGACATGGTGCGCCGTGAGCGTCGCCAATCGCGGCGGAAACCGACTGGGAAGACTTCATCACAAATGGCAACAACATGAACCCGGCTCCATGCGCCGAGGCCATGAGGAATGACCAAATCGAAAGATCGCGAAAGCCGACCTGCATTCCTCCAAACCTTGGATGACGGTGGCGCCAGAGGCGATAGATGCCGAAGGTGATAAGGACCACACCGATCGTTATCTTGAGCGTTGAAACCGGAATCACCAGTTCGAGCAAAGCTGTCGCTACCAAGACAGCGCCAATTGCGATGAAATGGCCCAACACGATGGGAGGCAGCGCCCGCCATACACCGCGCGCGCTGCCCTGCTGCATTCCCAGGGCAACGGCGAATAGCCAGCCCATGCCCGGGTTGACGCCGTGAAAGGCGCCGAGAAGAAACATTGCATTCCATTCCATGAAGAATCCTCTCTTCAGGCGTAACAATACGAGTCGGAGGAAGCATCGCCGCCTTCCAGACGCATCTGATGCATGCGCATGGCGTCGTCTTCCAGGAAAAATCTGGAATCGAGTTCCATCCCGTCGCTGCGGAGGTTGACTTTGGCGACCCAGCCCCGGATGCCGTCGGGATAGAGCTGGTCATCCCAAGGCGTATAGAGCGCATTGCTGAAATAGGCGCGTTTACCGTCGCGGCTGAGCTCCACCATCTGAGGACCTCCGTTCAGCGCTTTCTTCGGATCGGCGGGATGCGCCGTCCGACGCGCTATGCCTCCCAGCCGGATCGAACTGACCTTCTTGGGATGAAAGGGGTCCGTGACGTCATACTGAATGAATTCGCCGGTGCCCCAGCAGGAAACGTAGAGATATCGATCGTCGAGCGAAAGATTGATGTCTGTAACAAAGGGTGGAACCGCGCTAAACCCTTTCAGGAAGGGCGGGAGGTCTGCTGGCGCGGCGGGCTCAGCGGGGATATCGATGACTTTTTTGATGCCCCATTTGCCAGCCGAACCGTTTTTGCTGTCCTCGCAGTACCAGACCCAAACGGAGGCGGAGAGATCTTTAAGCGAAACTACGACTCCCAAAAAGCCGTAAGCGCGAGTGGGAACGTGAGCGGGACGGAGTTCGAGAGCCATTTGGTACTCGTCGCCGAGCGCGAGCTCCTGCACGTGACGCCTGCGGCGCAGATCCCAAACCTGGAGCTTGTTGCCGTACTTTCCGCCGAGCAGAAGTTCCGGATTGACACCATCCTTCACCATGTTGGGCGTGCCCCACGCGCTGGTGACCATAGTGTCGAATCCCAGGTGCCACCACACGTCGTAAGCCAGCTGTTGCGGGCCCCGGTCAAGTTCCCAACGACCCTGAATCTCGAACGTCTGCGGGTCCATGATGAACGTGCCGCCGGGGCCGTTGCCGTCCGGCGCGCCGAGCGCGCTCAAATAGATTCCGTCCGGGCCGCAATGCACGGTATGCGGTGCCGCATAGCCAGTGCGATTCCAGACCTCCTCGGGCTCTATGACTTTGACAATGGACGGTTGCTTCGGATTTGGCTTGGTGTCAAGGATGTGGATGCGCGAGGAGTTGATCCCCGGCACGATCAGATAGCGGCGCTCCATATGCGGATGGGGTGCGTAGGGGCAAAGGCAGGAACTACAGGCGTTCCAACCGAAGTGATGGAGCTCATCCCCCACCTCGGGCATGTCTGTCTGACCAATTAAACGACCGTAGGACTTGGAATCGGGATCTGTATCCACCACACCGATCGCGTCGGCACGTCCCTGTTTCTTTGGATTAATCAACGTGACGTACCCGAGACGTTCCGGCGGCGCTTGCGCTGCCATTTTTGCGGATGGGTAAAATGTTGGGTCTGGTCTAAGCAGTGCCATGGCTTTCGTCCTCCTCGAGCGCGAGTGTCGGCGAACGGGCAGGTTGTGTAAATGACCGGGGCTCCGAGCCTCTTGCCAGAGACGCCGGATTTCCTTGACCTTTTGATTGAGGCTCTGCGATTCTTGCCCTAGGGTCCCACCAGGAATCAAGACAGGCTCAGAACAGGAGCAGCCGCGCGATGGACGTGTTGTCCGATGTGTTGCGAGTCGTTAGGCTTTCCGGCGCGGTGTTCTTCACCGCCGAGTGTTCTTCGCCATGGGCGATCGAATCGCCGATGCCGGATTTGCTGACTCCGGCACTGATGACCGAGGCCGACTGTCTGGTGCTGTTTCATATCCTGACCGAGGGTTCGTGCATTGTTGAGTGCAAGGGGCTGCCTGCCGTCAAAATGCTTCCAGGCGACGTGGTCATTTTTCCGCACGCCGAAACGCACACCATGCGCAGCCATGTCGGTGTGACGCCAGCTCCGATTGGCTCTGTGTTCCCCTTTGGTTCCTCGGAGGGACTACAGCAAGTCGCTTTTGGCGGGGGTGGCGAAAAAACAAGATTCATTTGCGGCTATTTGAATTGCGATCAACGTTTCAGTCCTCTGACTACAGCCCTGCCGACGATGTTGCTCGTGCGCAGCGGCGAGGACTACGCGGTGGAGGCGATCGACCACAACGGCGTTCGTCCCGCGCAAGTAGCGGGCGGATCGCGCACGTGGCTCGGAACAACACTGAAGTTTACGATCAGCGAAGCGAAAGCGGCTCGCCCGGGAAACGCCGCCATGCTTGGCCGCCTGACGGAGCTAATGTTCGTCGAAATTCTTCGGCAATATATGCACCAGTTGCCTGCGGGTCGCGGCGGCTGGCTAGCGGGTTTGAACGACGCTCACGTGGGAAAGGCATTGCGCTTGATTCATGCGAATCCGGAGCGGAATTGGACGGTGGGTGAGCTTGCGCGCGAAGCCGCCACTTCACGCTCTGTCCTGGCCCAGCGATTCACGGAATTAGTCGGTGAATCGCCGATGCGCTACCTTGCGGGGTGGAGAATTCAGCTCGCGAAGCAGTTGTTGCGCGATGGGACGAACATCGCGGAGGTCTCCGGGCAGATAGGATACGAATCGGAAGCGGCGTTCAATCGCGCTTTCAAGCGCACGACAGGATCGCCGCCCGCGAGTTGGCGTAGGAAAGTGACCGCCGTAACTGCTGTGTTGGCTATTTTGGTGTCCGCGGACAATTGGCTGGCGAATTGTCGACGCCACAGGCAGCCGAAGCAGCACGAGATTCTGCTCTTGGGGACGGGAATTCAACCACGAACGGCTATTTCCGTGCTTAGTACACCTAGTTGCATATAAAATCCCGTTCGCGCGCAAGATTTTAGATCCATCGTCGGCACATGCCTAGACCGCGAGCCGCGATTAATAATCAGGGGTTCGAAAGTCGAAGCGCACCTTCGGTCCAATGCGTTGTAGGCGGGATTCTCTTGACGGTGGCTTGCTCGGCTTCCGGTGCTTGAAACGCCCAAAGGTCCGCAGGCGAAACACGGTTCGCCAAACCGTTGTGCGGAGCGCGACTGCCTCTCACGCAGGTGCGTTGATGGCTCGCGGTCCCTGTCGTGACAGCATTCCTTCTCCTCTCGGCATGCCGTGGTTGTGCAGCGTGTTGGAATGGGAGCGCGGTTATTGCCCTTCCTCTGATGTTGCAGCAGTTGCCGATTCGGTGGCAGCGACTTTCTTGTATTCGGCTTTTGCTTGACGAAGCATCGGGATATCCGGGTCCGCGTCTTTCCATGCACTGAAGAAATCAGCGTATGCTTTGCGGCTTTTCTCCGGAGCGTCCTGCATAGCATAAGCTCGCGCGAGACCGAGTTTCGCCAAAGGCACAAATACTCCCCATTCGGGCCATCCGCGATTACTGATGAGCTTCTGAAACTCATCAGCGGCTTTGGCATGCTCTCCTGCTGCCAGGTAAGCCAGCCCACGATGATAAAGAACCTGGGATTCGCCTTGCTCGTATTGCGCGACTGGAGAAAGCAAATCCACAGCCTTGAGTGCGTTTCCTCGCCGGCGCTCGACGATGGACCGAATGAGCGGCAAGTCGAGTTGCTGATTCACCGTGTCTTCAGAATGGAAGCGATCCAGTTTCGCTGCCAACGCCTCCGCCTGCGCTACGTCGCCGGCTTCCGCTAGCGCCTTGGCGCAATGCACTAGCGCCAGGCTACTGTCTTTACCCATCTCTCCAGCTTGGCGGCAGGACTTGCGCGCCACGGCAAAGTTTTCCAGGTAGGATTCGAGCTGAGCATGCCAAGCAAGTTCGTCGGCAGCGTTTTCGATTCGCCCCGCGTGCCGCTGTTGGTTCACAAGGATTTCGGTTAACGACCGGAGTTTGCCGGAGTCACCGCGCAAGAATGCGAATTGCTGTTGGAAACCGAGCCACAGCTTATCGGCCGGGGCTTCGCGGGCGAGTTGTTCCATCGTTGCCGTGTCGTTATCGAAAAAAGCGATTCGGTAGCGCTGTCCCATTTGGAATGAGGACAGCGATCCTCTCTGCTGCCGCCATTGATCAAGAATTTTCTTGGCCTCGCCAAAACGGCCCAGGCTCATGAGCGCCTGGGTTGCATTCGAAGTATCGGTCATTGCGGGCACCCGCGATAGCTCAAGGGCACGCTGAAACTCTTGCAGAGCCTCTTCCTTTCGGCCCATCCGCGAATAGACGCCACCCAATACATTGTGAGCGATCGTGCTGCGGGATAGGCTTGCTCGTACAAAACAAGCTCTGCCATTGCCTTGTTCAGATTCCCAGTTATACGCAGATGATCAGATGATAAACAGCCGTAGCCTGTGAAGTCGAAATTGTGCAAAGTGTGGTTTGTTGTTGTTGCATTGGTATTAATGGGCGCACTTCTGCAGTCCTTTGAAAAGGATGCGGCTGCCCGGCCGAACAGCAATTCAGTTGGAACGTGGCGAGTCCAAGTCAATCCGACAAATTGCTAAACGGGCGCGCCGCTTCCTTCCTTTTCAATTTTGCTGTCGTTCGCGCAAGGAGGGACGCTCACCGAGAGCTGATCAAGCCCGGGGAATAATCTCCGTTGTAAACCATGTCTCCGGAACGTTTTGTAAAGGGATGATCTGGCCGCTCATTTCATTTACATTGAACTACTTTCGCGTATCGGTCGCTTTATGCATCATATTTTCTCTGCATAAACCATACGCTCTACCGGCGTAGAAAGCATTTGTCGGCCAGTCGGTTGAATACACCTGGCTGCGAGTTCGTCATAACCGACATCCTCAAGGACCCGCCAACCGTATCCATCGAGAAGTGGAGCACAGTCTTCTGGCTCCATCCCGAAGAGCCAGATTTTGGTCGCGACGAACCGCTTGTAGCCACTTTCCCAACCATAGAGGGTCTTGCCGGTCAGGAAGCTCTTACGGACATAGGTAAACGCGATGCGGCTACCTGGCTCCGCCTTCGCGAGCCAAGCGAAGGTGGCTCTCACGCCTTGCTCTGTCAGATATTGAGTCACCGCTTCCCACACAAAAAATGTTCGTTTGCTCGCAGAGTATCCTTGGGCCTCCAGTATCGCGCCGAGATCATCACGGTCGAAGTCAACTGTGACCAGCTTGACGTTTGCGGGAATGGCACCCAATGCCGTGCGCAGCCGCTTCTCTTTCGCTTCGATGTTCTCGCGCTGATCGATCTCCCATGTGGGCAGGCCGGAAAGAACTGGGAGGCGGAATAGCCGAGAGTCAAGACCTGCGCCGAGGCTGACCACTGCCTCGATTTCATTCCGCGAAGCCTCAACCTTCTCGTCGATGTAGCGCTTCCTGCACAACATCCCACCCCAGATCCCAGGGTTGCTCTTTTCGCTCAGACCAATAAGCCAATCCCTTATCCGGCGCAACTTGAGCAGGCGAACGAACACCACCGCTCCAAACGGCAACATTCGAATTGCCAAGCTGTCGTCGACGACGCGCTCCGATCTTAGAAAAGACTGCTCGACCGCCACAAGTGCGGTCGGCATGATTCCGGTTTTTGCCGCTGCTCTCGCCATACGCTAATGATGATAACGGACGCTGAAGGCGCATTTGACCCTCCCGGGGTTTCGGGTAGCCAGGTCTGTTTTTATTGGATTGCAAATCACCAAGAGAAACGCTTGCGCCGCCAAAGGTTTGCGACTGGAAGCTTCCCGCAACTTCCAGACCCAATGTAGATAGCAGGATTTAAAAGGACTTGCGGTTAAATACGTACGTACGTATTATACGCCAATGAGCCAACATTCTCTTCGTGAAGACATCTTGAACGCGGGACTGAAGGTGATGTTTCGATCCGGCTACCACGGAGCGAGTGTGCGGGATATCTGCGCTGCCGCTCGGGCTCCGCAAGGTTCCTTCACAAATCACTTCCGTTCGAAGGAAGCTTTCGTGCAGGAAGTCCTGGATCGCTATTTTGCCAATTTGCAGACTCGCGTGAGCGAAGCCCTGAACGACAAATCTCTTACACCTCGGGAGCGGCTGAAACGCTATCTGGAAATCATTAGCGGCGTGCTCGAAGGTGCGAAGTGGAATCGCGGATGTCTGATCGGCGATCTCAGCCTCGAGGCCAGTCTCCAAAGCAAGCCTTTGCGCAAGCGGCTAGAAGAGATCTATCGCGAGTGGCGCACGCCATTCGCCCAATGCATCGCGGAGGCCCAGGGCGCCGGGGAAATCGATTCGAAATTCGAACCGATCGACCTTGCAGAGTTTTTGTTGGCCTCATGGGAAGGCGCGATTCTGCGCATGAAGGTTGAGGGGGGGCCAGCCGCTCTCGATCGTTTTAGGAAGATCACTTTTGAAACCGTATTCAAGGAGAAGAAATGACTACACTCAATGACGTCGCTCTCAGCCAACTTCCTGTTTTGGATTCAACCATGGCCTACCGAATCGCGGGAAGCACCGATTCACCCACGGTGCTGTTTCTGCACGGAAACCCGACCTCGTCGTACATCTGGCGGAATATCATTCCGCTGGTTGCGCCCGCGGCGTACTGCGTCGCGCCGGATCTTATCGGCTTTGGTCAATCGGGGAAACCTGAGATCGAATATCGGTTCTTCGACCACGTTCGCTACCTCGACGCCTTTCTCGATCAAGTAGGTATCTCGTCCGCGTATGTTGTGGCGCACGACTGGGGAACGGCACTGGCGTTTCACTTGGCAGCGCGTAGGCCGAAGTTCGTCAAAGGTCTGGCCTTCATGGAGTTCATTCGCCCTATGCCGACCTGGGATGACTTTCACGCTGACGCGGTCGAAACCTTCAAGCAGTTCAGAACGCCAGGTGTGGGCGAGAGGATGATTCTTGACGAGAACATATTCGTGGAAGGCGTGCTCCCTGGCGCAACTGTTCGGAAACTGACCGAAGACGAGATGGCCGTCTATCGAGCGCCGTTTCCCACTCCCGAGTCACGTCGGCCCACGTGGCGCTTCCCGAATGATCTACCCATCGCGGGCGAGCCGACGGATGTGTACACGATAATCGAGTGGGCTCACCGTGCTTTAGCGGAGTCCTCTTACCCTAAGCTGCTTTTCGCTGCGGATCCCGGTGCGCTTGTGGCGCCCGCCTTCGCCGAGAGCTTTGCTCGGGGACTGAAGAACTGCAGCTTGGTTCACATTGGTCCCGGCATTCACTATTTGCAAGAGGACAATCCCAAAGCTATCGGTTCCGGCGTTCACAAGTGGTTGACGGAACTAGAAGTGTACAGTCCGGACTGATCCCTTACAGAACATTTCGATGCGGAGGCCGCGCCTTCGTACCCCCGGACTTGCGGAAAAGCGTCGGAGTGTGCCAACGCGGCTTGGTCGCCGGGTTTCGTGTAACTCTTGCTCACTTTCATTGCGGACAACGAGAGGGGGGAGTAGTGTCTGACCAAGATGAACGCAAAATTTTAGATCCATCATCGGCGCATGGCCCCTAGACCGCGATCCGCGATTAATCATGAGGAATTCGAAAGTCGAAGAGCAGCAGTGTCATGTCGTCTTGTTGAACCCGGGTTGCTTCGGGACCGGTCCACGCGGTGATCTCCTTGAGAATCGCGTCGGCAGTTTGCTGCGTATTCAGAAGGTGTTTTTCTTCGACAAAACGCATTAAGCGTTGGGTCCCGTACAACTCCTCGTTCGGATCCGCTGCTTCCACAATACCGTCGGTATAAAGCACGTAGCGATCGCCTGACTCTAAAGGCAGTTCCAGGGCTTCGTAGGTGGCTTCATCCACCATACCCAGAACAATCCCATTCTCTACGACCGTGTCGGCCTTGGAATTCGACCCTAGGTAGCGCACGACCGGCGGGTGGCCTGCACCGGCATAGCGAATGGTCTTCTTGTCGATATTCACGTAAAGGTATGCGGCGGTTACAAAATTCTCGGTGAACTTGCCGCACAAAGCCTTGTTTAATCCCGCCAGAACCTTGCCCGGTTCCGAGGCATGCTGGACCTGGGCAGCGAGCGCGACCTGAAGCATGGATGCGATGAGAGCGGAAGGAAGACCGTGTCCGGAAACATCGGCAAGTAGGATTCCGAGATGTGTATCGTCGACGCGGATGAAGTCATAAAAGTCTCCGCCGACCGATGCCATGGGCTGGAAGCGGACGGCGATATCGAGTCCCGCAATCTTCGGTAGCTCGTGCGGAAGAATGGAGAGCTGAATCTTGCGCGCCATCTCAAGTTCCGTGTTGAGAGCCAGGAGCTGTTCGGCGAGTTGAGCCCGCGCTTCGCGAAGAAGAATGTGACTGCGCACACGAGCGCGAACAACGGCGGGAGAAAATGGTTTGTGCACGTAGTCCACCGCGCCAACCTCGAAACCATGCGTCTCGTCGTCGGCACTAGTTTGGCTGGTTAGGAAAATGATCGGTATTTCACGTGTTGCCGGATCGGCCTTCAGACGAGAACACACTTCATAGCCATCCATTTCGGGCATCATGACGTCGAGAAGGATTAAGTCAGGCTTGTCCTCGGCGGAGGCCAGGGCTAGAGCTTTCTGACCATTGGTGGCGATTTTGGTACTGTAGCAATCCTTGAGCGCACCCGAGATGACGCCGATGTTGGTAGGGGTGTCGTCAACAATGAGAATCAGCTTTTGGTCTGCGGAAGGAACGGACATAAGTCACTCCAGAGTGAGAGACAAACGTGAGGCGATCGTCGAAAGGGACTGAAGTGCGTCGGCGTACGCGAAATTACCAACCTTGACCACCAGGCCGTCAAGTTCCGCCGGGGTTAAGACTTTTGCGAGTTGAGGCCGGGCGTCCAGAACGAAGTCGGACGCATCTCCGTCGTCAGACTCTAGGAGCTTCTTCAAGCGAGCAAGTGGCTGAGCGACTGTAGCGGGATCGCCATTGGCGGCCGTGGGCGTCTGGCTGTCCATCGCCAGAGCTGAGCGGATGGCTGCTGTCGTTGCGTCTAGCGATTTGGAAAGCGCCTCCAAAACGTCGGAGGCGGGCTGGTTCGACTGGATCGCCGCTTCGACTTTGGCTGCCGATTCCGCTAATGTGGCGGCGCCCAAATTCGCGGATGCACCCTTCAGAGAGTGGGCCAAGCGCTGCGCCGTGGCGGAATCATTTGATGCGAGTGCAGCGCGTATCGCGCTGACGCTGTTGGCCTGCGAGTCAGCGAAGAGCGAGAGTAGCGATTCGTACCGCTTGCGATTGCCTCCGGCCCGCTTGAGGCCGTCGGCCGTGGCGATTCCAGAGATCAAGAGGGAATCCGGCGGCGCAAGCGGGTGGGAGATGAGCGAACCGCTCGCGCTGGCGGCCATAGGCAGAGCGGTACCGGGACGAATCCAGCGTAACAGCGTGTCAAATAGTTGGTCCGGATCAATCGGCTTGGGGACATGGTCATTCATCCCGGCTTTCAGACATTTCTCGCGGTCGCCGGCCATGACGTTCGCGGTCATGGCGATGATGGGTAGCAAAGCGAAGCGCGGGTTCCGACGAATGGCTTCCGTGGCTGCTACGCCGTCCAAGACCGGCATCTGCATGTCCATCAACACCAGCTGGTAATCGTTGCGTTCGACCATCTGCACGGCAAGCTGCCCATTCTCGGCTTGATCGATGCTTAAGTTGGCATCCTCGAGCAAGCCCACGACGACCTCGCGGTTAATTTCGTTGTCTTCCACCAGCAAGATGCGCGCCCCGGAAAGCGGCGTCAGGTCTCGTGTCTCGGGTACTCGCGAATCGGATGGGCGATCCGTTGCCTTATCGCTACCCAGAGATTCGGCGATTGAATCGAACAACATCGACGGCGTGACAGGTTTAATGAGTACATTCTCAAAGCCGATCTCTTCGGCCCTTTTTAAGACTTCTTCCCGGCCGTACGCGGTCACCATGATGAGTCGGGGTTGCGAATGCAGCCTGGCTAATGCGCGAATCTGTTTGCCGGTCTCGATGCCATCGAGGCCCGGCATCTGCCAATCCACAAGAACCACTTGGTATGGTTTACCTTGCTCGTCGGCTTGACGGACCATCTCGATTCCCTGCTGGCCGGAGGGAGCTTCATCGGCCGAGAAGGTCATCGTTGTGAGCATGCCCGCCAGAACTTCGCGCGCTTGCGCGTTGTCGTCAATGATCAAGAGGCGAGCTCCGCGCAGATGGGGCCGGGCAAGACGGGGAGGAGTCGTTGAATCCCCTTTGCCCAGGTAAGCGGTGAACCAAAATGTACTGCCCTTTCCGGGTTGGCTGGCCACGCCAACCTCACCGCCCATCAACTGCGCTAACCGCTTGGAAATTGCCAGGCCCAGTCCGGTGCCGCCGTGGCGGCGGGTGGTCGAAGTATCCGCCTGCTCAAACGCCTGGAACAGGCGTCCCATCTGTTCCTCGCTGAGACCAACACCCGTGTCAATAACGGAAAACCGCACCAATTGGCCGTGCTCATCCTCCTTTTTCAACTCGGTCTTCACCACGATCTCGCCCTGTTCAGTAAACTTCACCGCGTTGTTACAGAAATTGATCAGGATTTGTCCCAGGCGCAGGGGGTCTCCCTTGGGATGGTGGCAAACCTGGGGATCAAGGTCGAAGACCAGCTCGAGCCCTTTGGCCGTGGCCTTCTCGGAAATCAAGTCGCTCACGTTTTCCAAGACCTTGTCCAGATCGAAATCAACGGCCTCGATGGTCAGCTTGCCCGCTTCGACTTTCGAAAAATCCAGGATGTCGTTAATGACACCCAACAGATGTTGGCTGGATTGCTGAATCTTCCGGAGATACCCCATTTGGCGAGGGTTGAGATCCGTTTTTAACGCGAGATGTGACATCCCGATGATGGCATTCATCGGGGTGCGAATCTCGTGACTCATGTTCGCCAGGAATTCGGACTTGATTCTGGTGGCTTCTTCCGCGACTTCCTTAGCCTGCCGAAGTTCCTGTTGCGACGTCTCCAAGGCGAGGTTGCTCGCTTCAAGTGCTTCTTTGCGAGCGAGAATCTGGCGTTCCGAGACAACCAGTGACTCGGCCTGAGCACGGGTTTGCTCGAGCAGACGGCGGGTTTCCAAACTACGGGAAAGTAATTGGGCGTTCATCGCGACGGAAGGTAGCAATGTTTCAAGGAAAGTTTGCTGACGCTCGGAAAGCGCAGAAATTGTGGCGAGTTCGAGGACGCCAATCAAGATTTCTTGGTTGACCACGGGCACGAACAGAAGCCTGGCGGGACTGACGATTCCAATGCCGGTCGAAACGCCGAAATCTTGGCCGGCCGCAGGTACGACTTCGAGCATGCGCTTTTCGAGAGCCGCTTGGCCGACCATGCTTTCACCAAGGCGGCAAGAAGTTGACTCAGGACGACCTTCGATCGCAAAGGTGCCGACTCGCGTGAGGCGCGTGCGGGTGTCATCGGCAAGATAGAATGCGCCGTAGAGGAGATTTATGCATTCAGAGATACTTGAGAGAAGATTTGAGGCAAAGGAAGAAAAATCTTCGGCAGACTGCAGGCGGACACCGGTCGCGGCAACTTGCGCTTTAACCCACGAATAGGTTTCGCGTTCCCTGGCGCCGCCTTGCAGACTACGGAGAGACCGGCCGATCTCTCCGATTTCATTAGGCCGGTCGGCGAAAGGAATGGGAGAGTCCAGATTGCCGGCCGCTAGCGATTGGATGGTGTCCCTGACGGACCACAGTTCATGGACTACGTCAATGTTGAGCAAGTACGAGGCAACGGCGAACGACGCCAGAATACCGAAAGCGATTACCAACCAAGTGATGAAGATATGTTGATGGGTCTTGGCGGTAAGTTCGTCTGAGCGCGCTAGGACCGCGCTTTGCAGTTCATCGGAAACCTCGATGGCCCGATCGCGCGACCGCTCCAACTCACTCACGACTCCCGCGTGCATGAGCTCGTAAGCTCTTTCCTTCTGGTTTGCGAGTGCGGCGGAGCGAACCGGGCGTGAATCGAGGACGGCCTGATCAAACAGAGCCATTGCCTCACGGATCTGTTTTTCGTAAGTGGGATATAAACCTACAGCCTCGGTGAGTTGAGCGTTGTATTCGACGTAGCACTTTTCAAGCTCAGCATCCACCATGCGCGCGCGATCGGGGCTCGATTCGCTAATGAGCCGGAACAGGTAAAACCCATACCGCGTGTTCAACGCGCGAGCAACGTCCGTGTCATGGACAGCTTTGATCTCCCTGTCAATCAGCTGGCTGTATAAAGAATCGACTTGCTTGCTTTCGTAAGATCCATACAGGCCTGCGGCGAAGACCATAAGGACGAGAGGTGCAACCGCGATCAGCAGTTTCTTGCGTAGCTTGAGGTTGACAAGCAATCCCATCGACAGTAACCCGGTTCGAGGGACACAAATCCTGCTCCACTTCTAGAAAGCGTTCTCACGTTAGAAAGCTAAGACAGGACGGGGTACTGGCAAAAATGCCAGGCCTTTCGCGAAGGCGAAATGATTGCAGAAGCCCGGACGTTGGCTATGGCGCGGGGGATGTTGTGATTTTCGGCCATCGGTTTCTGGTGGCACCTGCAGGAGCTGCGAGAAGAGTTGCGAGACATCGCCAGTCGTGCCGAGTGTTGGATCTATTTGGCCCGAATGGCAAATTCGCGGCGCAACTCTTGACCCAAGCGATCGCGCTTTCCTGTTCCCTTGGGTTCGCCCGAACGTAAGTTATTGATTCCGAACCGCAGGCTGTGAAACGGGGAATTTGTTAAACCGATGTACTGGCTAAAAACCGGTACCGGGGTTCGAATCCCCCCTCTCCGCCAGAACTCACAGGACTTAGGGGTCAGGAAAAGCGCGGCGTTTTCGGCTACGAAAACGCGCCGGCGATCATCTATTGTCCTCTCCCACGTCGGTATTAAGCCTATAAGAAGTTACCGAGGAAAGTCAGTCCACACGTTCGCCAGCGCGGTACCCGCCAACAAAAGAAGCACAACCGCAAGTCGTTACCCGCAGGACGACAGCATCGTCTGGGTGCTGCCCTAGGGCGAAGCGTGGGAGAAGCTCGAGGTCAAGGCGAAGGGGGTGCCCCCGCCTGGGGAAAGAAAGGGAAGAGCCTGCGAATCTCTTCCTCGGTTGGCTGATGTCCGTATTCCGTGATCTCAAAAGCCTCGGCGTGCTGAACCCGGACCGCTTGCGTGCCATAGCGCTTCTCCAACGCTTCCCGCCACTCAGGTTGCAGATTTCTCTCCGCCATCGACGTCGCCGCCAGCCACTTCTTTCGCTCCGAGGGATCCTTGGGCACCTGCTCCAATCGTCCCACAGTCCAGGGCAGCCACTCGTAGAACTGCGATACGTGCGCGTCCAGCATATTGATCTTCTTGTCGAACACGTCGTCGATCGACACCACAATATCCGCGCGAAAGGCCTGCGGCCGCGTGAACCGGTCGCTGTAGTAGAGGAAAACCGGATTCCGCGCCAGCGCCGGCGTATCCGTCACCAAATTCGGCACGATCACCATGTAGGACGCATCCTGCACCAACACTCCTGTATACCGGTGATCGGGATGGTAATCGTTGGGGCGAGGGGCGATGACGATGTTGGCCTTCCACTGGCGAATCTCGCGTATGACTTGTTCGCGGACCTCCAGGGTAGGCAAGAGCTTGCCGTCATGGTTATCAAGCACCTCGTATTCGATGCCGATGCGTCGGCCCGCTTCCAGCGCTTCGGCGCGCCGGCGCTTGGCGAGTTCCTCTCCGTGCTGCGACTGATGCCCAACATCGCCGTTGGTTAGCGATACGAACTTGACCTTGTGGCCGAGCGCAGCATACTTGGCGGCGAGACCTCCGGCCCCGAGGTCGCAGTCGTCGGGATGCGCGCCGAAGGCGATGACGCGCACAGGCTGATTTTGCGCCCTTGCCGGCGGGGCAGGGAACGACAGCGTGATCAAGACGCAAGCGAACCAACCCGCACAAGCACAAGAATTTGCAGACAACCGTCGTTGGAGTGACGTCAGCATTGGCATCGACCTCGGGCCAAATCATATAACGAACACGCGGATAGAATGCGGATGCGATCTATGGGTTAAGGGCGATTGTTCCGGGATGACGCAACTCCGACCTACCCGGCTCCCACTGCTTTCCGAAAGATGTGCCTTCGCGTACTGCATCAAGCGGTGTAGCCTCACGCTGTCAACTCTAGCCTTCGAAAGGCTCCATCCGTGCTGAAATCCGATGTCAAACGGCGTGAATTCTTCAGGCTTAGCGCGGGGGCCGGCGCTGTATTGGCAATGCCGGCCGTGTCATTTCCCAGCCAATCCAAAACAATGATCGGCATTCAGGTGGGAGCCGTTTCGTTCGTCGACGAAGGTACCGAACAAGTCCTGGACAATCTGCAGGAGCGCGCTCGTGTGAATACGCTGTTCCTCGCTGTTTTCACCTACGGTCGCGGCATCGCTGGGAGGCAAATTCCGGGCCAGCCTCTTCCGGATCATGGAAAGCAGGAATACGACCTCAAATTCCACGGTGGTAATTTCGCCACGCCTCACGCGGAGTTCTACAAGAATACTGTCCTCAAGGAAACTCGCGCGCCCGATCACGGCAATTTGGATATCCTCGCCGAAGTTCTGCCCGCCACCAGAAACCGCGGCATGAAAGTGATCTGCTGGTTGGAAGACGTTTTCCGCGCCGACCTTCCCAACATTGAGAAGCTGCAGGAGCGTGACCTTCACGGGCGACATGCCGAAACGCTGTGTGTCAATAATCCGGAATACAGGAATTTCCTGACTGGTTTGGTCGAAGACTATACCCGTTCCTATGACATTGATGGCCTTATGTGGGGCTCCGAACGCCAAGGTGCGCTTTGCGATAGCCTTGGAGCGACGCATGACACGCCCCCTGTCGATCCAGGCGAAGTCACCTGCTTCTGTGAATTCTGTCGGGCCAAGGCAAAACAGCGCGGCATCAATTTCGAGCGCGCGAGAGAGGGCTTTCTCGAGCTTGAAAAATTCGTTCGCGCCTCGCGCACGGGCAAGCGTCCCGTCGACGGCTATCATGTCCAGTTCTGGCGTTTGCTGCTCCGCTACCCCGAACTCGCCGCGTGGGAAATGCTCTGGACGGACAGCCTCCGCGAAACTTACGCCGCAATCTACAAGGCCGTCAAAACGGCGAAGCAATCCATACCGGTGGGCTGGCACATTTGGCACAACAATTCCTTCAACCCAATCTATCGTGCCGAACAGGATCTTCACGAGCTCTCAAACTATTCCGATTTCATCAAAGTCGTCATGTACAACAACTGCGGCGGTGAACGTATGGCTCTCTACGCCGACAATGTCGGTTCCACACTTTATGGCGACCTCTCCAAGCAAGCGATAATTGACCTCAATTACGGGCTGATGAACTTCAAGGAACGCAGCTACGATCAGATCCCACACACGGGTCTATCCTCAGACTACGTTTTCCGGGAAACAAAGCGTGCCCTCGCAGGACTGGAAGGCACGAATACTCTCATCTGGCCCGGCATTGACATTGATATCCCCACGGACAGAGGTAACAGTAAATGTACGCCTCAGAGCGTAAAAGAAGCCGTTCTTGCGGTGTTTCACGCTGGCGCCTCCGGGGTTCTCTTGTCCCGCAAGTATTCTGAAATGCGTCTGGCCAATCTAAATGGTGCTGGCGACGCCGTCCGCGAACTGAAACTCTCCACCTAGGATTCTTCGCAACGCTGTGACAATATTGACAGAGAGTAATCGGATGCGTTTTTGCTTCAAATCTACGCTCGTCTTCGCGATACTAATTGGTCTTTCGTCCGCGTTTGCGCACCGCAGCCCTACTCGCTCTGAGTCGATTGTCATTTTCGCGCCGCATCCCGATGATGAGGTTATAGGCTGTGCTGGAATCATCATGCAAGCGCTGGCGCGCGGAGCGCGCGTGAAGGTGGTTGACATAACCAGCGGGGATGGTTTTGATGCTGCGGCAGCGGGCCTCACCCATAAAAAGGTGGATGAAGTCGGTCCCGATGATTTTTTCGCGCTTTCGCGCTTACGACAGACTCAGAGCCGCAATGCACTTGAGATTCTGGGTGGAAAAGCTGATGACCTTATCGTGCTTGGCTACCCAGACGGCGATCTGGGCAACTTGTACGACAGCACCGATGAAAAGGTAGTCCGCCAGCAATTCACCAAGAAAAATGAGACCTACGCGCTAATCCAGAAGGACTACCACAGTTCTGCGCATGGCGAGCCGGGTCCCTATCAACGCAGGTCCGTGCTCGGCGACCTGGTTGAACTGTTGACCGCGCTGCAACCCACCGAAATCTACGTTACCGATGAAACCGATGGCCACGTCGACCATCGCGCGGCGTTCTGGTTTGTCCGTGATGCGGCACAACAGGTTGGATATAAAGGCGCAATCTATACTTATCTCGTGCATGGATTGCCCGCCTGGCCTTTCCCCTCGGGGGTCACACCGAACCGACCGTTTCAATCGCGGAAGGTCGACGGTGAAGTGGCCCCGCGCGGTCTTCCCTGGCCGCCACCGAGACGCGTACCGCTTACGCCCGAGCAGGCACAACGAAAACTGAGGTCGATCCGGGCTCATAACATAACGGTGGCAGGAATGCCGGACCACCAAAAGGAAATGGAATCATTCGTGAAGTCGGAAGAGGTGTTTTGGACACCCTTGGCAGCTTCCCGGTAAATTCCCCATTTTTTGCCCAGCCGTGCGGCCGTCGTCAACCTGACGGTGTAGAAGAAGTGTAGTAGTTCCTTGTTCAGGACCGGTCAGTTCGAAGTCCGTAGAGATCCTTTAATGGGCTCGACCAATAAGGCTTCCGCACCTACGCGCGAGACGCTTGGCCGATGCCGCATTCCCTAATCATGGCAAAATTCTTGGCCCGCGTGCTTTGCGACTGCATCAAGATTCAAGGAAATGCCTAGTCCCGGCTGGTCTGGTATCGCCAGCATACCGTCGTTCAATTGCCACTTCTTTTCGACGAGGTCGTCAATGAAGGGAGAGCCGGTTAGGTACTCGACCATGTCCGTATTTCGGGCGGCAGACGCGAGTTGAAGATCGGCGGCAAGTCCCAAGGCCGTGTTCCATCCGTGCGGGATGAAGCGAACACCGTTGTCTTCGGCCATCCATGCAATCTTGCGCTCTTCGCTGACGCCGCCGACTTTCGTCACGTCGGGCTGCACGATATCGAGGGCACGACTCTGGACCCAGGGGACGAACGACTGTCGTCGTGTTAAAACCTCACCTCCTGCGATGGGCAGGCTTGTAGCCTGCCGGAGGAGCACGTAATCGGACAAATTGTCCGGAGGTAACGGTTCCTCAAACCAATAGACGCCGAAATCTGTCAACATGCGCGCGGTCCGCACCGCCCATTTGAAACCGTGAGGCCAGAAAGCATTGCTGGCGCCCGCGTCGACCATGAGTAAGGCGTCCGCGCCGACCGCTTCCCGGGCGGAGCGAACAATTTGCTCGTCCAGCGCATCGCTTTTGTGGCCAAATGGTCCCCAGCCAATTTTAAAGGCCCGAAAACCCTGCTCGCGGATCTCGATTAGTTGCTCTGCAAGCGCTTTCGGCTCGCCCATCAGTAGCGACGCATAGGGAAGAACACGGCTTCGGTAGCAACCGCCCAGAAGCCTGCCAACCGGCTGCCCTGTGGTTTTGCCGAGGATGTCCCACATGGCGATGTCGATACCACTAATGGTGTGAGTGATCGTACCGCCACGACCCATCCAAAAGGTGTTGGCGTGAAGCTTTTCGCTCACTCGTTCTGGTTCCAGGGGATTTTCGCCGCCATATAGCGGTTCGAGGACCCGCAAGGCCGCCTGTACTAATCCTTCGTCGCTGAACACCGATCCCCATCCTGTGATCCCTTCGTCCGTAAGGACGGCAAGAAGCGTGTGCACACAGTCCTGGGGCCTGATCTCGTTGGCCCACCCGCCTTTCGGAGTGTCGCCGCGCAAACCCGCCGCTTTGATTTTCACTATTCTCATAGCTCGGTGCCGCTTGTTGAAGCGTGTTATCCGCTTATGGATGCCTTCGCGAGAATACCTCTGTCGCAGACAAGTTGGGGCCCCGTAACGTAGGAAGACTACTAGTCTGAGGAATAGAGTAAAGTCCGAAATTCTCAAACCGGTCAAGAAAGCTGGCAGGTTCGCTAAGGAGCGGCCCGAGCGTGCGCGCGCCGGCCAATGGTCTCACTGCATACTGCGGCACCCTCGATGATGTGCCTGCCGCGGCTGATTACATCCGACTTGTTCCTGTTTTCCGAACCTTGGGGAACCTGCGTCTAGACGTCCAACAGCTTTTCGAGGTCGGATTTGTTCATGATGATCACGCTGGAACCGTGGACTTCGATCAACCCTTCCCGCTTGAAATGCGCGAAAAGCCGCGTCACGGTTTCACGCGACGCGCCGATCGTTTCACCGATCTCTTTGTGGGTTAGAGTAAGAGTGGCACGCAGATGTCCGTTATCGGGAACAGGCGTGACAGGCAGATCCAACAAAAAGCGCGCGAGCTTTTGCGCAGTGGAACTCGAGAATCCCAAATAGCGAACCTCCATAAGGGTTGCGTGATAAATCTTGCTCAGTATTTCCGCCACCCGTACGGCGGCTTCGCCGTGTTCCCCGAGGAAACGCAGAAACGCTTCACGGGGAATGAAATTGGCTTGCAGGGGCTCAAGCGTCTCGGCGGTTAGTTCGTACGTTGTACCCGAGAGCGTTCCGGCCAGTCCGACGATCTCCCCAGGTTCCGCGATGCGGACAATGATCGACTTCCCGTCAGCGGAAGTTGTTGAGAGTTTTACGCGGCCGTTGCAGAGTACGAATACACCGCGAGGGTCCTGACCTTCGACAAACAATATCGCGTCCTTCGGATATGTGGCGGAGGAAGAAATCGCATCGAGCGCGGCTAGCACGGGGCGCGGAAGGTCGCAAAAGATCCGTTCCTTCACGAGCGGACAGGTCAGACAACTCTCGATGACTTGCAGGCCGTAGGGAGCTTTCATGTTGGAACCCGGCTGCATTATACGCCGCTTCTTCTTCGGTATGACTCTTACTCGGTAGGCCATGAATGTACCTCCCGGAAACCGTGCGTCTTCTGGGCTCCCGCGCTCATTCATAGCCGAACGGCTGAACGCACGAAGCGACAACGATTACCATCCCCTGTGACGAGCGTCACATCGAGCTCGGATCCCACGGAGAAGCAAGGAGTTACCGGCCAGGAACGGCTGACAGTGGAGAGCCTGAATTAGCCCCGAATGGTCAGGACCGCGCAGGGTGCATGAGCGACGACTTTGTGGGCTGTCGTGCGTTCGAGATGCGTGGCCGCGCTCATTCGCCTGCCGGGATTGCGAACGCCCAGGACGATCAAATCCGCGTTCAGCTCCCGCGCTGCTTCGAGAATGCGGTCCGCCGGGGCCCCGAATCGCACTGTAGCTTCTGGGCGACACCACATCTGTGCGTTCTCCGGGACGATCTCGTAGAGCTGATGCATCACGTTCGCCACGGAATCCAGTTCCGTTTGTTCCGTTCTTTTTTCCTCCGGATGTCGCATGACGTGCAGCAGAACGAGTCGTGCCTGATTCTCCTCCGCCATGGAAATGGCGTACGGCGCAGCCGTTTGCGCTTCTGGGCTGAAGTCCGTCGCGTAGAGCACGGAATGAAAATGGCCGCCGAGATGAGTTCCGGTCCGCACCGCCGGGCCGATGGTCAGCACCGGAATACTCGCTCTGCGAAAAATCTCTTCCGCAACCGAACCCACCAAAAGCTTCATCGCGCCGGTCCTTCCATGCGTGCCGAGAATCAGGAGGTCGATATCCCGCTCGCCGAGTATTTTCTCAACCGAAGACCAGACCGACTCGCCGCGAACGAGAATCGCTTCGTGCGTCACGCCAGCGAGCTGCGAATCGAGCTTTTGCATTCCTGCCTCTGCTCCTTCTTCGATGCCTTCGATCGCGATTGCTGCGGATTCCGGGCTCGCATAAGCGAGCGGAACCGGAGTCAACACATGCACTGCGTGCACTTTGCCTTCGTATTCACGCGCGAGACTCGCCGCGAACGGAATGGCGAGTTCTGACGGCTCGGAGAAATCCGTGAGGAGCAGGAAGTTCTTTAAGACCAGCCGGGTTCCGGTTTCGATAGGACGCATGTATGCACCTCGTGTTGCGCATAGTGCGGCAGCCAAGACGAAGTATTCCGTGACCAGCGTCATGGCAGCGGGTGACGCAAGTCACACGTCATCGCAAGTCTTTTACTGCATCCTTTCCGAGAGACGCGACAGGACGGATACGGTTTGGAGGTGCCTCGTGCTCATCCGCGGAATGAACAACCGGGAGTGCCGGGAACTGCTTGCGCGGGTCGGCTCGGGCCGGCTCGGATGTGCCCGAAACAACCAGCCTTACGTCGTACCAATCTACTTCGCCTACGAGGCCGATCACCTATACGGCTTTTCCACAGTTGGACAGAAAATTGAGTGGATGCGAGAAAATCCACTGGTATGTGTCGAAGCCGACGAGGTGCACGCTCACAACCAATGGGCGAGCGTCGTTGCGCTGGGACGCTACGAAGAACTTCCGGACAAGCCTGAGTACGCCGAGATTCGTCGTCAGGCCCAATCCATACTCGAAAGTAGAGCCATGTGGTGGCAAACCGGATACGCCGCCGCGCAATCGAGAACCGAGCGAAAGCCCGCTCTTCCCGTCTTTTATTGCATTCATATTGAAGCGTTGACCGGGCACGCTGCGAGACCGGACGAGGTCGAATCCTACCTTTCGGCGCGATCCTCCAAAACAAAACGGCGTTAGCAACCTACCGACGGCACCGACGATGCGGCTTCTGCCGTTGACTTGAGAAACACGAAGAGATGCGCCCCGTTCGTTTGAGGCGCACCTCCTCTGCCTTCGTTTGACCGCGCTCGCCAGTCTCAGGCAACCGACGTGCAACTTATGCACGAACCGTCAATACCGGACAGGTTGCCTGAGAGACGACCTGGTGCAGCACGGCTGCCGGCAGATGCGTCGCGCGCGCCACACCCTTCGCTTCCCGCACGCCCATGACAATCAAATTCGCCTTCTCTTTCTCGGCCGTTTCGAGGATCCTCTCTGCGGGTGAGCCGCGCAGCACGATGGCTTTCGGCTCGCACCACAGCTCCGCCTCCTGCGGGACTAGGCCGCGCAAAAGCTCGATTGCGGACGCCTCGAGTTCGTGCGGACTAACCAACTCTCCCACCTTCGGATGCTCGATGACATGGAGAAGAGTCAGATGCGCCTGATATTCCTCTGCGAATGCCACCGCATAAGCTGCCGCAGCTGGCGAGGCTTCCCCGAAATTTGTGGCGTACACAATCTTGCTGAACTTGGCCTCTCCGAGTGGTTCCATCTCGTAATACGGGCCTACGGTCAGAACGGGGCATTTGGCCCGGCGCAGAATCTCTTCCGCTACCGATCCGAGGACGAATTTTCCTATTCCCCTCCTCCCACTCGTGCCCACCACAATGAGGTCAGCTTTCTTTTCGTCCGCAACCGCCTCCACCACTCCGCAAACGCTCCCTTCGCCAATTAACACTTCACTCTCCACATTCGGGAAGCGGTTATACATGTTTCGCGTAAGTTCCACCTTCTTTTCTTCGAGCTGCGCGATGGCCGCAGGCCAGACCTCCGTTGACGGCAGAGCATAGTTTTCTGGCATCTTCGCATGCACCGCGTAAAGCTTCGCTCCGAAACTCCTGGCGATCCGCGCCGCGAACGGCAGGGCAGCGTCCGCTGCCGTCGAAAAGTCCGTCGCAAAAATAATGTTATTGAGCTGAATCCGGTGAGAGATTGCTAATTCTTGTTTCATTTTTCACCTCCGCTGCAGCCCTTTTCTATCGCGCGCCGCGGCCCGCAGCAGTGTCCGGAGCCACATCGCGGTGTGACGGCCGTCACGTTCGCTCCGGCACCAAAAGCAAACGGCCTGGGCCACCAAGTCGGCGGTGTGACTGCCGACCTGGTCGGGAATGTCTAGGCGGCGGATTTTGGAGAATTCGTCTGGAAACTCACGAAGGAAGGAGACCGCCGCGAATTCGCCTCCGGTTTTTACGGCGCGTCGGGTAACGCCCTCGACAAGGAAGGTAACCTGCTGCAGTCGAGCTTCTGCGGCGACTCCATCACAAAGGTGGACAGAAAGGGACAAGTGAAACCACTCGCGACCTCCGGCCTAAGCGGCCCGGTAGGGATCGCGATTGATCGAAAATCGAGGGATATCTATGTCGCAAACTGTGGCAAGGCCGGCTTCCGGCCAGAGTTGTTCCGCAAACGCTTTCAATCAAGACTCGTAAGCCCGCAATCAGAACGATGTCGCTCGACGCGTTCCATTTCGCCGGCAATTTGCATGGGGACGAGGAAATTGCTTGCGAGAAGATATGCGTACAGATGTCCGAGAGGAGGCGCCATATGCAGTTGCTTAGCCGAGACCCAACCGTTCGTTTCGGTCCATTCCAAACCAGTGACCGAAAGATTCTTAATCGCTTCCTGCAAATCCACCACAGTCATAGGATATGCATAGATGCGCACGTTCTGCGCGAAGAGACGAGACAGAGCCTCGAGACGTCTGCCTCCCAGTTGGTAGTAGGGATCATAAAGAGCGCGGATCAAAAGCGAAAGACCTGCGACAAAGCGCACAGGTGCGGGTGTATAGCGATTCACGAGGGCGGTCATGGCGTAGAGCTCGCGTTCACGGAATAAGAGCGCGTTGCCGCCTTGCGCCAGAAGCGCATCAATACGCTGCAGAAGATTGGAGATTTCTGGGGCCGGCGCCTCGGGGCTAAGCGGAGCCGCAGAGAGCGAAAAGATGGCAATCGGTGCGGGGCTCGATTCCCCCAATTCTCGGCGAAGTTCCTTAACTCCGCCCGCCAGCAGTTGTGCGTGTATCTGCCCGTGAGCTGGATCTAGATGTCCAAAGTATCCCGGTGCCAGAACAACCGGCTTTTTGTAAAGAAGTTCACTCGGAGGAACACCAGTGCCGGTAGACGAAAAGGACACAGCTTCTGCGAGTCCCGCGTGCACGAGGTATGCCAGCAGTGTGAGGCGATCCCATCCGACGAATGCAGGCCCGCGAAAATCAACGAAGTCGATTTCGATTCGCTGTCTTACGACGTCTTGCGCCAGGCCGGCGAAAAAGGATTCTATCGTCGCTAGTTGATAGAACGCCGCGTATATGAGATTAACGCCTAGAATACCGACGGCTTCCTGCTGAAGGACGTTAGAGGGATCCCGCATGTTAACGTGCAGCAGAATATCGTTGGCTGGGCCGCCGGGCTGAGACTGAAACCGGATACCTATCCAGCCCTGCGGGTCATTGGTTCCGGCGTAATTGCGTGCGGACACGGTATCGACAAATGAAAAGAATCGGGTGTGCGACCCGCGACTTTTCTCTAATTGCGTTAGCAGCTGGGCCCACTCGCTCTCTAGCATGGCTTCAAGCCGCTGCCTCGAAACGTAGCGCGAACCGGAGCCGTAGAGATCGTCGCTGACTTTTTTGTCGTACGCCGAGATCGTTTTGGCCACGGTGCCGGACGCGCCGCCGACTACAAGGAACCAACGCGCGACTTCCTGTCCGGCGCCGATTTCGGCGAAAGAACCAAAGGTGGACGGATCAAGGTTCAGCGTAAGCGCTTTCTGATGCGTATCGATTTTTTCAGGGGAATGCATACTCAAGCTCCGAATTACGAGACACAGCCATTCCTCCCCAGTAAGCGCCAACGTTTCTAAGAGTGTACGACGGTAGGCCGCCCTTTTTCACTACTGGCGTCAACGCCGGTCGAAGTTCGATTGCTCGCTTATCGCCACTCCGCTTGCGAAATTGAAAGCAAAGGCTCGCCGCGTCACCCCGAATTCCTTGGCACCAAAATTGGACCGAAAACGTCACCTAGAGAGCACGCCTTTGAGAGTGGTCAGCCTAGTCTCACACCGTGGTGCGTGCGCGTTTGTCGTTCAAAAAGGACCACAACCGAAACCCGCTTAGCGTTTTTTCGAGACTGGGTTGAAGAAGTCGATTTCTCCGCGGAGCTGCGATTCCAGTTTGCCGAGGAACTGCTCAAATTTATGGCAAGCCGTTGGGCACGCGATGGGTAAGGCGGACAAGCCTCAAGAGCGCAGTCGCCGCGGACACGCCGGACTCGGCAAGAAATGTTCCGGCCAGGAAAGAAGGTCATGAGCACCGTCGGTATTCTGGAAACGCAGCGGAGACGGCGATGGCGTGATTGTTGTCCCACGTTAGCATGCCGATAAAATATAAAAGGCGGTAATGCATTCATTTATAAATTGGTCTTGAGCACTGTTAAAAAAATGCAAAAACGCGAGAAGCCATGAACGGCTGCAGGAGTAGAATTTTGCTGGTAGCGGTCTATTTTTCTCTTAGGAACTCCTCGATCACACTCCGGCATTTTTCCGGTTGTTCATAAAACAGGTGATGTGTCGCTCCAGGGAGAACGACTCGCCGGTTGTTCGGAATCAGCCTTCCCAATTCCCCGTCGATGAGCTTCAAGAATTCAAAAGTCTTGTCGCCGGATAACAGCAGCGTCGGCGCTTTTATCTTCTGCACTGCTGTGGGTTTCAAATCGGGAAACAACTCGCCCTCTGTCAGCATCACGCCCCACTCGTGCGCGTTCCTGAGGGTATCTTGGCGCGCTTCCTCCGGCCATTTCTCCCAGCCTTTCGGATCATTCGACAAATAATTGATGAACGCTGCCACTCCAGCGTTTTGGTCCCCTTTGCGAAAGGCTGCTACCATCGGCTCTTCCATATGGTGTCGAATGTCAGCGAGAGTCGCCTTTCCGAGTTCCGCTTGCTCTCCTGGCAAATAGTCCAATAAGGACACGGCTGGCGCTTCGACAATCACCAGCGACCGCACCAGCTCCGGATGCCGGACCGCTAGGAACAGCGCGGTGTAGGCGCCGTATGAGTGGCCAATCACATGGACGCGGCCCAGATGCAGTGCTTTTATCAGCCCGGCGAGATCGTCTGCGTCGCCTACGGCGGAATATCCGGGTAAGGGCTTATTAAGATTCGGCTGGTTGTATCTGCGGCTGTATGCAATCGCGTGATACTTCTCGCCGAAAGGTCCGAGCTGTGGATTCCAGAATGACCCGTCGCTCAGCGAACCATGAACGAATACAACAGGTTCCCCCTTTCCAAGCTCCACGTAGTGAAGCTCAACCCCGTTGCCGATTTGCACTTGCTGAATTGCTGGCGGTGCACTTCGCGTCTGCCCGATAGCCGGCGAATTCCATGCCAGTAGCCCTGCGATCGCGCATACCACCACCGCGAACATCTTCAGCTTCCCCACTATCATCGTGCCTCTCCCATGTTTGGACCGTTTCGTACAAGCGCCTTATTTCGACGTCTTCTTCCAGGAACCGATGCGCGCCAAGACCGGCTCGCTGTTCTCAACCAGTTTGCCCAGGCATTCTCGAAGAATTGCAAAGTCACTCTGCGATATCCCCGCAAATAACGTGTCATTCACTTGCTGCAAGCCCGGAAAAAGTGATTTCAGGGCAGCCCATCCTTGCGGCCCCACCGATAACCGCCACACTCGTTTGTCGGCCACGTCATTCGTCTTTCTTAGATACGCGATTCGCACGAGCTTCCCGGCCTCCGCGGTCACGAACGGCCCCGCGACATGCAGATAGTCCGCGACTCGCCCGACGCTTACCCCGTCACTCCCCTGCAGTTCCGCAATTGCCATCATCAAGTTGTATTGCGGGCCTGATATTCCGATTCGATTCCCCAGATATCGCCGGACCTCCTGCACGCGCTCTGCAACTGTAAAGAAGTTGTAGAGCAGCTCGCGAAAAACATGATCGGATTTGTTCGCCAGTAGCGCCGGCCGAGTGACAGAAAGTGGAAGCTTTTGGAAGTTGGTTTTATTCACAGCGTTTCATTTAGATAAGTTACTTATCTAAGTCAGTTTTATACTAGATCGCTGAGCGTTGTCAAGCGGGTCATGCCGGCGCACCCGACAAGGTCGACTGTCCAGCTTCGGTCCAGAATTGGTGAGTTCAGTCCAGAAAATCCAGGCTTAGCGGCGCAAAGGCGACAGAAACAGGTCGAGGTTACGGCAGGGAGGTGGGAATCGAACACAACCCCACATTTCTAAGTCCCGCGATTTGGAGACGTTGCAACCGCCTACCAAATCCGATTTGCTCGACCGCAAGCGCTCCAGTTCCAGTGAAAGTAGGAGAGGAAATGAAAGGAGCACTCCAAGTAAAACGCAACGATTGGTAACGCTTGCTATGCCATCTCTCAAGCGCCCATCAAATTTAGCCTTCATCAGAGGGAACAACCTCCGCCCGAGATTCTAACGCCCATGTCAACTGTTCTTTGGCGTCTGCTCCGAAAAGTGCAGCTTTGCATTCAAAGCAAGCGGTTTAGGACTAGAGATGCCGATTTAGCGGCTCAGGCTTTGTGGGCAGCAGCACACGGCATCGCGTCATTATTCATTGAACGACCAAAATTTCCCTGGGTGGGGCGTGACCAACTCATCGATCAATTACTGGATAGCGCCGTAGATGGTCTGTTGCGCTAGAAACAAGGGCATGAAATGCCGATTCTTTTATCGTTGTCGCGTCTTTGTCAAACCAACGCTGATGTGCCGTGCCGCTTCACGAGCGGAGCACTTGCACTGCAGTGTCTGCTTTTTGGGCTTTTCATGATGGCTGCTGTTCGAATGTCTCAAGCGCAAGACCATCTAAGCGTGCAGAGGTTCAGTTGGAAGACGGACGCACCACGCTGGATGAAGCCACGCTTGCGGCAGCTAGAGGCATTTTTGAAGAGTGTGCCCGGCGGGATGCTAAGAACGCTCGCTGCTCCTACGACCTTGGGCGGACGGATTCTTACATCGCTAACGTGAGGGAGAGACAGCGGGACAAGAAAACCGCGCAGCAGGTCTTGGATTCCGCCATTATGAACACCAGGCGGTCGATTGATCTCGATGACGAGTTCGCCGATGCGCATGCGCTTCTCGCCGAGCTTTACGGAAGAAAGATCGGATACGGCGGGGTCTTCACGGGTATGCGGATTGGTCCCAAAGCCGAGGCCGATGTTCAAAGGGCGTTGGAATTGGATCGTAATAACCCGCGCATTTACATCGTGCTCGGCCGGAGACAGCTATATGCCCCGCGCGTGTTCGGCGGCGATATCGAAAAGGCCATTGAATCGTTCCGGAAAGCGACCATCGTCGATCCTCACTACGATGAAAGCTTTGTATGGCTGGCAATCGCTTATGACAAGAAAGGGGATGCAAGGTCAGCGAGGGTGGCGGTCGAGGAATTATTGCGTTTGAAGAGCCGGAATGTCATTGCCCGGGAAGTTCGATCTAGGATCAGATAGGAGTTTGTTGAATCCATGCCCAATACTGATATACCGAGAGAGCGGGGGCTGCGAGCCTTAGTTACCCGCCATCCAGCCACCATCTATTTTGTTGTTACGTTTGCGATTTCCTGGACCGGCGCACTGTCGATTGCAGCACGGGCATTCATGCGTGGAGAATCCCTGCCCAAAATGACTGGCCTCATGATGTTTCCCATTATGCTCTTGGGACCATGCCTGGCGGGAATCGCCTTGACCGGAATCCTTAGGGGAGCAAACGGCCTGAAGGAACTTCTTACACAAATGCGGCAAATCCGGCTTGCATGGTGGTATGCAGGTCTGTTGATCCCTCCAACCCTGATTTTAACCGTGCTGTTAGTCTTGAAGACTTGCGTGTCCCCGGCGTACTCACCGAACCACTTTTTTATCGGCGTCGCCTTTGGCGTGATCGCCGGTTTTGTCGAAGAAATTGGGTGGATGGGCTTCGCTTTTCGCGAACTATCCCTGCGGCATTCCGAGCTTTCCGCTGCGATTCTGATCGGGTTGCTTTGGGGAATCTGGCACCTGCCGGTGATTGATTTCTTGGGGACGGCATCGCCCCACGGTTCGTATCTGATTCCGTATTTCCTGGCCTTCATAGCGGTGATGACGGCGATGAGAGTACTCATCGCCTGGCTTTATGCGAACACCAAGAGTCTTCTTCTGGCGCAGCTGATGCACGTCATATCCACTGGCTCGCTTGTCGCGCTCAGCCCACCTGCTGTGACAGCCCGGCAAGAAGCAATGTGGTACGGAATGTACGCAAGTCTTCTGTGGGTTGTTGTAGCCCTTCTTGTGCTCAAGGATGGCGTTCACTTAAAGGCGGGACGCGCCGCATCCGCAGTCCCTGAGATTTGTTAGTCCATCTGATCCATCCGACTTGCTCCAGCGTAAACGGCACAATAAACCGAACGCCTGCAGGGCTCACTGCGTCAATTTTGATGTTTTTTAGCGTTGTCCGCATTAATCTGTGGCGTCTGTTCGCCAATTCTTGCCGAATAGATGATGAATTTGAACGGATCAGTGTTTTGATTTTTTTCCATGAGCTTTAAATAAGCGAACCGCTTGGCGCGTTTGAGAGAGTCACTTTCGGGAAACTTTGGCTCCGCTGATTCGATCAAGTCCGCGGCCATCGCATACTTCCCATCTGCAGAAAGACGGCTCGCTGCTTTGACGATCTGAGCTTCCGAAAGACCCAGATAGTCAACGAGAAGCTCGGCGCGATCCCTCTGGCCGGGATGGGTCATACCCTGAAGGTTCGCTTCCCAGTATCCGACGTGTTGATCGTAGGTCCGGTCAATGACATGCTCGCGCAGGATGTAGTAAGCCTGATAAACGTCGGGCTGGGTAGTCAGCAGATCCGGCGGAATCAGATTCGCCTCGTGAATCGCGGCTCGCTCGTCACCGTGCCGGATTCCCGTGAGCACCTGATCCCGCAACCATATCAGATCTGCTTTCAGGTGGCTGAGAATCTGCGGCGTGGCGAAGACACGCGTGAGCGGCTCATGTCCGTGGAGGAGATGTTGAGGGTTCCTGCTCGCTATCACGTCAATCGCATCGAATAGTCCCTGCAGATCACCATCCTCATCGAACGGCGCCCCCAGATAGGGCATGATGACGTCGCCCGTGAACATCACTTTTTCATCCGGAAGATAAACCAACATCGCATCATGCGTCTCGCCTCCATGAGCCGGGATCAACTCGAACTTCGATCCGCCGATGTTCAGGTCCGTTCGCTTGTCAACCGTAACGTCGGGTTTGTAGCTCAGGAAATCGTCGGCAGCGAATCGCTCTCCGAAGAACTGCTTCGCGAAGATTGCAGGCCCATTGCTTTGCTTGTCGAATTCCTCCTGATAGTTCTCCCGCCCATAAAACTTCGGACGCGGGTTGAGGCCGCGGAAGTACGAATGACCGCCGACATGGTCCCAGTGTGCGTGAGTAACGAGCACGGTCGTCAGGGGCGGCAGTCCCGGCGCATAGGCTTGCAGCGCGTCGTATGCGCCTTTTGCGAAATCCGGGCGCGTGCCCGCGTCAATGCTGATAAGTTGATGCCGATCATTGGAAACAACAAAGTAGTATTCCGTGAATTCGAAGCCAGAGAGCGCGTAGACACGGCCGGGAACGATTTCGGAAATGCGCCTCGGCGCGAAAGCATGACCGGAGGCTTTGTCCTCGGAAAACGGCGTGGCCAGCGTGATCGGATGATTGAAGTCCGTATAACCGCTGCGAAGGAGATAGTCATGGGCTTTCGCTTTGTCGCCATCATTCAGCGCGAGTTTGCCGAGATGGAAATAAACTTCGCGCAACCACGCCGGATGAGGCGCTTTGTCTGCGTGCTCAACACACCAGGTGAGTTCCTGCTGTGCCGCCTTTTGCTGGCCAAAAATACCGGGTAGCTCGGCGTGTACGACGCCCGCGATCCAGTTCACGACGAAGACCCGGCCGTCTGAGAGCTGCTTTGCCTGCCCGAGGGTGGCAATCGTGTCCTTCACGTATCCGTACCGCCTCAGAAGCGGCACGGAGGACGCATGCTGAGCGCGCAGCAAGCCAATGATTCCGAGATACAAGGACTTCTGAATCGGCGTTAGTTTCGGCTCGAAATCCTTGAGGCGTGCAGAGAAGAAATCTGCTCCCTCCTCCTGCAGATTGGAGTTGGCAAACTCGGTCATCAGGATGAACATGAGTTCCGGCTCTTGAGGCGGGGCGACGCTGTTAACGGATTTCAGATATTCCAGATCCGGGTTGCGCAGCTTGGCGGAGGGATTGTCAGCGCTTCGAAGAACCACAACAGCTGCAATGACAAGCATCAGCACACAGCAAACTACCCCGAGTTGCAAAAAAGCAGGGGGTTTCATTAGCCCTCCTTTTGCGTCGCCGACGTCCAGCGTGAGGTAACTGGGTCGTACGCTCGCGCCTTTGCGGGTTTAGAGCGAATGAGCTGCATCCGCTATCCCAAGTTGGCATGCGCGCATCGCCGAGCTAACAAACATAGCTGCCAAACCCAAGATTGTCTTGAACAAATTGGCTGGCATACATTTTGCGATGACCTTAGCTCAAGACCCAGAAAAGTGGCAAAATCTCAATCGCAATGAATCGTCGAAGATCCGGCTCGGTGACCTGGCCTGCAGCATTGATTGTTTGGGGGCCAGGTTTCACAGCCGCCCGCCACAGTCACCATTGCGTGCAGTTAGTAATGGTTACGGCCGGCGCGCTGCAGATTCGAAAGGGCCCCGGTGACAAGTGGAAATCATGCGGCGCGGCATTGATTCGACCGGATGCCGTTCACGAGATTCAGGTCCGCAAGGAAGCAACTCTGCTTATCGCCTTCGTTGATGTGGAGAGCGAGCTGGGCGCGGCCCTCTGTGAAACACTTCGCGACAACATTTCTCGGGTTCCAGCCAAGCGCGTAGCACAGTGGCGTGAGGCTCTGGGTTCTGATTTGGAGCAAGCACGCGTGGAACAATGGGTACGCACAGACCTCTTAAACGGAAGCCGCCCGGTGAAATTTCATCCGGGAGTCAATCGCGCGCTCAAATATCTCTGGCGGAGACTGGCGCAGCATGAGGATTTCTCGCTTCAAACGGTCGCCGGTGTATCGGGTCTTTCGCCATCGCGCTTCATGCATGTATTCAGTGAATCGATTGGTGTTCCCCTCCGTCCCTATATTCTGTGGCTTCGTCTTCAACGAAGTGCGTGTGAGTTGATGAATGGAACGAGCGCCACGGAGGCGGCCCACATCGCGGGTTTTGCCGATGCAGCACATCTGACCCGTACTTTCCGCCGGATGCTTGGCACTACTCCCACCGATCTCGAACTTCGTAGAAGGATGAGCCAAGAGGTCCTGGTTGAACGTTAACTGAGGAATGGGTCGAACTCTAACAACCCGTATATCAATGTTTTGGGTCGGGTCAAGTGTGGCGGAAAACTCGTGGCTTGCATCCCGAGAAATACAAACCTAATCGGCAGTTAAGTTTTCCGCCCATGGTGGACCTTTAGGGGAAAACCACAATCAGCGGGCCTTTTTTTGTGGGTAAATCAACTGCATGATTGTGGTCAATCATCTGCTTGACTGAGAACCACCATTGAGGATAAAATTTGCGCTGTGCTGAGATCGAGTTCGAGGCATCTTGATTTCCGCTCATTGGTTGCGAGTGGGGTTCTTCTTTGCTTACGCCATTCTCATGACCTGGGCACTCCAGAATTTCACCGTGCGTCACTGGGAGGTATGACCCGATCGTGAAGCATTCAAAACAACCCACTCTCCACGGTGAGACCGTGACATCCGGCCGTATGAGCCAGCGATGGCAGCAAATCGTGCGAGCCGGCTATCAGCTCATCGTTGACAAGGGACTTGAAGGGTTTCGCACCCGCGACGTCGCCGCCAAGGTAGGAATCAACACCGCCACCCTACACTATTACTTTCCGACGAAAGAGACCCTGATTCAGGGCGTTGTCCTATACCTGATTGAGGAGCTCAAGCGGCCGCTCATCGCACAACGCAAGGAACCCTTGACCGCTTCGGAAAAACTGCAACTGGAATTCCGGGACGTTAGCGTTCGCATTCGAGAAGCTCCGGATCAATTGCTGGTGCTAAATGAGCTGGCTATCCGCTCGTGGCGGGACCCAGCAATCGCTCGCATTCTTGCCTATCTGGACGAGCAGTGGCGCGGCCATCTCTCTTCGATCTTGAAGCAAGGCATTGCTCAAGGTGAATTTCGTTCCGATTTGAACGTGGTACAAACCGCGAACTCCATCATGACCCAATTGCGCGGCCTTGGACTACACGTCAAGCTCCACCCAGAGCAAATGGAGCGGCTAATCAAACAAATGGCCGCGCAAACTTCGCATTGGGTGATGGCGCGACAAGCTATCAAATAAGTGAGTTGGGACGGGTGTTGTGAATAGCACTCATCAGTTCTGGACTACGTGAAACTGTTATGACGAAAAATTCAAGATATAGCAGTAGCGCGCGTAATTTTCTGTGCGGCACCATCGCAGCTTGCCTAATCCAGGCTTTGACGATCGTTTCCGCCTTACGCGCGCAGGAAAATCAGCTGGCGGACTCGCGAATTCAAGTGGAGATCACAGGGCTGCGCAATGATCAAGGCAAGGTCTTGTGCTCACTCTATTCTTCCTCGGAAGGCTTCCCTAAAAAGGCAGAGAAGGCCATCGCGCGTGGTTCATCCGACATTTCCGAGCGCCGCGCTGTTTGTCAATTTGCCGGATTAGCTCCCGGCACTTACGCTGTCTCTGTCTTTCACGATGAAAACTCGAATGGAAGACTGGACACCAACTTTATGGGTATTCCGCGCGAAGGCGTTGGGGCATCCAACAACGCCAAAGGGCACTTTGGTCCCCCGAAATTCGATGCTGCAGCTTTTCTTTATCGGGGTGGCCGTCTCGATCTCAAAATCACCATCACCTATTTGTAGAAGGAAAAAACATGGAGCCTTTCCGCACCAATCGGCGTCTCTGCATTATCGGTGGAATCAGCGGAATTGCCGGAGTTGCAATGTTGGGCATCTCCTTCGCCATCAACAATCCTCCTCCGACAGACGCCACCACCGCGGAGATCCTCAGATTTGGCCAGGAGAACTACTCCCACATCCTGTGGGGAGCATGGTTACAAGCTGTAGGGCCCGTCCTGCTCGTTCTTTTCGCCTTCACCCTTGTTGATCTCGCTGGAGCGGCTGCGCGGCTGGCCGGTTACATGACTCTTTTTGGAGCAAGTGTCCTGATGACCGTGAATCTCATGGAAGTCGGGTTCTATATCAGTGCACTGAACGTTGAACCCGCCGTCATGCCTTTCATCAGTCTGCGAGTGATCTTTGCCGTTCAACACCTTTATTTCGTCGTTGCCGCTCCTGCTCTTTTCTTACCAGTCGGAATCGTGTTGCTGAATTCAGCCATACTTCACCGATTTTTTGGTTACTCTGCACTCCTACTGGCGATTATTTTTGCTGCCTTAGGGATCATTTTCATGCTTACCCTCGCGCTCCCGCTTTGGGTTACCGCCTTTGGTGGTGTTCAGGCGCTTTGGTGGCTCGCTGCTTCGATTTGCCTGATTGCTCGGAGCGGAAAGCGCACCGTGCTTTCACCGACTTGAGACCAACGCAAGTCTAGCTAACCCGAAGCGACTCGGTTCTTGCGAAGCTCATCTGCCGACGTTCAGTTGTGAGAAATCTCTTTCGCTTCTGCCGCACCTAAGCAAAGATTCTTGGCTGCTGTTGGGGATTATCGGCACACTAAACTCGCCGTTGAATGTGTAACTTTCGCTTGGTGAGCAACCTGAAGTGATCCCAATGTAAGGGTCGCCGACGATTCGTGGTTAGAGTTTTCCTTTCATAATTTGCTTATGCACCAGGCGCAAGCCAATTCGCATCGAATCCCGCTAGGAGGAGGTTCCGATGAAAGCTGCGGTCGTGCCCGCTATGGGCAGTACTTGGCAGATTAAAGATGTTCCCCAGCCTCTACCCGGGCCCGGTCAAGTGCTGGTGAAAATGCGCGCAAGCGGCATCTGCTATACCGATGTGCACCAAACACTCGGACACCTTCCGGGCGCGTTCCCTCGAATTCTGGGCCATGAGCCAGTCGGCGAAATTGTCGCAGTCGCGCCCGACGTCACCACGCGAAAAATAGGGGATCGCGTGGGCAGTGCGTGGATTCAGTCGACGTGCGGACGTTGTGAATGGTGTCAGCGCGGCCGCAAGATGTTCTGTCCCTACTTGAAGGGTACCGGCGGCGAAGCGCAGGGCGGTCACGCCGAGTACATGCCTATGCATGCCGACGCCACTTACCTGATTCCTGACAAGGTTTCCTTCGAGCAGGCAGCCCCGATTTTTTGCGCCGGTTACACGGTCTATAGTGGGCTGCGCTGGGCCGTTCCGAAGCCGCATGAGCGCGTCGCGGTCCTCGGCATCGGCGGACTTGGGCATTTGGCGGTGCAATACGCAAGGGCTGCGGGCTTTGAGACGATAGCGATTTCGCGTTCCCCCGATAAAGACAACATGATCCGTGAGCTGGGCGCGAATGAAATTGTCCGCGATGGAAAAAGCCTTGCCGCAGCCGGTGGCGCGGATGTGATCCTCAGTACTTCCAATTCGACAAATGCGATGAACGACAGTATTCAAGGCCTGCGACCAGATGGGCGGCTGGTAGCGATGGGCGCCGATGCAGAACCGATCTCAGTCTCTCTGATCGATCTCATCGCAAAGCGCATTCAGGTCATCGGCAGCCAGCAGAATGGACCCGAATATCTTTACGAGGCCCTCGATTACGTAGCCCAAGGAAAAGTCAAATCGATAATCGAGACGTACCCATTGGCTGAAGCTTCAAAGGCCTATCAGCGCGTTGCCGAAGGCAAGGCTCGCTTTCGCGCCGTCCTCACAATGTAGCCCCAATGCAAGCCTTGCCCGAAACGCCAAGCAGGCGGCGTAATCACCCCATCACTGCTGTAACGTCCGACGTGCAATTGAACTTGTAAAGCGGTTAGTTACAGATTCGCTTCCAGTTGTTTGCCGCTAGATCTAGTGGGGCGCGGAATGTGAACTGCGTTCCGGTGCTCTAACGGCAACTGCTTTGTTCAGAGTTCGGCTCACTGGAGCGGCAGCAACGAAGGTGTTCCGCAAGGGTTCATCTGGCGCGAATGAGTCTGCTAAGACGCGGATGTAGACCTCAGCGCGAGCACGTTCCGTTTCCCTGCTCAGCGCCATGGTCGTCATGCACTCGCATCTTTTCGGCAAAGTCTGGACGTCGAGCCCGACCCGAAAGGTGGCCTTAAGACGCTGGCGATTGTGCTCTGAAGAATCCCGTGCGGCTCCGTGAGTTCTGAAAACTCGGTTGTCAATTCAATTTCGCCGTCGGGCTTGCGCCGAAATTGACACCAACATGTGCAACGGCATATTATCCGGGCACTCTTCAAGGGCATTCTTCATCGGCGGCGCACACTAGCTAAGGAGACTCCTTCTGGATGAATTTGCGCGTTGGTGGACGCTACGCTGTACTTGTGTTGATCGCTCTGGGACACGCTGCAGCGACTTCTGCGCAGTTCTTCGATGGATTTGACAATCTAAAACTTGATCCCGACGATGGCTGGTTTTTCAAGGCTGGAGACGGCACCGCAACCATGGACTTCCGCCAGGGAGGACCTGGCTACGCTTCGATTTTTGTGGATGGAACAACCGATCGGCGGGGAATCTGGTGGGCGCTGATTGAACGAAAAGTATCCGACAAGATGGACCTCACTCTGATGCAAAAGCCCGGCCACGAATTTCGCATCGAAGCCCGCGTCCGATCGAGCCATGCGCCGCGTCGGATTAATTTGCAGGTTTTGACGCAGCGAACCACGGACGATGAATCTCAACTGATGGAGTATGACATTCCAGACACCGGCAACTGGCACACGTTTAGCATGACGACTCATGGGTTCGATGCCAAACCCGGCGACACAATTTTTGGTCACTTGGCGCTGATGGATTGGGGACTTGAAAAATACCGGCTCGATATCGATTACATAAAAGTGGACCTGGTTGACGCGGCTAGCGCCGGAGCCGACCAAGGGGAAGCAGTTCCTTATCATCCTCCGGTGGCGGATCCAAGAAGTTTTAGTCACAAAGTTCAGGTCGAGGCGGATAGTTCGATCGACATTGAAAACACGGATGTCAGCGCAAATGATTGGTACGTCCTGGATGCGACGGGCAAGAAAGTCAATTTGCTCACGGTTGATGGCACTCACTATGTAATCCTGCGTTGGGACCTGCATAAGTTTGCTGGCAAGAAGATCGCCGGGCACGGGCTGCTCGAGTTGACCACGTACTCAGTCCAGCAAAAAGCCGAGCGTATCAAGGACTTTGGACTAGTGAGGGTAGTCGAAATTCTAGGTGGCGATCCCGTGTGGGACCAAACGACGGTAACCACAGACAGCTTTTGCCGTTATCAACCGCTCAACCGGGTTCTCAATACGCAAATGATTATCGATTGGCCGGTCGCTGAGGGCGACGGTAAAAAAACCTACTTAACGATTGGTCATCCGGTATTACAGCGCCTGATAGATGGAAAGACCCTGGGCATTGCGATCAAGCCATTGGGCGCGATCAACGCTTCCTTTTACTCGATGGAAGATGAGAACGGGAAAAACAGCGCACAGCTGTACTTCAACCTTGAAAAGTGAAGGCACGCGGCCCGAGGCCTAAGCTAGGCATCGTTAGATTGACTGCGGAGGTTTTCATGAGCGCTTTGCGAATGCAGCTGTCAGTGGGTCTGATAGCCGGTCTCCTGGCAGCGCCCACTTTCGCCCAGAATCAACAGAGCAAGCCACAACCAGCTCCCGCCCAAATGGCTCCCAAAACTGTGCCGGACGAGGTGCAGCTTTTCATTCCATACAAACGATATTCCCGCGAAGACAATCAGCGCATCCTGAAACTCTATGAACCCTTACGCGTTTCCGATGTCTCAGACGGAATGGATGTGATTGGTTTGCAGGACATTGGTATTGCCGACCAAGCCATCCAGCCACTTTGGCGCGACACGCAAAATTTCACTCACCGCATTGTGGGCATTGCGGTAACGGCGCGATATGTGCCCACCAACAAACGTTTAGCCAAAACTCCCCCGGAAGAGGTCGAGAACTGGTACGACAACATCACCGGAGAACCCTTTATGGATGCGCTTTTTCCAGGGTGCGTGCTGGTGATCGATGCAGAAGGCGACGGAGATACTCGCAGCATCGGCTCTACCAATATTTTGGACTGGCAAAAGCTGGGAATGGTAGGTGTGATCACCAGTGGAGGTCTGGCCGACAGCGACGAGATCATCGCTCATAAAGTGCCCGCCTATCACAAACGCAAAGGCCGCGGATTCCGCCCCGGCCGCAATGAAATCGAGTCGGTAAATCGCCCCATCAACTTAGGCGGCGTACTTGTCCGTCCAGGAGATGTTGTAATGGCAGACGGCGATGGCGTGATTGTTGTACCACGTGAGCATGCCGAGGAAGTAGCCAAGGCGGCGATGCAATTCCTTGACAACATTGGTCTTGAGCGCTATCAAAAAATGCAAAAACGCGAGAAGCCATGAACGGCTGCGGGAGTAGAATTTCTTATCGGTAGCATCATCCAAGGGCGGGCCGATTACATGAGAGTCGGATTCATCGGTTTGGGAGCCATGGGGTTGCCAATGGCCAAGCGCGTCCTCGGCGGGTGTCACAAGGTGTACACGACTTTTCACCAAAGACGCGACCCGGCGCGGGAACTCGAGGCCATGGGTGCTGAAATCTTGCAAACTGCTGGTGAGGTCGCCCAGGCGGCGGACGTGGTCATTACAATTCTGCCCGCGGATGCCGAGCTGAAGGAAGCGGTCTTTGCAAACACAGGGATCCTGAACGGTTTCTCGAGCGGAAAGGTGCTCATCGAGATGACGAGCGGGACCGCCCTGGCCATGCGGGAAGTCGATGAAGCCATCAGGGCCAAGGGCGGTTCCGTTCTGGACGCTCCCGTGAGCGGCGGAACTCCGGCGGCCGAGAAGGGGACTTTAACGATTATGGTTGGCGGAGACGAATCCCTGCTCGAACGCTGCCGTCCGCTGCTACAGGATATGGGAACCCGCATCGTGCACGTCGGGAAGGTGGGCCAAGGGAAGGTCGTAAAGATCGTGAACCAGCTGATGGCCGCCATCCACCTGCTTACTATTGGCGAGGCGTTCGCGCTGGGGATAAAGAGCGGCGCTGATCCGGAGACCTTGTATGAAGTGATCAAAAGCTCTTCCGGATACTCGAAGATGATGGATTTACGGCTTCCTGGATTTCTTTTGGAAGACTCGTTCAAACCGGGTTTCAAACTGGATTTGATGAAGAAAGATGTGAACTTGGCGCTCGAATCCGCAAGGGCTTCAAACACCCCCCTTCTTCTAACCTCGGTGGCAGCTCAGGTTTTCGCTGCGGTCAGTGCCTCCGGCAAAGGCAGTGACGACTTTTCTGTCGCCGCACAATTCTTAGCTGCTTTGGCTGGTACGACTCTAAGCCAATCGAAGGCCAAGTCAGCATGACGATTTCCTCCGAGTTGATTCGGCAATTGGCGGAATTCGATGCGGCCACTCTATACGAAGCAGCCGGCCAGAGAGGAATGGTAGATCCAGCAATCAAACCCATGTGGCATGGCGCGAAGGTTTGCGGTGCCGCGGTTACCGTAAGCTTTCCGCCGCGCGACAATCTCATGCTGCATCATGCGGTGGCAGTCGCCGAGCCGGGCAGCGTACTGGTAGCAACTGCCGAACGATACCAATACGCCGGGGCATGGGGAGAAGTGCTCAGTGTCGCCGCGCAGTCGAGAGGTATCGCAGGACTGGTCATCGACGGTGCGGTGCGCGACATTGAAGCCATCACCGGCCTTCGCTTCCCTGTGTTTGCTCGCGGCCTAGCGATCGGCGCTTGCAAGAAAGAACAGATTGGCACGTTGCACCAACCAATCGACGTGGGCGGAGTTACAGTTTGTTCGGGCGACATCGTTGTCGGCACCGCGGACGGCGTGGTCATCCTGGACAGTCGATCGATCGAACAGATCCTGCGAGAAGCTATTGCGAGAAGAGAGCGCGAAGCGGGAATCTTCCGGCAACTCAGGGCGGGAAAAACCACGATCGAGATTCTGAATCTCCCGCGATGGAATCGTCCGGCCGGAACAGCATGACGGAAGTAAAAGCAGGTGCTTCTCCCGGCGACATTGAACAGCAGAACGAAGCAACAAACCGGGAGCCCGGCGCGCCACCGTTGCCAGGCGGCATCGATTAGCAGGCAGCGTTTGGCGCGGAATTGAATGGTACTTTCCGCGACGCGAAATCCGTGACAGTGCCGGCGGAGACCCACTCGTGAACCGATTTAATCCCCAACAGACGTTTAATTTCTTTCCCATCCCAACTGACATTCATTTTGGCCAAGGTGTGTTGGCCACTTTACCGGAAAGAATTCGATCGCTTGGCGCTCGGCGAGTTTTCCTGGTTACCGACGCCGGTATCCGGGGCGCAGGCATTCTGCAAAAGGTCATCGATCTGCTTTCGTCGGCGCATATCGACTGCGAAATATATGACCAAGTAAAACAGGACTCCGGGTCAAAGCTGATCGCGGAGGCCGTCGAACGACTTCGCAGGTGCAAAGCTGAAGTAATCGTGGGGATCGGGGGTGGAAGCTCTCTCGATACGGCAAAGGCGGTTGCAACGCTCTTGACCAATCCCGGGAGAATTCTTGATTACACCGGCCTTCACAAGGTGAAGAATCCTCTGCCACCGGTGATTGCGATTCCAACCACCGCGGGAACGGGGAGCGAAGTGAGTCTATGGTCAGTGTTCACGAATGACGAAACCGGTTTGAAGGTCGCAGTCGGGAGCGTCTATGTTTATCCTATGATCGCTCTCTGCGATCCTGCGCTCACGTTGGAGTTGCAGCCGTTAATCACGGCCGCCACCGGCATGGATGCGTTGGCTCACGCAATCGAATGCTATACCAACAACGCGTGCCAGCCCATCTCTGCCCCATTGGCATGGAATGCCATGGAGCTCATAGGTAGACATTTGAGAAACGCAGTGTTGCAGGGAGCAAATCGCGATTCGCGTTATGCCATGCTCCTCGCCAGCACCATGGCGGGAATCGCGATGAACCCAACGCGCCTGGGATTAGCCCATGCTTTGGCGATGCCGCTTGGAAGCTGGGACCTCCGCATCCCGCACGGCATTGCTGTTGCTGTAACACTGCCGCGCGTCATGAAATTTAACTGGGTCGCCGCCCCCGATCGATTTGCGGCTGTCGCGCGTGCCCTCGGGGCGCCCGTGGAGCGGTTGTCAACGGCAGATGCGGCTCAGAGTGCGGTCGCTGCAGTGGAGAAACTGGCGACTGACATCCAATTGCCAAAGGGACTAGGGGAATACGGCCTTCGTTCCAGTGACATTCCGCGAGTCATCGATGAAGCGATGAAGAGCGGGAATGTTGCGGTAAATCCTCGGACAACGAGCAAGGAACAATTGGCTGCGGTCCTCGAGGAGAGCCTCTAATGGAGCGGCATCACAACTACATCGCGGGAAAATGGGCTCCGTCAAGGACAGGAAACTATTATCAATCGCATAATCCCGCATGCCCGTCGCAAATCCTTGGGGAATTTCCTCGCTCAGATGCCGCCGATGTAGATGCTGCCGTGGCTTCGGCCTCTACAGCGCGTGCGATATGGGAGCAAATTCAGGCCCCTCAGCGGGCGGCAATCCTGCTGCGCTTTTCTCAGCTGTTGCAGGATTCCAAAGACGAACTGGCAAGGATCATTACCCTTGAGCAAGGCAAAGCGCTGTGCGAGTCGGCCGGCGAGGTTGCGCGAGCGGCAGCGGAAGCCGCTTTCGCCGCCGGCGAGGCGGTGCGGCTGTCGGGACAGACTTTCCCGAGTGAACGCCGCGGATTTTCGTGCTACACGGTTCTGCAGCCGGTTGGGGTGGTAGCAGCCATAACACCCTGGAACTTCCCGGTCGTGAGTCCAGTACGAAAGATTGCCCCCGCGTTAGCCTGCGGCAACACCGTTGTTTTGAAACCGGCATCGCTGACCCCACGTTCTGCGGTATATCTCGCAAGCCTTCTGGAGGAGGCCGGCTTGCCTCCCGGTGTTCTCAACCTGGTGATTGGTTCCGGCGAATGCGGGCAACGATTGATCTCGGATACACGAGTTCGCGGGATCAGTTTCACTGGATCGACGGCCGTGGGCGTATGTATCTCTGAACAGGTTGCGGCGCGTATGGCCAAGCTGCAACTCGAGCTTGGAGGAAAAAATCCTGCGATTGTTCTCGACTGCGACGATCTGGATGGTGCAGCACAGGAAATCGTGGCGGCAGCGTTTCTGTGCAGCGGGCAGAGATGTACGGCGCTTAGTCGTGTAATCGTGCAAGAGTCACAAGCAGACGAGATACGCCAACACCTGGTGAAGCACATGGAGAAAATTCGCGTCGGTAACGGCCTCGATCCGCAAACCACCATGGGCCCCCTGGTGAGCCGACATCAGTTGGAAACCGTTGCGGGCTATGTGCGCAAAGGCCTGAACGATCAGTCCACTTTGGTTGCAGGCGGGCAACAATTAACCGAAAGCCCTGAAAGTGAAGGCTATTACTACGCGCCCACACTCTTCGACTACGTTTCGGCGGACTCTGCCCTCGCACAGGAAGAGATCTTCGGACCAGTTCTCCCAATGATTCGCGTAAGAAATGCAGAACAAGCGTTGGAAGTCGCCAATGGGGCGCGTTACGGCCTGGCTGCTTCACTGTTCACGGGTAATCGGCACTTGGTCGACAAATTTGTGCAGCACGTCGAATCCGGGATGGTTCATGTAAACCACGGGACTGCCAGCCAAGCGCACGTTCCATTTGGAGGCGTGAAGGACTCCGGGCTGGGAGCGTTCTCGATCGGGCCCACGGCGAAAGACGCATTCACGAATGTCAAGGCGGTTTACATCAAGTGGTGAAGCCGCGCATTCCGGTATGGCGAGGTTGGATACGGTGAAACTCTCTACTGCAGACCTTCTCTCGGACACAAGTATCCGCGGATGATCTGTATGGGTCGTACCGATCGCACCGAGGGCAGGGAACATGCCGACGCGCGGTAACAAGCGATTTCTTGTTGTTGCTGCGCTATTCTTGCTCTCACTGATCCTTTATATCGACCGGGCTGCCATCTCCTCGGCCAAAGCCGCCATGGCGGCCGAGCTTGCGCTTTCCGACACCGAGATGGGCTGGGTTTTCGGCGGCATTTTCTCTGGGGTACGCCTGTGCGCAAATCCTCTGGGGATGGCTTGCTGACCGCGCCGGACCGCGCCTGACGTTGGCGGTCATCGTGGCATTATGCAGCGCCTTCACAACGCTGACAGGCACGGCCGGCCGGCCTCGCTGCTTCTCATGCAATTTCTGTTCGGCGTTGCCGAGGCTGGCGCGTTCCCAGGCTCGGCGAGGCCGGTTCGAATCCGAGTTTGCAAAAACTCCGGTAGATGTTTGCCAACCTGGCGATATTGAGACACCATTCGCCCTTATGGCTCGCTTCCGTTGCAAGTTGCACGCTGATCCAGAGCTAAGATTCAAGGTGAGGATCGTGATAGATATTCCAGGCACTTATCGGTGAGACTTTTGCTATGAATCCGAGGTCGTTGCTTTCCTTGTGCGCGATATTGGCAGGCTCGCTCCTACTGACCGTGAGCCGCCTGGCTCAGGACTACCAGACAGCGACGAAGCCGACCTGCGATCCACCAGCCAACCTCGCAAGGACGGACTATCCCGATTGGCCTTACCCGAAGGGTGTACACGAATCCTCGAAACCGGACGACGGCCAGCTGTTCCATATTCCCGGAAGCACGAAGAGCTATACGGATACTCAGATTAACAGGAGCACCAGCACCATCGATTGGTTCCCGGAGCTGCACCCCCCGCCTCCTGCTCCGGTAATTTCGGGTAAGAAAGGCGCGTACAGCGCCTGTGGGCAGTGTCACCTTATAGACGGCCGAGGCAAGCCCGACACGGCCGATCTTCAGGGGCTTCCGGTCGCCTATTTCCTTCAGCAACTAGCCGACATGAAGGACGATAAGCGGCATGCCTCGGTAGTGCACGCAAGCCTTTCCGACATGATCCCAGTAGCGAAAGCGATCGACGCAGCCGACGCGAAGCTTGCGGCTGAGTACTTTCACTCCATGCCAGCGGTTAGAAGTGCGCGCATCATTGAGACGGATACCGTCCCGGTCACACATCCAGGCCCGCATAATGTGCAGCTTGTGGATGCCAGCGGAGCCAAGGAACCAATTGGGACTCGTATCATCGAGGTGCCAGAGGACGTAAATCGGACGTTGTTGCGCGATGCCACGTCCGGGTTTGTCGCATACGTGCCAAAGGAAAGCGTAAAGAGGGGCGAGCTGCTGGCGAAGACTGGTAGCGCTGGCAGAAGCGTTCCCTGTGCCTCTTGTCATGGGGAAGACTTAAAGGGAATGGGAGACATGTTCCCGCCTTTGGCAGGGCGGTCTCCTACTGCTACAGCGCGGCAATTATACGACTTCAAGAGCGGCACTCGCGATGGCCGTTATGCCGCTGCCATGAAACCTGTTGTTGCCAATCTTACAGATCAGGACATCGTCGACCTTACTGCCTACATCGCCTCACTGCAGCCCTGAGTTTGTCCATCACGATTGGGACACCGACGAAAGCGAACGCGACCTCGGTTCCGATCACTCCTAGTTGATTTTTTTCTTTTCCCACTAGCGCGGTGGTACGCGATCGACGATCTTGCGACGAAAACGGGATTTCCACCGAAGACCGGCTCTTCACCAGTGTAAACTCTTCATTCAAAACGAGAGGGCCTGAGACCTTTCTACGCCAGCATCCTTGCGCCCAACTTAGAACGCTGAAACGAGAGCGAATATTTCCGGCGCTATAAAAAGCTTCGGATATGGAGTGTGAGGTGCCTCGGTCAAAATGCCAAGCTCAACGAGCCTGAGGACGTTACGTTTTGCGCCCGGGTAAGTCTGCTTCAGCTTGGATGCTGCGAGGCGAGGCCGGGTCCAATCACGCCATTGCGCGGCGAGGTGCCGAAACGGAATTGCCCCAGGAGATTCGGATTAGTACGCGCAGGGGTTGATCCACGTTTGCACGGTGCCGGTGTGATCGGCCGCCTCGCCGCCCTGTGAAATCGTCAGATGCAAGCCGGATCGGGGTTGGCGTCCACGGGCCCGACGCGAAACGGATCCGCGATCAGGTCAGGCCGATCACTCCCAATGATGAGTGTGGTGAAGCTCTGGTAGCGCGATCGATAGACGGTAAATGGCTGGCCGCTCTGCGCTGACAATATGGCCCCGAACTGCCATGAGCGCAAGAGCGACCGCGCGGTG
>Ga0306921_10000159_pt1 | contig 50542 bp, 45 predicted proteins | sample sta12Cox44000080_FD_203760 | JGI IMG/M metagenome (GOLD analysis project Ga0306921, IMG submission 203760) | Lab enrichment of tropical soil microbial communities from Luquillo Experimental Forest, Puerto Rico - statoxic.12C.oxic.44.000.080 (v2)... | ecosystem: Environmental > Terrestrial >... | reverse complement strand
CGCCCCCCCCCCGCCCCGCCCCCGCGCGCGCCCCGCCCCCCCCCCCCCCCCCCCCACGACAGGCCCCGCCCGCCCCGCGCTCGCGACCGGGAAATGTCCGCGCTACGAGGACGGTGGCCAAGGCAGCCCGTAGAGCCGGGCGGCGTTGCCGCCGAGGATCTCACCCGCGATGTCGAGCGCTTCGTCGCGCGTGACCGCGCCGAGCGTGATCATCTCCTCCAGGACGGTGCCGAGCCCCCAGCGTCCCCAGCGCGCGGCGATCCAGAAGATGTCCGGGATGCTATAGGCATCGGTGGAAAAGAGCAGCTTGCTCGTAGGGGCGAGGGCAAGGGCCTCGCGCAGCATCGCGGGGATGTTTGCCGCGAGGTAGGGCACGGCGAGACCCAGGTCTGCGTGGACGTTCGGATGCACGGCGGCGAGGTAGGCCTGCTCGCGAACGTACGGATAGCTCGCGTGCAGGAGAACGAAGGGCACGCGGCGGTGGCGCTCGATGTGCCGACGCAGGTGCAGGGGATTGGCGGCGAGGAGATCGAGATCGTTGTCGCCGAAGCCCGTGTGAAACTGCACGGGCAGCTCCTGTCGCGGGGCGATCTCCAACGCGCGCAGGACCAGGTAGTCATTGAGCGGCTTGTCGGCCAGGCGCACGCGCCCGTCCCGTCGCGCGCGCTCCTTCACGGGGGCGAAGGCCGCGCCGGCTTCGCCGCGTGTCGTCTCCGCCACGGCAAGCCCGGTACGATAGGCGATGATGCTCTTGAGCCCGACGTGGCCGGCGGCGCGCGCGCCCTCCACGGCGGCCACGAAGGTTTCGACCAGCTGATCGAACGTCTCGTGGCGGAGGATCAGCTCCTGGGCGAGCGTCTCCAGCCTGAGGATCGTGGCAAGGCGACACGGGAGCCGCGCCGCGAGCTCCGCATGGCTCAGGCTCTCCCCCGTCTGATACCCGTGATCGAGCAGGAGCATGGCCAGTCCCGCGTCCCGGAACATCCGCGTGGCGAGAGCCTCGTCGCCCAGGGCCGCGCGGGCGGCGAGCACATCGTCCACGGTGGCGGGGCAGCCGAGGAAGGTCGCCAGCTCCTTCAGAGCCCAGCGGAAGAAGATGGTGGTGGCCGCGTGGTGCTCGTACATCGCGGTCTGATCGCTCTCGCTGAAGAAGCGCTGGTATTCGACGTCGCGGAACCGGCTTTCCTCGCGCAGGAGCGGGTGGCAGTGCTGGTCGAGGATGGGGAGGGCGGAGAGATCGAGAGCCATGCCGAGCGGGGAGATCAGAATTTCCAGAAATGATGCCGCTGCTCGAAGGCCACGTCCTCCTTCCCGAAGGCCTCGCACTCCGCGCGCTTGACGGCGAGAAAGGAGCGGGCGAGGAGCGGCCCGAGTGTTTTCTGCAGCATCGCGTCGCGCTCGAGGCGGTCGAGAGCGGCGGTCAACGTGGTGGGGAAACGCTCGATGCGCCGGGCCGCGCGCTCGGCGTCCGAATAGTTCCCGGGATCGACCATGGTCGGCTCCGGCGGCTCGAGAGAGCGCCGTACGCCGTCGAGTCCCGCGGCGAGTAGCCCGCCCAGGGCGAGATACGGATTGGCGGAGGCGTCGCACGCCTTGAGCTCCGCGTTGGTGGAGCCGGCGCGGTCAGACGCGAAGGTCGAGGGGATCCGCACGGCGCCCTCGCGGTTGTCCGGCCCCCACGCCGTGTAGGCGGAGCTCCAGAAATGCGGCTGGAGGCGGCGGTAGGAATTTACGGACGGGCAGGTCAGAGCGAGCAGGGCGGGCAGGTGCTCGAGGACACCCGCTACGAAGTGAGAGCCGAGTGCGCTCACCCCGAAGCGTCCCTTTGGGTCGTGCATGAGGGTGCGACGCCCCGCCACGTCCCAGAGGCTCCAGTGGATATGACTGCCGTTGCCCGCCTGGTCGGGGAAGGGCTTGGGTGCCAGCGAGGCGAAGAGCCCGTGGCGATAGGCGACGCCGCGGACCGTCTCCCGATAGAAGACTTGGCGGTCCGCCGCGGTGAGGGCCGGCGCGTGCCGAATGGAGAGCTCCTGCTGCCCGTGGCCGAGCTCGGGGTAGTACTGCTCGACCTGGATGTCCTGCGCCTCCAGGCTTTCCACGATGTCGTCCATCACCGCGGCGGCCGTGGTCATGCCGATGGTGGAGAAGCAGAGCGACTGGTCGAGCGGCGCGTAGGTGCCGTCGGAGTTCAGCACGGCGATGGTGAACTCGCCCTCGAAGGCGGCGCGCACCGCGAAGCCCGCCTCGGCGCAGGCGGCGATCTGGCCCTTGAGGAAGGAGCGCGGGCACGCCTCCCACGCCGCTCCATCGAGCGTGCGCATATCGACGGTCATGGCCGCGGCGTGCGGGGCGTAGGGCAGCACGGCAAAAGTCTCCGGATCGGGCACGAGACGGATCTCGCCCGCGGGTCCCATGCCCTCCACGGAGGTGAGCTGGTCGAGCATGTTCATGGCCTGCATGGCCACGGTGAGGCCGATCCCGTCCACCATCCGTGAGGCGAGGCTCTCCACGTGGGTCGCCTTGCCCCGGGTGACGCCGCCATTGTCCGTGTAGAGGAAGCGTATGAGGCGCACGCGGCTCCGCCGGGCTCGATCCACGACGCGGCGGATAGCCGCGGTCGGTGGCCGACCGGTGGCGGCGGATTCCCTGCGATGGGTCGGGCTCACGGCGGCCGGAGTCTATGCGGTGGGTCCGGCTTCGTCAACGACAATGATGTGACGGCGAAATCCGCCCGACCGGTAGAAGCGAAGACCGTGCGGAGGGCGGCGCCGCGCATGCTCGTGGGCGACGTTGACAGAGAGGGCGGGAACGACTCATACTCCCGCCACTTTCTAGCGGTTCACCGTCCGGCCCTCGGAGGGAGCCATGGTGCTCCGCCCTCGAGCTTCCGGTTGCTCCCGCGGCGCCGCCGTTCTCCACCCTCGGGGTTCTCGCATCCTCGGCCCGTCGTCACGTCCACACACGGAGGAGCACGCATGAGACAGAGACCGCCTCGTCGTCCTGAGTCCGCCACCATCGAGCGCCGCACCTTCCTCAAGGGGGCGGGGGCCGGCCTCGCCGTCACCTCTGGGCTCGAAGGCATCCTCGCCGCGCGGCGGGCCCCCGTCTTCGCGCAGGGCGCGGAGATCCACCTGCTGCAGTGGGTGGACTTCATCCCGGAAGGCGACGCCGAGCTCCGCCGTCAGTGCGCGGAGTACAGCTCCCAGACCAAGACCAAGGTCACCGTCGAGACCATCAACGCCAACGACCTGCAGGCCCGCATCACCGCGGCCATTCAGTCGGGCTCGGGCCCCGACATCATCATGATGCTCCACAACTGGCCGCACCTGTACGCGAGCGCGCTCGGGGACGTGACGGACCTGTGCGAGTGGAAGGCCAAGGACCAGGGCGGCTACTACGCGCACTCGGAGGCGGCGGCCAAGAGCGGCAAGCACTGGCTCGCGCTGCCGTACACCACGGGCGGCAGCCTCATCGCCTATCGGCGTTCCTGGTTCGCGGAGGTGGGAGCGAACGCGCCGCCCAAGACGCTGGAGGAGTATCGCAAGATCGGCATGGCGCTCAAGCAGAAGGGCAAGCCGGTGGGCCAGACGCTCGGCCACACCTTCGGCGACGCGCCGACCTGGACCTATCCCCTCACGTGGGCCTTCGGAGGGATGGAGACGGATTCCTCGGGAAAGAAGGTCGTCATCAACTCCCCGAAGACGGTGGAGGCGGTGAAGTGGATGACGAGCTTCTGGAAGGACGCCTGTGACGAGGGGGCGCTCGCCTGGGACGACACCAACAACAACCGCGCCTTCCACGCCAACGAGATCAGCGCCACCTTGAACGGCGCGTCCATCTACATCTTCGCCAAGCGCAACCCGGACAAGGTCAAGAACGAGGCGGGCCAGCCGATGTTCTCGGACATCTCCCACTTCGGCATCCCCGACGGACCGAACGGTGCTACCTCGCCCTATTTCGTGGCCTTCTCCCACGCCCTCATGAAGTATTCGAAGAATCAGAAGGCGGCCAAGGAATTCTTGAAATGGCTCCACTCCAAGGACCAGTTCAGTAAGTGGTTCGAGATCGAGAATGGCTACAGCGTGGGTGCCACCACCGTCTGGGAAAATAGCCCCATGTGGGACAAGGTCGACGACGCGCTGAAGCCCTTCCGGGTGGCCGCGCGCGGATCGCGCATGATCGGCTGGGCGGGGCCGCCCACCGCGCACGCCACCGAGGCCTTGACCAAGTACATCATCACGGACATGTATGCCAAGGCCGTCCAGGGGACGACGCCCACGGACTGCGTCAAGTGGGCGGAGGTCGAGCTCAAGAAGGTCTACGAGGGATAGGCGAGTCGCCGAGCCGGGTCGCGCGCCGAACGTCTAGTCGGTGCGTGGCCCGGCGACGTCCGCTCAGATCCGGACTACATCTCCTTGCCGGCGCTGTCCGCCGCCGCGGCCTCGGCGAGCAGCGTGTACTTCTGCAGGGTGGCGGTCGCGACCTCGCGTGGCAAGGCGCCGCTGTCCACCAGCGAGAGGAACTCCTCCAGCATGAGAGGGAAGTGGCGCTCGTGCCCCACGTCGAGGGCGCGCGGCACCCGGAGCTCGCTCGCCGCTCCCGCCTCGACTACCGCGAGCCCCGGATGCGCGTTCTGCCAGCTCGTCACCGCGCGCGCGAGCGCTGCTCGTACCCTGGAGCCATCACCCGCCGGGATCACGGAGAGCCGGCGACGGAAACCCGTCTCAACGTCCTGCTCCACCCGGATCTCCGCGCGCGTGCCCCGGATGAGCGAGCGGTGGCGGTCACCGCCCCCAGGAGGCTCCGTCAGCTCCCAGCGGGTGTCGAGGGCCGCGGTCACCTCGCCCACGCGGAAGGTCAGCTCGGCGTTGCTGCGATAGGCGAGGGTGGCGCCGTCGACGACATCGGCGAGCTCCGGCGGGAAGGCGCGCTCCCCCGTCACGCGCGTGAAGAGGTCGCGCGGCACCGCGGTGCTCCAGGTGCGCGCGCCGATCAGCTCGGGAGCGGGCAGAACGCCGGGCGTCGCCTCCGCCATCACGCGCTGCACCTGGTCGACCATGTGCGTGGGAATGTCCGCGAGCCCGTCACCTTGGACTCGCACATCGAAGTACCACGGCGGGCGACGGAGGAGTTGGCCGTTCACCCGTTTCTCGAGATGATGCACGCTCGAAATCTCGATGGCGGGGCCGCGGCCGCCCACGTCGAAGTTCCCGAAGACCTCACGGTCCGCCACGAGCTTCCGGATGAGGGTCGACGTGATCTCGTGCCGTCCCGTCATCATCTCGACGGCGAGGGGGCCGCCGGCCAGGACATGACGGAGGTCGTCGAGCCCTCCTCCTCCCGCGCGCCAGGGCTTGTCCGCGAGCACGTGGAAGCCAGACTCATGCAGCCGGCGCATGGCCGACATCTTCCGATCGTTCTTCCCGGCCAGGATGACGACGTCGCCCCGACGCTCCCCAATCAGTCGCTCGATCGGGCGCTCGCCCGTCCGCACCGTGGGGCGCCACGCCGTCGGCTCCTCCGCGCGGCGATTGAAGGCTTCGACGAGGGCGAGAAAATCGTCGAGCTCCCGCCCGGCCGTCGCATAGACAAAGAGCTCGTCGCGCACCCCGGGCGGCCGCGCGCGCAGAGTGAGGGCGGCGTGGAAATGCCCTGGCTCGAGAAAGAGGAGGGTGTGCACGGCGCCCCGCGTGCCGGGCTAGCTTCGCGGCTTCACCCAAGTCTCCGACCAGGCCAGCGTGGCGCTGCTGCCTTGGCGATCCCCTCGCGCCTCGGGCCATACGCTGCCCGTGGCCACGCGGCCGTTGAGCTCGAGCTGGGCGGAACGGGCGGGGAAGAACGTGCTGAACACGCCGATGGGCCGGTTGTTGAATCCCGGCGGGGCGTTGAGGACGAAGGGCTCGATGCAGTCGTACCAGGACATGACGATGCGCGCGTCCGCGGCCACGATGGTTTCCGTGGCGGCCGAGGGCGGGCCTCCGTGACGGACGAATTTGGCGTCGACCACGGGCAGGGAGGTGTCCGCGAAGGCGGGATAAAGCAGAGTTTCGATCGTCTTCTGCAGCCAGCGGGCGACGGAAATGTTGTCACTGTACACCCGGACCTTGCCGTCGGTGAGCGTGCTCTGCATGAACAGCGCGTGGCCGGCCCCGCCCGCGCACCAGAGGACACGCCAGTGGCTGCAGCGGTCGGTCAACGTCTTGCCGCCGTCCGCGCTCAGGCGGATGAAGGAGTTCTCACCGGTCATGAGGACTTCGTTCGGATCGACAGGCGGCGGCATGGGCGTCTCCCTTCAGAGTGTGGGTGCACAGCGAGCCGCGACGCGGTACAGTCACCCGGTCACGCACCCGAGTGAAGATACTGGCGATGCCCGTTCGAGGCAAGCGGTGAACCCGACGAGAAAGAGGACGGCCATGAGCAACCATGCCCTGTACCTGGTACGGATGGACGTGGCGCACGACCTGGAGAAGGTATTCAACGAGGTGTACGACACGGAGCACGTGCCCCTCCTCGGCGCGGTGCCCGGGGTGATCCGGGCCACGCGCTACCGGAATCCCTCCCCGACCGACCCGCGCTACATCGCCGCGTACGAGCTCGAGAGCTCCACGGTGGTGCACAGCACGGCGTGGAAGGCGGCGGGCGAGGCGGGACGCTGGTCCAGGGAGATCCGCCCGCACACCATGAATCGCTACCTCACGAGCTACGAGTGGGCCGGGTGCAGCCCCGCCCTCACCTACAAGACGCCGTACATCTTCTGGGTGCTCATGGACGTGGAGCGGCACAAGGAGACGCTCTTCAACGAGCTCTACGACACCGAGCACGTGCCGCTGCTCTTGAAGCTTCCCGGCTGCGTCAACGTGGTCCGCTACCGGACGGAGACGCCCGGCGTGCCGCGCTACCTCGCCGCCTATGAGGTGGAGCGGACCGACTTGCCCATGTCCAAGCTCTGGAACGAAACCTCCGACATCGGCCGCTGGAAGCCCGAGGTCCGTCCGTACACCTACAACAAGCGCTACATCGTAGGCGAGCGCATCTGATGCCCATGGACATCGCGCTCACCGGCCTCGCCCTGCCTCTGCCCGAGTTTCCCGCTCTCGCCCGCGAGGCAGAAGGCCGCGGCTATCGGACGGCGTGGATAGGCGAGGCCTCGGGCGCCGAGGCCATCGCGCTCTCCACGCTGATCGCTACCCACACCACCACCCTCAAGATCGCCAACGGGGTCATTCCCGTGCAGACGCGCACGCCCATCGTGTACGGCCAGGCCGCGGCCACCCTCGCCCACCTCGCCCCCGGCCGCTTCGCCCTCGGGCTCGGACTCTCGAGCGAGATCATCGTGGGGCACTGGCACGGTCTCCCCTTCGCCGCGTCCATCCAGCAGATGCGGGAGGCGGTGCAGATCATCCGCCTCACCGCCTCGGGCGAGCGGGTCAACTTCGAGGGCAAGTTCTATCGCCTCAAGAACTTCCGTCTCGCCATCCCCGTGCCGGAGCCGGCTCCCCGCATCTACCTCGCCGCCCTCGGCCCCCGCATGTGTGAGCTCGCCGGCGAGGTGGCGGATGGCGTCCTCCTCAACTGGCTGCCGCCGTCCGCCGTGCCCGTCTCCCTGCGGCACGTCGAGGCGGGCGCGCGGCGCGCGGGGCGGAGCCCGGCCGAGATCGACGTCGCCGTGTACATCCGCACCTGTGTCACCGACGAGCCGGCCGCGGTGCGAGAGGCGCTCGCCCGCGACATCACGGGCTACGCCATCGTGAGTGTGTACGCACGCTTCTTCGCGGATTGCGGCTTCGCCGACGAGGTGGAGACGGTGAACCGCGCGTGGAAGGCGGGTGATCGCGCGGGCGCGGTGAAGGGGATCTCCGAGCGCGTGCTCGACGGGCTCGGCGCGGTGGGCTCCGCCGCCGCCTGTCGCGAGCAGATCGGCGCCTTTGCGCGGACGGGCGCCGTTCCCGTGGTGGTGCCCTTCGCGCGCCCCGGCGCGGACGCGCGCGCGTCCATGCTCGCCACGCTCCGCTCGTTTCCCTGATGACCGTGTAGGGTTTACCTGGAGGGCACTTTCGCGCCGCGCTCGAGAGCGAAAGACGCCTCCGCAACACGGTCGGGGGGCTGGTGTAGCTCTTGCGGCCTGGTGTAGCTCTTGCAGCGAAGCCGCATGGGAGATTCCCATGCAAGCCCTCTGCTGGCACGGCACGGAAGACATCCGGCACGAGATAGTGCCAGACCCGCGCATTCGCGACGCGCGCGACGCCATCGTGCGCATCACCTCCACCGCGATCTGCGGCTCGGATCTCCACATCTTCGGTGGTTTCGTGCCGTTCATGGAAGAGGGCGATATCGTCGGCCACGAGCCGATGGGCGAGGTGGTGGAGGTCGGGCGCGACGTGACGAAGCTCCGCCCCGGCGATCGGGTGGTGGTGCCCTGCACGGTGTCCTGCGGCGGCTGCCTCCCATGCCGCAAGGGGAGCTTCGCCCTGTGCGACATGTCGAACCCGAACACGGAGATGGCGCGCGAGGCCTTCGGTCACACGCCGGCGGGGATGCTTGGCTATTCGCACGTGCTGGGCGGCTTTCCCGGTGGGCAGGCGGAATACCTCCGCGTTCCCTTCGCGGACGTGGGGCCGCTCAAGGTTCCGGACGAGCTGAGGGACGAGCAGGTCCTGTTCCTCTCCGACATCTTTCCCACGGGGTATCAGGCCGCGGAGAGCGCGGACATCGAGCCGGGCGACACGGTGGCCATTTGGGGCTGCGGTCCCGTGGGCCAGCTCTGCATCCAGAGCGCGTGGATGCTGGGGGCGGGCCGCGTGATCGCGATCGATCGGGTGCCCGAGCGGCTCCGTATGGCCGAGATGCACGGACGTGCGGAGACGATCAGCTTCGAGGACGGCGACGTGTTCGAGCGGCTGCTCGCCCTCACCGCGGGACGCGGGCCGGACCGATGCATCGACGCGGTGGGCACGGAGGCGCATGGGCGCGGCAGCGTGGATGCCATGCTCGACAAGGTGAAGGTGGCGACCTATCTCGGCACGGACCGGGCGCACGCCCTTCGCGAGGCGATCATGTGCTGCCGCAAGGGCGGCACGGTCTCCGTGCCCGGCGTGTACGTCGGATTCCTCGACAAGCTGCCCTTCGGTGCGGCCATCGCCAAAGGGCTAACCCTGAAGACGGGCCAGACACATGTGCCGCGCTACCACCGAATGCTCCTCGAGAAGATCGCGAGCGGAGCCATCGACCCCTCGTTCCTGGTCACGCATACTCTGCCGCTGAGCGAGGGGCCGGCCGCCTATCGCATGTTTCGTGACAAGAAGGACGGCTGCGTCAAGGTGGTCCTGAAGCCCCAGAGCCCATGATGGTCCGTGCAAAGCGTCACGGTGGTCTGCTTCTTCCCGGTCGGATCTTCCTGCTGCCCGAAGCCCTGGGCCGGTGCCCCACCAGGAATTCTGGAGGGACGAGACACCGCGCGTAAACATTGCGTGGCATCAGTGTTGCTCCTCTCGTTCCACGGCATCATCGACCCCAAAGGAGGAGCACGATGGACAGCCTCAAGAAGATCAGGGTCGCCATCCTCTGCACGGATGGCTTCGAGCAGTCCGAGCTGAAGGAGCCGCGCGCCGCGCTCGACGCGGCGGGCGCCATCACCAGCGTGGTGTCGCCCAAGGATGAGCAGGTCCACGGCTGGCATCACGGCCAATGGGGGAGCGAGGTGCGCGTCGACGTAGCCCTGGACCGCGCGCAGGCGAAGGACTTCGACGCGCTCCTGCTTCCCGGCGGCGTGATGAATCCCGACTCGCTCCGCATGCATCCGAAGGCCGTCGAGTTCGTGAAGGCCTTCTTCGACGCGGACAAGCCGGTGGCCGCGATCTGCCATGGCCCCTGGATGGTCATCGAAGCGGGAGTGGCCCGCGGCCGCCGCATCGCGGCATGGCCGTCGCTCAAGACTGATCTCCGCAACGCGGGCGCGGAATGGGTCGACGAGGAAGTGGTCGTCGACGGCAATCTCGTGACGAGCCGGAAGCCCGCCGATATCCCCGCGTTCAATCGAGCGATGCTCCAGCGTCTCGCACAGGGGCGTCGCCGCACTGACCAGGCGGCCTGAGCCGCCGGCCGGGAGGGAAGCATGGACACGACTCACACCTACAAGGCGCGGCACTGGAACCTCGCGGGGCTCAAGGGCATCTCGGACAAGACCCTCGAGACCCACTTCAAGCTCTACGAGGGCTACGTCACGGAGACGAACCGGCTCACCGGCCAGCTCGCGGAGATGCTGAGGGACGGCCACGTCGACCAGGAGGAGATGCCGGCCTACTCCGAGATCACCCGGCGGCTCGGCTTCGAGTACAACGGCATGGTTCTGCACGAGTACTACTTCGACAATCTCAAGCGCGGCGCCACCGGGACGGCCGACCCGAAGTCCGCTTTCGCCAAGGCGGCCGCCGCGAGCTTCGGCTCCCTCGACACGTGGAAGGCGGCCTTCGTCAGCGTGGGCAAGATGCGCGGCGTGGGCTGGGCCATCTGCTATCAGGACCCGCACACGGGGAGGCTGTCCAACCACTGGGTTTCCCTCCACGAAGTCGGCAACGTGGCAGGCTTCACGCCCATTCTCGTGATGGATGTGTGGGAGCACGCCTTCATCCTCGACTATGCGCCGTCGCAGCGCCCCAAGTACATCGATGCGTTTCTCGCCAACACGGACTGGGAGGCCGTCGATCACCGGCTCGTCACGCCCGACGCGCGCGCCGGCCGCTAACTACTCCGGCCCCACGCAGCGGAACTTGGCGAAGACGTAGGGATAGTGCGCCTGGTACCAGTTCCGGAAGCTCGGGCGCACTAGCTCTGCCGCCGTCGCCCACGAGGCTCCCTTGAGGACGAAGTGCTTGCCGTCGAAAAAATCGGCGGAGTAGCCGGCGTAGCCGGGAATCCACGCCTCGAAGCCGGGGAACCCGGTGAAGGGCGTGTCGGTCCATTCCCGGCCGTTGCCCACGAGCTCGTGCACGCCCCACGCGCTCGCGCCTTCGGGCGACGAGTCGACGGGCGCCGGCGACCAGCACCGGAAGTCGAAGTTGCCATGGTGGTCGGCGGGGGCCGTCGCGCCCCACGGGTAGGGACGCTCGGCTCCCGACCGATCCCCGAACGCCGCGCGGTGGAACTCCGCCTCGGTGAGGATCCGGCTGCCTCGCCAGCGCGCATACGCGCGCGCCTCGGCGAGGCTCACATAGACGGGCCACTGAGCGGTCTCCTCGAAGGGCAGGAGCCCGAAGAGCCCGCGAAGGAATCGCCGGCCGTCCTGCTCCGTCCAGACGGCCGGCGCGGCAAGACCCTCGCCGCGCGCCCAGTGCCAATCGTCGCCGGTCCAGAGCTCGGGGCGCCCGTAGCCGCGATCCTCCACGAAGGCGAGGAACTGCCCGTTGGTCACCGGCGTCTCGTCGATCGTGAAGCCGGGTACGACGAGCTCATGAGATGGCGACTCGTTGTCCCATCCGAAGCCGAGCTCGGCCAGGCCGGCGCCGAGGGTCACGGGGCCCGCGGGCACGTGCACCATGGCGGGCCGACGACGTCCGCGACCGGTGGGCAAGACCGGAAGCCAAGCGGGACGCACCTTCAGCTCGAGATCGAGCCGCTGCATCATGTAGAGGAGCGTTTCCTGGTGCATCAGCTCGTGCTCGATGAGCATGGTGAAGACGCGCCCGTTGCGCGCCATCGGCTCCCGGTCCGCGCGCGCGGATACCGCCTCCACCGATTCCCGAAGGGCGGCACGCACCCGATCGCGATAGGCGAGGACCTCGGGGAGAGTAGGCCACGTATCGGGAACATCAGGGTGGGCATGGCAGCGTGTCGGATCATCCGCGTCGGGATCGATGCCACGCGAGAAGAGCTCGTCGAAGGCCGGATTCAGCGATGGCTGACCGAGCACGCCGCCGCCCACGTGGTTCCAGGCGAAGGCGGGCAGATGCCCTACATAGAAGATGAAGGGATGGCGAAGGGCAATGGGCTGCGCGAGGTAGCCCTCGGGCGCGAGCAGATCGAAGATGCGGTCCGTGCGTGCCCACACGCTGTTGAGCCGCTCGATCGTCGTCTCGGCCATGTCGATCCTCCCATGGTTACCAGGCGACCAACCCAAGGGTCGCAAGGATGAGCCCATCTGCCGCCTCGCCGCCGGGTGGGCGCCGACCTTCGGGCCGTCGCGGGCGGGGCTTGATCGTCACGCGGGAGCGGACTACCCTGACATCCCTCGGTCCGGTCTCGCATTGAGATGCACACTGTCTTCGAGGAGATGCGGCCATTCGCTACCGGGCTCGGAGGTATACGAACGAAGCAGAGAGACGGCGAACCTTGGAGGACGACGTGCGCCGCGGGCTCACGGCGTGTCCCAAGAGTCTGCCGCCGAAATATTTCTACGACACCACGGGGTCGAAGCTCTTCGAGGACATCACGGAGCAGCCCGAGTACTACTTGACGCGGACGGAGCACACGCTCCTTGGCGAGATCGCGCCCGCGCTCATGCGCGAGGTCGCCCCGCGCGATCTCATCGAGCTGGGCGCGGGCTCCGCCCTCAAGACGCGACGGCTGCTCGACGCCCGACACGATCAGGCCGTCCGCTACATCCCCATCGACGTTGACGAGAGCATGATCCAGGCGGCCGCCAATCGTCTCCTTGCCGACTATCCGCTACTCAGCGTGGAAGCCATCGTGGGCGACTTCGAGCATCACCTCCACCACGTGCCGGAACGCCTGGGCTCGCGCCTCGTGCTCTTCCTCGGCAGCACCATCGGCAATCTCGATCCGCTTCCCCGCCGCGCGCTGCTCTCCCGAGTGCGCGCGCTCCTCGATTCCGGAGACCGTTTCCTCGTCGGCTTCGACCTCATCAAGGACGTGGAGCGGCTCGAAGCCGCCTACGACGACGCGAGCGGCGTAACCCGCGAGTTCAACCGCAACATCCTCGCCGTGGTCAACCGGGAGCTCGACGCGGATTTCCAGCCGGAGGCCTTTGCCCACGTCGCCTTCTACAACGAGTCGGCGTCTCGCGTGGAGATGCACCTCGTGCCAGACACGCCAGAGGTGATTCACGTTCGTGGGCTGGGTCTGACGGTGCGCATCGCCGCCGGCGAGGGCATCTGGACGGAGAGCTGCTACAAGTTCACGCGCCCCTCCGTGGCGGCCATGCTCGAGGAAGCGGGGCTTCGGCTGGCCGCCTGGCACGTCGATCCAGGCCACAACTTCGCGCTCGCCCTGGCCGCGCCCGCCTGAGATGGGGCACGGCGCGTACACGCAGCCCACGCCCCGTCTCCTCTACGTCCACGACGATCTGAGCGCCGAGGTGGCAGAGCGTTTCGGCCCCGCCTCCCAGGCCGTCGCGCTCACCCGGGCGCTCTTCGACGCGGTGGGTCGGGACGGCGAGCGCGTGGTGATCCTGTGCCTGGCCGATCAGGTGGAGCGGATCGTCGCGCAGGGCGCCCATGCGCCGTTCGGTCTCGCCCTCAGCATCGGGCCTGCCGGCGAGCGTGTGGCGCGGACGCTCCACGCGCGCACGGGCTGGTTCCCGCGCCGGCGGGTACTCGGCCTCACCCGCGAGGAGGATGGGCGCGGCGGCTATCGTCTCGTCACCACCACCGGAGCACCGCTCGGCGCGCAGCTCGCGGGTGTCGAGACGGCAGGATCGCTCGCGGTGGTGGACGACACGATCTTCTCGGGGCTCACTCTCGGTGGCGTGCTGCGTGCGCTGCCCCCCGCGCTGCTCGCGCGGACGCACGCCTTCTGTCTCCGCGGCGTCGCCGACTCTGCCGTCGCGGTGGCGAGGCTGTGCCCACTCACCGTGGGCGTGGCCGCCCCCGGCCGCATGCTCGAGGACGTGAGCTTCATCAATGCCAGCGGCCTCGTGGTCCGCGGGAGCATCCGCCGCGACGGCGGGTCGCCCCTCGCCTTCTACGAGCGCCCGGACTGGATCCGCGCCTGGTTCCCGGGGCGGGACGACGAGGTCATCGATGCCTGCCGTCGCCTCGCGAGCATGCTCGATCCTGGGCGCTGAGGTGAAGATCGACGGCGAGCTCGGGCTAGCCGAGTGGCTCACGATGGCCGAGCAGCTGCGCCACGCGCCGGAGTGGAGCGCGCTGGGCGGCGGACCCGTCGAGATGACGCAGACCCACATCTCCGTCGTGCTCCTGGGGCGGGAACGCGTGCTCAAGCTCAAGAAGCCGGTCGACTTCGGCTTCCTCGACTACACCACTTCCGAAAAGCGCCGGCGCGCCTGCGAGGCCGAGGTCGAGCTGAACCGGCGCCTCTGCGACCAGACGTACCTCGGCGTGCAGCCCATCGTGGAGAAGGACGGCGCGCCCCGCCTCTCCGATATCGGCCGGCCGATCGATCATGCCGTGCTCATGCGACGCTTGCCCGCTGACCGGATGCTCGACGAGATGGTCCGCCGCGGCTCCGTCACGGAGCAGATCATCGATCGCGTGGCGGAACGCTTGAGCCGGTTTCATCGGACAGCGGTGCGGGGATCCGCCGTCGAGGCCTGGGGAGCCTGGAGAGCGATCCGCGCCAACTGGGAGGAGAACTTCGCCCAGACCCGCCCCTTCATCGGGCGCACCATCAGCCCCGCCGCCTACCAGACAGTGGAGCGCTGGGTGGGCGAGCGCCTGCGCGGCGATCGCGCGCGATTCGACGGGCGGGTGCGGGAGGGGCACGTGGTCGACGGCCATGGTGACGTGCGCTGCGACAGCGTGTGCGTCACTGACGGCATCTGCATCTTCGACTGCATCGAGTTCAGCGATCGCTTCCGCTGCGGCGATGTGGCGAGCGAGGTCGCCTTCCTCGGCATGGATCTCGACGCGCGGGGACGTCCCGATCTCGGTTACTACTTCGCCGAGGGATACGCGGCGAAGGCGGGCGACGCGGGGCTCTTCCGCCTCCTGCCGTTCTACCGCTGCTATCGCGCCTGGGTACGGGGCAAGGTGCTGAGCCTCACCCTCGACGAAGCGGAGATCGGCGGCGCGGAGAAGAAGACGGCGGCGGAGTGGGCCGCCGCCTACTTCGATCTGGCCTACCGCTGTGCCACGCCACTGCACGGGCCCACCCTCATCGTGGTGATGGGGCTGGCGGGGACGGGCAAGACGTCGCTGGCGCGCTCCGTGGCGGGAGAGCTGGGCTTCCGCGTCGTCTCCACGGATGCCGTGCGCCAGGAGCTGTTCGGTAGCGAGAAAGGCGCGGCCACCTACGGCGAAGGCGCCTACAGCGCGGAGGCGACGCGGAAGACCTACGAGGCGCAGCGTCTACAGGGTGGAGCGCTCCTCGCCTCCTACGGCGGCGCCGTGCTCGACGGCACCTTTCTCCGCGAGGAGGATCGCGAGCCAGTGCGCGTCCTGGCTCGTCAGGCGGGCGCCGCCCTCCGATGGATCGAGTGCGATCTACCCGCGGAGCTCGTGCGCGAACGGATGCGAGGCCGGAGCGAGCGGGGCGACAGCCTCTCCGACGCCACGTGGGAGATCCATCTCCGCCAGCGCGAGGAGCGCGACGCGCATCCCCGTCCAAACCTCCAGAGCTACCTCTTCGTGGACATGAGGCAGGAGCTCGCCCGATCCGCCCGGCGTGCAACTGACTGGCTACGCGAGATCGAGAGGGAAGAGGGCTAGTTCGAATTGTTCACGAAGACGCGGAGCGCGAGGCGGGTCGGGGCCCGTCGGCGGGGGCGGGGGAGCGCTCCAGCTGCGTCACCCACTCGCCTGAATCGCCGCCCTTCTGGGCGGCGTACAGGCTTCGGGGGTCCCACTCCGCCGGAGCGCTCCCCCGCCCCCGCCGCCACCCGCCCCGATCGCACGTGCTCCACTCGCGAACAATCCAGGCTAGGAGTCTGTAGGGGAAAGCGCGCATGACGCCCTTGACCAACTGCTTGCCGCTCAAATGTTCCGCTCCGAGCGCGGGCTTTGCCCGCGCAACCGAGTCCTCGGGGGAGGTTCGGAAGGGGGGCGAAGCCCTCCTCCGAGTGTCCTAGCGGCGCAGGCCGCGCGGGACGGCGAGGCGGTCCAGCAACTCGAAGGCCACGTGGAAGACCACGGCCATGGCCGCGGCCGGAGCGGCGCCGGCGAGGATGGTCGCGGTATCGTCCAGGGCGAGGCCACGCACGATCAGCGTGCCGTAGCCGCCGCCTCCGATGAAGGCGGCGAGGGTAGCCGTGCCCACCGTCATGACGGCGGCCGTCTTGATACCGGCCATGATGCCGATGGAGGCGAGGGGAATCTCGATGCGCACGAGCCGCGCCAGCCGGCCGAGCCCCAGCACGAACGCCATCTCGAGGAGCCGACCGTCGATGCCCATGAGCCCCGCGTAGGTACTGCGCACCACGGGCAGAAGGGCGTAGAGCGATAGCGCGACGAGGGCCGGCACCTTGCCGATCCCGAAGAGCGGGATCATGAAGACGAGAAGCGCGAGGGCGGGGATGGTCTGGAGCATGCCGATGGTGCCGAGCTCGATCTGGCCGGCCTTGCGGAAGCGCGTGGCCGCGATGCCCAGGGGAACGCCGAGCACCACGGCCACCGCGACGGAGATCAGGACCAGGAGCAGGTGGTCCAGGGTGAGGGCGTACAGCTCGCGGCCGATTCCGCTCCGGCTCGTTTCCGTGGAACGCTCCGAGCCCAGGAAGGCGGCGGCGACCTCGGCCACGCTCTTGCCGTCGAGGTCGGCCATGGCATTGAGCTGCTGCATGCGCCGCTCGTCAAGGCGGCCCTCGAGCGCTTCCCGGAGCCGCGCCCAGGTTCGCGGGTACTTCTCGGGCAGCTCCTTCCGCGCCACCAGCACCGCCCAGTAGTCGGGGAAGAAGCCGAGATCGTCGCGGAGGATGCGCAGGCGCAGCCGCTCGAGTTGGCCGTCGGTGGAGAAGACGTCCATCACGTCGACCTCGCCGCTCACGATCGCGCGATAGGTGAGGGCGTGCTCCATCACCCGCACCTGAGCGAGCGAGATCCCGTATCGCCGGGACAGCCCAGGCCAGCCATCCTCGCGTTCGAGGAATCCCGAGCTGAAGGCCGCGGTGAGGGTGGGATGCCGCGCGAGGTCGCCGATGCTCCGGAGACCCAGCCGATCCGCGACGTCGGCGCGCACAGCCAGCGCATAGGTGTTGTTGAAGCCGAGGGAGTCGGTCGTCGTCAGCCCGGAGGGGCCCAGCCGCGCGCGAATGGCCTCGGTCGTGCGCAGCGAGGGGTCCTTGAGGATGATGTACGACAGCGTGCCCGTGTACTCCGGATAGAGATCGATGGCGCCCGAGGCGAGCGCCCGATACGCGAGGCCGGTGCCGCCCAGCCCGAGCTTGCGTTCCGCGCGTGCCTCGCCGGTCTGCTCGATCACCTTGGCGGCGATCTCCGCCAGGATGTAGCTCTCCGTGAATGACTTGGAGCCGACGCGGATGACGCCGTCGGCGAGCGCGCTTCCTGCCGTCGCGTGCAAGAGGAGGAGGCCGACGGCAACGTGGCAGAAAGGTCTCACGCCCTATCTCTTCTCCGCGTCCACGGGCGCGAGGGTCTGCGCGGTGAGAAAGCGGGAGACGAACGGCGAAGTGGGTCGCTCCGCGAGGTCGGCGAAGCTGCCCTGCTGGACGACTCGGCCGTCGGTCATGAGGGTGATGGTGGTGCCCAGGAGGACCGCTTCGCGGATGTCGTGGGTCACCAGCACCACCGTCTTGCCCAGGGTGGTGAAGAGCGCGCCGAGCTGCGTCTGCAGCTCTGCTCGCACGATCGGATCGAGGGCGCCTAGCGGCTCATCGAGGAGGAGGAAGGGGGGATCCAGCATGAGGGCGCGCATGAGCCCGATGCGCTGGCCCTGGCCGCCGCTCAGCTCGCGCGGGAAGCGGGCCAGCATCGCCGCATCCAGCCCGACCATGGTGCCCAGGGTGGCGATCCGCTCGCGAATGCGCGAACCGGGCCAAGCCTGGGCCCGGGCGGGCAAGGCGACGTTGTCGTAGGCGGTGAGATGCGGATAGAGTCCGCCGTCCTGGACGACGTATCCCATGCGCCGCACGAGAGCCGTACGCGTCGCCTCGGTCACCCGGGTGCCGTCGACGAGGACGTTGCCCGCCTCCGGCATAAGCAGGCCAAGGATGAGGCGGAGCACGGTGGACTTGCCGGAACCGCTCGAGCCCAGGAGCACGTGCACGGTGCCCGCCGCGACCTCGAGCGACACGTCGTCCAGGGCGACGCGGTCGCCGAAGCGCTTGGTCACTCCCCGAAGCTCGATCACGACACGGGGTGCAGCGGCTTTTCCACTATGGGCGAGCGGCGATGGGTCAGCGAATCACCCCCGCTGCCCGCAGCGTCGCGATCTCGTCCGCGGGCAGCTCGAGGAGACCGCGCAGCACCTCCTCCGTGTGCTCGCCCAGGGTGGGCGAGGGGGTACGCACCGCGCCCGGCGTCTCGGAAAGGCGAATGGGCACGCCGACCATGCGCACCTTGCCCGCGCTGGGATGACTCATCTCCACGAGAGCGCCGCGCGCCTTCACCTGTGGGTGATCCACGACCTCCGGGATGCGGTTGATGGCGCCGAAGGGAATGCCTTTGTCGAGGAGGATCGGCTCCCACTCCTCGTAGGGACGGGTGAGAAAGGTTTCCTGGAGGGTGGCGATGAGCGACTCGCGGTTCTGCACCCGATCGGCGTTCGTCCGGTAGCGTGGGTCGTCGGTGAGCTCGGGGCGGCCGATGGCGGGGCAGAAGATCTTCCACAGCTTCTCGCTGCCCACGGCGAGGGCGAGATCGCGCGTCTTCGTCCGGAACGTCTGGTAGGGGAGGAGCGCCTTGTAGGCGGTGCCCATGGGCTCCGGTGTCTCGCCGTCGGCGAGATAGCCGCCGATCATCGAGCCCAGAAGCGAGAGCTGGCCTTCGAGCATCGACACATCGATGGCCTGCCCGCGCCCCGTCCGCTCCTTCACGCGCAGGGCGAGCATGATGCCGTAGGCCGCGTACATCCCCGCCGTCATGTCCGCGATCGACGTCCCGCAGCGGACGCCGTGCGAGCCTGGCTCGCCGGTGACGCTGATCATGCCGCTTTCCGCCTGGAGGATCAGGTCGAGGGCGGCGCGATCGCGGTACGGCCCGTCCTGGCCGAAGCCGGACACGGAGCAGTAGATGATGCCGGCGTTCCGCTGGCGCGCCACCTCGTAGCCCAAGCCCAGGCGCTCGAGGGCGCCCGTGCGGTAGTTCTCGAGCACGACGTCCGAGCGCTCCATGAGCCGGAAGAAGAGCTCCTTGCCGCGGGCATGCTTGAGATCGACCTCGATCCCTTTCTTGTTTCGATGCAGGCTCACGAAGTAAGACGTTTCCCCGCCGGGCAGCCGCGTCCCCCACGCGCGCGAAATGTCCCCCGCGCCCTTGGGCTCGAGCTTGATCACCTCCGCTCCGAAGTCGGCGAGCATGGTCGAGCAGAACGGTCCGGCCAGCGCGTGGCTCAGATCGAGGACCCGCACCCCTTCGAGCGGCATCTGCATCAGCGTCCCCCCGCCACGGCCAGGGTGTGGCCGGTGATGTAGCTCGCCTCCTCCGAGGCGAGGAAGAGCACGGCGTGCGCCACCTCGAAGGGCTGCCCGAGCCGATGCATGGGGGTCATGCGATTCGGGCTGAACTCCACCGTCTCGTTCATCTTCTTGAGCGACGGGCCGGCGCGCTCCGTGTCGATGGGGCCGGGCGCCACCGCGTTGACGTTGATGCCGTGCTCGGCCAGCTCCAGGGCCACGTCGCGCACGAAGCCGTGCACGCCCGCCTTGGAGGCGGAGTAGGCGGCCCCGCCCTGGTAATAGGCGGTCCAGGGCGTGCCCTCGCGCGCCCCGGAGGACATGCAGACGATGCGCCCGTAGCGCTTGCGCATCATGTGCGGCACGGCGGCGCGGGTGCAGAGGAAGGTGGAGCGGAGGTTCAAACGCAGCACGAAGTCCCAGTCCTCGACGGGCATCTCCCAGACCTTCCGGTTGCGGCTGCCGCCCACGTTGTTGACGAGGATGTCGAGGCCGCCCAGGCGCTCCACGGCGGCCTCGATCAGCTTCGCGGCCGGCCCTTCCTCGGTGAGATCGCCCGCCACCGTGACGGCGACGCCGCCCGCCGTGCTGATGGCGGCCGCGGTCTGCTCCATACCGGCCGCGTCCATGTCGCCCAGAGCGACCCGGGCGCCCTCCCGAGCCAGGACCAGCGCGATCTCGCGACCGAGGCCGTTGGCCGCTCCCGTCACCACCGCCACGCGATTCCTCACGCCCGGCATGCGGGTGATGCTAGCACGGGAGGCGGCACCGCTCCCCGAGTGGACGCCGCGCGCGCCACGGGCTAGACTGTGGCGGCGCCGGGTCGGGATCGATCGCGCCACGAGAGAGGAGCCACCCATGACCACCGTCGCCGACGGGACGAAGGCCGCGTTCGCCGCGGAATACGACGTGCCGATCCCCTACATGCAGCGGACCCGCGACTACTATCTGGCCCTCGGCTACGAGAACCCCTATCGCTGGGCGAGCTTCACCGAGGTTCCTTTCGCCTCGCTCGCCAAGCCGCTGGCTCGGGCGCGGATCGGACTGATCACCACCGCCGCGCCGTATCGTCCGGAAGCCGGGGACCAGGGGCCAGGGGCGCCGTACAATGCGGCGGCCAAGTTCTACCAGGTCTATTCCGTCACCACGGACGAGGTGCCCGATCTCCGCATCTCGCACGTGGGCTACGATCGCAAGCACACCTCGGCCGCCGACATCAACACGTATCTGCCGCTCGGCGCCCTGCGCGAGGCGGTGACGGCAGGCCGCATCGGGTCGCTCGGCCGCCGCCTCCATGGCGCTCCTACCAATCGCAGCCATCGCGCCACCTTCGCCGACGCGGCCGACCTTCTCCGCCGCTGCCGCGAGGACGCGGTCGACGCCGTCGTCCTCGTGCCCAGCTGACCCGTCTGTCACCAGACCGTGAGTCTGGTCGCCCGGCACATCGAGGGGGAGGGCATTCCCACCGTGATCATGGGCTGCGCCAAGGACATCGTGGAGCACTGCGGTGTGCCGCGCTTCCTCTTCAGCGACTTTCCCCTTGGCAACTCGGCGGGCCGGCCCTTCGACAAGATGTCCCAGGCGGAGACGCTCGAGCTCGCCCTCCGCGTGCTGGAGAGCGCGCCGGGCCCGCGTACCACCGTGCAGTCGCCGCAGCGGTGGAGCGAGGACGCCTCCTGGAAGCTCGACTACAATGATCTTGCCAAGCTCACCCCGGAGACGATCGCGGAGCGCCGGAAGGAATTCGACGCGATCAAGGACGTCGCCCGCTCCCGCCGCGAGGGGACATGACCAAGCCGTTCGCGGGCGTCCACATCCTCGACTTCACCCGCTACCTGGCGGGGCCGTATGGGACGTACCAACTCGCCCTCCTCGGCGCCGACGTGGTGAAGATCGAGTCGCAGGAGGGCGACGAGACGCGCATCTCCCCCGCGGATAAGTCGTGGGCGGAGCGGAAGATGGCGCCGTCTTTCCTTTCCATGAACGCCAATAAGCGAAGCATCACCCTCGATCTCCGACGGCCCGAGGCGATCGAGGTGGTGAAGCGGCTGGTCGTGGGCGCCGACGTCGTGTGGGAAAACTTCCGCGGCGGCGTGATGGATCGCCTCGGCCTCGGCTACGAGGCGCTCTCCACCATCAATCCTCGTCTCATCTACTGCTCCGTCTCCGGCTTCGGCCAGACGGGGCCGGAGCGGACCACCGCCGCCTTCGACGGCAAGCTCCAGGCCATGTCGGGGATCATGTCCATCACGGGCACGGCGGACAACGGCCCCACGCGGGCGGGCTTCGCACTGTGCGACACCATCGGCGGCATCACCGCCGCCATGGCCGTGGCGAGCGCACTCTACCAGCGCACCCACACCGGGAAGGGACAGCGGGTCGACGTCTCCATGCTGGATGCCGCGCTGGCCTTCATCGCGGGGCCGGTCGCGGAGTACACGGTGGCGGGCATCGAGGCGCGCCAGATCGGCAACGGCTCGGTGAGCCGCAAGCCCACGGCGAGCCGCTTCCGCTGCGGGGGTGGCTTCATCGTGCTCGCCGTGCTCACGGAGAAGCAGTTCGTGAACCTCATGCGGACCCTCGGTCGCCCCGACGCCCTGGACGACCCCCGCTTCAAGGACTGGGCTTCGCGCACGGCCAACGAACCCGCCCTGCGCGAGATCATCGAGGGAGCCATGGCCGCGGATGATCCACGCACCTGGGAGGCGCGCCTGACCGCGGCCGACGTTCCGTGCGGATCCATCTGGAAGGTGCACGAGATCGTGCACCATCCGCAACTCGAGCACCGCGACGTGCTGCAGACCGTCGACACGCGCTACGGCCCTCTCCGTCTGGTCGGAGCGGGTTTCCGCTTCGACCACGGCAGCCCGGGCATCGATCGCGAGCCGCCCACCCTGGGCGAGCACACCGAGGAAATCCTGAAAGAGGCTGGCTACTCGGTCGACGAGATCGAACAGTTGCGCCGCGACGCCGTCGTCTGAACGGGTCCTGCCGAGGACCCGTCGCTGACCCACTTCGTCCCGATCGCCCTTTACGCGCCGGCTCGAGTCGTTAGTTCTTACCTCTAGGTAGAAATTCCCCGGTCGTTCGAACCGTCCGCCTAGGACTGGCCCGGTCTACGCCATCGTACGTACAGAAAGAGCGCTTCACCTGACTGCTCCGATGCCGAGGCACCTCTTTTGCTTCGCTTGACGGGCAACTCGGCCATGTCGAGTCAGTGTGGCCGATGCTGTTTTCTCCGGCGCGGGGCTTGGGGGGTGCATCCGTGAAGGGCATCGGCGGAACGCAGTCCGGACCAGTCGCATCCGGCGCCGTCGCTGATGCCTTTGCCCGTCGCCGCGAAGCGGGCCTGGCTCTCGTCGAATGTGCGGAGGCGGTCAGCCGTGCGGCCGCCGCGATGGCGGCCAGGTTCGCTGAAGGCGGCAAGCTCATCGCGTTCGGCAATGGCGCTGGGAGCACGGATGCCCAGCACATTGCCGTCGAGTTCATTCATCCCGTGATCGTGGGGAAGCGCGCGCTGCCCGCGATCGCGCTGAGCAGTGACGTGGCGAGCCTCAGTGGCATCGTGGAGCGCGCCGGCTGGGAGCTGGTATTCGCCCGCCAGATCCAGCAGTTGGGACGTGCCCGCGACATCGTGGTTGGTTTCCTCACCCCCAACGGGGTGTGCCGGAACGTGCTGCGCGGCCTTCTCGTGGCCCGCGAGCTGGGACTCCTCACCGTCGCCATCGGAACGGAAGACGACGCGCCGACCTTCGCCGTCGATCATGCCCTCACCGTCCGGTCGGCCGACCCGCAGATCGTCAAAGAAATCGGGGTGACGATCTATCACATCCTCTGGGAGCTGGTCCATGTCTTCCTCGAGCGTCCCGACGGGCAGGGGACGACACGATGACGGAGGCTGACTGCATGACCATAAAGACCTGGCCGTGACCGGCCGTGTTACCGAGCTGCTCGGTCAGGGCATGGACACTGTCGAGGTGGGTGGTCTCGCGGAGAGCGTAAGTGTCAAGCTGGTCGACGCCCACGGCAACCTCTTGCTCGTCCGCGCCCGGGTAGCGATCGGCAAGCTTCGATGAGCACAAGTGACGGACGGAGCGGTGCGAGCGTCGAGTCACTCTATCCCTACCTCTTTGCCGGCTCGGATAGCCTGGAAGCGGTCAGTGGAGAGGTGTGTCGTTCCATTCGCGAGAAGGCGCTCGAGATCGTGGCCATCCGCGACCGGCTAGCCGGCGAGTTCGACACACGCCTGACCGCGTGCGCGCGAGCCCTCGCGCTTCGCTTCCAGAGGGGAGGCCGGATCTTTGCCTTCGGCAACGGAGGAGGCGCGAGTGACGCCCAGGCCGTGGCCCGGCTCTTCCTCGATCCCTCCGCCGGGCTGCCCCTGCCCGCGCAGGCCCTCACCGCCGACGTGGGCGTGGTCACAGCTCTGTCGAACGGCGCGGGGTTCTCGGAGGTCTTCGCCCGACAGATCGCGGCCTTCGCCGAGCCGTGCGATATCGCGGTGGGACTGTCCACCAGCGGCAACTCGGATAACGTCTTGCGCGGACTCGAGGAGGCGGCCCGCCGCCGCCTGCTCACCGTGGGCTTCGCCGGCTCCACGGGTGGGCGCATGGCTGAGTCCGACTGCATCGATCACCTCTTCGTCGTGCCCTCACTGTCCGTGCACCGGATCCAGGAGGCGCAGACCACCCTCTATCACGTCATGTGGGAGCTCACCCAGCAGGCTTTGACGGAGTGACCGCCCTCGTGAGCGAGGCTGTATGAGCCGCCCGCAGCTGGCCGCCCTCAAGCGTCTGCTCGCTCCAAGCCCGCTGTTGCGGCTTGACGAACGGTGTGATCTCTGCCGCCAAGAGTTCGGCGAGGCGCACCAGCACGTGGTCAACCTGGAGACGCGTAGCCTCCTTTGCGCCTGTCGCGCTTGCTACCTCTTCTTCACCCACGAGGGAGCGGGGCAAGGACGCTACCGAGTCGTTCCCGAGCGGTACGTGGCGGCGCCCGATTTCGTCCTCCCTGACGAGCAGTGGGACGCGCTTCAGGTTCCCGTGGCCATGGTCTTCTTCTTCGTCAACTCGTTGCTCAACCGCATGGTCGCCTTCTATCCGAGTCCCGCGGGCGCCACCGAATCCCTGCTGCCTCTCGGCACGTGGAGGCAACTCACCCGTGCCAACCCTCTGCTCGAGACCCTCCGTCCCGACGTGGAGGCGCTCCTCGTCTACAAGCGGCCAGAGGGCTTCGAATGCCACATCGTGCCCATCGACGCGTGCTACGAGCTGGTGGGCCGCTTGCGGCGTCACGAGACGGCGGAGGTTGAGATCGAGCCCTTCTTCGCCATGGTGCGGTCGCGCGGTAACCGATCGGCTGTGGAAACACCATGACCGACCTAAGTGTTCCCGCTCCGAGCGTGGGCTTTGCCCGCGCAAGCGAATCCTCAGGGCGAGGTTCGGAAGGGGGGCGATGCCCTCTCCGAGTGTGTCCTAGGCGGCCCCGAGGGCCTGGCTGAGATCCTTGGAGCTGACGGGCTTGGTCAGGTGGAGATCGAAGCCGGCCTCCTCGGCGCGGGCGCGGTCATAGGACTGGCCATAGCCGGTGACCGCGATGAGACGGACCTGCTGCCCCATCGTCCGCCGCACCTGTCGCGCCACCTCGTAGCCGTCGAGCTCGGGCAGCCCCACGTCGATGAGCGCGATGTCGGGGGCGCTGTCCACGATGAGCCTCAGGCCGGCGCGGCCATCGCCCGCCCCCTCGACGCGATGGCCCTGGAGGCTCAAGAGCTCGAGCAGCATCTCCCGCGCGTCCTCGTGGTCTTCCACGACCACGATGCGTCGCGGGGGCGCGGTGGGCGCACGCGTCTCGTCGGGGGCGACGCTGGCCGCGCTCGACAGGGGCAGGCGCACCACGAACTCGGTGCCGTGCCCGAGGCCCACGCTGTGAGCGGTAATGCTCCCGCCGTGCTGCTCCACGAGGCCGCGGGCCACGGCCAAGCCGAGCCCTAGGCCGCCACCCGCCCGGTGCAGGGAGGTGTTGATCTGGGTGAAGGGCTCGAAGATGGACTCGAGCATGTCGGGAGCGATACCGACGCCATAGTCCTTGATGCGGAGCACGGCCTGGCCGTTTTCCCCGCGGAGCGTGATGTGGATGGGCGAGTGCGGAGGAGAGTACTTCACGGCGTTGTCGAGGAGGTTACCGATGACCTGCTCGAGGCGCACCACGTCGCCCTCTACGATGAAGGGGCGCGCGTCCATGAGCACGGTGAGCTGGGGCGAGTCACTCACGGGCTGCCGCGCCTCCACGCACTGGCGCGTCGCCCGCGCCAGATCCACCGGGGCGTGCCCCAGCTCGATCTTGCCGGACATGATGCGCGAAACGTCGAGGAGATCGTCGAGGAGATGGCTGAGGTGGTGTACCTGCCGCCCGATAACGCCGCGGGCCCGCGCGTCGACGTCGCTCTGCGGGTCGACGCGATCGAGAAGGGCGAGGCCATTCACGATGGCGGCGAGGGGATTCCTGAGCTCGTGGGCGAGCATGGCGAGGAACTCGTCCTTGGCCCGGCTGGAGCGCTCGGCCTCCGCGTGCGCGGCGCGCAGGGCCTGCTGCGCTTCCTCGCGCATCAGGAGATAGTCGCGCACATCGTACTGGCGACGACGCGCCCGGAGCGCCGTGCGCGCCGCCGCCACCAGGGTCATGGTGCGCACCGGCCGCTCGAGGAAGCTCATGTTGACGCTGGGCTCCGGCCGCCGGGCGGTCCGAAGGCTCAGCTCCGCTGCTTGTCCCGCCGTGGTCAGGACCATGATGGGCAGATCGGACCAGGGCGGCTCACGCTCCAGAGTCTTGACGAGGAGCTGGCTCGCGCGACCCGTAAGCGATTCCTCCGTCACGAGGACCGCGCCGGCCCCCTCGGCGATAGCCTCGCAGAGTGGCTCGATGCCACGCACCACCTCGGTGCAGATACCCGCGCGGGTCAGCGCCTCCTCCGCGAGCTCGCCGTCGCGGCTCATGAGCGCCAGCACGAGGACGCGCTCCTGGCTAGACTCGGGCGGCATCCTGTCCGTCCCTGGACATCACCTCGCCCGGGCGCGTGACGCCCCTGGTGGTTCGGGCGCCCGTCCGTGTGCGACCTCTCGCATACCGCCACTCCTCTCCCATCGGGACGACGGCCTGGCCGACTCCGCGGCCGGACTCAGCGATCACGGCAACCTGGCTCGAGGCGTGGCGGAGAGAGGCGACAGAACGGTCCGTAGCGTGGCGACTGAAGCTCGCTAGGCCAGCACCGCTTCCCGTCGAAGGCTCCACAGCGCTACCACCCTCGCCAGCTCCCGGAGATCAGCCGGCTTGGGCACGTGGCTCTGGAAGCCTGCTCGCAGCGCGTTGAGCCGATCTTCTTTCGTCGTGCATCCAGTGAAGGCGATGGCGGGGGTCCGGCCGCCATGGTCGGCGGACATGCTGCGCAAGCGCCGGATCAGCCAGTAGCCGTCCTTCTCGGGCATACGGAGGCTGCTGACGATCACGTCGGGTCTTTCCCGCTTGACCAGCCCGAGCGCCGCCGGAGCGGAGTCGACCGCGATGACCTCTGCCCCAAACTGCTCGAGCGCGTCCGTCACGAGGTCCCGGACGATGGGCACCGCCTCAACCACGAGCACCCGCACCCCTTCGAGGCGAGGGTAGTCCGCCCATGAACTCATGCCCGTGAAAGCACCAGTGATGCCAAGCGAGTCCGGGCCTATTTCCTGCGAGTCGGCTCAACATCGGGTCGACATGCGGGAAAATCGTTCAGGCCCACGTCAACTCTTCCCGGTCCAAGCTTCCCCGGGTCTTCCATTTCCGTTAGGCAATGTTGATGCACATAGGGCCTAATGGTCTGGATGCCTCGAGTTCGCCACGGCAGGTCTCTCCCGATTGCGGTATGGACGGGAGCCCTCGTGCTATCGGCGCTGGTGAGTGGATGCGCGACGACCTCACGCGTTCCCGCGCCCTCGCCGTCGAGTAGGATCCCGCCGGAGAAGAGGCCCGAGGCGAAGCCGGAGGTGCCTCCCCGAGGCGGGCAGACCGGGGAAGCTTCCTGGTACGGCGAGTGGCATCATGGCCGCACGACCGCGAGCGGAGAGACCTACGACATGAATCAGCTCACCGCGGCGCATCCGAGCCTTCCCTTGGGCAGCAAGGTATTGGTGACGAACCTCAAGAACGGCAAGAGCGTCGAAGTTCGCATCAATGATCGCGGACCACACGTGGACGGACGCATCATCGATCTCTCGTATGCGGCGGCCAAGAAGCTCGGCGCCGTATCCGCTGGGACCATTCCTGTGCGCCTGCAGGTGATCTCGACGCCCCCGCCGTAGCCCGCGGCTCAGCGGAAGTTGATGAGCTCGAAACGGTACGCGGGGCCGTTGAGACGGAGCGGCCCGTCGCAACGGATGAAGGCGGGGACGTCCTTCGTCCAAATCACGCACTCGTAGCTCGATGGCCTTTTCCCCAGCACGCGCGCGGCGAGGCCCAGGAGCATCCCCAGCTTGGGCCTGACCGCGAAGAGCGTGGCGTGGGCTTCCTGCTCGCCGAGCTGGAGCTTCTGGTCCTCCGCGGGCTCGAGCTCAAGCTGGATCATGCGCGGGGTGGGGGTGAACGCCACGAAGTGCACCGTTTCCGCGCGCCGGGACGGGAGATTCCTCAGGATCATCACGATCATCCCGTTGTAGACGTCGGGCGGCAGCTCGAGAGTACCGCTCGAGGTCTTCTCGTGGCCCTTCTCCGTCGACGTGACGCGGTAGCGACCCTGCGCGCGCTCGAAGGAGACGTCCATGGGCTCAGGGAACGACGGCCCCTTCTCAATGAGACGATACGAGAGCAAGCTGAAGACATGGTGCTGCGAGAAGGTGACCCGCTCGTCGTAGAGCGAGCCGTCCTTGAATCGAAAGATCATCTGGCTGTCCACGCGGTCGGGGTGCGCCGTCTGGATCAGGTCGCCCTGGGCCACCGTCTGGCCCGTGGTGGATCGCAGCACGAGAAAGCCGCGCGTGATGCCCTCGAGGAAGCGCACTTCCACGGGAGCGGCGCCGGCGAAGGAAGGAGCGAGCAGGGCAAGGCCGACCATCACCACGAGAACAGAGTGCACTGGCCATCCGCTTCGCATGCTGATAGGCAGCGCAACGCGCGTGCCACGCCGTCGAGATCCGCGCGCGCGGCGGATTACCGCTCGCCACGGGTTTCGTCGCGGCCCATCGCCCCCATCGTCGACCGGGTCGCCTCGACAGCCCCATGATCTTTTTTCCGACGTCGCGTGAGAGGTCCTGCTCTTGCAGTGGAGGGGAGACATGAGGAGTCGCCAGCTCTGGGCCTTCATGCTCCTGTCCGTCTTCATGGTGGCGGCGGCGCCGGTGGCCACCGTACTCGAGCCCGAGCGCGGACATCTCGGCGAGGGGCTGCCCCATGCCCCGCGCAAGAACGGGACCTTCCGCAATCTGGATCCCGAGTTCCGGCGCGCTTCCAACTGGACCCGCGTCCGCTTCTATCTCTTGAGCCTTGCCAGCATCACGAGCCGCGCGCACACATTCGCGCCTCTGCCGACCGCCCAGCCCGACGTGGAGGCGCTGCGCGAGAACCGCCGCGAGGCCACCGTGACGTGGGTTGGCCACTCCACGCTCCTCGTGCAGCTCGATGGCGTGAATATCCTCACCGACCCCGTGTGGAGCCATCGACTGGGCCCGCTTTCCGGCACGGTGGGGGTGACCCGTTTCACCCCACCGGGCATCCGCTTCGAGGACCTGCCGCCCATCGACGTAGTGCTCATCTCGCACGACCACTACGATCATCTCGACGAGCCGACGGTCCGGCGCCTCGCCCGCACCTTCAACCCGCTCTTCGTGGTGCCCCTGGGCATCAAGGCGTGGCTCGCCGATCGCGACATCACGAATGCAGTGGAGCTGGACTGGAGCGAGTCGGTGAAGGTGAAAGGGCTCGAGATCGTGTGCACGCCCGCCCAACATGGGTCGGGACGCTCTCCCATCGATGGCGGGCGCCGGCTGTGGGCGTCGTGGGCGGTGATCGGGTCGCAGCGCTTCTACTTCGGCGGCGACAGCGGCTATGCCTCGCACTTCGAGATGATCGGGGAGCAGCTCGGCCCCTTCGACCTCGCCGCGCTGCCCATCGGCTCCTACACGCCGCGCCTCATCGCCCAGCCCGTGCACATGTCGCCGGAGGAGGCGCTGCATGCCGCGCGTGATCTCCGCGCTCGCGACTTCATCGGGATACACTGGGGCACCTACAAGCTGGCGCGCGAGCCCTACGACGAACCCCCGCGCCGCATCGCCGACGAGGTGGCGCGTCTGAAGCTCGATCCGCACACCGTGTGGCTGCCCAAGCCGGGCGAGATGCTCGACTGGTAGGCGAGCCCGATCGCGCCGCGGCGCCGGCGGCGCTCTGGCTCATCGGCGCCTTCGTCATCCGCGTCGTGGTGCTCGCCGTCAACGTGGCCATCGTCTGGTATCTGATCGCCGTCCTGCGCCGTCCCGCACCGGCCGAGCGAGTTGGGCCTTGACCTCGCCGGAGGCGTGCCAGAATATATGGGACCTCACGTCATGGTGCGCACCATCCCGGTCGTGCTCGCTCTCGTTGCCCTGTCCCTTGCGGGCTGCGCCTCCTCCACTCCTCCCCTCCCGCCGAGCGCGCGACCTTTCGACGACGTGCGTCAGGTGCTCGTGGTCCCCTCTGGCGGAGAGAGCGCCTTCGCGGTAGTCGAGTACTCGGCCGAGCCCGGGCGCACCTTCGACGAGATTCTGAAATGGATTCCCTGGCAGCCCTACCTGGCGGCTCTCCGGCCTGCCGCGCAACTAGTGCATCGGGGCATCAACTGGGCGCTCGAGGCCGATCGCGCCGCCACCGCCACCGCCCGGCTGCAGGGCATCTCGCCGCGTTCGGTCGTAGCGCAGAGCATGGTCCGCACCCTCGAGACGACCGGCTGGTTCGACGAGGTGCGGATCATCGAGCGGGAGCCGACCGCAGAGGAGCGCCGGCGCGCCGACGCCATCGTGCGGGTGGCCGTCCCGACCTGGGGGCTCGTGCGCGTGCGCGACGTCGAGGCAGGTCTGCTTTCGGGCTTTGCCGATGTGCGAGGTCGGATGGCCATGCCGGGTACCGGCGTCGTCCTGTGGGAGGATAGCCAGGACGTGACAAGCCCGGAGCAGATTCCTGTCGAGACGTTCCTCCGCGACCGCGACTTCGCTCGCCAGGAGATGATGGTGGTGCTGGAGCGGGCGGGGCAGCGCCTGGCCAACGAGCTGCTCTACTCCCGGAGCGCCGGCCGGTGAGGCGGCAGCATCCCGCTCGCATTGCCGTTCTCGTCTTAGGCGTGCTCACCGCGAGCGGGTGCGGCGTCAAGACGGCCGGCCTCGACGTGCGCTATCCCGAGGCGAGTGTCACCCGTTCGCTGCTCGCCTCGGCGCCACCTCGCCGCGTCGAGGTTCTCCCCGTGGCCGACCGTCGCGCAGATACGAGGCGCATCGGCACCCGGGAAGGGAGCGACATCGTCACGAGCCGGCCGGTGACGGATATCGTGGGTGAGGCCCTGCTCCTCGAGGTGAAGAAGAACGGCCACACCGTGACCGGCGACCGGAAGGACGTGATCCTCGCGGGGGCGGTCGAGGAGTTTCGCCTCGACGTGGTTGGCGGCTACTCGAGCAGGCAGTACGTGGGGCGCGTGGTCCTCGCCGTCACGCTCGCTGACCCTCGCAGCGGAGAGACCCTGCTCATCCGACGGTACGTGGGCATCAGCCGACGCGTGGTAGACAAGGATTCCGACAATAGCTGGCGCGGAGTCATGGATGTGGCATTGGCCCGGACCATGCACGACTTCGCGACGGACCCGGAGCTGGCGTCGGTGATGGCTCGCCTGCTCACGGCTTTCAATCCCTAGCCCCGTCTCCCCGTACAGGAGAGGAGCCGCGTCATGAGCAAGACCTCTGTCGTCGAGAAGTGGGTGGAGGATGCAGCCGCCCTAACCAAGCCGAGCAAAGTGATCTGGGCCGACGGGTCCAAGCAGGAATACGACCGGCTCGTGGAGGACATGCTGCGCGATAACACGCTCCTCGAGCTGAACCAGAAAACCTATCCCGGCTGCTACCTGCATCGGAGCCATCCCCAGGACGTGGCGCGCACCGAGCAGCTCACCTTCATCTGCACGCGCGAGAAGAACGACGCTGGCCCCACCAACAACTGGATGGAGCCCGCCGAGGCCAAGGCGAAGGCCGGCGCGTATCTCCAGGGCAGCATGAGCTCTCGTCGCATGTGGGTGATTCCCTATCTCATGGGCCCCGCTGGCTCGAAGGGCAGCCGTACCGGCGTGATGGTCACGGACAGCCCCTACGTGGTGGCGAGCATGCACATCATGACGCGCGTGGGGCAGGTCGCCATCGACCACATGCGCGCCGACGACGACTTCATCGCGGGACTCCACGGCATGGGCGATCTCTCGCCAGACCGTCGTCTCATCCTGCACTTCCCCGAGGAGAAGCTGATCTGGAGCGTCGGCTCGGGCTACGGCGGCAACGCGCTCCTCGGCAAGAAGTGCCACGCCCTCCGCATCGGGTCGTACCAGGCGAGGGAAGAAGGCTGGATGGCTGAGCACATGTTCATCCTCGGGGTGGAGGATCCCGAAGGGCGCATCACCTACTTCGGCGGGGCCATGCCGAGCGCCTCGGGCAAGACCAACCTCGCCATGGTCGTGTCGAAACTCCCGGGCTATCGCGCGTGGACGCTGGGCGACGACATCGCTTGGATCTACGTGGATGCCGAGGGCCAGCTCCGCGCCATCAATCCCGAGCGCGGCTTCTTCGGGGTCGCGCCCAATACCAGCGCCGCCACCAACCCCAACGGCATCAAGATGGTGCGCTCGAATACCATCTTCACCAACGTGGCCATGACGCCCTCCAAGGAGCCGTGGTGGGAGGGCATCGGCACCGAGGCGCCCGCGGGGACCATGGATTGGCAGGGGAGGCCGTGGGCGCCCGGCGGCACGCCCGCCGCGCATCCGAACTCGCGCTTCACGGTGCCGTGCAGCCAGTGCCCGTCGATCGCGCCGAACTGGGAGGATCCTCAGGGCGTGCCGATTTCCGGCTTCATCTTCGGCTCCCGACGGACCAACGTGATTCCCATGGTCTTCGAGAGCTTCGGCTGGCAGCATGGTGTCTTCCTCGGCGCGGCCATGAGCACGGAGACCACCGCGGCCATCACGGGACAGGTCGGCGTCGTCCGCCGCGATCCCATGGCCATGATCCCGTTCTGCGGCTACAACATGGGCCAGTATTTCGCCCACTGGCTCGCCATGGGCCCGCGCCTCGTCAATCCGCCCAAGATCTTCCGTGTGAACTGGTTCCGGCGCGACACGGAGGGTCGCTTCCTCTGGCCGGGCTACGGCGAGAACGCGCGCGTGTTGAAGTGGATGGTCGACCGCATTCACGGCCGAGGCCAGGCCGTGGAGACGCCCCTCGGCTTCATTCCCACCGCGGACAGCCTCGACTTCACTGGGCTCGACATCGATCGGCGCCGCGTGGAGCGGGCGCTCGCGTGGGATCGCGACGAGTGGCTCGACGCATTGGCCGATCTCAACGCGTTCTTCGGCAACTTCGGCCGGCGACTCCCCGGCCAGATCCGCGAGGAGCTGGATCTGATGATCCACCGCCTCAAGACTCGCCGCTAGCGGCGATGGACTTCGGCGCGGCGATCTTCTTCACGGATTACTCGATGGGCCCCGCCGACCTCGCGCGGGCCCTCGAGGAGCGCGGCTTCGACTCGGTGTGGGCGCCCGAGCACTCGCACATCCCGCTCTCGCGCCGCTCGCCCTTCCCCCAGGGCGGCGACTTGCCCAAGAAGTACTACGACGTGATGGATCCCTTCGTCACCTTGTCCGCGGCGGCCGCCGTCACCACGAAGCTCAAGGTCGCTACGGGTATCTGCCTCGTCGTCCAGCGCGATCCCATCCAGACCGCCAAGGAAGTTGCCACGCTCGATCAGGTTTCGGGCGGCCGCGTCCTCTTTGGTATCGGGGCGGGGTGGAACGCGGAGGAGATGGCGGATCACGGCACGGAGTTCTCCATGCGCTTCGAGGTGATGCGCGAGCGCGTGGAGGCCATGAAGGCCATCTGGACGAAGTCCAAGCCGGAGTACGACGGCAAGCACGTGAAGTTCCCGCAGATGATGACCTGGCCCAAGCCGATCCAGAAGCCGCATCCGCCCGTGATCGTGGGCGGCGCCTTCCCCTACGGTGCGCGGCGGGCCATCGCCTACGGCGACGGCTGGGTGCCGCACGCGCGGCGCCCCGCCTACGACGACGTCCTCACCCTCTTGCCCGAGTTCCGGAAGATGGCCACTGCGGCCGGACGCGATCCCGGGAGCATTCCCGTGACGGTCTTCGGCGTGGCAGAGAACGTCGATGCCGTCCGGCGCTGCCAAGACGCCGGGGTGGCGCGCGCCATCTTCAACCTGCCGGCCGCCAAGGCCGACGAGGTGCTGCCCGGCCTCGACCGCTGCGCCGCTCTGATCCGGAAATCGGTGTGACGGCGGCCACGCGGCCGACCCAGTTCGGGCGCATTCACGCTCCGGACGAAGCCTGGCTCGCCAAGCGTCCGCCCGAGCCCATCCTCGAGCCCGGCCTGCCCATCATCGATACGCACCACCATCTGTGGGAGCGGCCGGATCACCGCTACTTGCTGCACGAGTTCCTCGACGACGTCCGCACCGGGCACAACGTGATCGCCACCGTCTTCATGGAGTGCGATTCGATGTATCGCGCGCACGGGCCGGCGGAGATGCGGTCGGTGGGCGAGACCGAGTTCGTGGCGGGCATCGCGGCCATGAGCGACAGCGGACGGTATGGTCCCACGCGCGTGGCCGCGGGCATCGTAGGCTTCGGCGATCTCACGCTGGGTGATCGGGTCGAGCCTGTCCTGGAAGCGCTGATCCGCGCGGCGGGAGGTCGCTTCCGCGGGGTGCGCCACGCCGCGGCGTGGGACGCCAGCCCCATCATCGGCAACAGCCGCGTGGCCGCCGGACCTGATCTCATGCGGCAGCCGGACTTTCGCGCAGGTCTCCGGCAGCTGGCGAAGCTCGGACTCTCGCTGGATGCCTGGGCTTTTCATCCCCAGCTCCCCGACGTGGTGGACCTGGCGCGGAGCGTGCCCGACGCCAGCATCGTGATGGGCCATTGCGGGGCGCCGCTCGGCTACGGGCCTTATGCCGGCAAGCAGGAGGAAGTGTTCAGGACCTGGAAGGCTGGGGTCAGCGACCTGGCCAAGTGCGACAACGTGGTGATGAAGCTCGGCGGCATGATGATGCGCCGGGCGTCGTTCGACTATCGCACGGCGCCCGCGCCGCCCACCTCCGAGGAGCTGGCGGCGCTCTGGCGCCCCTTCATCGAGACATGCATCGAACTCTTTGGACCGAGCCGCTGCATGTTCGAGAGCAACTTCCCGGTCGACAAGATGGGCATCGGCTGGACGGCGCTCTGGAACACCTTCAAGCGCATCGTGGCCGGGGTCTCCGCGGACGAGAAGCTCGCCATGTTCAGCGGGACGGCCCGCCGCGTCTATCGAATCAGCTGACGCTGGCGAATCGGCTGACGCTGGCGAATCGGCTGATGCTCGCGGATCGGCCGAGGCTGGCGAATTGACTGACCCCTTCGGATCGGCTACCGCTGGCTCGGCCGGCACCGGTTAGCCCCGGTGCCAGCCCCACCCGTAGTGGGCCGGGGCCACCGCCACCGGCGCCCCGACGCTGATACCTGCCCGTCCGGGACCAACGTACGCAACACAGCCTCCGAGGAGCATCGCCGCCACCAGTAGAAGCCCCGCAGCCTGTCTCATCGCCGCACCTCCTAGTCCTGCGTTGCTCACGTCTCGCCCATGAGACGATCAGAGAGACCGAAGCATTTACGGCGCGAATGCCGCGCCCCGTCAATTCGTCTGTAGTGATAGGTCCCGGCAAGGGGACTGGAACGGGGACAGGCGGACGAAGGAGGATCCGATCATGCGACCGAGACGAACGATGGCCTTGCTGCTGCTCCTGAGCCTCCTCCCGGGCCTCGTCTCCACGGCGAGAGCGGCCGACCCCGCCGACCCGGACCGTACCGCCTACGATCTGACGCCCCCCAGGCTGAGTCTCACTGACGGCCAGGTTTCGTTCTGGCGGCCGGGGGCCGACGACTGGACCACGGCTATGGTGAACACCCCGCTCGCTCCGGGCGACGAGGTGTCAACTTCCTCGCCGGGCAATCTGGAGATCCAGATCGGCCAGTACAGCTTCGTCCGCGGCTGGGCCAATACCCAGATCGGCCTGGAGAACCAGGAGCCTAACTTCATCCAGTTCAAGGTGACGGACGGTTCCGCCGCCTTCGATCTTCGCCGCCTCGAGCCCGGACGCACCGTCGAAGTGGACACGCCCAACTCCGCCTTCACCATTACTCAGCCCGGCTACTACCGAGTGGATGTGACGGGCGACCGCACGTCGTTCATCACCCGCCGCGCCGGCCGCGCCACCGCGATCCCCGCGGGCGCCGATCCCGTCGTCATCACGCCCAGCGAAGAGGTGGTCATCGACGGGGTGAACGCAGCAAAGGTTGCGTCGTTCGTGGCCCCGCCCCTCGACGAGTGGGACCAGTGGAACTACGGGCGCACGGATCGGCTGCAGGATGCGGTGAGCGGCCGCTACCTCGCGCCGGAGATCTACGGGGAGAGCGACCTCGACCGCTACGGGACGTGGCGCGTGGTGCCGACCTACGGGTCCATCTGGGTGCCGACGGCGCTCCCCTCCGGCTGGACGCCGTATAACTCGGGCTCGTGGATCCGTGATCCCTACTACGGCTGGACGTGGGTCGACAGCGCGCCGTGGGGTTGGGCGCCCTATCACTACGGGCGCTGGGTCTTCGCGGATGGCTTCTGGGCGTGGGCGCCGGGGCCGCTGGTCACGCGGCCACCCTACTCTCCGGCCCTCGTCGCCTTCTTCGGCGGCCCGGTGGGCGGCGGACCGCTGGTCGGCTGGGTCGCCCTCGGGTGGGGCGAGCCCGTCGTGCCGTGGTGGGGGCGGCCGGGCTTCGTTCACGAGCCGTCGTGGCGTGGCTGGGGTGGCCCCCATGTGGTGAACAACGTCGTGGTCACCAACACGGTGGTCAACGTCCAAAACATCAACGTCTACCGCAACGCGGACGTGAAGAATGCGGTGGTCGTCGTCAATGAGAACCGCTTCGGTCACGGCCCGATCACGGGAGCGCGCGAGCAGCGCGTGGACGATCGGAGCTTGCGGCCGATCCACGAGGCGCCGCCCGTGGCGGCCACGCCTGCGAGCCTTGCCCCGGCAGCGACCCGCGGTGTGCGGCCACCCACGGCGAGTCTCGATCGGTCCGTGGTTGCCACGCGTCCTCCGCGCGTCGTGCCGGCCGCCGCCGAGCCTAGCGGAGGCGCGCAGCGCATATCGGCACCGGCGCCCCGCATCGTGACGCCCGCGCCGGCGCGCGAGACGTCCTCCGTGGCGCCGCGACCACCCTTCGGTCAGAGCAGCATCGAGCGTCCCGTGACGACCGTGCGCACGCAGCCGCCGCCACCGCCGCGAGGCCAGTCGCCGCGCGACTCCATACAGCGGCCGGCGCGCGCTCCGCAGGTGACGGGCACGGCCGCGCCGGGAACAGAAGCAGCCGGCCGCGCCGCGCCTCCGTCCTCTCGTCGTGTGGAGGCACCGCCCACGACGGCGACTGCGCCCGCCACTTCAGAGACTCCCGCGCGCACCACGCCTCCACCCTCACGTCAAATGGAGACGCCGTCCGCAGCGCCGACGCCACCGTCGCCATCGCGTCGGATCGAGTCGCCGCCGCCCGCTACGGCGACCGCGCCCACGCCGCCGGCCGCTCCCGCCCCTCGCGTCACTCCGCCCGCGCCGTCGCGGCGAGTCGAGGGCACGCAGCCGACGACGACGTCGCCGCAGCCTCAGGCCCCGCCCCGCCGCGTAACGCAGCCTCAGGCCGCGCACCAGGAGGTATCCACTCAGCCACCGGCTCGCCGGCTGCCCGGTGAGCCCGCCAACCGCCTCTCGCCCAACCGAGGAGAAGCGCCGCCCCCTCAGCAGCGCCCGGACCGCTAGACTCCGATCCTCCGATGCCATCCGTGCAACCGGGGCGGGTGGCGGCGGGGGTGGGGGTGCGCTCCGGCGGAGTGGGACCCCCTCGTCCTGTGCGCCGCCCGCAGGGCCGCGATTCAGGCAAGTGGGTGACGCAGCTGGAGCGCACCCCCACCCCCGACGACAGGCCCCGCCCCGTCTCGCGTCCGTGGCTAGGCGCTTCGCGCGAAGGAAAGCTGACCCACACGCTCGGGATCACGCGGAAGCCTCACCGCTCCGGGAGAGCCGCAAGGCCGAGCCGTCGCGTATGATAGGACCCTGGTGCCGGTCGCCCACTACTGCCGCAGCGCTTGACGCACGAACTCGATCGTCGGAGGAGATAGCCATGCCGCTCGACCCGCAGGCGCAGAGCCTCCTGGAAGCGATGGCCAAGCTGAACCTCAAGCTCATCGAGGACTCGACGCCCGAGGAAGCACGCGAGTCGATGCGCTCACGCACGGCGGGGCTGGGCCCCGTTGAGGACGTAGCCGCCGTCACCGAGCACCAGGTCCCCGTGGCGGGCGGCACCATTTCCGTGCGGTGTTACGCTCCCGCGGGTGCCGGCCCGCATCCCGCCCTGGTCTTCTATCACGGCGGCGGCTGGGTCATCGGCGATCTCTACACGCATGACGGCATCTGCCGCACGCTGACCAACGCCGCGGACTGCGTGGTGGCGAGCGTGGACTACCGGCTCGCTCCCGAGTCGAAGTATCCGGTGGCCGTCGAGGATTCGTACGTGGCCTTGCAGTGGGTCGTCGCGCATGCAAACCAGCTCGGCATCGATCCGCGCCGGGTTGCCGTGGGCGGCGACAGCGCGGGCGGCAATCTCTCCGCGGCGGTGAGCCTCATGGCCCGCGACCGCAAGGGTCCGGCCCTCGTCTCGCAGATCCTCATCTATCCCGTGACCGACTACGCCTTCGACACCCCGTCGTACGCGGAAAACGCCGAGGGCTACGTCCTCACGCGCGAGGCCATGCGGTGGTTCTGGCGCCACTATCTGGTCCGCGAGGAGCAAGGGAAGGAGCCGCTCGCCTCGCCGCTCCGGGCGACGAGCCTGGCCGGCCTGCCCCCCGCCCTCGTCATCACCGCGTCCCACGATCCGCTGCGCGACGAGGGCGAGGCCTACGCCGCGCGCCTGCGTGATGCGGGCGTGCCCGTCATCCTCACGCGCTACGACGGTTTGTTCCACGGCTTCATCCGCATGACGAAGTTTCTCGACAAGGCGCGCGCCTGCGTGGACGAGATAGCGGGTACACTGCGGAAGGCATTCGCCTAGCCCACTCCATGGCCGATCCGAGCGGAAGCTCGAAGGGATGGCAGCCGGAGCTGGAGGAGCTCCGGCGGCGCGAAGGGTTCGCGGAGGAGCTGGGTGGTGCCGAGCGCGTACAGCGGCAGCGTGACGGCGGCCGCCTCACCATTCGCGAGCGCATCGGCAAGCTCGTGGATCCGGGCAGCTTCCACGAGGTGGGGAAGATCGCCGGCGTTGCCGCCTACGATCAGGCCAACGAGCTCGAGCGCCTCACCCCGTCCAACTTCGTCTTCGGTCGCGCCCGGGTCGACGGCCGACCCGTGGTGGTGGGTGGCGATGACTTCACGGTGCGTGGTGGCTCGGCCGACGCCACCATCAAGGGCAAGCACCTCATGTGCGAGCAGATGGCCAATGAAATGCGCCTGCCCCTGATCCGCCTCGTCGAGGGCTCGGGCGGCGGCGGCTCCGTCAAGACCATCGAGACCACGGGCCGCGCCAACGTTCCCGGAGTGAGCGGCTGGGAGACGGTGGTCGACAACATCGGCACCGTGCCCCGCGTCGCTCTCGGCCTCGGCTCGGTGGCCGGGCTCGGTGCGGCCCATCTCGCCGCCGCGCACTACTCGGTCATGGTCAAGGAGCTCTCCGCCCTCTTCGTGGCGGGACCGCCCGTGGTGGAGCGCCTGGGGCAGAAGCTCTCCAAGAACGAGCTCGGGGGCTGGGAGATCCAGCTCAAGGCGGGCGCGGTGGACGACGCGGTGGACACGGAGGAGGAAGCCTTCGCTCGGGCGCGGCGTTTCCTCTCGTACATGCCTTCCTCCATCGACGAGGTTGCTCCGCGCGGTGAACGCTCCGATCCGCCCTCGCGCCGGGAGTCGTCGCTCATCGAGGCCATCCCGCGCGACATCCGCAAGCCGTACAAGATGCGCAGCATCGTGGAGGCGGTAGTAGACAAGGGCTCCTTCTTCGAGATCGGCTCGCTGTACGGCCGCTCGATCATCACGGGGCTCGCGCGCCTCGACGGCTGGCCGGTCACCGTCCTCGCCAGCGATCCATACTTCTACGGGGGCGCGTGGGCGGCCGACACCTGCCAGAAGGTTGAGCGCTTCGTCGATCTCGCCCAGACCTTCCACCTGCCCGTGGTCTATCTCGTGGACTGTCCGGGCTTCCTCATCGGGCTCGAGGCGGAGCGCACGGGTACCATCAAGCAGGGCGTCCGCGCCATGTCGGCCATCTGGCAAACGACGGTGCCGTGGTGCTCGGTGATCGTGCGCAACTGCTTCGGGGTGGCGGGAGCGGCGCACAAGAACGGTGGGCGCTACTGCACGCGCTACGCGTGGCCGTCGGGCCGCTGGGGCTCGCTGCCCCTGGAGGGCGGCATCGAGGCCGCCTATCGCGCGGAGATCGACGCCGCCTCCGATCCCCAAGCGAAACTTCAAGAGATCGAGGAGCGCCTGAACAAGCTGCGCTCTCCCTTCCGCTCCTCCGAGACCTTCTGGATCGAGGAGATCGTGGACCCGCGCGACACGCGGCCCTTGCTCTGCGAGTTCGCCGAGCTCGCCGCGCCGCGCCGTCAGCCGGGGCCGTCCACCCACATGATGCGGCCGTGAGCCACCACGTGGAGCCGGCGAACGGCGCGTGGATCGGCCGCCCCCTCAAGCGGCGCGAGGATCACCGCCTCCTCGTGGGCGCCGGGCGCTATGTGGACGACCTCCGTCCCGCGGACTGCGCGCATGTGGCCCTCCTGCGCTCGCCGCACGCGCACGCGCGCATCGCCCGCCTCGAAGTGGAGCGCGCGCGGCGGGCGTCCGGGGTGCTCGCGGTGGTCACGGGTGCCGAGCTCGCGCACCTGGCCCCGCTGCCCGTGAACCGCGTCATTCCGGATATGCGCGTGCCGCCGCATCCGATCATCGCCGACGGGACCGTGCACGCGGCGGGTGTGCCCGTGGCCGCGGTGGTCGCGGAGACGATCTACGCGGCGCGCGACGCTGTCGACCTGATCGACGTGGCCTACGAAGCTCTCCCCGCGGTGCCCGGGCCCGAGGGCGCGGTGGCCGTCGGCGCGCCCATCTTGTACCCGCAGATCGAGCAGAACCGCTGTTTCACCCGGGTGCTCCGCGAGGGCGACGCGGCGCGGGCGATGGCGGCAGCGGCGCGCGTGGTCTCCGTCCGCGTCTCCCAGCAGCTCCTCTCTGCGGTGGCCATGGAGCCGCGCGCGGTCCTCGCCGCCTACGACCCGTCGACGGAAGAGCTCACGCTCTGGGTCTCCTGCCAGGCGCCCTTCCGCATCCGCGCCGAGGTGGCGCGCATCCTCGAGATGCCCGAGGCGCGGGTGCGCGTCATCGCGCCGGACGTGGGCGGCGGCTTCGGCGTGAAGACGGGCCCGTATCGCGAGGAGGTGCTGCTGGCCTGGCTCGCCCGCCGCCTCGGCCGCCCCGTCAAGTGGATCGCCACACGTGAAGAAGACCAGATCACTACCAATCACTCGCGCGGCTCGGTGTGCGAGGCGGAGCTCGCGGTGGACGCCGACGGCCGCATCACCGCGCTGCGGGCGCGCATCACCGCCCCCCTCGGCGCTTCCCTCATGAACGCGGCAGGCGGCTCGCCGTGGAATCACGCGCGGCTGCTCCCCGGCTGCTACGTCGTGCCCGCCTGCGACATCACGGTGACGGGCGCCCTCACCACCACCGCACCCGTCTCCGCCTATCGCGGGGCGGGGCGCCCCGAGGCCTGCTTCGTCATCGAGCGCCTCATGGACACGGCGGCGCGGGCGCTGGGCCTCGATCCCGCGGAGATCCGCCGGCGCAACTTCATCGCCCCCGACCGCTTCCCATTCAAGACGGCCACCGGCCAGGTCTACGACTCCGGCGACTACCCGCTTGTCCTGGAGCGCGCCCTCGCCGCCGCCGACTACGACGGCCTGCGCCGCGAGCAGGCGGCCCGGCGCGCCCGTGGCGAGATCGTGGGCATCGGGCTCTGCTCGTACGTCGAGCCGTGCGCGCTCGGGTGGGAGAGTGGCAGCGTCAAGGTGGAACGGTCCGGCAAGGTCACGGCGATCACGGGCTCGAGCGCGCACGGACAGGGGCACGAGACGACCTTCGCCCAGATCGTGGCCGATCACCTGGGCGTCACCCCCGACGACGTGCAGGTCGTCCACGGCGACACGCGCTCGGGGCCCGAGGGCTTCGGCACCTTCGGTAGCAGGAGCATCGCCCTCGGAGGGAGCGCGCTCCAGCGCGTGGCGGTGGAGGTGCGCGAGAAGGGGCGGCGCATAGCCGCGCGGCTCCTCGAGGCGGCGGCGGCCGACGTGGTGAGCGTGCCGGGCGGCTTTCACGTGGCGGGCGTGCCGCAGCGGCAGGTGACCTGGCGCGAGGTGGCGGCGACGGCCTACGCGGGCGGACACGCGCTGCCCCCGGGCGACACGCCGGGCCTCGAGGCGAGCGTATACTTCCAGCCCGACACCGAGGTGTGGACCTTCGGCGCTATCCTCTGCGCGCTCCGAATCGAGCGCGAGACGGGGCGCATCGTCATCGAGCGGCTGATCTGGCTGGACGACGCGGGCACCGTGATCAACCCGCTTCTCGCCGAGGGACAGCTCCACGGCAGCCTCGCCCAGGGACTGGGCCAGGCCCTTCAGGAAGCCATCGTCTACGACGGTGACGGTCAGCTCGTCACCGGCACGCTGATGGAGTACGCCGTCCCCCGCGCCGACGAGGTGCCCGACGTGCTGATCGAGAAGACCTGCACGCCCTCACCGCGCAATCCTCTCGGCGCCAAGGGCGTTGGCGAGGCGGGCTGCATCGGCGCCCCACCCGCCGTGGTGAACGCGGTCGTGGATGCGCTGTCCCCATACGGCGTCACCCACCTCGACATGCCGCTTACCCCCGCCCGCATCTGGACGGCGCTCCAAGAATCCCGCGCATAGCCCGAGGACATTGCCGAGCCGCACTCGCTCAACCGGGCGAGTCGCGTCGACCAGTTCTTGCCGAACATGTCGACCTCAGGGCCGGTAGCCAGGAGACCGGCTTCCCTACGAGAACTCGGCCAGCAATTCGGCGAGGTTGGCGCTCCCGTGACTCTCGGTGAAGCGCCCGAGCACGTCGGCCCGCACCTGTCGCGCCTCGTCCCGGCGACCGGACATGCCCAGCAGTCGGCCGAAGCTCGTGGCGGCCCGCAGCTCCCACGACCCGGCGCGTTGCTCGCGAGCGGTCGCGAGGGCCTGGCGAAAGAGCTGTTCGACCGCGACGTCATCGGAGGGCGAGCGCAGTAGGAACAGCTCACACTTCAGCCAGTGGCGCCTGAGAATGGCAGGCCATGTCGCGGGACGGGAACGAGGAGCGGAGCACCCGCCGCTGAAGGGTGCTAGTCTCGGCTATTCTCCTTGAAGGGGTTGGTGGTTCTCTACCGCAGTCGGAGCCGGAGCCGCTTTCTACAACCGATAGCTATGGAGGACGCGATGGCGCGTCGAAGCTCGCCATTCACTATTGGCTGGATTGCAGGATGTCTCTTCGCCAGCGTCGCCATTGCCCATCTCGCCGTCGCCCAGACGGCGCCTGGAACGGCACCGCATTGGGTCGCGGCCTGGGCGGCGTCGGCGCATGGTCCATACCCGGCCGGCTTTCCGGCCGCCCAGCCGGAGCTCAAGTTCGCCTTTCCCGATGCCGGGCGGGGCGCGAGGGACCAATCGTTTCGGCTGATCGTGCGGCCGGATGTCTGGGGCAGCCAGGCGCGCATTCGCCTGTCGAATGCATTCGGCACAAAGCCGGCTACCTTCGACGGCGTGTATCTCGGCCTGCAGAACAGCGGTGCGGCGGTGCTCGCGGGGACCAATCGTCCCGTCACCTTCGCGGGCCAGCCGTCGGTCACGATCGCGCCGGGCGCTGACGCTGTGTCCGACCCGGTATCGTTGCCGTTCGTCAAGGATCCCGCCGATCCAATGCTGGTCGGTCGCCGCCTCTCGGTGAGCTTCCACGTCGCCGGTGAGAGCGGTCCGATGACATGGCACGCGAAGGCGATGACTACGTCGTATCTGTCGATGCCCGGTGCGGGATTGCGTTCGAGCGACGAGAGCGAGCTCGCGTTCCCGCTGTCGTCGACGTCGTGGTACTTCCTGGACGCGGTGTACATGACGGCGCCGTCGGGCAGCCGCGTGATCGTCGCCTTCGGCGATTCCATAACCGATGGCTCGGCGTCGACGCTGAACGGCGACGACCGCTGGCCCGACGTCTTCGCGCGCCGCCTGCATGCCGAGTCCGGCCACCGCTATTCCGTGGTCAACGAGGGCATCGGCGGCAACCAGATCGTCGGTCCGATCGACTATGCAAGCAAGCCGTTCGGCGGTGGGCCCTCGGCGCTCGATCGACTGCAGCGTGACGTGATCAGCCTGCCCGGGGTGTCCGTCGTCATCTGGCTGGAAGGAATCAACGACTTTGCCGCGGGCGGCGCCTCCGTGCAGGCGGTGTCGGAGGGCGTGCGTGACGGCGTGCGACGGCTCCGCGCACAGATCCCCTCCGTGCGGATCTACATGGCCACGGTCATCAGCTCGCTCAACAGCAGCGTGTCGCCGTACGGCACGCCGGAAGTCGACGCGAAGCGCAAGGAGTTCAACCGCTTCATCCGCTCGGCCGGCATCTTCGACGGCGTGATCGATTTCGACGCCGTCACGACCGACCCGGGAACGGGCGAGCTGCGCGCCGAATTCCAGCCGAATTCCACGACGGGCGGGCCCGGCGAAAAGATTCACCCCAACCGGGCCGGCTACGCTGCCATGGGCGACGCCATCGATCTTCGGATGATCGTCGGCAACCCGTGAGAGGTCGCTACGCGACCGCGCGCAGCAGCAGATCGCCGTCGCGGAGAGCCTCTTTGCAACGTTGAAGGCGCGGCTGGTCCACGATACTGCCTGGGGCACGCGAGTCGCGGCGCGCACCGGGCTTTTCGAATACATCGAGCTCCTCTGCAGTGTGCAACGGCGACATTCGGCGCTCCAGTATCTCAGACCACGAGCTTTCTAGCGACGCGTGAGCCAGCGCGCATCGGCGGCCTAGTCCAGCGAGTCTCCCAAATCGGGGCAGATCCGCCCTTCCGTATGAGCCCGAAAGTGGGCCAGAGAAGCATGCACACGCCTCTGACAGCGCCCCTCTACCAGGGGAGGGAGCCGACGTCGCGAGGGGTCGGCAGTTGCCGCCTCATGTCCGGTCAGCTTCACTCTGCCCTGCGGAGGTTCGCGACGTTCGGCCACAGCCTCTGATGGCTCAGGGCATCAGGGGCAAGCTGAGCGGCGCGATCTCCGCCGAGGACCGGCGCCATTCATCGCGCTCGGGCACGAGCGCCTCCATGCGCCGCTGGGCTTCGGTCAGCCGCGCGAGCGCGCCGGCCCGGTCGAGGGTGAGCACGCGGCCGCTCGCCACCACCTGTCGGCCATCGACGTAGACGTCTCGCACCGCCCGATCGGCGGCGTGAAAGATGAGCGAGCGCAACGGATCCCGCGCGGGCATCATCCACGGGTTGTCGAGATCGATCAGGACGAGATCCGCCTTTGCCCCGGGGGCGATCCGGCCGATGTCGTCGCGCAGGAGCGCTCGCGCGCCGCCCGCCGTCGCCGCGTGGAAGACGTCGGCCATCTCGGTGCTGCGGATGTCCTCGGCGGCGATGCGCGCGAGCACCGTCGCCCAGCGCATCTCCTCCAGCAGGTTCTGCGGCACGGTGTCAGTTCCGATTCCCACGTTGATGCCGGCGCGTCGGTACTTCCCGAAATCCTCCAGCGTGTGACCGTACCGGGCGAACGGCGTCGGGCAGTGCGCGACCGACGTGCCCGTGTCGGCCATGATCGCGATGTCGCGGCGCGACCACCAGTGCAGCCACGAGTGCTCGTCGACGAAGAGCCCGTGACCGAAGATCGTACCGGGGCCGGCGAGGCCGATCCGATGCGCCCACTGAATCGGCGTGATGCCGTGCCGGCGCACCATCTCGTGGAACTCGGCGACCGCCTGAGCGCAGTGGACGGTCAAGGGCAGATTGCGCTCCCGCGCCGCGGCGACGCTGTCGCGCAGGAGGTCCTCCGTGCACGTGTCGATCTGCATGGGCGACACCATCCCGGAGAGCCGCCCACTCGGATGCGTGGCGAGCTCGTCACAGAGCCGCAGCGCCGCCTCGAACTTTTGGCGACCGGCCGCCTCGTTCCACTCGTACTCGAGCAGGTGCGAGCGGCGCACGACCCACCGGGCTGAGGCGTAGCCGGGCGCCAGCACGCCGCGCAGCCCGCTCCGCGCCATCAGCTCGACCCAGCCCGGGTAGAGAGGGGAGATATCGACGAGGGTGGTCACGCCGGAGGCGAGCAGCTCGCAGTAGGCGGCCTCCGCGCAGGCGAGCCGGCCTTCCTCGTCCGGCCAGTAGGCGCCGCCGCGCTCGAACAGTCCCGACATGTACATCTCGGGAACGCCGTGCTCCTCGCGAATACCGCGGTAGCTCGCCTCGTGACCCGGGTGCGCGTGGATGTCGATCAGTCCCGGCATGACCATCAGACCGCGGCCGTCGATGGTCTGGGCGGCGGCGCCCGAGTAGTTCCGGCCGACGAAGGTGAGGGTGCTGTCGGCGAATACCACGTCGCCGTGCTCGAGATAGGCGTGGCGCCGCTCTGTAGCGTCCCATGCCACCACCCAATCCGCGTTCTTGATGCATACGGTTGTCGTCATCGCGCTCCCTCGATTGATCTCGATCCGCGCACGAGCATCGCTCATCGCATCGACCGGTCGCCGTTGGATCCGGCCAAGTTTACCAGCCGGCCCCGCCGGTCTCGACTCGCGCTATCATCCACCGCGACGCCCAGTGGGAGCACGGATCGCGCTACGCACCCATGCGACCAGAAAAGGAGCCCGCGGTGATCGAGAACCCCATCAAGTGGCCAAGCGGATACCGGTGCGCGGTGAACTTCTCGTTCGATATGGACGCAGAGAGCCTGCTCCACATCTATTTTCCGGACACCGCGCACAACCGAGTGGCCATGGCCTCCCGCCTCCGCTATGGGCCGGAGGTGGCGGTGCCCCGGATCGTCGATGCGTTCGAGCGGCTCGGCCTGCGCCAGACCTTCTTCATTCCCGGATGGTGCATGGAGCAATATCCGCGGGCCATCGCCCTCATTGCCGACCACGGGCACGAGATCGTGCACCACGGGTACGTGCACGAGAAGATCAACCAGCTGACCCGGGAGGAAGAGCGGACCGTCTTCTTCCGCGCGCTCGACAGCATCGTGAAGGCCACCGGCCGGCCGCCGCGCGGCTTTCGCGCTCCGTCGGGGGCCTTCTCCCGGCACACCGTGGACTTCCTCGTGGAGGCGGGGCTCGACTACGACGCGTCGCTCGCCGGCCACGACATCCCGTACCTGATCGGCAACGGCCGGGGCACGCTGGTGGAGCTGCCCCACGATGCCACCATGGACGACTGGACCCAGTACGTGTGTCTCCGTGAGTTCGGCTATATGCTGCCCATCGCGTCGCCGGAGCGGGCCACCGAAGTGTTTCGGGCGGAGTTCGACGCGGCGTGGCGGCACGGGCTCTTCTGGAACTCGGTCTGGCACCCGTTCGTGTCGGGACGCGCGGCCCGCTGCGACGCGATGGTCGACCTGATCGAATACATGAAGGCGAAGGGCGGGGTGTGGTTCGCTCGCCTCGACGAGATCGCCGCCCACGTGCGGAGCGAGATCGCCGCCGGGTGGAAGCCGCGCGCCGACCGCCTCCCGTACTGGGACGCGCCGCTTCCGGGTGTCATCGCCGGTCACGGAGTATTGCCCGGCTGACGAGGCCCCCGGCGCCCGAAGCGTCAGACCATCAGGGAGCTTTGGCAAAGAGATCCAGGATGCGTATGACCTGATGCGGAGCCTGGGGGCGGAGGAGCGGGAAGGTGACCCCGGCCTGTCGATAGCGCTCCACGCGCTCGACGACTTCTTCCGGTGTGCCCGTGGCCGTGGTGTTCTCGATCAGACGCCGGGGCAAGGCCTTCGCGACGCCGGCCTTGCCGCCCTGGGCGAGGGCCTCCCGGAGCATGGGAAAATCCGCCGGATCGATGGCCGGCTCGCCCACTCGCAGCCGCCGCTCGGTCTCGGCCTGAAAATTCGAGGACTCGAAGCGGCTGGCCGCCTCCCACCGCACCGCCTCGACGGCTTCGTCGTGCGCGTCCTCCACCGAGCACGGGATGATCTGCGCCACCTCGAAGCCCGCCCAGTCCCGCCCGGCCTCCCTCGCGGCGTCCTTGACGACGGCGATGGCGTTCGCCACGTACTCGGGAGAGGTGTGCGCGTCCAGCAATACCCCGTCGGCGAGCTGCCCGGCCAGGCGAAGGCCCGTCCGACTCATGGCGGCGAACCAGAACGGAATGCGCGGACGCGGGGGATCCCAATTGAGTCGGACGCCGTCGAGCTCCACCGCCTGTCCTTTGTACGTCACCCTGCCCCCGGCGAGGAGCAGCCGGACGCATTCCACCCATTCGCGAAGCGTGAGCGCGGGGTCGGCGGGCGGCAGGCCGTGACGGCGCGCATGCTTGTCCGTGCACGCGCCCGGCGCCAGCACGATGCGGCCGCCCGTCAACTCATCGAGCGAGGCGAGAGTCTGGGCCATGACCACCGGGCTTCGTAACCGCACGACCTGAGTGCAGCCGAGCGCGATCTTCGCGGTGGCCAGGCCGAGGGCCGTCACCGCCGTCACCGAATCGCGGTTGCAGAGCACGGTCTCGGAGAAGAAGGCCATGTCGTATTCGCGCCGCTCCGCCTGGCGGGCGAGCTCCGCCATCTCGCGAACGCTCATCGCCGGATCGTAACCCGTAGCGACACCAGTCTTGTCCATGTCCGCTTCCTCTCTCGGTTCAGGGGATGTGCTAGAGTACCGTCGGTTCTCCGCCGATCATCGTGATCCGCGAGCTCCGAACGCGTTTCCCGCCGTCATCCCGCGAGGGCAGGAGGCATCCATCAGCTATCCAGGATGGGACACGATCCGCAATTCGACCTATGCCCGGCAGCGGTACTTCCCCATGCTCGAAGCCGACGAACCCACGTTCATGGGCCTGCCCCACGCCATCTCGCCGGCGGATTTGAAGGGCGTGGACGCGGTGATCATCGGCGCTCCCTATGTCGCCAGCTGGACCGAGTACGCCGGCGTGCCGAAGAGTGACTGGATTGCCGGTCCCAAGCGCGTGCGGCAGCAATCCATCCGATATCAGTCGGGCTATATCCAGGACTTCGACCTCGACGTGTTCGAGCACCTCAAGGTGGTCGATTTCGGCGACGCGAAGATCCCGCCGGAGGCCAATGACAAGCCGACGGTCGAGAACATCCTTCGCGCGCAGGCGGCGGTCGAGGAGAAGGTCAACCAGGCGCTCGATGCGGGGGCGCTCCCCATCGTGGTCGGGCAGAACTCGCCGTGCGGCTCGTACGCCATCGCCAAGCCTATCGCGGAGCGGACCAAGGGCAATGTCGGCGTCATCAGCCTCGACACCCACTGGGACTCGCGGATGTACGACCGGCTGACCATGGACGCGAGGATAGCGGGCAGCGGGGACTGGAAACGGAAGATGTACGACTTCCACGCGAACATCACTCCGCGCAATCTCGTGGAGATCGGCGAGCGGGGCATGCTCGAGAGCAAAGAGATTGTCCGGGATTTCCTGCGCCGGGGCGCGCACTTCTATCCGATGTGGAAGGTGCGCACCGAGCTCGGCATCGACGGATTGTGCCGGGAGCTCCAGCATGCGTATGCGGGCACGGACGCCGTCTACGTGCACTTCGACATGGACGTCCTCGGGGGCGCCGGCCCCGCCCCCGGCGACATTCTCGGCGAGCTCGCGGAGCCCATCGGCATGTCGGACTACGAGGTGATTCGGGTGGCGCACGAGATCGGCAAGCGGGGACTGGCCGGGCTGTCTTTCATTTGCATTCCCCCGGGCTCCGCCGTCATCTACCGGACCATCGTGTACGTCATCATGTACATGCTCGCCGGAAAGGTGCTTGGGCGATCGCCGACGACGACCTAGCTTCCGCCGCGCGCCGGCGCGCGTCAGAGCATGTAGTCGAAAGTACCGCGCTCCTCGAACGGCCCGCGCACCACGGCGTGGCCGTCGCGGACCATGATCTGCCCCCGCGCGAGGACGGTGTCGACCATGAGGTCCCCCGTGAGGAGGACGATATCGGCGTCCTGGCCCGGGCCGAGTGAGCCCTTGTGGTCGTCGATTCCGAGGACGCGTGCGACGTTCGAGGTGATGAGGGGCAGCGCCTGAGGAAGAGACAGCCGATTGGTCCGGATGATGTGCAGCCACTCCCGATGGAGGATGCGCGGCCACGCATTGTGGAGGCCCACGACCTGGTCCTGGCCGTCCAGGAGGGGCATCGACACATTGGCGTCGGACGAAAGCGTGATCTGGTCGAGCGGCACGCCGGCCTCGAGCATGCTCCGCACCGCTTCGTCCGGATTCAGGCCGGTGACGCTGCCCGAGCGCTGGCTCAAATTGGCGCTGAAGTCCAGGGTGCCGCCCATCTGGGCGAACTTGACCGCATCCGCGATCATCTCGGGCGCCTTCCGGTTCACGTGCGTGGGCACGATCTGGCGGATGGGCAGTCCGACATTGTCGAGGAGATCGAAGAGCGGCTGGAGCCGGCGGCGATTTCTGCCCGTGTGGCAGTGCATGACAGCGGCCTTGCCGCTCAT
>Ga0306921_10000157_pt1 | contig 50667 bp, 29 predicted proteins | sample sta12Cox44000080_FD_203760 | JGI IMG/M metagenome (GOLD analysis project Ga0306921, IMG submission 203760) | Lab enrichment of tropical soil microbial communities from Luquillo Experimental Forest, Puerto Rico - statoxic.12C.oxic.44.000.080 (v2)... | ecosystem: Environmental > Terrestrial >... | reverse complement strand
GCCTCTCCACTCGTTGAGTGCAAGGTGAGAAGCTGACCAATACTGACCAGCAGCAAGGCGGGCGGGCTAGGCAAGGCTTTCCCGTCGCAACAAACACTCTGTCTGTGTAGCTGATCTCGAGCGGTGGGCGCTCATTCTTCCCTCATGGGTATGCGTACACTCTTCTTTTCCGCAAACTCCTTGGCTTCCTCATATCCCGCATCCACGTGCCGGATCACGCCCATCCCCGGATCTGTGGTCAGCACGCGCTCGATGCGCTTGGCCATCATGTCGGTACCGTCCGCAACCGTGACTTGCCCGGCGTGCAACGAATACCCGATGCCCACTCCGCCGCCGTTGTGCACCGAAACCCAAGATGCTCCGGCGGCAGTATTCAGCAGTGCGTTCAGGATCGGCCAGTCGGCCACGGCGTCGGTGCCGTCTTTCATGCTCTCGGTCTCGCGGAAGGGAGAAGCCACCGAGCCGCAGTCGAGGTGATCACGGCCGATCACGATCGGTGCTTTGATTTTCCCTTTCTTCACCAGTTCGTTCATCGCCAGGCCAAACTGCGCCCGCTCCCCATATCCCAGCCAGCAAATGCGCGCTGGCAGGCCTTGGAATTTGATCCGCTTGCGAGCGAGATCGATCCAACGGCGAAGGATGCGGTTGTCGGGGAATAACTCGAGCACCAGATCGTCCGTCACGGCGATATCCGATGGCTCGCCCGACAGCGCGACCCAGCGAAACGGCCCGCGCCCCTCACAGAACAGCGGGCGAATGTAGGCCGGAACGAATCCGGGGAAGTTGTACGCCTCTTTGACCCCGCGCTGGAACGCGAAAGTGCGGATGTTGTTGCCATAGTCGAACGTGACCGAGCCCATCCTCTGCAGGCGCAGCATGCCTTCGACGTGGCGGGCCATGGCATCGAGAGATTTTTCCTGATAGGCCTGCGGATCGCGCTTGCGCAGCTCCAGCGCGGCCTCGTACGTCATTCCGTTCGGAACATATCCGTTGAGGGGGTCGTGCGCGGAAGTCTGGTCGGTGAGGATGTCAGGAACCACTCCGCGCTCGGCTAGTTCCGGAATGATGTCAGCGCAGTTGCCCACCAACCCGACCGAGACGTTTTCTTTTTTCCGAACCGCATTCTTCAGGATACGCAGCGCTTCGTCGAGCGTGGTCACCATGAAGTCGCAGTAGCCGGTCTTGAGGCGCTTCTTGATGCGCTCGGGATCAACGTCGATGCCAAGGAACGCCGCGCCCGTCATGGTGGCAGCCAAAGGCTGCGCGCCGCCCATGCCGCCCATGCCTCCCGAAACAATCAGTTTGCCGGCGAGATCTCCAGCAAAATGTTTTTCTCCGGCGGCGGAAAACGTTTCAAACGTGCCTTCCACGATTCCCTGCGAGCCGATGTAAATCCAAGACCCGGCGGTCATCTGCCCGTACATCATCAATCCCGCGCGTTCAAGTTCGTTGAATTTCTCCCAGTTCGACCAGTGTCCCACCAGGTTCGAATTCGCCAGCAACACCCGAGGCGCATGTTCGTGCGTCTTGAACACTCCCACCGGCTTGCCCGACTGCACTAGCAGCGTCGCATCGTTCTCCAGAGTTTTCAGTGTCCGGATGATGGCGTGGTAGGCATCCCAGTTGCGCGCAGCCCGGCCCGTCCCGCCGTACACGACCAGGTCATTGGGCCGCTCCGCCACTTCCTCGTCGAGATTGTTCATGAGCATGCGCATGGCCGCTTCCTGCTGCCAGCTCTTGCAGGAAAGCGTGGTGCCGCGGGGCGCGCGAATGGGTGAATAGGTCTTTGGGGAAATCTCGGTATCAACCGGCATGTATCAATGGTATTGCTTTACGGGAGGCACGCGCAATTGCAAGAGGAACGCGCAAAAGGGAAGGGATCTGCTGGCGATACATCAGGATGAAAGGCTGACGACTGAAGGCTAGCGACCAAGCGCTGCTTCACCACTCCGAATAAGGAGCCCCCTCCGTGCTAGTTTGCTGAGAGGCGCTGTGGATGTCGTTGATGCCGGGTTGCTGCGGATCGACAGCATTGTCCTGATCTTCTTGTTCAACCACCCAATCGGCCTGACCGGTAAACGGATCAGCCGGAATTTTTTTGAAATAACCGGCAGTCACCAGATCGTCCAACGCCTGCGGAGCTTTCTGCTTGTCCAGCTTGTATTGATCGATGACGTTGCGAAGTGAGAACAGGTCCTGCTTGAGCACCGATTCCCTGGTTCGCAGAACCGACCGGTTGTAGACGGGCAGAGCCACGGAGATGAGGATCAGCATCAGGCTGATCACGATCATCATCTCGATCAGTGTAAAACCCCGGCTCGGCCCGGTTTTTCGAGAGCGCCCCATTTACCAGTCCTTATATTTGGACCCGTCGAGGGCCGTGCCGTCCGACAAGCTGTAGACGTCGAAGACGCTCTCGCCGCCCCACGAATCCGAAGTCGGGTCGTCTTGCATTGAGTGCATGCCCCACTCCGTTTTGCCGGTCATGGGATCGATCGGAATGCGGCGCAGAAACTTCAGCTTCTTGCCGTTGGAATCCACGCCGTTGACCAGGGTTTCGAGATCGGGTGGATATCCCTCACTCCCGAGCTTGATCTGGAAAGCTGCCCGATCCGCTGCGTCCTTGTAGCGATCGATGGCATCGCGCATCGTCCAGAGGTCCCGCCGCAGTTCCCGCTCGCGCTCGCGCTTGATCGCCTTGGTGGTCAAGGGCACGGCCATCGCTACCAGGATCGCCATGATGGCCGATGCTACGATCAATTCGATCAAGGTGAAACCGGCGACCCGGGTTCGATGGCCCTTGCGTTCCCCGAACTCTGCTACGCACTGCATAAATCTCGAATGACTCCTGTTTCCTTACCTATTGGATCGTCACCACGGCCTGCGCGCCATTCACCAGGATAGCCTGCATCGAAGGATCGCGGGCTCCGCCGCGGGTGATCGTTAGCGGCGACTGTCCGCTGGCCTTCGCCATGAAGGTGAGCGTCACCACCGAACCCTGTCCCGAAACACCTCCCGAGTTGGGCGGGCGCGTGGCCGTGATCTGCAGCGTCCCGGTGGTCTCATCCTCGCGATGCACCAGCGCGACCGTCTGCCCGTCTTGCGACAGGAAGCTGCCGTTGGAAACATTCATCAACTGCAGCTTCGTCGGGTCGTAGTTCAGCTGCAACGGCACGGAATAAACGTTCTGCGCACCGGAAATCACGATGTTCACTGTGAACGTGGAGCCCTTGCTCTGTGTGATGTTGCTCGGGTCAAACAGGAAGCTCGCGCCTGTCGCCGGATTCGGTGCCGCAGGGCGGGGAGCGGGTTGCCCAGCCGGAGCTGGTTGGATGCTCGGGGTCCCGCCTGCTGGAACCGGGGCACCGGCCGGCCCCGCTTCGGTGGTCTTGGAGATATGGCGTAACTGCAGTGTGTTCGCTGTGCCCACGTCGATCATGCGCTGGTTTGAATCGTTCACATCCGGTCCGCGCACGATGTGCGGGATCAAGGCGAACACGAGTTCGTTTTCTCGATGATCGCGGGTATCTTGCCCGAAGAAGTATTTCAAGAATGGGATCTGTGTGAGCAGCGGCAATCCGCTCATGGATTGCGTGTAGTCCTCTTCGAACATTCCGCCCAGCAGGTTCACCTCGCCCTCTTTCAGGCGAATCTCGTGCTCGATTTTGCGCTGCCCGATGACCGGCTGGCTGATGCCGCCAATGTTCGATTGCCCGGTCACCGAAGAAATGTCGAGACTCACCTTCAGGGTGATTTCCCGCGCCGCATGAACCCGAGGCGTGATGTCGATATTCACGCCCACATCCAGGTACTGGAACTGCGTATTCACCAGCGGGTTGATACCGACGCCACCGATACCGGGCTGAAATGAGCCGGTTGCCACCGGCACGCGATCCCCGATCTTCAATGTGGCTTTCTGTCCGTCCAGCGCGCGAATCTGCGGATTCTGAATAATCTTGGTATTGCTATCGCCTATGATTGCGGACGCAGTAATTCCAGGAATCGTAATCGTGAAGTCGGTCGCGTTCAGGCTGCCGATGCGGTTCAAGTTGATGCTGCTAGTGGGGGAGCCGGCGCCGGAACTGCCGCCCGTGCTCCCCCCGGTGGAGCTGGTACTCGTGCTGTTGATGTTGTTGTTCAGAGAAATGCTCGTGCTGGTCGGAGGAGTGATGCCCAGGGTGCGGTTTCTGTCGCGGCTTACCTGCATCACCACAACATCGATGATGACCTCAGCCCTGGCCTTATCCAGATCGTCGACCAGCTTCTGGGCAAGGGCCAGTTGGTCCGGTGTTCCGCGGACGATTACCGCATTCTGCGACTGCAGCTGCTGAATGCGTTGCACCTCCAGCAGCGTGCGCATGGCGTTGACCACGTCCTGGAGTTCGGTGGCCTGCGACAAGTTCGATAAGTAAAAAGTTTTGATAACGCTCTGATCCAGTTCTTTGCGCTTGGCAGGATTGTCGGCCGCCACAAAAACCGTGTTCGGGGTCACCGGCCGCCAGAAGGTCTTCGACTCTAAAGCAATGATGCCCAGTGCCTCATCCAGCGTGACGCCGTTCAATTCAATTCGGATCTTGCGCGAGGTGTAGTCGGGATCAAACAGGACGTTAATGCCCGCCAGTTTGCCCACCGTCTCGTAAATGACCTTGGTGTCTTCGGTGAGTTTCAGCGTGATCGGGACATTGGAGATCGACGACAACTCCACAGGCCCCTGGGCCTCGGTCAGCCGCTTACGGAGCATGTTTGGGGTCGGGGCCACCGTCTGCTGAGGATTGATGGCCTGGTTGATCATGTCCTGCGTTTTGCGCAGCTCCTGCTGCGCGATGAAACTCGAGGGATCGATGGTCGAGGCTTTCTGAAACTCCAGCACGGCCTCGTCCAGCTTCCCGCCGTCGCGCAGCAACTGCCCGCGGTGTACGTGCGCCGCAGAAGCCAGGAACTTGGTGTGCTCGTAGGACGTTCGATAGCGCAAATCCTTGGGGTGGAGGCGGAAGGCTTCCTGGTAGTACTCGAAAGCGCGCTCGTAGTCCTGCCGCGCTTCCGCGTCTTTACCCTTCCTGAACATCGAATGGGCTTTATCTGCGGCCGCAGGGAGGCTCACAGCCAGGACGACAAGCAGCAATGTCGCCAGGCTCCAGAAACGTCTCATTCAATCCTTCCTCGTAAGCAAGCGGGATCGGGCTGGCCAGCGCCCTTCGGGGGCGCATCACCCGTTTTAAGCAGAAATTCAGGGAAGCAGCGCGATTATAGCATCGCGTCCCACCACTTCCGAAGTCACTGTTTCACCGGCATTTACACTCTTTGGTCGTAGTCCTACAGAGCCAAAATGGGAACTCCGGGCGGGGGAGGCGGCGCTCTGCGGATGGCCCTACCCAATCCGCCGAACTCCGCCCCCGACGCACGATTCCGCCGATCACAGAACGGGGAGGGATGCGGGGCGGTCGAGCCCGGCGTCAGGGAGCTCAGACCGCAAGCCTGTGATAACGTTGCTCGGAGTATGGCGCGCCAATCTGCCCACCCGACCAAGCCCAACCCGGAGAAGAATCCCCGCCGGGATCCGACTGCCGCCGGGCAGAGAGACGCCGCTGTCAATAGGATCGCTGCCCATAACTACTTCTTGCTGGAAAAATTTGAGACCGGTATCGCCCTGACCGGGACCGAGGTGAAGTCGGTTCGGGCCGGCCGCGCTAACCTCAAAGATTCCTACGGCATCGTGAAAGACGGCGAACTGTGGTTGCTCAACGCCCACATCGGCCCCTACGAACACGGCAACATCTTTAATCACGCCCCGCTGCGCACCCGCAAACTGTTGGTTCATAAAGAGGAGATCCGCAAGCTGATCGGACGCACCCAACAAAAGGGCCTCACTCTGATTCCGACCCGCATGTACTTCAAAAACGGCCGAGTGAAAGTAGAGCTCGCACTGGCCAAGGGCAAACAATTGTGGGACAAGCGCGAAACTGAACGCCGCCGGACCGCCGACAAAGAAGCCCGTGAAGCCATCGCCCGCGGTCGCCGCTGAACCCTTCTCCAACCCGTCAAAAGAAAAGGTGGGTCCGGAACCAGTCCGGACCCAGGAGAGAGTTACACCCCCAGCAAACAACTCCGTGCTACTGAACCGTTAAGGTGAGCGGGAACGAGTGCGACACGCCGCCCGAAGTCCCTACGACCATAATCTGCGTACCCGGCGGCGGTCGGTGTCCTCCGCTCGACGACGAGCTTCCGCAGCCGACCGCGGCCAACAGAATCCCCGCCAACAGTACGAACCATCCGAGCAGCCAGGCCTTGCGTGCTTTCCCGGTTGCGTCCTGGCCCTTGCTCTTGCCCCATACCATGCCGAAAAGTCCCAGCCCAAGAACCGATGCGAACTTCACGTAGTTCACCGGAGGCACATACGAACTGCCGACGGCAATCGTGAGCTGTGAGCTGGAAGTTCCGCTGCCCGGTGTGATCGATGTGGGATTGAATGCGCAGCTCACCCCAGTGGTGGGAAGGCCAGTGCAGGAAAGATTGATCGCGCTGTTGAATCCTCCTGTCGCCGAGGAATTGATATTTATGTTCGTCGATCCCCCGCGCATGATGGTGGCCGAGGCCGAGGAGAGTTGCAGCGAGAAATCTTTGCCCGCCGCGGCCGTCGGTACCAGCGATGCAAAAAGGCCATGCGTCTGGCTTGCGCCCCCGGCGGTGAAGTAGAGCGTGTTGGGATCGCCCGTACCGCCCGCACCGAACACCATGTCCCATAACCCAGGGTTCGCAATCACCGCGCCGTTAGTGTCAACCACCTGGCCCAGGAAATTTCCCATGGTGTCGTACGCGTTGATCGTCCCGTCCCCGAAGTTGCCTACCAGCACGTCATTCGAAAAGACGCCAAAATTTGCGGAAGCCTGCACGATCCCCCATGGTGCATTCAGTTTGCCGCCGGTAATCGCACGCTGCTTAAACTTGCCATCGGCCTGGAAGAGGTTTACAAGCCCCAATCCTGCTCCCACCATCGGGTCGTGCTTGGCTGAATCCTGCGCTGCATACGCAACAAAAACCACACCATTGATTACGTGAATGCTGTGGGGCGCATAACCCGCCGGCAGGTTCGGATCGACAAACGTGCCGCCGCTAAGCGTGGCCGGCTGGAAGTTGTGGTCGAAAACGTCGATCGCACCGCTGTGAAAGTTGGCGGCCAGCAGGAAATCGCCCTGCGAATTTGAAACCAGGGCCAGCCCCTTATAGACCGCGCCGCTGGCCGAGTTGTCGACTTTCGTGACCGCGTTTGCCGTTCCGCTCCACGCCGTGATGATGCCGTCCTCTGTATCGAACAGAAAGAAGGCACCTCCAAAATCGGTCGTGACTGTATTCGCCACAGTTCCGGTGGGGCATCCCACACTGCATGGGTTATGCGCGGCCACCGGAATTCCTGCCGTGATCATGCCTTTGTTCCCGGCGGCATCGTAGGTCGTGGAAGTGCCACCGTTGTTGTTCGAGACCCAGAACACGTCACCGGGAACGAACGAAATCCCCCACGGGTTCGACAGCTGAGTATCGGTATGCGCCGCCACTCCAGATTGGTCGGCGGTCAGATTGGTTTGTTTGTAACTTGTTTGCTGGGCCCACGCCGTGGCCGCTATTGCCAGGGCCACGGCACCCAGAATGAAACGCAGTCCTGTTGTCTTCACCGCTGATTGTCCTCCATCCATTCAGTGCGGCTCCGGAGCCACTGGTATGTCTGATTGTTGAAAGCAAGCGTAATCAGGCGTGAAGACATGGTTGTCATGCGCCTGTCATGCCGCAGTAAAACCTTGGCTAGGGTGAAATCAAGGACTGTTGACGGTTTGTTGACATCGCCTGAGGATTTTGCAGTCCGCCCGCCTTGCAGTTTGCCGCCGCGCCGAAGAGAATGAGTGCACCGATGAAAACCACACTTTCTTCTGCAAGCCCTGCGCAACTGGAGACCGATTGCCTGGCCGTGGTCGCGCTCGACCGTGGCAGCAAAGACAAGCCTGAGGTCGTCGTTGAAACCAGCGACCCCGCCGTGAAGCAGGCCGCCGCGCAGGTCATTGCCAGCGGCGAGACCCTGGGGAAGAGTTCCGAGATCACCCTGATTCACAACCCTGCCGAGATCAAGGCGAAGCGCCTGCTGCTGCTCGGGGGAGGGAAGGCGCAGGCCTTTAATGGCTTCGAACTGCGCCGCGTCGCCGGGACGGCCGTGCGTGCTTTAAAGTCCCGCGGCCTCCGCAGCTTCTCGTTCGTCGTCCCCACTACCGGGGGAACCACCCAAGAGGCGATCAAGGCCGTCGTGGAAGGCGCCTTCGTCGGCAATTTCGAAGCCGATACTTATCGCAGCGACCGTAAGGATCAACGCATCGACTCGCTCACTGTGCTGGCCGCCGGCGATACCGGCAAGCTGCAAGCCGCCCTCGACGAGGCCCGCATCATAGGTGAGTCGCAGAACTTTACCCGCGAGCTGGTGAACGAGCCCTCCAACCGCATGACCCCGACCATGCTGGCTGAGCGCGCGAAGAAAATGGCGCAGGACGTCGGGCTGAAGTGCGAAGTCTACGGCGCCGACAAAATCAAAGAACTGAAAATGGGCGCCTTCTGGAGTGTGGCCCAGGGCTCGGACGAGCCACCGGCGCTGATCATGTTGCGCTACGAACCAGTCGGCGCGCCCGAGAAGCCTATTCTTGGCCTGGTTGGGAAAGGAATTACGTTCGACACGGGCGGCATCTCCATCAAGCCGGCCGACGGCATGGAAAAAATGAAATACGACATGGCTGGCGGCGCCGCCATGCTCGGCGCCATGCGCGCGATCGCGCTGCTCAAACCCAAAGTCAAAGTGACCGCCATCGTTTGCGCTACCGAGAACATGCCTTCCGGCAAGGCGCAAAAGCCCGGCGACGTGCAGATCGCCATGTCAGGCAAATCCATCGAGATCATCAATACCGACGCCGAAGGGCGGCTCGTGCTCGCAGACGGCCTGCACTACGCCCGCCAGCTTGGCTGTACCCACTTGATCGATGCCGCCACCCTGACCGGCGCCGTAGTCGTCGCCCTCGGCTACGTGAACGCCGGCATTTTTGCCAACGACGATCAGATGTATGCGCGCTTCGCCAAGGCCGAAGACCGCGCCGGAGAGAAATTCTGGCGCATGCCGCTCGACGACGAATACAAAGAGGTGATCAAGTCGGGCATCGCCGACATCGTGAACTCCGGCGGCCGCTGGGGAGGCGCCATCACGGCAGCGATGTTTCTGAAGGAATTCGCCGAGGATACCCCATGGTTGCACCTCGACATCGCCGGCACTGCCTGGACCGAGGAAGCCAAACCCTGGATCGCCAAAGGGCCTTCAGGAATCGCGGTGCGCAGCCTGGTCGAATTCGTGAAGGAGTTTAACAACCAGTCGTAGCGCAGCCTGCCCGGAGCGAAGTCGAAGGGTCCCGCCGGCTGTCGCGGGGGCGTCGCGCCCCCGCCAAACTCTCGCACCTACAATCCATACTTCTCCACCAAGAAACTCCGCAGTCCGCGCGGCACCACCTGGGTCAGTTCTTGCCAGGTGAGAAGCTTGCAAAGCAAACGCAGATCGAAAATCTTGACGCACTTCACCGTCGCAAACCACATCTCGATCAGGTCCGGTCGGCGCGCATCTGCCAGCAAGCAAAACGAACACTCCTGTGCATGCGCCGCTAGGAAGCCACGAATAAGCTGATAGCTGGTAAACTCACGCTCATTCTGCGGTAATTCCTCTTCTTCGAATACTGCATGGAAATCGCGATAGCGGTGTACTGCTGCCTGGCGCGCCCGCTGAAAGTCGCCCTCGGTCAGTTTCGCTTCCACCAGCAGGCTCCCAATCCGCATGTCAATTTCAGTGCGATCCAAACGCCCATTTCCGAAAGGTACGCGCCCTCGAACCCCAAACTCCGGGACCGCGTCACCACCCAGTCCCAGCAAAGCGCACACTGCCACCGCTCGCATCGTCCCTGGGTAGCAGAACACGTTCATCAGCAGCGCGTCCGAACTCGTGCACGAATCCAACTCCCGCCGCCGACCGTTCTCGCTACTCGGAAACTGCCGTTTGGCCGTGGTATGTACCTTCTGCAGCCGACGCCGCCACTCCGGATTCGCCACGATCCTCTTATAGCTGGCGGGATGAAAGTTTCCGTGCTGCCCGCTACCGAACGTCTCGAAGCACACCGTGGGCGGCTCGGCGTAGCTGAAGCAGTGGGGAAGGCCGTGCGCCCCGGCATACGCTTTCGCGCGCTCCACCAGTTCGGTTCGAAGCTGACCAGCCTTCACGCCACCATTATAAGGCGAACAAAAGACGAAATAGGTGTTTCTCGAGTTCGAAAGCTTGCCGGGATACGAAACCCTCTGCCCGCAATATCCGATCTATGATCAAATAAGCGGAGTTTATGGCACTGCGGACCCAGCCTGCATCCGCAGGAGCCAGCGACTCGCAAACCATTCGGGACCCTCATGATCATCAACTTCGCGCGCCGCGCTCACGACCACAACTGGGACCTCGATCCGGTCACGCGCTCGCTGCTCGACACCGATTTCTACAAGCTGCTCATGCTCCAGTTCATCTGGAAGCACTTTCCGACCACGCGCGTTTCCTTCGCGCTGTTCAACCGCGCCAGCTCCGTACGCCTGGCCGACATCGTGCCGCTCGAAGCCATCGCCGATCAGATGGAGCACGCGCGCAGGCTCGGCTTTCGCCGGTCCGAACTCGTCTGGCTCGCCGGCAACACGTTCTACGGCCGCCGGGGCATTTTCGAGCCCGACTTCCTCAACTGGCTCGAGCACGACTTCCGGCTCTCCGACTACGAGCTCTCCACCAGGGACGGCCAGCTGCAAATCAACTTCACCGGAACCTGGCCCGAAACCACCATGTGGGAGCTGTACGCGCTCTCCATCGTCAACGAACTCAAGACTCGCGCCAGTCTCAAGCACCTGAGCGAATTTCAGCTCGACATCCTCTACGCGCGCGCCAAAACCAAGCTCTGGGGCAAGATCGAGCGCCTCCGCGGAGTCCCTGGCCTCCGCCTCGCCGACTTCGGCACACGCCGCCGACACAGCTTCCTGTGGCAGGAATACGTGGTCGAAGCCATGGCGGCAAACCTCTGCGAGACTTTCGTTGGCACATCGAACGCCTTCCTGGCCCACAAGCACGACCTCGAGGCCATCGGCACTAACGCCCACGAGATCCCCATGGTGATGGCGGCTCTTGCCAATGATGAAGAAGAGTTGAAGGCCTCGCAGTACCGCGTGCTCGAACTGTGGCAGGGAACCTACGACGGCGCCCTCCTCATCATGCTTCCCGACACCTTCGGTACCACGCAGTTTCTCGAAGGAGCCCCCGACTGGGCTGCCGACTGGACCGGCCAGCGTGTCGACAGCAAAGACCCATATATCGCCGGCGACGAATACATAGCCTGGCTCCAGACTCGCGACCGCAATCCCCGGGAAAAGTTAATGATCGCTTCCGACGGACTCGACGCCGACGAAATCCTCGGCCTGCACGCCTACTTCGGCGGAACGCTGAAGCCTGGTGTAAGCGTTGCCGACTTCCGCAACGCCGACGACTTTGCCGACGCAAAGAAGTGGACGCCCGGCCGCCGCATCCGCTTTAGCGCAGGATGGGGCACGCTGTTGACCAACGATTTCCGCGGATGCGACCCCGAGTCCGGCGCTGGCTTCGATCCGCTCAGCCTCATCTGCAAGGTCCACGAAGTCGAAGGCCGGCCCGCGGTGAAGCTCTCCGACAACTTCGCCAAGGCCATGGGCCCGCCCGAAGAAATCGAACGCTACCGCCGCATCTTTGGAACCGTTGGAGTGGCCAACGTCCCGGTGTTGGTCTGAGCAAAGTTGTGGGGCGCGGGCGCCCTCGCCCGCGTTTTCTTTCGCCTTGCACCCATGGGTTCGCTGCCTCTTACGAACTGTCATCCTGAGTGCAGTGATGCGCTAGCCGAACGAAGTCGAAAGCCTGCCCTGAACGAAGCCGAAGGGGACTCCGGGTTTCGGCCCCGTAGCGGCCCCGGCGACCTTTGAATCTCCCACGTCGCATCCTTCATCCATGTAACTGCTCCCTAACTGACGGCTCTTCATCTCGTGGAGACCTCCCATGTCGCTGCGCCCGGTAAAGCGTCTGATCAAGTCCAAGCCCACCCTCGAAGGAGCCGGTGTGCACCTCCGCCGCGCCTTTGGCTTCGGCAGCACCTCCGACTTTGATCCCTTCCTCCTGCTCGACGATTTCCGCAACGACGTTCCCGAGGACTACCTCGCCGGCTTCCCCTGGCACCCGCATCGCGGCATCGAAACCATCACTTACGTCCTGGCGGGCACGGTCGAACACGGCGACAGCATGGGCAACCACGGCGCCATCGCCGCCGGCGACGTGCAGTGGATGACCGCCGGCAGCGGCATCATTCACCAGGAGATGCCCAAAGGCGACCCGGCCGGCCGCATGCACGGCTTCCAGCTCTGGGCAAATCTGCCCGCCGCATTAAAGATGACCGCGCCGCGCTATCAGGAAGTGAAGAGTAACGAAATACCCGAGATCACTGATGACGACCGCACCCACGTCCGCGTTGTCTGCGGAAATTTCTGGGGAAAGAAAGGTCCCGTGGAAGGCATCGCCGCCGATCCCATCTATATCGACGTCTCCGTCGCCCCCGGCCGCCGCAAGACGCTGCCCGTCGAGACCACCCGCCACGCCTTCGCCTACGTGTTCGCCGGAGCCGGCAAATTCTGTAATGCCTCCGGACCGCTCGAGGTGCCTACCGAGCCCGTCGAGTGGCTCGACACGAAGCCTCCCCTCGAAGCTGAAAATCGCTCGCTGGTTCTGTTCGACCGCGGCGACGAAGTCACCGTCCAGGCCGGTGACGACGGCATCCGCTTTCTGCTCGTCTCCGGCAAGCCGCTGCAGGAGCCGGTGGCCTGGTACGGCCCCATCGTCATGAACACGCAAGCCGAGCTCCGCCAGGCCTTCCAGGAACTCGAGCAGGGAAGGTTTCTGAAGAAGAGTTGAGAATTCCGACAGTGAAGCGGCGGGCGTCCTGCGCCCCCCAGAACGTCCGCCTCAAACTCAGTCATCCACCCAAACTCTGTCATCCTGAGCGAAGCGAGGCGCCAGCCGAACGCAGTCGAAAGCCCGCCCTGAGCGAAGCCGAACGGGACCTCGTGTTTCTCGACGTCCACTACGGGCCTTGAAGGGAATCTTCTCGAAAAATTCGCTAGGTCTGCGAGGTCCCACCTCAAAACCCATACTTCGCCACCACCGCCTTCTCCCGTTTCCCCACCAGAACCACCGCCGCATGCTGCCCCGCTAGATTCACCCGCACCCGAGCCCCAGTTGCCTTGTCGCGAATGTCCACCTTCGCATCCTCCGCATTCTCCGATGCCATCACATACAGCACCGAATCCTCCAGCACCAGCGGAAAAATCAGCACGCCCCCGGGCACCGGTCCCGCTGAATCAAACAGAGAAGACACCCCGACCTTCCCCGCCACATACGCATATAGCGCCGCAGCCCCCTCCGTCCCCTCGGCCAGTTCCACCGGATACGCCGCCCAGAAAATCCGTCCCCTCCCAACATTGAACTCCTTCAATGTTGACCCGTCGTCAAATCTACAGAACTCCACCAGGTTCTGCTTCTCCTGATCGAAGCTCAAAGAAACCGTCCGTCCCCCCAGGGTCATTGCCGCGTTGTGGAACATAAGCGGCTCAACCACGCCCGTTATGTTCAGAGCCTGCATCCGCCCCACCCGATGCCAATGCTCGTCCCGATCCACCGGCCCGGTAAGCAGCAAATTCCCACCCGCCTTCACATAAGAAAGAAGCTGCAACCACGTTGCCTCCGTCAAAGCCTGTGGTGACGGCAGAATCGCCAACCGTGGCGTCCCCAGTTCTGCCAACCGATTCTCTGCAACCGCATACAACGTCAGATGATCGTCATACGCCAGCGCTCGCACCGCCTTGCGCTGCGCCAGAATCTGCAAATCCCCCAGCACCGAAAACTGCGCCGCCTGCGAGGTCGCCAGCGCAATCGACGGCCGCTCCGGCCCGCGCAAATGCGCGTCCAGCCTTGGCGCAAACGCCGCCATCGCTCGCATCACGGCCGCTTCCGGCTTCTCCGTTCCATCCGGACGCACCAGCCCGATCGGCGTCTCGCTGCTCTCGGTCATGTACGAGTTCGTGTTCCACAGCCACTCGATCGCGCCCGCTCCCTGCACCAACGCCGTCGCCACCTTCCGCTCCAGCAGCGATGCCTCATGCTCCGGATCCCGCCGCGCCGCCTCATCCAGAGCCAGCTCCCGCTGCAGCCCGGTCTCCTGAATCAGCATCGCCTGCCCCGGTTGCTTCGCCAGCAACGAGTCCCAAAGGATGTTGTCGTTCTGCCACCACGAGTGATTGGTCGTGAAGTCGACCAGCGGTCCCCAGTAGGCCGGCGACAACCGATCCATGATGCCGCCCTCATCCTGCCCCACCGTCACCAATTGCTGCGAACCCGCCTCGCGCACCGCATCGCGCATGGTGCGCACCCAGGTGGCAAAGACCTCCTGCGCGAACAGATAGAAGTCGTACACCTTCAGCGAATTCCGCCCGACGTACGCTCCCCGCTGCGTAAACTCCATCTCTTCTGGCACCGACACCGTGCCCTGCACTTCATTCACCGGCGAGTTCCACGCCGCCGCCAGCGCCGCCCGGTCCGGATACCGCTTACTCAACCATTCGTTCCACGCTGCCAACTCGATCGGATCGCCATTTGGGCGCATGGTCCATAAATGCGCCGAAATGCTCGGCTCGTTGATCAAGTCCCACGCCAGGAACGGCACATCATGAAAGCGCCGCACCACCGATTGGATCAGCCTGCGCTGCCGCCGCACCGCCTCCGAGTCCAGATAAGGATTCGTCCCGCCCAACACCTCGGGCACAAACGCGAAGAAGTTGAACTGCACCGGAAGGTCATTCTTTCGCGCTGTCATCAGGTACGCTTCCAGCGTGCGCAGCGTGCGATCGTAAGGCTCGCCATTTTCGTTGCAGAATTTGTCCCAGCCCGTCCACCACCCCGTGCGCAGCATATTCAACCCGGCCGCGCGGATCTGCACCATCTCCCGGTTCCACAGGTCGACATTCGGATATTCAAAATACAATCGCTGCACTTCGCCCGACATGTACGTCGTCCCCACCACCGCGAATGTCTTTCCGTCACGCTCGAAGTAGTCCGCATTCACGTTGAGTTTTAGTCCGCTGCGCAGAAAAGCTTCGTCCCGAATCCAGAATCCGGAGCGATACCGCGCCCGCACTTCGCTGCCTTCCAGCAGTTGCGCCTCTATCACGTACAAGCCCTTGCTGTTGGGCGCCGGAAGAACAACCGGATCAGGGGAGGGAAGCGTCTCGCTGATCTCCGTGCGATGCGTGGGATCGTTTTCCGCATACATCTCGATCTTCACCGTGGCCGGACCACTCGCGCGCGCCGCCGAACTCCAGTTCACATTCACCAGAACCGGTTCATTCGGCATATACAGGGGCATCGTTGGCCGCACCCAAAACTCCTCAGCGCCCCGTAAAGCCCGCTGGGCCAGCACCTGGAGAAGACGGGTCGCGTCTGCACTCGAGGCGAAATCACTTTCCAACTCCGCGTTCACGAAGATCCACCGCCCGCCATCGAACCCATTGCGCAAATGGTCGACCTCAATCACGGGTGCCGAAAGCTTTCGCCGATCCTTGGTTCCCCAGACGATCGGGTCCAGCCGCGCGTCGATCGACCCAGCCGCTCCGCCGCGGCGATACAGGTCCACGGCGCTCAGCCGGATGACCGGGCTGAACCCGCGCTTCCAGGAAAACCGCGGAACTTGGACAGCCACGTCCGGATTCGTCGCGAACGTCATCCCAGCTGACCCCAGTGTCTCCTGGTATTGGTCGATCATCAGCGCTCGCGCGAAGCGCAAGCTGTAATCCCGAAGATGCCAACCCGAGTTGTCATGGAACGCTGAGCGTGTGAACGGCCTTCCTCCCAGTACCAGGAGATTGCCTCCCCGCCGCAGAAACTGCTCAATCGCCGGCCACGCTGGCTCGGGAAAGGCCGAACCGTAAGGGAGCACCAGTAGCCATGTGGTGGGGAGATGCAGCGCTTCACTCACTTGCTGGGCTGTAACCGGAACCGCGCCAGAAACCTCCGAAGCCAGTTTCTCAGTCCCTGTAGAATCAGCACTCGGGAACCCTGCCTCGCGGAACACCACAATGCCGGAAGGAGTTGAAGTCTGCGCCTGCGCCAAGCACACCACCACTCTGAGAAGTAAGGCCGCGGGGACCAGCCAGCGAGTCATTGATATTCTCCTGTGGCGTAGCCAGGAAGCCTACCCAGAAATCGGCGCCTAGGAAACTCACACGCAAGAAGCGCGCCCAAGAAAGGCACGCGAGAAATTCATACCGCACCAAGCCCATGCTCAAGAAAGCTCACACCCCAAGAACTTGTCATTCCGACGGCGCGAGCGCAGCGAGCAGAGGAGGAATCTGGAAGCTGCACTGCTTCGTCAAAGCGGTGAGCCTCAACCCCAGCGTGACCACGCAGAATCCCGAAGTCTGCCGAATTTCAGGGAAAATTGTCAAGTATCGAGTTAAACGATTTTTCTCAATAGATAATCGATTACCTAACGTAAAAAAGCTCGTCTAAGTCCTCGCTTTTCGAGTATGATGCTCGGGTTAGCGCGCCGCGGTTTTGCGTCCGGTGAACCCGGCTAAGGCGAGACTGTGCGCCGAGTTCCCCCTAATCGACTCATGGCCCTTACCCAGTTGAGCAACCCCCAGCCTGTTATGGCTCCCGGTTCCGCCACCACCCGGACCGCCCTGGCCACCGTGACCTCGCTGTTCTTCGTGTGGGGATTCGTCACCGCCCTCAACGACATCCTCATCCCTCATCTGAAATCCATCTTCGACCTCAACTATGCCCGGGCCAGCCTCATTCAGTCGGCTTTCTTTCTCGCCTACTTTCTGTTTTCGATCCCCGCCGCAAAGTTGATCGACGGAGTCGGCTACAAACACGCCATGGTAACCGGAATTTTTGTGATGGGTGCCGGCGCGTTCTTGTTCTTGCCTGCCGCCATCGTGCCTTCCTACAACTTGTTCCTGGCCGCGCTCGTGATCCTGGCCGGCGGCATCACCGTCTTGCAGGTCGCTGCCAATCCCTACGTCGCAGTCCTCGGACCGCCGCGGACCGCCTCCAGCCGCCTCAATCTCGCGCAGGCTTTCAATTCTCTCGGGACTACGATCGCGCCCCTTCTCGGTGGATACCTGATCCTGCATACCGCCGCGAAGGGAACCGACGCGCTCCACACACTGCCCGCCACTTTACAGGACTATCGTGTCCATGAAGCCGCGTCGGTCAAAGTCCCCTACCTGGTCATCGGCCTCGCGCTTGTCGCGCTCGGCATTCTGATCTCGACTTTCAAGCTTCCCCCAATCCCCGGAGCCGAGCGCCACAAAGGCGAAGCCGCCGGAGGTCTGTGGCGCTACCGCCAGCTGGTTTTCGGAGTAGTCGGAATTTTCCTTTACGTCGGGGCTGAAGTCTCCATCGGCAGCTTCCTCATCAACTATTTTGCGCAAGCCAATATCGGCAACGTCACTGAGAGCACGGCTTCCAGGTACCTCGCCGTCTACTGGGCGTGCGCCATGATCGGGCGCTTCCTCGGCTCTGCCATCCTGCGCAAACTGCGCACTGGAACCCTGCTTGCCCTGGCCGCTCTCAGCGCGTGCTTTCTGGTGTGTGTCTCGATGCTCGCCTCCGGCCACCTCGCCATGGGGAGCATCATCCTCGTTGGCCTGTTCAACTCCGTGATGTTCCCCAGCATTTTCACACTGGGCATCGCGGAACTCGGCCCGCTGACCGGCGATGGTTCGGGCCTGCTTATCATGGCCATCGTCGGCGGCGCCGCCGTGCCGCTCGCCGTCGGATTGCTCGCCGATCGCATCGGACTGCAGCACGCCCTTATTCTGCCCGCAATTTGTTACCTCTACATCCTCTACTACGCCCTCAAAGGATCGAAGCCCAGTGTTCTCGCCTGACCCACATCGCATGCTCAGAACCCGAGGGGAGGCGTGATGTCGGCACCCGGCGGGCGCAACGGTTTCATCATCGGCGTCGACGTGGGCGGCACCAAGGTCGCGGCTGGACTCGTTGAGCCCACTGGCACGATTGCCCGGCACACGCGCGTTCCCATGGTTGCCGACGGCAGTCCGCAGGATGGCTTCGCGGCCGTGAAGGCCGCGGTTGACGCGGTTCTCGAACTAGATTCCGCGCTCTCAGTCCGCGGCATCGGCATCTGCTCTCCGGGACCGCTCGATCCCCACACCGGCGTCGTGATCAATCCTCCCAACCTTCCTTGCTGGCGCAATTTTCCTCTTGCCCGCGAGATGGCCAGGATTTACGGCCGGCCCGTCAGTCTCGACAACGACGCCAACGCCGCCGGACTCGCCGAAGCCCTCTGGGGGGCCGGCGTCGGCTATCGCAATGTGTTCTACACCACCATCGGCACTGGCATCGGCACCGGCGTGATCGTGCACCAGAGTGTCTACCATGGGCGCACCGGGGCCGCCGGTGAAGGTGGACACATCAGCATCGATTACCGCGGGCCGCTCTGTGGCTGCGGCAAACGCGGCTGCATCGAGTCCCTGGCTTCGGGTCCCGCCATCGCACGCCGCGCTCAGAGCAAACTGCAAGAAACGCGGAAACCTGCTTCGCTCCTGTGGGAGATGGCAGCCGGCCATCCCGACACCGTGACCAGCGAAATGGTGGGACGCGCCGACGCTGCCGGCGACGCGCTGGCCCACGAAGTTTTGCTCGATACCATCGTTGTCCTGTCGGTGTGGCTCGGCAACATCGTCGACCTCCTCGAGCCAGACGCGATCATCATCGGCGGAGGCGTCGCTGCCCTGTTCCGGCCCTACTTTGATGACATCCGTGCCCAGGTCGCGGACAACTGTGTCAATTCGCGAGCCCGGGAGATCCCACTGCTGGCCGCCCGCTATGGCGCCGACTCGGGCATTGCCGGCGGAGCGGCACTCTGTATGCGCTCCCCTGCCTCAGAGATTCTCTCGGAGTCGCCCTCTGCCAAGGTCTCAATATGATTTACTATAAGCTAAGTTGTTGAAAGTTTGTCGAGGAGAGTTTCTGAGCTCAATTCACCCTCTGACCATTGCGTGGAATGCCTATTTTTGGCATTAAAGGCCAAGGAGTGCAAGGAGGAGGCGTGAACAGAGTTGAGTCAGTCGAAACCCCTAAACGACCCGTAGAGGCCACGCAACCGCAAAAGTTAAGCTTATAGCTAACAGCGTCCAAAATCGTTTCCCCAGGCTCGCGCCCGCGGTGGGCGCTAATCTGGGCCGGAGGGAAACGTCCTCGGACCACAGTCGAGGACGCTCAGAAATGTGCGTTGAAGGGAATCCCAGGAAGGAGCGGACTACCTCTGCGTCCTCTGCGTTTTTAAGGTTTTTTCACTCCGAGCGCTGTAGCACCCGGCCGGATCTCCTCAAACGGCACCATCCCTTTTCCTTCCAGCACCGAGTAGAACTTGTCCGCCGGCAGATCCTTGATCACATCCACAGCTCCGGAAGGCCAGTGAATCTCCAGCTGATCGATCTTGGTAGCCTCTGCCAGTCCGAAATGCACGCGCAAGTCGTTCTGGGAAAGATAACTTCCACCGCTGTGAATCTCGTCGGTCTGCGTCATGCCACCGGCCACGATCTTCAGCCGCGCACCAATCGCCATGCGATTGCTCTTCGTCCCCGTCAACTCGAAGCTCACCCAGTGGCGTCCCGGAATTCCCGGGTTCTTCAAAATCGTCGGGCTCCCATCGAGATTCTCGATCACCACGTCCATATTTCCGGTGTTGAACAGGTCGGCGACCGCGAGGCCGCGGGCGGCACGGGCTTGCTGAATCGCGGGGCCGCCCTCGTCGTGAGCGTCGCAGAACGTGCCGTTGCCCTGGTTCATGTCGAGCAGTTTCGGTTCCTTGTAGCGATCGCCCGAAGGCAGCGTGTCCACCTGCGGGTACACGTGCCCGCTCACGACGACGAGGTCGAGCCAGCCGTCGTTGTCCAGATCGACGAACGCATCGCCCCACTTCACCCACTTGATGGAAGGCAACGCCACGCCCGCTTGGTACGACACGTCGTGGAATTCCCATTTTCCGTCATTGCGATAGAGCGTGTCGTAGTCGTCGGCAAAGTGCGTGACGTACAGCGACGGGCGGCCGTTGTGCAGGTAGTCGCCGATGGCAATGCCCATCGAAGCCTGCTCGTTGCCGTCTTCGCTCAGCGCAGTGCCCGACTCGAGCCCGATCTCCGCGAACTTGCCGTTGCCGTTGTTGCGATACAGATAGCTGGGCGTCGAATCGTTGGCCACGTAAATGTCGGGCTTCCCGGTGTTGTTGAAATCGGCCCAAACCACGCCGAGCCCGTAGTATCCGCCAGGATCATCCACGCCAGCAGTTTTCGAAACGTTGGTGAAGGTGCCGTCGCCGTTGTTGTGGAATAGCGAATCGCCCGAGCCCTTCAGTCCGCGTGGCCCGCACTGCACGTCGATGCCTTTGTACTTACAGTTGATCCCTTTGCCGAACGCGGGCGGATTCGCCAGATCGAACTCGACGTAGTTCGCGACCATCAGATCGAGGAGCCCATCGCCGTCGTAGTCGCCGAAGGCGGCGCCCGTCGACCAGCGTCCGTCGGCAACTCCCGCCTTGGCAGTTACATCGGTGAACGTCCCGTCGCCGTTATTGCGGTACAAAACATTTCCGCCCAAACAGGTGACATAGATATCGGGCCAGCCGTCGTTGTTGTAGTCGCCCACCGCGCCGCCGTTGGCGAAGCAGGGATGTGCGAGGCCAGCTTTGTCGGTGACATCCGTGAAAGTTCCGTCGTGGTTGTTATGGTAGAGCGCGCTGCGCGCCTTCTCACCCTTCTTCGCCATTTCGAGCGTGGGCGCGTTCGTGAAATAGATGTCGACCCAACCATCGCGGTCGTAGTCGAGCAGCAACACGCCTCCGCTCATCGATTCCAGGATGTACTTCTGGTCGGGCGACACCAGGTGTTCAAAATGAATGCCGGTTTTGGCCGTAATGTCTTCGAGCTGCGGGATCTTGCGGTCGTGGCACTTCATCTGCTTCACGCCCGCAGGCGGAGGCGTGGGCGTGGGATGTCCGCCCTGGGCGAGGAGCTGGGGAGGAAACGCCGGAACAAGAAAGCACGTTACCAGGAAAAGAATACGAACACGAAGGAGTCTCGGGCTCAATGGGCGTCTCGAAGTATCCGAATCGAAAGGTTTAAAGCTTGATGCCAATCATTGTATCGAGGCCTGCCCTTCGCGGGCGAGGGCGCTTCTTTCTAGCGCCCGCATCCCGCCGGCTGTCGCGAGGGTGTCCCGCCCTCGCAGGCGAGCGGGACGCTCGCCCGGACAGCCGCCGAGACAGCGGCGCTACTATCTTGCTCCCGCCACCATCGCGTCGTGCATCTTGCGATCGAGTTCAATCGAGTTGGTGTGCAACTGGGCGACGCGGCGCAGTGCAACTTTGGCTTCATCGTCGCGGCCGGTGGCGCGCAGGGCGCTCGCCAAGAGATAGAAAATGCTGGCCTCATCGGGATTCATGTCGGCGGCTTGCTGCAAGTTGTGTACCGCGTCTTCGTTCTCGCCGAGTTTCAGCTTGGCTTTACCGAGATAGAGATACGTTGCCCAGGAGTCGGGATCGAGGCTGCGCGCCTTCTCGAGATACGGGACGCCATCGGCATAGCGTTCGCTTTGCACGAGCAATCCGCCGAGAAAGTACACAGCCACAGCATCTTTCGGATCCTGCTCGATCGCGAGCCGCAATTCTTTTTCTGCTTCTGCATTCTTGCGCATGCTGACGTAGACCTTGCCGAGTTCTCGATGCGCTCCTGCAAACTTTGGATCGGCCGAGAGCGCGTCGTGAAATGACTGCTCCGCCTGCTCGAACAGCTTCGAATCGTAGTAGCCCTGGCCGAGCAGATAGCTCGTCTGCGCGCGGGTGCTGTCGCTCGTGAGCAGGCGCGCGAAAACCTGTTTGCCCGCTTCCACTTGCCCAGTGCGAGCATAGGCAACGCCGAGCAGATAGAGCGCGGCGGGGTCGGGCGACTTCTCGGTTGCCGGCTTCAGTACGTCGAGCGCGTCTTGCGGTTTTCCGCCGAACACCAGACACGTCGCAAGCAGGGTGGTCGCCTGCGAATTGTCGGGCTGACGCGTGTGCAACTGGCGGAAGTAGGGGAGGGCGTGTGCGTAGTCGTCCTGCTTCAGGTAGGCGAGGCCAAGATTCAACAGGATCCCGGCCTCGTGTGGGCTAAGCACGAGGGCTCTCTTGTAGATTTCGATGGCGCGCGCGTAGCGGTGCGTGTGCGCATAGACAACGCCGAGGTTTCCCAGCGCGCCGAGATTGTGTGGATCGGATTTCAAAACCTGGCGAAAGCCGGATTCGGCGGCGGGGTAGTCTCCCGTGCGCAGAGCGGAGGAAGCGCGCTCGAAGATTTTCTGGCTGGAATCGGATTGGGCGAGAAGCAGCGTCGCGAGGCAGGGAAGAAGCAGAAAGCGCCTGAAGGCCTTAAGAACCAAAGGACGGCCGCAGCTAACTGCGCCGCGGCCGGACAGGTGAGGGCGACGGTCCTGACCAATGTGAGCTCGATCTTCAGGGACGGAAGCCCACTTTTTTCTGACCGCTGAGCGGCGCGGCTGAAACCGCGGGCTTTCGAAGCCACCAGGCGACAAGCCCACGTGAGCGCAAAAAGGGCGCGAACCTGGGGCACCGCGCCTCACTCCGCTCAAGATGGCAGTTCTTAGCAAGGCAAAAAGCGAGAAACCGCCGGGGACACGGGGGATCACAGAGGCGATTCGGGAAGGCACGCAGCCGATGACCCGCATGAAAACCCGAGGATACCACTCCAAAGAACAACGCCGTGCTCTTCCGGAGGGGCGGAGCACGGCGTTGGTTGGGGCAGCCGGGATCAGAAGTAGAGTTTGATACCCAGTTGCACGTTGCGTGGGTCACGATAAGCGTTCACGTCGCCGCTGTTGCTGATGGAGGTTGTAGGTTGACCAGCGCTGGGGGCGCCGAAGGTGTTGTTTACCCCCGAAGGCTGCACGTGGTTGAAGGTGTTAAACGTCTCGAGCCGCAGCTGCAAGTATCGCGTCTCGGTGAAGTTGATGTTCTTGAACAGCGACATGTCCCAGTTGTTGATGCCGGGTCCGCGGAAGGCATTGCGACGAACATCGCCTACCGTGCCCAGGGCAGGAGCCACAAAGGCATTGGGATTCAGCCAAGTGAAGTGGTTCTTCGCCGCGTAAGGGCTTCCGTTGCCGCGATCGGGCCGTACCAGGTTCACGTAGTTGCCGGCATTTCCGACGTAGCAACTCGAGCAACCGCCCATGTAGACGTTGATGGGCGTGCCGCTCCAGAAGCGGGTGATGCCGCTGACCTGCCAGCCTCCAACCAGATACTTGAGGAATCCCGCGGAGCGGAACGACGGCAGGCTATAGACGTAGTTCACGTTGAACACGCTGGCGCGATCCCAACCGCAGGGCGCCCAATCCAGGCGTGGATGGAAGGGATCGGTGACCGGTCCGCCCTGGTTGGCGCTGGGTACTCCCGGATCGGCTCCGGGAGTATCGGAGTCGGCGATGTCCATGCACTTGCTCCAGGTGTAGTCGGCTGTGAGGGTAAGACTGTTCGTGAACCGGCGCGTGAGTTTGAACTGCAGAGCGTTGTAATTGCTGTTGGCGGCGTACTTGGTGAAATTGATGTTGCCGTAGCCCGTGTAGGGCCCGCCTTGAACCAGCGGCGTCCCGGCTAGAACGGTCGCACTGCCGACTGGCAGCGCCTGGAGGTTGTATTGATACTGCAGGTGGCGAGCCACATTTCCGGTATAGCCGGCGGTGAGTGCCAGCCGCCAGGGTAGTTCGCGCTGCACCTCAAGGCTGTATCCGTAGGTGGTCGGGATCTGACCTTTCTTGTCGAACGCATTCAAGTCCACGGGTGTACGGATACCGGTGACCAACCCCGGATTGAGGTTGTCGATTCTCTGACCGAAGATGGTCGGAGTGTAACTGAGGGGCGGATTTCCCAGGCCGTCAAAACTGTTCACGTTCTGGCGGATGCGTTCGTAGAAAATGCCGGCGCCGCCGCGAATTGCAGTCTTGCCGTCGCCGAAGACGTCATAGGCGAAACCGAAGCGCGGCGCGAAGTTGGCATACTTGTGGTCGGCAAACCCGGCTGGTATGCCATGCCCTTCCTGGACAATGCCATTGAAGGGATTGCCGAACGGTCCGTTGGCGGGACAGGTGCTCGCAGGATCGGCGACCACGAGAGCCGCGCTGCAGATGGCGTTCAGATAGTTTCCTTGGTGTTGGTTTAGCGTGACTTTATTGTTCGAGTCATAGCGATTGGGATCGAAGTAATTCTGGAAGAACGGCTGCACGGTGTAGGTCGGACCCAGGTACGCCCAACGCAGGCCGTAGTCCAGAGTCAGCTTCTTATTCACTTTCCAGCTGTCTTGCCCGAAAAACTCCAGCTGATGGAAGCGGAAGGCGCCGAAGAACACGCCGTTACTCTGCTGGGCGCGGTAGTAATAGCCGGTGAACACGTTCCCCAGATAGCTGCCGGTGTCGTGAGGGTTTACCGCGCCGGTGCTGAAGTCGAGGAAGGTGGTGTCAGTCCAGACGGGCTGCTGGCCGGCCTGGTTGTAGTCGAAGAACATGCCGAACTTGAGGATGTGCGGTCCCATCACGTGGGTGACGTTGTCGGTCCAGGTGAACATGCGGGCTTCGCTATGCCAGCTGGGATGGAAGGATCCCCCGGTGAAGGTCCCGTTGCAGCAGTTGTTGAGCACAGGAGCGCGGTTGTCGACGTTCGACAAGGGATAGAGTTCCTGGAAGGTGAATCCAAGAGCCGTCCGGTCGTAGGTGGACTTGGATGTGCCGGGCAAAATGTCGACCACCTGCGTCAGGTGGTTGTAGCCGAAGATGAACTCGTTGGTGGTCGTAGGGGAAATCACGTTGACCAGGTTCCAGGACCAACTGGAGCCGGGTTTCTTGCGGAACTCAGGAAGGATTGGGTAGTCGGCGAAGTCGAACAGGTTGTGGTACTGCTCCTGCTGCGAGTCGTCGACCCAGCGGAAAAAGAAGTTGGTCTTCGCATTGACGTTCCAGTCGATGCGCACGACTTCCTGGTGCTTCTTGAAGTTGTAGCGCTCGTTGAAGGGATTGAAGAACCTCTGGGCGACCCCCTCGGAGTTGATGGTGCTCGGATCGGCGACCGCGTTGGGCTGATAGCCCTGTTTGAAGTAGTTGGCGAAGGCCTGCGCCTGGGAGCTGAGCTGAGCGGCCGGAATGATGTTGCAGGGATTCGCCTTGGTTCCGCAGATGACGGTGCCGTTCGTGATCTCACCGTTTGAGTTGTACGTCAGCGACCCTGGAACGAACACCTGTCCGTTGAGAAACCCGTTGTCCCCTAGACCCGTCGGACAATCCGAGGTTGGCGTGACTCCGTGAATGCATTGGTTGCCGCCGCTATACATGGCGGTCAGATCCCCGGTGAGGACCGAAGGGTTTGGCAGGAAGTATCCTCGACCGAGTCCAGTAACTGCCTGCGAGTTGAACTGCGTGTTGCCGGGGCGAATGCCGCGAGTGCCTTCGTAGTTGAAAAAGAAAAACAGTCTGTTTTTGTAACGGGGGAAGGGAATCGGCCCGCCGATGTTGCCGCCATACTGGTTGAAGCGAATGTAATTTTTCGCGGTCTGGGTGGGCGGAGTCGCGTCGAAGTTGTCTTCGCGGTGGAACTCGTAGAGGGTTCCGTGGAATTGCTTGGTGCCGGACTTGGTGTTGACGGCGAGCAGCACGCCGGGGTTGCGTCCGTATTCGGCGGCGAAGTTGTTGCTTTGGATTTTGAATTCGCCGACGGCGTCCATGGAGAGCTGAGTGAACTGGCCGTCATTCGCGCCGACGTCGGTATTGATGGCGCCGTCGAGGAAAAAGTTGTTGTCGCTTCCGCGCAGTCCGTTGACGTGGAACGCGTTGGTGTTGTTGAAAGCCAGGCGGAAGTCGCTGTTGTCATTGGAGACCACGCCGGGCAGGGTGCGGACCAGGGATTGGAAGTCGCGACCGTTCAAGCTGGTCTCGGTGACGAGCTTGGAGTCGATAACGTCGGAGTGGTCGGCGGTGGCGGTTTCGACGAGCGGAGTGACGGCCTCGACGGTGACGTTCTCGGTCGTGCTGCCGATCTCAAGGCGGAGCTCGCCCAGGGAAAGGACCTGGCGATTGTCGAGGACGACGCCGCCACGCTGCAGGTTCTTCATGCCTTTCGCTTGCACTTTGATGGTGTAGTTGCCAGGTTGCAGGGGCTGCAGAACGAAGATGCCTTCGGAGTTGGTGGTGGCATCGCGCGCGACCACACCTTTTTCCTGATCAAGGGCCTGGACATTTGCGCCGGCGATCACCGCGCCCTGCGCATCGGTGACGGTGCCCTGGATGGTGCCGCTGTTCTGGGCCAGTGCCGGCGCGGCCAGCAGGGAGAGGGCAAGCAGAGACAAGATCCGGAGTGAGCGGGAAAGCAGATTCATCGAGCCTCCTTGGCGACAAGGGCAGGTACGAGAGACGAGAGCGGACAACCTGGTCCAGGAACAGCGCATGGCGAAAGCCTCCGCGTTGAGAATGCCGGGGAAGAAGCTCATCCGAGCGGGCAATAACGATTTTCTGGAGCGCACCCCACGCATCTGGGGCGCTATTAAGCTACCGATTTACTGATCTTGTCAAGAAGAAAAATCGATTTTGCAGGTAATCGTTTAACTTGGGCTGTCGGGCGCGGGGTTTCGGGCGGACCGTCAGGCAAGTGTAGAGCGCGGGTTAACGATTATCCATTGGCAAAATACCCGTTCATACAATAAATCATAGATTGGGATATCAGCCACAAAAGCAGGCCGATTCGGGCCGGAGCTTGTGATATGCTCCCGGCCATGTCGGTCACAATGCTCGATATTGCCAAGGGACTGAACGTTTCCGTGGTGACGGTGTCGAAAGTCCTGCGGAACAAGGGCAAGATCAGCGTCGCCACGCGCAAGCGGGTGCTCCAGCGGGCGAAGGAACTCAACTATCAGACCAACTGGATTGCGCGCAGCCTGGTGACGCGGCGGACGTTCACGATCGGATTGCTGTTGCCCGACTTCACGCATCCTTTTTTTGCCGAGGTGGCGAAGGCGGTGGCGGAAACGGTGCGGTCGCAGGGCTATCACGTGATCATTTCGTATTTCGAGGAGGACCCTGAGCTGGAGCGGAAGGAAGCGGAATCGCTGGTGGGGCGGCAGGTGGATGGGTTGATTGCGGCTTCGGCGCAGGCGAATGGAGACCTGTTCGAAGGCATTCTGGAGCGGAAGGTTCCGCTGGTGCTGATTGATCGTCCAATTGCGGGGGTGGCGGCGAGTTTCGTGGGGGCGGACAACGAGATGATCGGGCGGCTGGCGACCAACCACCTGATCGCGCAAGGATGCACGCGGATTGCGCACCTGCGCGGGCCGAGGATCGGGATTGCGGGAGACCGGCTGGCAGGATATCGGCATGCTTTGCAGAAGCACGACCTGGCGGTTACGTCCCGCTATGTGGTGGGCGCACGCTACGCAGACGACAGCGGATACACGGCGATGAAGAAATTGCTGCAATCGCCACCGGTGCCTGATGGGGTGTTCTGCTACAACGACCCGGTGGCGATCGGGGCCATGCGGGCGATTGGGGAAGCGGGGTTGAAGATTCCGGATGACATCAAGGTGGTGGGCGCGGGGAACGTGCACTACTCCGACGTGCTGGCGGTGCCGCTGACGACGGTGGACCAGGGGACGGCGCAGATTGGGCGGCAGGCGGCCGAGTTGTTGATGGAGCAGATTGAAGCGAAAAAGAAAGTGCGGCCACGGAGGGTGTTGATTCCGCCGAAGCTGGTGGCGCGGGCGTCGAGCCAGTGAGTCGTCAGTCGCCAGTTGTCAGTTTTCAGTTGCTAGCAAAAGCAGACTTGCTCGGAGTTTGCTGGGTTTGGTCAGGCGGCGATTGCTCGAGCTGCTGATGCCTCCTTGCTCCCAGCGGTCGCGTGTCGGAATGACAATTCCATAAAAGGAACGCCTGGCCTTTCTGTATCCCTCTTCGTCTGTGGGTTTCACTATTTAGCGAGTTTCCGTAAGCGCTCGGAGACGTTCAGCAGGGCCCGGCCGTCGTGATAGGCGGCTTTCCAGATGCGGCCTTTGTTTGCGTTCACGGGACTACCGTCGGGGCCGACCATTTCATAGACGCCTCCGTATTGATGATCGATCTGGTAAGTCTGGATGAAGCGCCACTGCTGCTGGAAGGCCTTGAAGTAGAGGTCGGTCTGGCGGCCATATTTGTCGTGCATGAGCAGAAGCGCGTTCAGTCCTTCCATCTGCACCCACCATTCTTTCAAGCGTGATTCGGGTTTGCCGAAGGTGCTGCCGTCCTGGTAGAAGCCGCCGTAGGCTTCGTCCCAGCCGTTGGCGAGCGCGTGATCGACGAGGAGCTTAGCCATGTGCTCGGTCTTGGGGTCGTGGCCGCGGCCCAGGACTTCTTCGGCTTCGAGCATCAGGTAGGCGGTCTCGACATCGTGACCATAGGAGTCGTGATCGGGGATGGGGCGCCAATCGTTGGTGAAGTAGAGATTCATCACTCCTGGTTGCACACAGATCTTGTCTCGGCTGAGGGCGAGGAGTTCCTCGAGGCGCTGGCGGACGAGCGCGTCTTTCCAGACCGCGTAGAGTTCGGTGAACGCTTCGAGCAGGTGGATGTGCGTGTTCATCGACTTGTAGCCGACGGGGAATTCGGCGACGGGGGTGGGTTGCAGCACGACGGAATCGGGGTTGCCCTGGACGACATTGCCTTCGCGGGTGAGCCACTCGAAGTAGCCGCCGTTCCTGGGGTCGTGGCCATGTTCCTCGATCCAGCGGAAGGCTTTCTGCGCGAGCTCGAGTGCCTGCGCGTCTTTTGTTGCTTGATACTCGGCGGCGGCTCCGTAAAGGGCGAAGGCGTTTCCGTAGAGGTGCTTTCCGTCGCTGTAAAAAGAGGAGATGGCGCCGCTGTCGTCGAGTCCCCAGAAGAACCCTCCGTACTGCTTGTCCCAGAGGGTGTCGTTCAGGTACTTGAGGCCGTGTCGAGCGATGGGGAGGAATTTGTCTTTGAGTTCGGGCCGGCGGATGGCGACCTGGGAACTGATCCAGGTCATGCGTCCTTGAAAGACGGAAAACTTACCGCCGCTTTTCGCGCCGGGAGCCCAGTCGCGGGTGAAGTCGGGGCGGAAGCCGCCGTTGGCGCGATCGACGGTGCGGGGGAACCAGACGTCGAGTACGTCGCGGTGGAGCGTGGCGTCGACTTCGTCGGCGAGCTTACGGAAGTTCTCGGACGTGGGGGCGAGGTAGGAGATGGCTTTGGGGGGAGGGACAGGCGCGGGAGTTTGCTGAGCGCGGGTGCTCGGCAGGAATAAAGTTGTGGAGGCAAGCGCAGCAGTCGCGATCGCGATGATCATCTGATTGTGATGGGCCATTTGTGTTCCTGTCCGTCGATGTGCCTGCCTATTTCCCGTTGAGTACCTGATCGGCCGCGAGCACGAGAAACATGTAGTTGGAAGATCCTCCGCCGAGCACGTACTCGCCTTGCTGCCAGAGGTAGGGAAAATCTTTGAGCTCGGGAAAATCAGGGCGGATGAGGGCGGTGCCTGAGGAGACGCCTCCAGGGATGTAGGACCAGTCAGCGCGATTGAAGCCGTAGGCGATGGTCATGGAGCGAGCACCGACCCCGGAGGCGAACGACGCGGTGTTCTCGCCGGGGTGAACGCCGAGGATGAAGTTGAGCGCGTTGAGCAGGTATTCGTCGCCGACGATGTCGGGGAAAGCGCGGTGCAGGAAGTATTGCTGGACGCCGAATTCCTGAATGTCCCAACCGGCGCCCCAGATGTAGGGCTTGTAGGGGACGCCGAAAGGCGTGGCAGCTTGCTGGGCGATGATGCCGGCGAAGCTCTTGGCGACGGCGCCGCGAACGTCATCGGTGAAGGCTTGATCGTTGATCTGATCTAGGACACGGCCGACGGCCCAGCCGGTGCCGTCGATGTTGGCGATGATTGCGGCACGCTGGCCCAGGAGGAACTGGCGGTATGCCGGTTTGCCGGTGGTGAGGAGGAGTTCCACGGCGGCGACGATCTTCTCGTTGAAGGCCTTTTCCTCGTCGCGGGGCTGCGACCAGAGAGCTTCAGCGGCCTGCGTGCATTCTTCCGACAGTGGGAAATTGTATTTCTTGAGGACGCGGCCGCAGGCGGCGAGCGCGGCGATGCCCTTGTATTCGTGGCCGGCGTTTTGTTCGGTGAAGAGGAAGCGGTCGTCTTGCTTGCCGGAGTGTGTGGCGGTTCGCTCGCCCGGCTTCAGTGAGGGGTCATAAAAAAGGTTGTCGGTGGAGTTGCTCTCATCGCCGAGCATCGTGTATTGGTGCAGGGTGGGCGTGATGATGCCACGATAGAAGCGGCCCATTGCGCGGTAGCTGCCAAGCACGGTGAGGATGCCGTGCTCAACTTGCTGGAGAGCGTCGGGCTTGCCGTCGGGCTGATGGATTTTGGCGATGCGCTCGGATTCGTCGACGGTGGTGTCGTCGTAGTCGAGGCCGAAGGCTTCGTAGGCGCGGGCGACGATGGAGACTTCGTCGGCTTGCGACTCGACCCGCAGGTCGTCGTCGCCGGCATCATGCCAGCCTCCGACGTTCATGCCGGGGATGGTTTCTCCGGGGTGGAAGCGCGTGAGCGTTTCCGGCCCTTGGATGTAGCCGTCGAAGTGGTTGTAGTTGGTGGCGGCCATGCGGGCATCGTCGAGGTGACAGGCTCCGTGCCAGACGCGGTACTGCTCTTCGACCCGCATGTGGCACATCTGCACGGGGAGGAAATATTCCAGGACCGGTTGCCAGACGCCACGCTGGTAGACGTCGGGGGCAATGCGGAAGGCCTGACTGTGGGAAGTGCCATAGTCGACTTCGTACATGCCCGGCGCTTTGACGGAAGAGAAGTCGAACTGGAGATATTTGTAGCGCAGGAATTTTCCCCAGAGTTTGGGAGTGCCGGAGAGAGCTTCGTGACGGGTGCCGTCCTCAGCGATGCGCAGGACTGCTACTTTGTGGACGTTTTCGTCCGAATGGTCGAGTTCGATGATGGCGATTTTTTTCTGGGTGGGGTGGTAGCCCACCTGCGAGACATGGACGACGGGGCTGTACATCCAGCCGGGGAGCGCGTTGGCCGAGATGATCCAGTCGATGGCGTTCTTCGTCGCGCCGGCTGGAACCAGCGAGCGGACGACAAACCATCCGTTGTTGTGCTTGTTGCGCCCATCGAAAAGCGAGAGGTCACCGGTGCGGCTTTCGATGATCATGCGCTGGGCGTCGGATTCCGGCACGACCGAGAGGCGGGGGCCCGAAGCGAGCGGAGCGGGTTCGATGTCGCCGTCAGATGACTTGAGGTCGGGGCCGCCGGGTTGGCGAGGGAAGATGCCCGACTGCTTTCCGAGATACCAGGATTTTCCGAAAAGTGCGGCGGGGTAGAGTTCGAAGTTGAATCCGACTTTGCCCACGAACGGCGCGGGGAGCGGCTGGTCGAGGTCGACGGTGACGCGAAGGTTTTTCCCTTCACCCCGAACCTGGACCTGGTAGGAAAGATTCAGGTCTGGGTAGTCGATGGGATTGAAGCCGGTGCGATTGCGGCTGGGGTCGGGGTAGGAGAGCCAGGTGGTGATTTCGTTTTTCGCGGGATCGACGACGCGGCGATCCTGTTTGGGCATGGGCTGCCACTGGCCTGGGGTGGTGTCGAGGCGGAGGTCCCCGTTGGTGGCCGCGCGGATCCCGTTCTGAATGATGCTCACTCCCGCCTGGTGGCCCTCGGGGTAGATGTCTTGAAAGGCCATGACGTCGAGGCCAGGCATGGCGAAGTATTCCTGATCGTTGAGGCGGAGCTCAGCTGGGCGCTGGGCGAGGACGGCGAGAGAGCAGAAAAGAATGAAGACGAGCGGCCACAACCGACGTGGTTGCTGATGCGGGGACGATGCTGTCATCGAGGTGATTCCAGTCTGCGAGCCATGGGGAAGCGATTTTCAGTACTTGCGCAGCAGTTCGAGCATCTTGCGATCCAGTTTGTGTTCCTTGTAGTCCTCGTACTGCACGTCAGCGCGCTCGCTGTCGAGCACGCCGAAGGGACCGCGGAGATTCCAGAGGGCGAAGCCCCATCCGGCCTCGTGCCAGAGAGAGAGGCAGTCTTCCATCCAGGCCAAGGTGACGGGGTGCGGGGTTTTGTTGAAGCAGCCCCATTCGCCGACGTGAATCTGGACACCGCGGTCGGTTAGTGGTCTGTAGAGATCGATGTATTCCTTCTTGAGACGGGCGCGGTCCCAGATTTGTCCCGCGTCGTCTTTGAGAGGCCAGGTGGGCGGCGCCATGGTCTCGAACTCGTCGCGCGGAACCCAGTTGGCGGTGTAGTGGCTGACGGCTTTGGGCTTGTAGCCGCGCGTGCTCTGCACCAGCCCGAGGTCGACGATGCCGAGCACGGGGGCCTGGCCGATGTTGATGCCGTCGGCGAAGAGGAGGCGGCTTGGGTCTTCCTCGCGGATGGCGGCGACCAGTGCTTTGACGATCTCCACGTAGCGCTCTTCGAGGGCGCCTTCGTAGGAGCGCATCTTTGGCGGTTCGTTGACGAGGTCGAAGGACAGCTGTTTGTTGGGGGTTCCTTTGTAGCGGCGGGCGAAAGCTTTCCAGTGGTAGACCGAGGCGGCGAGCGCGCGGTCACGCTCGGCCCTGGTTCCGGTGAAGAGATCTGCGGGTTCGAGTTCGCGCTGGTTGATGCAATAGCCCGGGGTGCGGTGAAAGTTCAGGTTGATGTGAACGCCGTATCGCTTGCCGAGGTCGATCGCTCGGTCGATCTGCTTCAGGGGTTCTTCCCGGATGACGGTCCAGTCATCGCGGCTGCCCCAGGCCCAATACGACAGAGGCAAGCGCGCGAAATCGAAACCCCACTCGGTCATGGAGGCAAAGTCGAATTCTTCGTAGGCGGGACCGTTGTAAGGTTCCACTGGAGTTGAAAATTTTCCCTGCAGGTTGAAGCCGCGCCAGCGCGGGATGTGAGCCGCGGTGATGTCGGCTTCCGCTGGACGCAGTGAACTCTGGGCAGGAGACCAGGGCCAGAACAGGGCGTTACCGTGCGAGACTTTGGCCGCGGGGTAGAGGAGAGCCAAGTTTCTGACAAACATCCTGCGATCCATCTCGAGAGTCCCGTCGGCTGGCTGCGGGGGTTGAGTATATGCCAGGTGTCAAGGCAAGGTAAACGGTAAACAACTCTAGAAAATCGATTGTCTAATGTTTCCCTTGTCCGAGCTTTACTTGCCGGTCAGGGGTGGTTCCCGAAAGCAACGGGCAATATGAAAAGTCTGCAACAGGTCACGACAAAGGGTTCCGGCTGCCAGTAAACTGAAGTCTATCCTCGCGATCAGTTTGCGAGTGCAGGAAGGAAGTCAGCCGTGAGTACCGTTGAATCTGCAGTCCCCACCGCCTTGTCGTCCAGAGTCAACCCCCTTTCCCAAGACGAACTGCGCCGCATGGAGGCCTACTGGCGGGCGGCAAACTACCTCTCAGTGGGACAGATTTACCTGTACGAGAATCCGCTACTGCGCGAACCGCTGAAGCTGGAGCACATCAAGCCGCGGTTGCTGGGGCACTGGGGCACGACGCCAGGGCTGAACTTCATTTACCTACATTGCAACCGGCTGATCAAGAAGCTGGACTTGAACATGATCTACATCACCGGGCCGGGGCATGGCGGTCCGGGGCTGGTGGCGAACACGTACCTGGAGGGGACGTACAGCGAGTACTACCCGAATGTTTCCGAGAACGAAGCGGGAATGAAGCGGCTGTTCAAGCAATTTTCGTTTCCGGGAGGGATCCCGAGCCACGTGGCGCCCGAGACACCGGGCTCGATCCACGAGGGAGGGGAACTGGGCTACAGCATGGTGCACGCCTTCGGTGCCGCCTTCGATCATCCGGACCTGCTGGTCTGTTGCGTGGTGGGCGACGGCGAAGCGGAAACCGGGCCGCTGGCGACGAGCTGGCATTCGAACAAGTTCCTGAACCCGATTCGTGATGGGGCCGTGCTGCCGATCCTGCACTTGAATGGATACAAGATCGCGAATCCCACGGTTCTGGGAAGAATGCCAGATGAAGACCTGCGAGGACTGTTCCGCGGGTACGGGTATGAGCCCGTTTTTGTAGAGGGCGAAGAGCATGAGCCCATGCATCAGTTGATGGCGGAGAAGCTTGAGGCCGCGGTGCTGGAGATCCACCGCATTCAGGACCACGCGCGCAGGCATCACGACGCTTCGCGGCCAACGTGGCCCATGATCATCCTGCGCTCGCCCAAGGGGTGGACCGGGCCCAAGACAGTAGATGGTAAGCCGATGGAGGGAACGTGGCGCGCGCATCAGGTTCCGTTCAGCGACATGGCTGGGCATCCGGAGCATGTGAAGCTTCTTGAGCACTGGATGAAGAGCTATCACCCAGAGGAGCTGTTCGATGTCAACGGGAAGCTAATGGCGGAGTTGCGCGAGCTGGCCCCGAAGGGTCAGCGACGGATGGGGGCAAACCCGCATGCCAACGGGGGACTGCTGCTGAGGGACCTGATCATGCCGGATTTCCGTGAGTACCGGGTGGATGTGCCGAAGCCGGGCAGCGTGAACTCCGAGGCCACACGGGTGCTGGGGACGTTTTTGCGGGACGTGATGAAGTTGAACCTGGCATCGCGAAATTTCCGCATATTCGGTCCGGATGAGACGGCTTCGAACCGCTTGGACGCGGTCTACGCGGCGAGCGACAAGATCTGGATGGAGCCGATCCTGCCGGTGGATGAGCATCTCTCAACCGATGGGCGTGTGATGGAAGTGCTGAGTGAGCACATGTGCCAGGGCTGGCTGGAGGGGTATCTGCTGACCGGCCGGCATGGTTTCTTCTCGTGCTACGAAGCCTTCATCCACATCGTGGACTCGATGTTCAACCAGCATGCGAAGTGGTTGAAGGTGACGCGCAACATTGAGTGGCGGCGGCCGATCGCGTCGTTGAACTACCTGCTCACGTCGCACGTGTGGCGGCAGGACCACAACGGGTTCAGTCACCAGGATCCGGGATTCATCGATCACGTGGTGAATAAGAAGGCGGATGTGGTGCGCGTGTACCTGCCGCCGGATGCGAACACGTTATTGTCGGTGGCGGACCATTGCCTGCGCAGCCGCGACTATGTGAACGTGATTGTGGCGGGCAAACAGCCGGCGCCGCAGTGGCTGAATATGGACGCCGCGATCCGGCATTGCACAGTGGGTATCGGGATTTGGGACTGGGCGAGCAATGATCAGAACGCGGAGCCGGATGTGGTGATGGCCAGCGCAGGTGATGTTCCGACGCTCGAGTCCCTAGCTGCGGTGGATTTGCTGCGGCAGCATTTTCCCGACATCAAGATCCGGTTTGTGAATGTGGTGGACCTGATGACACTCGAGCCTTCGAGCGAGCATCCGCACGGATTGAGCGATCACGATTTCGATTCCATCTTCACCACGAACAAGCCCATCATCTTTGCCTATCACGGGTATCCCTGGCTGATTCACCGGCTGACCTACCGGCGGACGAACCACGACAACCTGCATGTGCGTGGGTACAAGGAAGAGGGCACGACCACGACTCCCTTCGACATGGCGGTGCAGAACGATATGGACCGCTTTCACCTGGCGGCGGATGTGGTGGACCGGGTGCCGAGGCTGCAGCGCATGGGGGCACACTTCAAGCAGTTTGTGCGCGACCGGTTGGTCGATCATCAGCAGTACGTGGATGACCGCGGCGACGATATGCCGGAGATCAAGAACTGGAAGTGGCCTTACTAGGCGAAGCAGCTGACCGCAGAGATCGCCGAGGGCGCCAAGACCAGCTTCTAACCGCAAGTTGCGAAGAAAGGGGCGCAAGGAAGTGCCTTCCGAGAGGGAGTTGTGTCCGGAGGTTCATGGGATCATCGAATGAACGTTCTCGTTCTTAATTCGGGCAGTTCGAGTTTGAAGTTTCAGATGATTGCGACCGATCTGGAGCGGATCAAACTGGACCAGGATGTCCGCTTGCTAAGAGGCGAAATAGAGCGGATCGGCGGGGAAGCGATCATCACGCTCCAAACCAAAAGCGGGCGGAAGACGGTGACGGCTCCCATTCGCGACATGGGGGCGGCGCTGGACTTTGTGATTCGGTGGATTGCGTCCGATGAGTCGGGATTGGCCGAGGTACGGGGGCCTGCGGATGTGCATGCCGTGGGACACCGGGTGGTGCATGGCGGGGAGCGATTTTCAGAGTCGGCGGTCATCACGGATGACGTGCTGAAGGGGATTGAGAGCTGCATTGAACTCGCGCCGCTGCACAATCCGAACAACATCAAGGGAATTCTGGCGGCGCGGAGCGTGTTCGGGCCAGGGACGCCACAGGTGGCGGTGTTCGATACGGCGTTTCATCATTCGCTGCCCGAGCATGCTTACCTCTATGCGATCCCGTATCACTTGTACCGCCGGCACAAGATTCGCCGGTATGGGTTTCACGGGACTTCGCATCGGTATGTCGCCTATCGCTATCGCAGGCTGCGCAACCAGACGCGCGAGCAGGCGAATGTAATCACGCTCCACTTGGGGAATGGCTGCTCCGCAGCGGCGATCCAGAAAGGGTGTTCGGTGGATACGTCGATGGGCATGACTCCATTGGAAGGCCTGGTCATGGGAACGCGGTCGGGCGATCTGGATCCGGCGATTGTGAATTTGATTTCTGGCAAAGAAGGATTGTCGCCGCACGAGGTGGAGTCGCTGCTGAATACGCAGTCGGGATTGCTGGGGATTTCGGGGCTCACCAATGATATGCGCGTATTGCTCGATGAAGTGAAAGAACACGATGATCGCAGGGCGCGGCTCGCGATCGAGCTGTTCTGTTATCGGGCGCGGAAATACATCGGGTCGTTTCTGGCGGCGCTGGGCGGGGCAGAAGGAATCGTGTTTACCGGCGGGATCGGGGAGAATTCTCCCGAGATTCGCGAGCGCATTTGCCGTGGCTTGGAGTGGGCGGGGGTGGCGCTGGACGATTCCCGAAATCAGCAGATGATCGGCAAAGAGGGATTGATCAGCGGCGACGGGTCGAAGATTGGCGTTTATGCGATCCCGACCGATGAGGAATTACTGATAGCGCGGGACACGGTGCGGTGTGTGTTGGGGGAGCGCCATCCGTCGTAGGGCTGCGTGCGATGCTAGCACCCAGGTTCGCGTCCCAAGAGCGGACGCGAACCTGGGCACGTCACTGCGGCGCATAAAGGAGGAATCGGGAGCCGGTCATTGCGGCTCGCCTGAAGGCGAGCCCTGATGTAAACCAAACGCCAGCGACTTGTGGAGCCACGATCAGTTCTAGACGGAGTAGGAGACGTCGTCGTCGGTGACGATGTTGGCGATGTTGTTTCCGTTCGACGCCACCGACGACGTTTTGCTTCCGCGGCGCATCGCCACGATTCCGGTGCGCACCATCTCGAGGACTCCGTAGGGGCGGAGGACTTCGAGCAGGCCGTCGATCTTGTCTTCGGCGCCGGTGATTTCGATGGTGAGCGAGTCGGGGGCGACGTCGACGACCCGGGCGCGGAACACGCTGGCCAGTTCGAGCACGTGGGAACGGGCCTCGTGCGTGGCGGCGACCTTGATCATGGCGAGATCGCGCGAAATGGCGGGCTGGTGGGTGATGTTTTCGACCAGCAGCACGTTCACGAGCTTGTAGAGGTTGGCTTCGATGCGGCGGGCCTGGTCGCGGTCGGCCTCGGCGGTGATTGTCATGCGCGAGACTTCGGGCTTCTCGGTGCGGCCGACCGTCAGCGAATCGATGTTGAAGGCGCGGCGGCGGAACAGGGAAGCGACGCGGGTCAGCACGCCCGGCTTGTTCTCCACGTAAACGACAAAAGTGTTCATCATTGGGGTTTACTCGTCTGCGGCAGTTTCCACGATAGGGCTGGGGCGGCGGATCATCTCGTTCAGCGAGGCGCCGGCGGCCACCATCGGGTAAACGGAGTCTTCCTGCTCTACTTTGAAGTCGATCAGCACGGCGCCCTCGTGCTTGCGGGCGGCTTGGACGGCGGGAACCACCTCGGATCGCTGAGTCACCGTCATGCTGCGAATGCCGTAGGCTTCGGCCAGTTTGGCGAAATCGGGATTCAGCAGCGGCGTGGCCTGGTAGTTGCGCTCGTAAAAGAACTCCTGCCACTGGCGCACCATGCCAAGGAAGCCGTTATTGATGATGGCGATATTGACCTTGATGTTTTCCTGCACCATGGTGGCGAGTTCGGCCATGGTCATCTGAAAGCCGCCGTCGCCGACGACCACCCACACTTCGGAAGCGGGCTTTGCCACCTTGGCGCCGATCGCGGCGGGTAAGGCGAAGCCCATGGTGCCCAGACCGCCGGAAGTGATGAGCGAGCGCGGGTGTTCGTGCTTGTAGTACTGGGCTTCCCACATCTGGTGCTGGCCGACGTCGGTGACCACGATCGAGTCGGCAGCGCGCGTTTCGCGCCACAGGTCGTTGATCACGTGTGCGGCGTAAAGGTGGCCGTTGTCGGGCAGGCCCTGGATGTCGCGGACGGCGGAGTCACCTTTGAGTTGATCGATGAAGTCCAGCCAGTCGCTGCGGTCATTGGAGCTGACGTGGGGGAGCAGTTCGCTCAAGACTTCGCGCAGATCACCGACCAGGGCGACGTCGACCTTAACGTTCTTATTGATCTCAGCGGGGTCGATTTCGACGTGGATCTTCTTGGCATTGGTGGCGTAAGTCTTGAGATTGCCGGTGACGCGGTCGTCGAAGCGCATGCCGAAGGCGAGGAGCAGGTCGGCTTCCTGGATGGTGTGATTCACCCAGGCTTCGCCGTGCATGCCCATCATGCCGAGATTTAGCGGGTGTGAGGCCGGGAAGGCTCCCAGGCCGAGCAGCGTAAGCGCAACGGGGATTCCGGTGCGCTCGGCAAAGGTACGGACTTCGTGCATGGCGCCAGAAACGATGATGCCGTGGCCGGCGAGGATCACGGGACGCTTGGCTTTCTGAATCAGCTCAAGCGCTTGCTCGTAGTCTTTCGCGTCGGGGGAAAGGTCGGGCCGGTAGCCGGGAAGTTGGGGCTTGGCGGCGTCCCAGTCGAATTCGCACGAGGTTTGCTGCGCGTCCTTGGTGATGTCGACCAGCACGGGGCCGGGTCGGCCGGAGCGGGCAACGTAGAAGGCCTCGCGGATGGTACGGGCGACTTCACTGGCGTGCGTCACCAGATAGTTGTGCTTGGTGATGGGCAAGGTGACGCCAGTGATGTCGGTCTCCTGGAAAGCGTCGGAGCCGATGAGCTTGCTGCCGACCTGGCCGGTGATGCAGACGATGGGCGAGGAGTCGAGCATCGCGGTGGCGATGCCGGTGACCATGTTGGTCGCGCCGGGCCCGGAGGTGGCGACGGCCACGCCGACCTCGCCGCGGGCACGGGCGTAGCCGTCGGCCATGTGGGTGGCGCCCTGTTCGTGGCGGACGAGAACGTGGTGAATGTTGCTGTGCTTGAGTGCGTCGTAGGCGGGGAGGATGGCTCCGCCGGGATAGCCGAAGACGGTGGTGACGTTTTCGCGCTCGAGGCATTCCCACAGGATCTGTGCTCCGGTCTTGGTCATCAGTGACTCCGTCGTGTTTTCCTCAGCCGCAGGAGCTGGGGCCACAGCGCCTGAAGGCGCCTCAAAGAATGAATGTTTGCGGCACGCCTAAAGGCGCGCCCTGATACAAACCGCTCTGACACGACACCGCCAGAGATGCTCCCGAAAACGCGACGGGCCATCATCTCGTTTTGGATGATGGCCCGTTCAGAATCTTGCTGACCGTTACATCATCCGCTGGAGTCCGTCCCTACGGATACTCGTACGACCACCACGCGAAGGAGTCGGCGGTTGCGGATAATTCGCGTCGGATTGGGTGCGCCAGTCAGCATGAGCACCAGCGAGTATCTGACCTTGTAACCGTTCCCGCGCGTTAAGTCAAGAGTATTGTGACCGGACGGTCGGTCGGTGTCAATCCTCAATGCGGAGTAGCAAGACCGGTTCGACCATGAAAGCGAAGGAGTTGATGGCTTCGACGGCGCGGCGGATGACGGGTTCGGAGACGGGTTCCACGGTGATGACAAAGGAGACGCGGTCCTTGGGTAGGTGGGGTTCCTGCTCCAGGGAATCGATGTTGATGGCCTCGCGGGCGATCACTTCGGCGACGCGGGCGACGATGCCGCGCTGATCTTTTACGGTGAGGCGCAGATACCAGCTGGCCGGAGCAGGGTGCTGACTGAGCACGAGGTCGCGGGAGTTGAGGAACCCGGAAACATTCTTGGCGCTCATCTGTCCGGCGGCGAAGTCGCGGGCGATTTCGATGAGGTCAGAGACGACGGCGGAGCCGGTGGCGTCGCCGCCCGCGCCGCGTCCGTAAAACATCTGTGTGCCGATCTTGTCGCCGACCAGGAAGACGGCGTTGTTCACGCCCTCCACCTTCGCCAGCATGGAGCGGCGGTTAACCAGCCAGGGACGGACGGAGACTTCGAGACCAAAGTCGGTGTGCTCGGCGGAGCCGACCAGACGGATCGTGCTGTCGAGTTTCTGCGCGGAGTGGATGTCGATGGCGCGCACGTGGCGGATGCCGTGAGTCGGAATGCTGGAGACTTTCAGGCGGCCTTCGAAGGCCATTCGAGCCAGGATGCAGAGCTTGTCGCGGGCGTCCTGGCCGTCGATGTCGAAGGAAGGATCGGCCTCAGCGTAACCCGCCTGTTGAGCTTCCGAGAGGGCCTCCGCGAATTCGATGCCGCGAGTTTCCATTTGCGTGAGGATGTAGTTAGCCGTGCCGTTCAGAATGCCGTGAACGGAGCGCAGTCGGTCGCCGGCGGTGGATTCGTGGATGACGCGCAGGATGGGAATTCCGCCAGCGACGCTCGCTTCGAAGCCGATGGGGAGTTTGTGGCCGGCGGCCAGGGCGAAGAGTTCGTCTCCGTGCTCGGCCAGCAGATTCTTGTTGGCGGTAACTACCGGCTTACCTTGCTCGAGGGCGGCGCGCAGGAGTTGCCGGGAATCGCCGGTGCCACCCATGGTTTCGACGATCACATCAACGTTTCGGTTCTTGAGAAGATCTTTCCAGTCAGTGACGGCTACGGCTCCGATCGGGACATCGCGCGGAGGAACGCCGGAGCGGCGGCAGACGCCGTTGACGGTCAGCTTTACTCCCGAGCGCTGGGCGATCAGGTCGCGATGCTTGGCGATGATGTCAGCGGTGGCACGGCCTACGGTTCCGAATCCGACAATGCCGACGCGAACTTGTTTTTCAGTCATGGGCGATGCCATTTTGGGGGACAGCACCTAAAGGCGCATCGATCCATCGTACTTTACGGGGCGCCTGAAGGCGCGCCCTGATGCGAACCCTGTCGCTTGAGCCCACCAACCCCGGGGGAGACGCTGCAGCCGGATGAGGAGTCCGTTCAAGCCCTTGGGGTTGTCAGGAACTCCTGGTGCACGGCGCGGACGACGTCGTCCACACGGGAGTTGGTCACGGCGAAGCAGATGTTCAGCTCGCTCGCACCTTGAGCGACGGCAATGACGCTGACGTTGTTGCGCGCAACCACCGAGAACAGCCGGCCGAGAATGCCGCAGTAGCCTTTCATCCCGGAGCCGAGCACGGCAATCACAGCGATGTCGCGGTGGACGCTGACGGGATTGAGCACTCCGTGTTTCAATTCGGTTCGGAAGAGGCGCTGGATTGCCTGGACGACGCGTTCCGTGTCAGCTTCGCGCAGGACGAGGCCGAGCGAGTCTTCGGAGGAGGACTGCGTCGAGAACAGCACGTCGACGTGTTCGTGCCCGAGGCGGAGAAACAATCGGCCGAATATTTCGGCGAAGTGGACGTCGCGGCGCGTGGTGACGGTCACGAGCGAGGCCCGCGTCACCGCGGTGACGGCTTTTACGGGTCGATTGCTCGCGGGGACCGACTCGACAATCTTCGTGCCGGGCACTTCTGCTTTGAAAGAGTTCTTGATCCAGACCGGAATACCCCGCTCCATCGTCGGCCAGATGGCTTTGCGATGGATGACCTTGGCGCCGTAGTAGGAGAGTTCGATGGCCTCCGCAAAGGTGATCTCGGGCAAGGTGACCGCGTCGGGGCAAACGCGTGGGTCGGCGGTCAGCACGCCGTCGACGTCGGTCCAGATCCAGACTTCGTGGGCGTCCATGGCGGCGCCGAGGATGGTGCCGGAGTAATCGGAGCCGCCGCGCCCGAGGGTGGTGACTTGTCCCGAAGAAGTGGCGCCGCTATAGCCCATCACCACGGGAATCTTTTCTGCTTCGAGAAGTGGAATGAGGACCTCGCGGCAATGGCGGCGGGTGGCTTCCATGTCGGGGCTGGCATCGCCGAATTTGTCGTCGGTGGCGATCACCTGGGCGGAGTCGATGAACGCACTCTTGGCGCCCAGCTCCTGCAAGCATGCGGCAAAAATTCTCGCCGACATGTGTTCGCCGAGGGGCAGGACCATGTCCATCACCTGGGGGGTTGCCGAGCCGAGCAGGGAAAGAGCGGAGCAGAACTCGGTGAGACGCTGAAGAACGGAATGCACCTCGCCGGAGACGGACTTGAGGGCAGCGCCTTTAAACATTTCTTTCAGCACGTGCTCGTGGCGGTCGCGAAGAGAGCGCAAGCCTTCGTCCATCTTGGCGCGATCGCCCGCGCGGGCTGCGTTCAGCACTGCGATGATCAGGTCGGTGACCTTAGAGAGGGCGGAAACCACCACGACCACGCGATCTTTGCGCGCGTGTTGCTGCACGATCGAAGCGGCCTGACGAATGCGCTCGGCACTGCCGACAGAGGTGCCGCCAAACTTCATCACGATGAGGCTCATAGGCGCAATTTGTAAGGTAGTAGTACAGCATGCGAAGGGGAAAAGCGGCAAGAATTGCTTTCGCCTAGAGCACCCGAAGGGCACCTGGCGGGACAACAAAAAAACGGGCCGTCCCTGCGGAGTGGGACGGCCCGGCTGAGGATCGGAGCGGACTACTGCCGCCCGATCAGTTTTCCGTTAACGTCGATGTTGTCGATGACGACGACGCTCGAGCCGGTCTCGGGTCCGTCGTCAACAACCACGTGCATGGTCTTTACCTTGCTGCCCGCGGCGATGGCTGGAACCATTTGCGCGGGGTTGGTGGGGTCAATGCGCAGACGCTGCCAGCCTGGGGCGGGAGCGGGCTGCGAAGTTGCGGTCTGGCAACCAGCTTTGTGGACAACTTCGTCCGTGGTGACAACCACTAACCGTGGGCTCTTCACGGTGCACTGGCTGCCCGTGCGGAGGTCGAACCCGAGTTGAGTGAGCGACATGCCTTCGACTCCGCGGATCACCGCACCAGCTTGCGCCTGGTTGGACGCCGCGCTGGTCTTGGAGAGCACGAGACCCTGGTTGAGGATGTCGGTTGTGGTTGAGGTGGTGGTGGTGGTGCCGGCGCCCATGCTGTCCATCCAGCTGGCAGCCACGGTGTTCGATCCAGCAGGATCATAGGCGTAGGGCCAGGCGCGGAGTGCGTCACCGGTGCTGCCAGTTCCGCTTCCCGTGCCTGTGCCGCGGGAGGCGCCGTCGTCTCCGCCGCCGTCGTCGGTAGCTACCACCAACACGACGGGAAGATTAATCGTGTTGGCGCCGGTTGCTGCGATGGAGATGGTTCCGGTGTAGCGTCCGGAAGCCATGCCGGTCGCGTCCACCGAGACGGTGAGGGTTCCGGGCGTCGTTCCACCCGACGGAGTTACCGACAGCCACGAGCCGCCATTGGCTGCCGCTGTATAGGTGAGGGGAGACCCTGTGCTGTACACCTTTGCGCTGCGTGACGAGGTTGGGGTGCGTCCCCCCTCGTACTCGAAGTACACAGCTCTGGAAGGCCACACGCGCAGCAGTCCCGATCCGCCACCGCCGCCCGAACTCGTAATCGTGAGAGTCACGGGCACGGTTTGCGGCGAGTTGCCGGCACCAGTCGACGTGATGCTGATCGAGCCTTTGTAAGTGCCCGCAGCCATACCGGTCGGATTGGCCATGACCGTGAGCGTGGTCTGAGTGGATCCGCTTGCCGGAGAAATACTCAGCCATGCGCCACCGGATGCCGAAGCAGTGAAGGAGAGTGCGCTTCCGCTGCTCGAGACCGTGAGTTGCTGCGAGCCGCTCGTGGTCGAACCGGCTCCATAGATGAACGACAGATTGGCCGGCGCGATGTTCAGCGACGGATTTCCCGTGGTTCCGCCGCTGACCACCAAGCTGACCGCTACGTTCTGCGGAGAGTTGGATGCCGAGGCGGCGGTGATGGTGATGGTTCCGTTGTAAGTTCCAGCCGTCAATCCGGTCGGATTGATACCCACGCTCAAGGTGCCAGTGGTCATTCCGCTGGCAGGGGTGACCGTGAGCCAGGCAGCCGAACTCGCGGCGGTATAGCTGACCGGGCTGCTACCTGTGACGCTCACATTCTGAGAGGCCGGCGTTGTTCCGCCGATCGTGAAGTTGAACGACAGATTCGCCGGGCTTACTCCGATCGTCGGAGCTGCCGGTGCAGTGACGGTCAGGGTCACGGGAACCATCTTCGGACTATTCGAGGTGCCCGAGGCCGTGATGTTCACGTTGCCGGTGTAATTTCCTGCCGCAAGGCCCGACGGGTTGACCGAGACGCTTACGTTCCCGGTCGTCGTTCCGCTCGAGGGCGTAGCTGAGAGCCAGGCAGCGGAGGTTGATATCGAGTAGCTGAAAGCCGTGCCGCTGCTGCTTACCGCGACGGTCTGGGCCATCGGTGCAGCGCCGCCGCTCTGGGCGGAGAACGACAGGCTCACCGGGCTCACCGTAATGGTCGGTACCGGCGCCGTGACCGTCAGAGTGACGGGAACCGTCTTGGGGCTATTCGACGTGCCGGAAGCGGTGATCGTCACGTTGCCGTTGTACGTTCCCGCGGCAAGACCGGCGGGATTCACGGAGACGCTGACGTTGCCGGTAGTGCTGCCGCTGGAAGGCGTGGCCGACAACCATGCGGCCGAAGTCGCGACCGAGTAACTGAAAGCCGTGCCGCTGCTGCTCACCGCGACAGTCTGAGCCGCGGGTGCAGCGCCGCCGCTCTGGGCGGAGAATGACAGGCTGGCCGGGCTTACGTTGATCGTAGGCGCAGTTACGGGCGCAGTCACCGTGATGGCCTGCTGCAAGGTTCCGGTGCCTCCACCGTAGCTGTCGGTTGCCGCTGCGTAGAGAGTCACACTGGTGGCGGCTGTGACGGTCGGGGCTGTCCAGGTAAAGGTCCAGCTATGGGTCCCGGTGCTTGTGTTGGGTGCGGTGTGTGTGATTTCGCCGCCCATGACTTGCGTGCCAGTACCCGCGCCGAAAGTTCCAGCCGAAGCGGCGACGTCAAGGCCTCCATTGCCTGCCGTGAGAACGTTTACGGAGAGCGTGTAGTTGCTGGTAGAACCGGAGGTTACCGAGGTGGGACCGGTGAGTGTAATGGTGGGCACCGCCGTGGTGCTCATGCTATGGCATGAAGTGCAAGTCGATCCGGTCTTCCCTGAGTAACCGGAAACGCCGCTAGGAAGGGCGTGCGCGGTTGCCGGCAAGAGGGTAACGGCAAGAGTAATCAGCACAAGCAGACTAACCAGTTGGGTCCGCGTGCAACGAAATGCCGAGCCGGCTTGGGTTGTGATTGTACCTGCGAATGGGTCTCCGACAGGCCTGAGGGTGAGCGGGGATTTCCTGAACTCCACTGTCGCTTCCTTTCTCCAGCCATCGTATGGCGCGCGTACGGGGACTGTGGGGGACGAAGGAATAGATTTGTGGTTGGCGCTTCAGCCCATCCGGGCGAAACACGTACGTTTCAGCAAAAAATCCGGTGAGACCGGACGAGGCGGCTTATATGGCGATTGCTACAACGAAATACGCGTGTGACGTGTGTCCCGACACTAACTGTATGAATGAGAGTCAGCAAGGGCACACTGGTACACGCAGGAGTACATGTACCTCGGAGGTTAAGAAGTAACCGTCTCCCGAGTATCGATGTGCATCGATGTTTATAACAAGTAATGAAAGCGATCCAGCTCAGGAGCGCGTTTTACTTCTCGTAGTCGCGCCAGTGGCGGCCGTCATTTTCGAGGAGGGCTTCCGCATCCTTTGGTCCCCAGGTGCCCGCGGCATAGTTGGGAAAACTGCGCGGTGGCAGGGCCTTCCAGACGTCAAGAATCGGACTGACAACGCTCCATCCGGCTTCGACCATGTCGGCGCGCTGAAACAGAGTGGCGTCGCCGACCATGCAATCGTGGAGCAGGCGCTCGTATCCAGTCGTGACCTGGTTGCCGAAATAGTCGGAGTAGTTGAAGTCCATGTCGACTGTGCCCAGCCGCATGATCGGGCCGGGAGTCTTGGCGGCGAAACGGAGAGAGATGCCTTCTTCAGGTTGGATGTGAAGAACGAGCTGGTTGGGCAACAGGTTGTCAACGCTGGTATCGCGGAAAAGAACGAAGGGAGCGCGTCGGAACTGAATGACGATTTGCGTGTTGCGCACGGGCATGCGCTTGCCGGTGCGGAAATAAAAGGGGACTCCAGCCCAGCGCCAGTTATCGATTTGTAACTTCACAGCGACGAATGTTTCGGTGCGGGAGTCGGAACTCACGTTGGACTCGGAACGGTAGCCGGGGACCTGCTGGCGATCGATTGCACCAGCGCCATATTGTCCACGGACAGTGCGGCTCAAGACTTCTTCCGCAGTCAAAGGCTGGATAGCGTGGAGGATCTTCGCCTGCTCGTCGCGAACGTCGTTGGCATGGAAGGAAATTGGAGGCTCCATTCCCGTCAAGCTGATGAGTTGCATGATGTGGTTCGGCACCATGTCGCGTAGCGCACCGGCCGTTTCGTAGTAGCCGCCACGCTGTTCTACGCCGACGGTTTCGGCTACCGAGATCTGGATGTGATCGATGTATCGCCGGTTCCAGATCGGCTCGAAGATGCCGTTGGCAAATCGAAAGGCCAGGATGTTCTGGACCGTTTCTTTTCCGAGGTAGTGATCAATGCGGTAGATCTGAGACTCGGTAGCGACTTTGAGCAGTTGCTGGTTCAGGGCCTTGGCCGAGTCAAGGTCGCGGCCGAAGGGTTTCTCGATAATCACTCGACGCCAGTGGCCACCCTCTTCGCGTATGAGCCCGGACGCGGCAAGTTGTTCGACGACAGAAGCAAAAAAGGAGGGTGTGATGGCGAGATAGAAAAAATAGTTCTGCTGCGTGTGCTGCTCCTGGTCGACTCTCTGCAGCGTGTCTTTGAGCTGCTGGAAGGTCTTGGCATCTCCGAACTCACCCGTGATGTAGTACATGCGTTCCTCGAACCAGTTGCCGATGTCCGCGTCGATCGAGGCGCCGGTGAATTCCTGCATGTCTTGCTTGAGTTTTGCCCGGAAGTCGTCAGTCGATATAGCATCGCGCGCGACCCCGATCACGGCGAACTCACGGGAGAGAAGCTGGTTTTTTGCCAGGTTGTAGAGAGCAGGGAGCAGCTTGCGGCGTGTCAGATCTCCGGAAGCGCCGAAAATCACCATTACGCACGAATCGCCGGGGCGGCCAACTCGCTCACTCACTGCTTGCGCGGACGGAGATGAGAGCATGGGTCAAGTCCTTCTGTCGTGCCCAAGAAGTGTAACAAGCGAGAGAGGATCGTGAGTGCTGGTGGCGGAGCGGGTGCAGTCTGTTTGCAAAGAAACGGGGGGAGCTTTCGCTCCCCCGTGATGTGGATATGACGGTAATTTACAGCGCGGCGCAGACGGCCTTGACCTCGGTGTAGAGTTCGAGGACATCGTGCCCCATTTCGCGCCCCCAGCCCGATTGCTTGTAGCCTCCAAAGGGCAGGGCCGCGTCGAAGATGTTGTAGCAGTTGATCCAGACTGTGCCCGCGCGCAGTTGTGAGGCGAGGCGGTGGGCCTTCTGGATGTCTTTGGTCCAGATGCCCGCTGCCAGCCCGTAGACTGTGTCGTTCGCTTTGGCGATCACTTCATTCGGGTCCTTGAAGGGAATCGCTGTGACCACCGGCCCGAAGATTTCTTCTTGCACGACCTTCATCTTGTCGTTGGTGTTCACCAGCACCGTCGGTTTGACGAAATAACCTTTGTCGCCGACGCGCTTCCCGCCAACCACTGCCTTCGCTCCATCCGCTAGGCCGGAGTCCAGGTAGCCACAAACGCGCTTGAGCTGTTCTTCGGAGACGAGCGGACCCATGTCCGTGGAGGAGTCCATTCCGGGGCCGACCCGGATCTTCTCGGCCTTTGCCGAAACGCCTTCGACGACCTTGTCGAAGATATTCTTCTCAACATAGAGCCTGGAGCCTGCGCAGCAACATTGACCGTGGTTGAAGAAGATGGCGCTGGACGAGCCAGCCACGGCGGCATCGATATCGACGTCGCCGAAGACCACATTCGGCGACTTGCCACCGAGTTCCAGCGATACCTTCTTCAGGTTTCCTGCGGCAGCTTGCAGGATCAGCTTGCCGACTTCGGTCGACCCGGTGAAGGCCACTTTGTCGACGTCGGGGTGGGCAGCCAACGCCGCGCCAGCGGTCTCGCCATATCCGGGAACGATATTGACGACACCGTCGGGAATACCAGCCTCCTGCACGAGCTCTCCGAGCAGCAAGCAAGAGAGCGGCGTTTGTTCCGCGGGCTTTATCACCACCGTGCATCCGGTAGCCAGGGCAGGTCCGAGCTTCCAGGCCGCCATCAGCAGCGGGAAGTTCCACGGGATGATTTGTCCTACAACGCCAACCGGCTCGCGCAGGGTATACGCAAGGTACTTCGCCCCCGGGGTGTACGGAACCGAGATCGGGACGGTGTTGCCTTCGATTTTGGTGGCCCATCCTGCCATGTAGCGGAACAGATCGACCGCGAGCGGGACATCCGCCGCCCGTGCGATCTTCAAAGGCTTTCCGTTGTCGAGGGTTTCGAGTTCGGCGAACTCTTCGAGGTGCTGCTCGATGAGATCTCCGAGCTTCCAGATCATGCGGCCACGTTCCGATGCCGTGAGCCGCGGCCAGGGGCCGTGGTCGAAGGCTTCGCGCGCCGCCTTCACCGCGCGGTTGATGTCTTCGCGATCGCCTTCGGCGATGCGAGCGAGGACTTCTCCTGTGGAAGGATCGTAGGTTGGGAAAGTTTTTCCGGAAGCCGCTTCCACCCACTTGCCGTTGATCAGCATCTTCCGCGGCTTGGAGATAAATTCTTGAACCTTTCCTTCTAGGTGGACACCGGGCATTGCCGTTACCATGACATTCCTCCTTATCAGCTGGACAGAAGTGACGATATGGACCTGGTGGAGCGGATTGGACCGTTCAGGTGGCGGGACACGTGGCGATCCGACGCGAGCGGTGAGGAGATCGGAACGTAGTCGATTTCCATCTGAAGTGCGGGGAGAATTCTAGCGCATTTCCCCATTGGTGCGGGCCGCAGAATGTAGCTTTTCAGATTGCACAGTCGCTCGTGCAATTTGCAAGCCTGGAGGCTCGATTAGGGATGGCAACTGCCGCGACAGTTCTCTAGAATCGGGCAATTCAAGACGGTCAGCAGGAGACAACTAACGCATGGCAAGGCGCCAATGTCATCGTGAACAACTGCCGAGACCCGGTCTCTTCGCATGAAAAGACAACTTCTCTGGACTGCAATTGCTCTGACCGGAGTGAGCGCGATCCTGAGCCTGGTCAAACTCTGGGGCGCGGGCGTCCCGCAGACTGTGCTGCTTGCGGCACGTTGGGTGGCGATTCTTGGGTTCGTTCTCTACGGCGTCTTCAAGAGAACGCTGACCGCATGGATCTTCATCGCAATGCTGGCGGGCGCTGTTCTCGGCCATGACTGGCCGTCACTGGCCGTGAATCTGCGAGTGGCCGCGCTTGCATTCCTGAGGCTGATCCGGACGATCATAGCTCCCCTGCTTTTTGCCACGCTGGTCAGCGGGATCGCCGGTCATTCCGACCTGAAGAAGGTCGGGCGGCTTGGAATCAAGGCGATCGTTTATTTCGAGGTCGTCACTACGCTGGCGCTGGTGATTGGGCTGCTGGCCATCAATATCAGCAAGGCGGGGGTGGGAGCGCAGGTCCCGACGCAGAGCTCGGAATCCCTGCAGGTGCAGAAGCTGACCGCCTCCGACACCATTCTGCACATCTTTCCCGAGAACGTCGCGAAGGCAGTAGCCGAAGGGCAGGTGCTCGAGGTCGTGGTGTTCAGCATTCTTTTCGGGATCGCGCTCGCCCTGGTGCGAGAAGACCGCCGGAAGCCCATGCTCGTGTTCACAGAGAGCCTGGCCGCGACCATGTTCAAGTTCACCAATATCGTGATGTACTTTGCGCCGCTGGGAGTCGGCGCCGCCATCGCTTACACGGTGGGCAATACGGGGATAGCAATTCTGCTGAACCTGGCAAAGCTGCTGGCGACGCTGTATGTAGCGCTGTTGGTCTTTCTGTTTGGGGTGCTGTTGCCGATCGCGCTGCTTGCCAAGGTTCCCCTTAGAAAGTTCGTCAGCGC
>Ga0306921_10000156_pt1 | contig 50799 bp, 37 predicted proteins | sample sta12Cox44000080_FD_203760 | JGI IMG/M metagenome (GOLD analysis project Ga0306921, IMG submission 203760) | Lab enrichment of tropical soil microbial communities from Luquillo Experimental Forest, Puerto Rico - statoxic.12C.oxic.44.000.080 (v2)... | ecosystem: Environmental > Terrestrial >... | reverse complement strand
CCGCCTTATCTTGACGTTCCCGCCGCAGTTAGAGATGCCGGCTTTTTCTCGGTGGTGCGTTACCGCTTGTCGCTCCCCCTGCAATTCTGGGAGAAATACCGCGTGCCCTATCGTGTCATTCTGCTAGGCAACTACGGATCGGAGCTTAGCCTCAAGAAGCGCATCATGCAATTTGTGGCCACGGAAGATCCGCTGGGCGCGGCGGCGTTCGTAGCAATGGGCGTCGACCGAGGTGAACTTCGCTCAGACGTTGATGCATCGCTGATCACCTCCATTTTGGAGTGCACCTTCGAACGCATGCAGGATTTTCTCCTGACCGCTGAGCTTGATCCCGGACTTTTCTATCGCTTCAAAGGCCTTAATGGAAACAAGGAGCAACTGATCGACCAGTTCGTCATGGTGCTGCGCGGCGCGATCGGAACACCACTGCGGGCTTAACTCGGCAGCGAGGCGCCTGTTATGATGGCCTCCCACGAACATCTGGGAGGCCCGATGGAGTCGTCACTGCGCGAAATTCTGCATTCCTACAACGATCACAGCCCGCTGGAAGCGTCTTTCACCATACCCGCCGCGTGGTACGTGGACGAGCGGATTGCCGGCCTCGAGCGGCAATGTGTTTTCGGCGGAACCTGGCAGGTCGCAGCGCGGCTTGACCAGCTGCAGCGCCCCGGACAGTTTATTACGACTCACCTTGCCGGAGAACCCCTGCTCGTTGTACGTTCCTCGGACGGCCAGCTTCGGGCCCTATACAATGTGTGCCGGCATCACGCAGCAGCCGTTGTCACGGAAGCTGAAGGAAGCGCCAGCATCTTTCGCTGTCCCTATCACGGCTGGAGCTATGGGCTCGACGGAGGACTGAGGGGTGCTCCTGAATTCGAAGGCGTCTGCGCCTTCGATCGCGCGCAAAATGGGTTGGTTTCCGTTCAAGTTGCTGCATGGGAGCGGTTCGTCTTCGTCAATCTCGATCCCAGCGCCGCTCCGCTGGCCGACTTTCTCGGAGGACTGGCACGCCGGGTCGCCTCGCTCAACCTCGCAAATCTGCATTTCTTCGAGCGCCGCTCCTACAGTCTAAAGTGCAACTGGAAGGTTTTTGTCGACAACTATCTCGACGGCGGCTACCACGTCCCACATCTGCATAAGGGGCTCAACAGCGTGCTCGAGTACAAGCAGTACACCATCGAGAGCGAAGACCGCTACTGCCTGCAATCAAGCCCGATGGTGGCGTCGGACGTGGACGCCTCGACCTCGGCAACCCGCCAGGGCGACCGCGCGTGGTACTTCTGGCAGTATCCCAACTTCATGATCAATCTCTACCAGGGATATATGGACACCAACCTGGTGCTGCCCGACGGAGTGGATCGCTGCATCGTGATCTTTGATTTCTACTTCGATGAGGTGAGCGAAGCGGCGGCCGAGTGCAATCGCCAGAGCATTGCGGTGGGCGAGCGGGTGAACGATGAAGATGCAGGAATCTGCGAGTCGGTCCAGCGCGGGCTGCATTCGCGGGCTTACGGTGCGGGACGTCTCTCGGCTCGACGCGAAGCAGGGGAGCATTTGTTTCATAGACTGTTGGCGGCAGACCTCAAGCGTGGTCTATAGAGGCCCGTTGTCTGCAACTGCTAGCTCGATGGCGGATGAGGCTCCCGGCAACTCCCGTTTAGCGAGCTCCGGAAGCACGTCACCCTGGGTTCCGATTCCCTGCGGTGCCTTCAATCGAAAACCGTGGTTTTGTTTCCGTAAAGCAAAATCCGATTCTCCACTTGCCAGCGGACGGCGCGCGACAGTACGACCTTCTCGAGGTCGCGTCCCTTTTGCAATAACACATCCAGCGTGTCGCGATGCGAGACGCGCACCGTGTCCTGCTCGATGATGGGGCCCTCATCAAGCACCTCCGTCACGTAGTGCGCGGTGGCTCCCACCAGCTTTACGCCTCGCTCGAAGGCGCGGTGGTAGGGCTTGGCCCCGACAAACGCAGGTAGGAAGGAGTGGTGAATGTTGATGATACGGTTGGGATAGTGCTGAATAAACCCGTTCGACAGCACCTGCATGAAGCGGGCCAGTACGATGAAATCGATATTGTGCGCACGCATTAAGTCGAGGATGGTGTTTTCGGCGCCGGCCTTACGATCCTTCTCCATCGGGACGTGGTGGAATTCGACGCCGTAGAACTCCGCCAGCCTTTGCGCCTCCGGATGATTACTGACGACGAGGGGGACTTCACAGGCGAGCTCCCCAATCTGGTGACGATGCAACAGATCCGCCAGGCAATGGTCCTGCCGCGAAGCCAGGACGGCGATGCGTGGGCGATAGCTTGACAGGGCGACCCGCCACTGCATCTGGAAGCGCTCTGCCAGTCTGGCGAAGTGCGCTGGAAAGTCGCGCATGTCAATGTCGAAGCGCTGCAGGTCCCACTCCACACGCATGAGAAAGACGTTCTGGTCCGGATCTCCGAAGTTGTCGGCTTGCAGCACGTTGCCGTTATGGCGGGCGAGGAAGGTAAAGGTCTCGGCCATGATGCCGAGCTTGTCGGGGCAACTGATCAGAAGTACCGCGCTACTGGGTTTGAAGTTCAGAGTCTCGCCGGTACTCATCGCTTGCGCAGGTCCCTGATGATCTCGTGCGAGGCGTTAGCCCCTGATCCGCCAGTCAATCCGTTGCCCGGATGGGTGCCGGAACCGCACAAATACAGACGCTTGATGGGTGTGCGGTACTGCGCCCAATCGAGCAGAGGACGCATGGTGAAGAGCTGGTCGAGCGCCAGCTCGCCGTGGAAGATGTGGCCGCCGGTAAGGCCGTAGGTCCGTTCCAAGTCCAGGGGCGTGATGACTTCGCGGGCCTCAATCATACTTCGCAGGTCAGGCACGTACTCCGCCAGAGTGTTGACCACGACATCGGCTAGTGCGTCACGCTGCGAATCCCAGTCGGCATTTCGCAGATTGTAGGGTGCGTACTGCATGTAGATCGACATCACATGCTTGCCTGCCGGAGCCAGCGAAGGATCACGCAGTGTCGGAATCGTCGCCTCGAGGTAAGGGTGTTGGGAAAACTCACCGTACTTCGCGGCATCGAAGGCGTGCTCCAGATACTCCACATCAGGCGACACTTGGATGCGGCCCCCGAGCAGTGATGCTGCATTTCCATCGACGCCTTTGAACGATGGCAATCCGTTTAGTGCCAGATTCACCTTGGCAACGGTGCCGTGCATCCGATAGTGCTGGATTCTTTGCAGAAAGCTCGGCGCAAGATGCTGCGGCTCCACGAAACCAAGCAGCGTGCGCTTCGGGTCAGCATTGGAGACAACGCCCCGTGCTGCAATCTCGTCGCCATTGCTTAGCACTACGCCCGCCGCCACACCATCTTTCACTCTGATCCGCGCAACCTCCGTCGAGGCGCGGATTTCCACGCCGGCAGCTTGCACGGCAATCGCCATTGCCGTGGTAAGAGCACCCGTTCCGCCCATCACGTAAGACCCGCCGCCCGCCGGATTGCCGTCAACCGCGGCCCGGAACAGCAGCGTGGCGCTCGATCCTGCCGACCACGGACCCAGAAAGGTTCCAAAGATGCCCTGGGCCGCGATGGTGGCGCGCAGCAACTCGTTCTCGAACCATTCCGCCACCAGATCGGCGACAGCCATGGGCGCCCAACGCAACAGACGGTAAAAATCCTTGTCACCCAGACCGCGAATCCTTCGGCCCGTCTTCAAAACATCCCAGACGTTGCTTGACGCCGGATCGTCGATGTCCGGCGGCGTCATTTTCATCAACTGAGCGACGACTTCGGCAATGTTGGCCAGGGCCTTCCGGAACTCCGAATAGTTCGCCGCTTCTTTTGTGGAAAACTTCGCGATTTCCTGCTCTGTGCTGCCGACATTGGAATGCAAGCCCAGCGGCTGGGCCGCGGCCGACAGCGACAGCACGCGCACGTCGGGGGTGTATGTCTGGAGTCCGTGGCTCGCCAGCTTCATGTCGGAGATAATCTCTGGCCGTATCGGACCGGTGCTGTGCGCCATCGTCGAACAGCGAAAGCCGGGATGAAATTCCCCGGTGATGGCGCAACCTCCGACCTGCGGCCTTCGCTCAAGCACGAGCGGCTTGAATCCGGCCCTGGCGAGATAGAAGGCCGTGATGAGCCCGTTGTGTCCGCCACCGATGATGACCACGTCCCGAGTCTCCGCCATGGCTAGTTGCTTCCCTTCGAGTGTTTCAGGATCTCCAGCGCCGCCAGCCTTCCGTTCGCGCCCATGATGCCACCGCCCGGATGCGTGGCCGATCCGCACATCCACAAATTCTTTATCGGCGTCTTGTATTGCGCATAACCCGGCACCGGACGCAAGAAGAACAATTGCTCCAGCGTTAGCTCACCCTGGAAGATGTTGCCCTCGGTCAGTCCAAATTCACGTTCCAAGTCGAGCGGAGTAACCACCTGCCGGCCAACAATGATGTCTTTAATGTTCGGCGCGAACTCGGCAATTGTGTTGATCACGTTGTCGCCGAACTCATCGCGCTTCTCATCCCATGTGCCCCCTTTGAGTTTGTAGGGCGCGTACTGCACAAAGCACGACATCACGTGCTTGCCGGGAGGCGCCACCGACGGGTCGGTTAGACTGGGGACCACCATGTCGATATACGGCCGCCGCGAATACTGCCCGTACTTCGCGTCGTCGTAGGCGCGTTCCATGTAATCCACGCTGGGTGAAATCGAGATCGCACCGCGAAGATGGTTTCCTGCTCCCGGCATGCAGGAGAAGTTCGGCAGCGCATCGAGCGCCAGGTTCACTTTGCCCGACGATCCCCGATATTTGTAGCGCTTGACTTCCTCGCGGAAATCGTCCGGCAGATGCTTGGCCTCAATCATCTTGATGAAGGTAAGGTTGGGGTCAACACTCGACGAGATGATTGGGGCATAATACTCGTCGCCCGTGGTCGTAGCGACTCCAACCGCCTTGCCATCCTTCACCAGGATCTGCGCTATAGCCACCTTGGTCTTTATCTCCGCCCCAAGCTCACGTGCCGAGTCGGCGATGGCGTTCGAGATAGCACCGGTGCCCCCGCGCGCAAAGCCCCATGCGCGGAATGCGCCGTCGATCTCACCCATGTAGTGGTGGAGCAACACGTACGCTGTGCCTGGCGAGCGCACTCCGAGAAATGTTCCTATGATGCCCGACGCCGACATTGTCGCCTTTAGCACATCCGTCTCGAACCACTGGTCGAGAAAGTCGATGGCGCTCATGGTCATGAGCTGCACCTGGTTGTACTTGTCTTCGCCGTTGAGGTCCTTGAAGCGGCGGCCGAGGAACAGCAGCTTCATCAGATCTTTAGGATTGAGCGTGGTTGGGTCAGGCGGCACCATGCTGAGGATGGGCTTGACGAAGCGGCACATCTGCAGCATGGCCTTGCCGAATTCGTCGTAGGCCTCGGCGTCGAACTTGGAGTGGCGTGAGATTTCGCGCCGGGTCATAGCGTGATCGTTGACCCGCCACAGGTGATCGCCGTTCGGTATCGGCGTAAACGTTCCGTCCAAGGGGAGGATCTCGAGCCCATGCCGGGGGAGATCGAGTTCGCGAATGATCTCTGGCCGCAGGAGTGAGACCACGTACGAGCAGACCGAAAACTTGAAGCCGGGAAAGATCTCCTCCGTGACTGCGGCTCCGCCAAGTACGTGCCGCCTCTCCAAAACCAGAACCTTCTTCCCCGCTTTTGCCAGATAGGCCGCGTTCACCAGCCCATTGTGGCCGCCGCCAATCACGATGGCGTCATATTTTCCGGATGCGTTGGAGGCCATAGATTCCTTGGGACAAGAATGCGCTACGCAACTGAAGCAGCCTATTCTAAATGCCGAGCGATGGATTTGTCTGTACCTCTGCATCATCAACGTGCATTCCGCGATGAAGTGCATGTGCCCTTGCCGCAGGCTCACGCGCACCGCTATAATCCCCGCTGACCAACCACAGCGAGGAATCCAGGTGCCCATCGGTACAGCGGTCCACGAAAGAACGTTCCGACTCTGCCAGAGTCTCAACTTCCGTGAGTGGTCAGGCTTCTATGCCGTCAGCGTTTACGAAACCCATCACGAGCATGAATACAACGCTGTCCGCAACGCCTCGGCGCTCATCGATGTGACTCCGCTGTTCAAGTACCTGATTACCGGGCGCGACGCCACGCACTTCGTCAACCGCGTGCTGGCGCGCGACATTAACAAGGTCGCTGTCAATCAAGTCATTTATTGCTGCTGGTGCGACGAGGACGGCAAGGTGATCGATGACGGCACCATCACCCGCCTCGAGGAAAACCGCTATCGCTGGACCGCCGCCGACCCCAATCTGCGCTGGTTCCGGCAGAATGCCGTCGGACTCGAGGTGCAGACCGAGGACATCACGGAACAGCTTGCGGCACTCGCGCTGCAAGGACCGACGTCCGGGAATTTACTGAAGAGTGTAGCGGAAGCCGACATCGAAAATCTGAAGTATTTCCGCAAGACGAGCGGCAAGATTGCCGGGGTCGCGGTTGACATCTCGCGCACCGGATACACCGGCGACCTGGGCTATGAAATCTGGATTCCCTGGCAGGACGCCGTAAAGGTGTGGGATGCGCTAATGGATGCCGGAAGGCGATTCGATATTCATCCTACGGGAATGCTGGCGCTCGACGTGGCTCGCATCGAGGCTGGGCTAATTCTTACCGATGTCGACTACGTCAGCAGCAAGAAGGCGCTGATCTCCGCGCAGAAATACTCGCCATGGGAAATCGGTTTGGGCAGGCTGGTTCACCTTGACAAAGACAATTTCATCGGAAAGCAAAAGCTGCTCGAAGAGAAGAGGCGCGGACCCGAGCGCCTGCTGGTCGGATTGGAAATCGACTGGAACGAGATTGAGGCGTTGTTCGATGACGTAGGACTGGCACCGCAGACTCCCGCCACCGCATCGCGCGTTCATGTGCCGGTTTATCGCGGACGCGATCAGGTGGGTAAGGCGACCTCCACCACCTGGTCTCCGTTGCTCAAGCAGTTGATCGCGCTAGCCAGTGTGGAATCGCGTTGTGCAAGACCGGGCACTAGGCTCCAGATTGAGATGACGGTGGAAGCGGTGCGACATCGCGTGACAGCCACCGTGCGTCCACTGCCGTTCTTCAATCCTCCGCGCAAGACGAAGATGCCTGTTTAGTCTGGCGGCGAAATGTCGAAATTCTCTGTGGTGCGAACCACAGACATAAGTCTTCGCATTAGGGCTTCTGAGCTTGTAGCCAGCACAATGTTCCGCCAAAAGCAAAACCGCCGCTATAAGCGGCGGTCATTCCCAAACAAGTGAATTCTTAATGGCGACTGATTGCCGTGACTTTCTGCTCCGCACCGCGGTGGTAGAGAAGGCGCTCGACCGTCTGATCCATGGTGTCCAGCAGGCTCTCGGCCGGTGGCGCATTGCGCGCGTCGTCAAGAGCGTAGTCCCATTTCTGCGATACCACCGCAGGCCGCTTTGCAGCACTTCGTTCCCTGGCCGGGAGTGCCGTGTAGGCTAGCCACAGCAGGGCCGATATGAGATAGGCCGTGCTGTTGATCCGGCTAAGATTCGCCTTGCTGACAGCGGTCTGATGTGTCACCGCCGTCACTACTAGCATATTGATCGCAGCAAAGAAGCCGAATCCAACTGAAATTCCGAACAACACATTTCGTCTGGAGATGCCCAAGTACTCGCTGAACAGCAGCATGAAGAATACCAACCCACACTGCATCATTCGGACGCTCCGCTCTACGAGATAGATTCCGTTCGTGATGTTGTCGATCTGGTTCGCGCGCCACGACGTAATCGCCCACATCCCGGCAACCAACAGCACAACCAGGGCACACCAACGAAACAGAATGACACTCAGGTCGCGCAGAGCCTCGTATGGACGGAAGGCATCTTTAAAGATTTCCTGCAGAACCGCGAACGACACAATGATGCTCAACGCACTGATAGTCCAGTACACGTAATAGAAGTTCGTCCAAGTGCGAAGCGGAAACTCAACCGCAAAAGCGATTACCTGGAATAGCACGTAGTTGAAGAAGAAGGGAAATTCACGATGTAGCCTGCGCCTGTACATGCACGCAGCAATGGCACCCATCAAAACCGGATTACCACACCACAATATGTAATCAATCAAATGCAGTCGCATGGCGGCAAATCAATGGTATCGCCAAAAGCCATGCCAAACAAGACCTATCTTGAATTGTATAAACTCTTCCAATTCTTGAATTTGGCCGCAATTCATCCTGCAACCATGAAAGTATCGCCCAATTGAGCTACTCCCCTATGGCACTATCAGGACAACTCAGCCAAGACCAATCGTGCATCCTCCTTTGAAGAAGTTGGTTTCATCCCGGTGCTTCGACCTGAATTTACACGCAGCTGGGTGTTTGGATCGCAGCCGGTTCCCGGCCGACATATCGGCATCGGTCCACCTTCGCTCGCCATCTGCCGCAGCTGGGTGTTTGGATCGCAGCCGGTCCCCGGCCGACATATCGGCATCGGTCCACCTTCGCTCGCCATCTGCCGCAGCTGGGTGTTTGGATCGCAGCCGGTTCCCGGCCGACATATCGGCATCGGCCCACCTTCGCTCGCCATCTGCCGGAGCTGGGTGTTTGGATCGCAGCCGGTTCCCGGCCGACATATCGGCATCGGCCCACCTTCGCTCGCCATCTGCCGCAGCTGGGTGTTTGGATCGCAGCCGGTTCCCGGCCGACATATCGGCATCGGTCCACCTTCGCTCGCCATCTGCCGCAGCTGGGTGGAAGAGTCGCAATTCGTCCCTTGTTGGCAGTCAGACATCGGCTGGCTGCTGCGGCTGGCTTTTATATGCTGTGCGTTTTGGTTTTGTTCAGATTGCGTATTCGACGCAAACGCCGTCAGAGTCAACACGAGTGAAATCAAGACTGCTACATGCAAATATCTTTTCATGGTTTTTCTCCTGAGTCGCAATGGACTCGAGTGCGGTTATTTTCCAAGCGATGCTGCATCGCTTGCGTCATTTGCCGGCGCCGCCAGGGGTATCGGTGCCGAGCCATCGCCAACGATGACGATCATTCCAGTTGTTGTTTTCGTGGTTGCGCCGCTGGCTGCGGATATCGCGCCGGCCAGCATGAGGCTTGCGAGAGCTGCAATGAGCGTTTTTTTCACAGTACAAAATCCTTTCCGCGAATCTCGTTGATTAAATCAAGGCTGTAGGGACTTCGTGGCAAAATTTCCTTGCTTAAGACTTAAGGCTAAACAGACAGCGGCATGACAGTTGACGAGGTTACTAAGTAGTTAACATAGCTAATCAAGCAACCTCCCCACCTGCAATCGCGCTTTCGAAAAAATCAAATAATCAGGCCGCAATATGCGCGATTACAACGGTCTGAAATCCTAGTTCCACTGTTCGCATTCTAAAGCAAGCCCTGCCGAATAAGGATCAAAGATTGAATCGCTCTTGTGCATTACGCCGCCCAAATTCATCACCCTAGTACATGTACTTCTGACCAACGCCCAGGTTACCGAGTGACCATCAATGGGTGCCAGCACACTTGGTTGTGCGAGTCGTTGTATTCTAACGGCCAGGAAAAGCCAGAATGACCGCGAATGATCCGCCGCAAAAACCTGGCGCTCACCGAAGCGCCGGACCCGATCAATCGCCAATTTCCTGTTCGATGAACCTCGCGCAAATCTGTCCAAATTGCTCGGCCCAACTGCAAGATCGTCATTGCAAGCTGGAATGTCCGTTATGCGGTTTTTTCCTGAGCTGCTCTGACTTCTATTAAGCCGTCGCCACGTCAGCCGCAGCTTTTCATCGGCCCATCGACCGCGAAACACTCACCGAGTCACAACGATTCCGTTGTCAATTTGTACGCAAGATTTTGTCGGTTCGTGTAACTTGAGTCCAGGAGTTTTTATTCCCAAGGAGGACACAATGCAACGCACAGGCAGCGCCCATTGGTCAGGTGGTCTGAAAAACGGCAAGGGTACCGTTTCCACGTCAAGCGGAGTCCTTAATAGCACCCCATACTCTTTCAGCACGCGCTTTGAAAACGGCATCGGCACCAATCCCGAAGAACTTATCGCCGCCGCTCACGCCGGTTGCTTCAGCATGGCTCTCTCCGCACAACTGGACAGCGCCGGCATAACAGCTGACAGCATCGACACCACCGCCACGATCATATTAGACAAGACAGACGCAGGATTCTCGATAACTTCCTCGCATCTCGACGTAACCGCAAAGATTCCGGACGGCGACAAGGCAAAGTTCGACGAAGCCGCAAAAGCCGCTGAAACCGGATGTCCGGTCTCCCGTGTTCTCAATGCAAAAATTACGGTGACCGCGAAGCTGATTTCCTGAACTAACTTCTGCGGGGGGTGCTCAGTGCCATCGTATCACCATCGAAACGACGCCGCTTCTGGCTGCCTGGCCTCATTGGCTGACAGCCAGAATGAACTCGTACGTATCGCTCCAGTAGCCGGAGCGCCTCCGCACAACTGCGATTCTCGCACCTTCTCAGGAATTCGACTATGCCCTAGGTTTGTATGCCAGTCAACCTATCAGCGCAAACTGCGGCTGGCCGGGGAACGGTAGCCGATTCAACCGCCCAATGAAAATACGACTTACGGTGTACATTCCTCCACGCCGCCCGGCTTACTGTCCATCGACAGAGGGTGCAGCTAAATCTATGGCTGTGAGGGAGTCGTTCAGCTGTGAGAGCGCAGAATTTCGCGGATTTCGCGATTAATTCTGGCCGCATCCTGGGCCGCTGTCTCGATCATATTGAGCCACTTTTGGTGGCTGTCATCGAGTTTGGACTGCGCTAGCAGATACGAGGCTTGCATAACGGTTTCGATGGAGTTGCTCAAGTCATGAGCCAGAGTGCGCAGCCTGGCTACGGCCTCACCGGGGAATATCTTCGACTCGTCTTCCATCACGGACTTTGTCACTTCCTCGTTGATAGCGTTGCCGGTGCGCGCGTCGCCACAAACGAAACAAGCCCGGCGACGGGGAACCCCGGAAAGGCGCTCGCGACTTCCCCCGGAAACCTTAGCACAAAATCTCTGGCCGGCCGTCTCCCGGTTGAAGCGACACGGCCGGTTCACGATCACTCCCTGCCTGGTTCCGCTCGTAGTCGGGCATGACTCATGCACTCACAATCTGCGGTGGCCGGCAGCCCGCCTTTTGCCGCTCGCTCAATGCTGATATGATGCCAGCAACGCCACGCCCGTCGCGAGCGCATCATGGGTAGACTCCGCCTGAAAACCAAGCTGGTGCTGGCCATCAGCGGTATGGTGTTCATTCTGGTGGCGGTTCTCTGTAGTGTCTACATTGCGCACCGCGTCCGCGAAAGCATCGCCGAAGCCAAGGTGAGGGCTGATTTCATCGCCAAAGAGATTCAGGACAGCGCACACGAAGCGACACAGGTTGATCTGCGTCAGCTTGATGTCGACGTGAACGATCCGGAACAGGTCCAACGGGCATTGGTGGATCGATTGCGGAGTGACCGCGCACTGAACACCCTGCTGCAGACCATACTGGCTTACTCCAAGACCACCTATGACGCGGGTATTGCGGACATGAAGGGGCGTGCCATCGTGCACACGACTGTACCCGTCGGGACGCAATTGGAGCGCCGTGAGAGTTACGACAAAGTCCTCTCCGCGGGTTTCTTGCGCCAGCTCACGATCATCTACGGCTCGCCCCGGGTCTACGACCTTTACGAGCCAATTCAGCGTGGCGAAGGGCAGCGTTTCGGGCATATCCGGGTGGGGATCTCCACCGTCTTTCTGAAGGACGAGCTGCAGCAGCCCCTAACACGCGCGCTGATGTTCTCCGCACTCACGATCCTGCTTTCGCTGGCTCTGGCGGCGGGCGTATCGAACATCGCCCTACAGCCCCTGGAGGCCATCGGGCGAAGGCTTGACCAAATGACGGCGGAAGTGCCGGACACGCAACCGCAGCCTGATCCCGGCCGAGTTGACGAATTCGGCCTGGTCAACACCAAGATCGACCGGCTTGGCCGTCAGATCCGCGACGTCAAGGAAGTATTCAGCACCCTCAAGGGAAACCTCGACCAGATCATGGGCAATCTGCAGGACGGCCTGGTTCTGTTCACCAACGACACGCGTGTCGTGCTGGTTAGTGCCTCAGCGGAGCGGTTCATCGGCCGCCCTCGGGCGGAAATTCTCGGAAAGCCGGTTGAAGAAATCTTCACCGACGCCAATAAGCTTGGCCTGATCGTGCTGGACGCATTCGCGCTTCACCAGGGCATCCCGCAGCGGGAAATAGAACTTGAGAACGGACGTCGCATCCAGATTGCGCTCGACTTCATTGACAAGAGCAGTGACCGGATCGGCGCGCTGCTGACCATGCGCGATGCCGAGTCCGTACGCCGGATTGAAAACGAGATCGAGTTGTCGCGGCGTCTGGCTGCCATAGGCCGTCTTACATCGGGCGTGGCGCACGAGGTAAAAAATCCTATCAATGCGATCGTCGTGCATTTGGAATTGCTGCGCGAAAAGATGCGTGAGATCGATCCCAATACCCGCCGCCACATGGACATTATTGGCAGTGAAATTCAACGACTCGATCGTGTCGTCCAGACTCTGGTGGATTTTAGTCGTCCGGTGGAGCTTCGCCTGTCGTCGTTCGACTTGCGCCGTGTGGTGGACGAAGTTGGAATGTTAGCTTCACCCGAAGCCGCTCGCCGGGGGGTCAAGGTCAATACCCATCTGGGCACGGATGCCTTGCCGGTGAAAGCGGACAACGATCTGGTCAAGCAGGCACTACTCAACGTGGTGCTCAACGGCGTGCAGGCCATGGAGGACGGAGGTACCCTGACGATTGTTGCTTTTCGCCATAGTTCTGCGGCTTCCATTGAAGTGCGCGACCAGGGCGGCGGAATTCCACCAGAGATTCGCGACAAGGTCTACAATCTTTACTTCACCACCAAGAAATCGGGCAGTGGCATTGGGTTGTCCATGAGTTATCGGGTGCTACAAATGCACAGTGGATCGCTCAGCTTCGATTGCGAGATGGGAGTGGGAACCACGTTCTGCCTTTCCTTGCCGCTGGCAGGGTCGCAGATAACTGAAAATAGGGAAGTTATGACGACCACCTAGATGATAACAGGGCCGCAAGCGAACTTTCCGCCAGAACTCTCGCCACACCCATGGCTTGAATGATTATGATGTAAGTACTGGTTTTGCTCACTGGCCTAGTGGTTCGGCATCCGCCGAAGATACGAGCATAATTATTGCATGATGGCAGAGCGCAAATTCGTCACTTCGCTTCTGGTTCTGGCTTTGTTGTTATTCACCGAGGCCTGTAACAAGAAGAAACCCGTTCTGCCTCCGAAGTCCCTGGCTCCTACCATTGCCGTGGCGCTGCCGAACGAGATCCCCGAAAAGCCGGAGACTCGCGTTCCCGAGGTTGCGCAAACTCCAGTGGAGCCCCCGGTGCCCAAGACGAAGCCCAAAAAAACTACTACGGCGAAGAAGACTGCGCCGGTGAACCCTCCTCCTGCACCAACACCCGCACCAGCACCCGCACCAGCACCAGCGCCTGCGAATAACAACAACGCTACGGTTGCGTCGTTGCACCCTCCCAGCTCCGAGATTGCTGCTGAGACGGCGATCGCTGCCGCCATCCCCAGCGCAGAGATGAAAGGAAAAAAGGATAAGACGGAGCAAATGATCGCCGCCACGGAGAACAACCTGAAGAGCCTTTCCCGTTCGCTCAGTGACGAAGAGAAAGCCATGAAAACCCAGATCCAGTCGCTCCTTTTGCAATCGCGAAAGGCGACAAGTGAAGGCGACTTCGAGCGCGCTTACAACCTCGCCGAGAAAGCCCAATTGCTCGCGGAAGCACTCAGCAAGAAGTAGGCCGTCAACCGACCGCGAGGTTTTCGCAAGACCTTTCGACCCCAAAGATGCGACGGTGTTTATCCCCCGGTCGATGCATACCCTGAAATTAAGCCCCCCAAACCATGGAATGGTGCGGGGTTCGGAGAGTGCCGGATCTGTCTCGTAAGATGGCGCTACTTCTTTTTAGCGGGACCCGCCGCGTTCACCTTGGCCAGCATCTCCTTCGCAGGCGCCTGGTAGGGACCGCTGATGGCCGCCGCCTTCTCCAGGGCTGCGACCGCATCAGCCTTGTGGTTCTGCTTGGCGTACGCATAGCCGAGATAGAACAACGCCGCTTGCTGGTCTTGAGGATCGCCCTGCAACAGGCTCACCGCAGCCTTGAGATCGGTAACGGCAGCGACCATCTTCTCCTGGTTTAGCTCTGCCCTTCCCAACGTAGTGTGCGCCAGTCCAGCATAAGACTTCTTGGTCTTGTCGTCGTTGGCCGGCGAGGGGCCGACCAGCGTGAGCACTTTGTTAGCGTAGGTCGCTGCCTTGGCGGCATCCTTGGGATCGGCGGCGTAGGCGTCGGCCATCATCAGCAGGATTGGAATACTGTCGGGATTCGCAGCCAGCGTCTTTTCGCCGTAAGCCGTCAAGCGCGCCGGCTGGTTCAGTTGCCGCAGACTGTACATCGCGAGTTGGGTGATCTGGTCTTCAAACTTCGATTTGGGGAACGCCGGCGTAAACTTTTCAATCTCAGTCATCCGCTTGTTGGGATCCTGCTCAGACGCAATCGCGTTGTAAGCGGAAGTCTCGAGAAATTCGTAGGTGGGTCGTGCCGAACTCTCCTCGTTGCTGATCCGCGTGGTCCAGTCCGAGTCGGATAGGTCCGCCGGTTTGGTCTGCTTCGCAATCGAATGAAACACTGCAGCACCCTGCACGGCGTAGTCGACCACCTTGCTGTTGTCCTTCATGGTTTGCGCCACACTGGCCTGCGACATGATGATGTCAAGGTTGTTGGGATACGCCTCGAGAGCCTTGCTGCCATAATCCATCGCCTTGGCCGTATCCCCGGCGGCAAGATAGATCTGCGACAGCTGCCATTCCGCGTAAGCCGTGGCGGGTTTGTTGTCGGCATATTTTGTGAGGAATTGCTCGTACGCTGCGATACGTTTCTGGGGGTCCGACTCTGCCGTGATGGTGGCCAGGTCCTTGTCTTCTGGAGTCCCCGCTGGAATCACGATGCTGGTGTTCTGCGTCCAACCGGTCAGGGATGACAGTGCTGCAAAACTGAGAATCAATAGCAGGCGATGTGTCACACGCATCTTGCACCTCGATGCGGGTCAGGGCGTCGCAAGGGCGGAGGAAATGGGGCGCGCATCCAAACTCGCCATGCAAGTCTGCCCGCGATCTGAATTCGCATGGAATCCTAACCCTTTTGCCCCCTGGAAGCTATGAGGTATCGCACAGGGATGGGTGAGTCAAGACGATAACCGTGAAGGCAAGCACGCCACGCCGGAGGCGCTCCTACTTTCGCCCTTGCCGCTTTTGCGCAACTACCAGCCCACGTGGCGTAGGCAGTAGCACCGCCGAGATCAGTCCGTCACGCTCCATCTTTAGAGCGGCATCGCGCACCTGCTTCAGATGCGAACTGGCGTCGTGCATCAGGATCAGTCCGAACGGCGAAATCTGGGGCAGGAAACGCCGTACCTCCTGCTCCCGTATGGGCATGTCGCTGTCGCTGAAAAAAAGGTCGATGGTGCCGTCCACCCTCATCTCCAGGCTCGACTCGTTCCGCAGATCGATGAGGTCGCCGAATTCTGAGGCAGCGAACGTTTCTTTGGCCGTCTCGTACACCTTGGGATCGTATTCGCAAGTGACGATTCGTCCGAAGCCGTTCATGCGCATCGCCTCGGCAATCCAAAGGGTGCTGACGCCTATAAACGTTCCGGTCTCTACCACCAGTTGTGGCTTGGTGGTCGTCACCAGCGTGCGCAGAAACTCCAGCACTTCGATCTCGGCGGTCATGGAGTCATACATGCTCCAGCGCTCCGGGTGAGGACACTCCGCCGTCGGGCGGTGATACTCGGGAACTAACGCACCGGCTCGCTCCTTGGCCTGGCGCATGATGCGGTGTTCCTGCTTCTCCTTTTTGAACAGACGCTTCAGACCCAATCGTTCCCTTCCCTCGCCGCCACTCAACATCGATTCAGCACGTTCAGCAACAATGTTGGTTCACTCAGTATAAGTGACGACCATTGGGACTTGTGGCTGGGTTAGAGTGAAGCATGCGCGAGATGTTTCGGCACCGGGGGATGAGGCTTGTCGTCGTGGCCAATCTGATCTCGATGATCGGCAGCGGGATGAACGTTGCCGCCGTGACTTGGTACATCCTGCAAGCAACCCACTCCGAAGTTTCACTGGGCCTGCTGGTCGCGCTGCAGACCCTGCCGTCGTTGCTGCTTCTTCCGTTTAGCGGAGTGCTCATCGACCGTGAAGACCGCCGCCATCTGATGCTGTGGCTCGACGGCTGCCGCGGACTGGTCATTCTACTGGTCGCTGTGCTGGCGCTGACCCATCAAGTGCAGGTGTGGCACCTCTACGGCATGACCATTTCGGTGGCCATTGGGTTCTGGATGTTCTGGCCGACCATGAACGCCCTGGTGCAGGAGCTAACCCCCGAAGACAAGCTGCTTGACTCCAACTCGCTCATGCTGGCAGCCGTGCAAGGCGGATGGGTCCTGGCGGGGGCTATGGTCGGATTCGTATTCAACAAGATCGGCCTGGGCGGAATCTTGCTGATTGACGCCGCCACCTACGCCGTCTCCATCGCGTGCGTGTACCAGGTGCGCAAGGGACGGGTGACCGTCTCGCACCTCGCGCCGCAATCGGCGGAGGCCGTCGCTGCTCCGGCGACCGCGGTAGCTCGCTACATCCACGAACTGGGAGAAGGCTTTCGCTACGTGCGGGTCAACCGGCGCGTTTTGTTGCTCGGCCTGGCCTGGGCGCTCTTCATTGCCGCCATGATGACACAGGGTGTAATCTCCGCCCCGCTCAGTGACCGCGTTTTGCATCGCGGCGCCGTGGGCTACGGCTGGCTCAACGCCGGTTGGGCCTCCGGAGCTTTTGTCAGCATCCTCTATGCGGCGCGGTTGATTCGACGCCACGGAGCGAATCGTTCGGTCACGGCAACCATGTCCGTTATCGCACTTTCACTTTTCGTTCTGCCCGAGATCCGCTGGATTGTGGTGGCCGTGCCAATCTACTTCCTGATGGGATCCGGTCGCGGTGTGGGCGGAATTGCCATTCAATCCAAAATGATGGAGATGGTGCCAAAGTACTTCATGGGACGCGTACAGAACACATTCTTCTTCCTCGCCAGTGCGCTACAGATTTGTACGGCGCTGATTGCAGGCGAAGCCGCGCATCGCAACGGTCTCAAATTTGGCTTCTGGATTGTGGGAGCGATGTATCTGAGCGCGGCGCTGGCGGCCTGGTGGCCGGTGCACGAGCCCGAAGTCGCGCTGCAATCAGACCAGGGCGCGGCAGATTGACGCGGTACGGCGCGATGTTTCGGCCACGGATTTGCACGAATCTCCACGGATTTGGTAAAACCGCTTGGAGTTTCCGGCCGACCTCGATTGGGATAGCAACAAGCTAAAGGAGTTGTGACGAAAATTCTGGGCGGAAAAAATTATGATTGTCGCCTGTTTAATCAGCTCTACAGTCACCGCCCTCGGCCGAATTCCAAATCCTGACCCGTGCCGATCCGTGTAAGTCCGTGGCTAAAGCGGTTCCCGAGTTGCTGTATCCTGCAAGCAACGCTGGTAGAGTGGCGCTTCGGCGCTGCGTCCCGCCCGGATCTTCTGGGTTGGAGCCGGGCTTCAGCCCGGCGGCACTCTGCACTGCGCGGGTCTCATCACTCATGAGTTGCCGCGTCCAGGATACAGCAACCCGGAATCTGCTCTAATGGAAATCCGCGCGTTATCACCAGGGTCCGCGCGGTGATGGCCCCTCGCATAGGCGACGATCCTCGGACGTCGGGCTAGATTAGGCGCGACGGGCTACGGGCGCGGCACATTCGATTGCCGCCTGCGGTTCGTTGCGCAGCGAAGTTGGCGGAGTTTCGCGCAACAGGAAGTCCAGCGCGATGCGGTTGAATTCCTCGGGCACTTCTTCGTAGGGCATGTGGCCAATGCCGTCCATCATCACCACTGCGCTGTTCTCCCAGCGGCGATGGAGTTCTTCCGCCGATGCGGGCTCGACGGCAACATCACGCTCGCCCCAGACCAGTAGCGCTGGGACCGTTTTCGCTAACAGCAGCGTCGACTCGATGTGCTTCAAGTCTGTCATCCACGATCTGACGATGTTCCAAAGGTGCTGTAAGCTGCCCTCGGTTACTCACCCGGCCTGAAATCCGGCAAGGCTGTCGCAAGGAATCCTCGCCGGGTCGCCGAAGAGCCGCTGAAGAAAGTCGAGACGACGAAGGGTAATCGCGGTTCGATGTACGTAAGGTAGAACCGGCCGGCGACCGTGCGCAAAAAGCGCACCCGTAAAAATCCGATCCGCGACCACGGATGGATTGGTGCCGACAACACCAGCCGCCGGATGCGATGCAACTCGCCGCGTTCGGCCGCCAGCGCAGCCATTGCGATGGCAACTCCGCCAACCCCGCGAGGTGCCCAGCACGTCGAACTGCTCGATGCCGAAATGGTCCATGAAGTTGAGCAAATACTCGGCGTCGCTGCCCAGTGTGCCCGGCAGCATCGCGCTGCGCTGCGAGAACCGCAGCCCGGCAGGTCAACCGCATATACCGAATAACGGCGTGCCAATCCTTGAATCACGAAGCGCCAGGAGAACGACTCAGCCGTTACGCCGTGTACCAGCAGCAGCGCCAATGAACACCAGCGATGACCGCGGTGCACTCCTCAACGCCGTCAACTCTCGCAAGCCCCGGCACCGCCGGCAACCCATAGGTTTCAATCAGCTCACTCTTTTATTGCCACCGTGTTACATTTTCCAGTTTTTGTGCTTTTCTGTCGAAGCTCGCGCACGCCGGCACATTGTCTGGTACCGATCGGCTCAGCTGAATGATGTTCTGTCCCACTGACGCACGGGCACGAGTAGTATGGACAGACCGGTAAAGGGCGTGGTGAGGACTGGAAAGAGTGTCGTCCATGCTGTGCGGGGAAGAATTCGATTCCCCTCAGGGGCCAAAGGCCACTGTTTACTACGCCCGAAGCGGCACGGCTGAAGCGGTGCCCGATCCAACCCGACCGCAAACAAGTTTTTCCAAATGCTGTGAAGCTATGTCATTTTCGGCTGATTACCGCGAAGAGCCGCTTCGGTATCTCATCCACGTATAGGCGACAACCAACACTGCCACGACGAACACTACAGCGTTTGCCCGGCCGACGACTCGCAGCAGCCGATGCCAATGCTGGCCAAACAGGTAGCCCACACTTGAGATGACCGTGACCCATAGCGCCGCCCCCAGAAAGTTGAACAACACAAAGCGTCGCCATTGCATTCGAAGCACGCCGGCGAGTGGGCCGGCGATCACGCGCATCCCGAAGACAAAGCGCGCGAAGAACACAGTGGCCGGCCCGAAGCGCGCGAACAGCTTTTCGTCACGCTCAATCTTCTGGTCGGAGACGCGGAACACTTTCTGGTAACGATGCAGCAGGGGGCGTCCGCCGTGGAAGCCGATCCAGTAACCCAAATTGTCACCCAACGTGCACGCCATCGTGCCGACCAGGATGATCAACGCGAGATTCAACTGGTGGTGTTGAAAAGCCAGGAAGCTGGCGAATAGCAGCATGGTCTCGCCGGGCAAAGGGATACCGGCGTTCTCCAGCAGCAAAGTGATGGCTAGCGTCCAGTAGCCGTGGTTGTTGAAGTGGTTGCGCAGCGCCTCGAAGAGGTCGGGCAGCATGATCAGGCGCGTCCGGGCTCCGGTGCGGCGTGCGCCATCGCCGATGTTTCACCTTGCAGCGGCGTCGCGGGAGTGTCGCGCAGCAAAAAGTCCAGCACGATGCGGTTGAACTCCCCGGGTACTTCTTCGTAGGGCATGTGGCCGACGCGGGCCATCACCAGCCGTGCGCTGTTCTTCCAACGGCGATGCAATTCGTCGGCCGATGCGGGATCGACCGCGCGGTCGTGCTCGCCCCACAACAGTAACGCGGGCACAGTTTCCACCAGCGGCAAGACCGCGCCAACGCGGTTTACGTCGGCCATCCATGAACAGACGATGTTCCAGATGTGAACGAAGCTGCCCGTAGGCTCGAGTCCCGCCTGATAGCCGGCAAAGCTGTCGTGAGGAATACTGGCGGGGTCGGCGTAGAGCTTCCTGAAAAAATCCTTGAGAATGAACGGCAGGCGCGGGGCGAGATGAACAACGTAATATCGCCCCCCGCGCGTGCGCAGGAGACGAATGCGCAGCCATCCGACTCGCGACCACGGGTTGATGGGGGCCGACAACACCAGCCGGCGGATGCGATGCAGCGTTCCACGCTCGGCCATCAGTCCCGCAAAAGCGATGGTCAGGCCGCCGCCCCGTGAAGTGCCGAGCACGTCGGTCTGCTCGATGCCCATGTGGTCCACGAAGTTCAGAAGGTGTTCGGCATCGCTCATCAGCGTACCCGGCAGCGCTGCGCTGCGCTGCGAGAATCCACAGCCCGGCAGATCGACGGCATACACCGAATAATGCTGCGCCAGTCTTTTGATGACGAAACGCCAGGAGAACGAGTAGCCCATGAAGCCGTGCACCACGAGCAGAGCCGGGCCGCTGCCGGCGCGAAGATACCGCCAGCGCACCCCGTTGATGACGGCGGTGCAGTCCTCTACTCCGTCAACCCTGGCAATTTTCGGAACAACCAGCGTGGATTCCGATTGCGTGGGTGCGCTCATTCCGATCACCGCACTACATTGTGCGCTTTTTGGTGGGCTTTTTTCGCACAAAGATTTTCCTGGCGATGGTTTAGAATCAATGGATTAGCTTGACTTGTTAGCAAGTAGTTGAATAGAAGTAACTTACAAGCATCCCTAAGATAGCATTGAAGTTATGGCCACGGTTTCGTTACAGGATCGGCCGAACTCCTCGGGTGGTGCGATCGGGCTCCCCGCTATCAAGAGCAAGAACTTATCCGTCCCTGGGCGACGAGAAGCAGGCACGCCCCCTACCTTCTCTCACGATTTATCGATTGCATGGCCGATCGGCAGAACGATAGAAGCTCGGACACGGGAATGTGTGACAAAAGCACTCCACTAAGAAGCTGGGACGCACCAGTATCGTAAGATCACAATCGAACCGTTGGAGCAGGTGTGGCTGACTCAGCAGAGATTTACCTCGGAGTGGATATCGGTGGCACCAAGGTCGCCGCGGGCCTGGTCAACACGCGCGGCGAGATCCTGCATAAGACGCGTAGTCCCATGCACGCTGACGGCACCGCCGACGAAGCGCTGGGATGCGTGCGTTCGGCCATCGACGCGATTCGGAAGGAGCATCCCGACGTAAAGCTCGGAGGAATTGGATTAATTTCGCCCGGCCCGGTCGATTCACAGACGGGAATGGTGCTGAACCCGTCGAACCTGCCGTGCTGGCACAACTATCCGCTGGCCGATGAGATTCGCAAGTCCTACGGTTTGCCAGCGCACGTGCACAACGACGCCAATGCCGCCGGGCTGGCTGAAGCGCTCTGGGGAGCGGGCGCGGGCTACAAGTGTATGTTCTACGTCACCCTGGGTACCGGCGTGGGCACGGCCATCACTTACAACGCCCAGCTCTATCTCGGGCGCACGGGCGCCGCCGGCGAAGGCGGCCACATGAGCATCGACTACCGCGGCGTGCGTTGCCGCTGCGGCAAGTCCGGATGCATCGAGACCTTGGTCGCAGGATGGGCCATCGCCGCCCGAGCGCAGGAGAAGCTGGCGCGCGAACGCACGCGCGGCAAGCGCATCCTCGAATTGGCTGGCGGGAAGGTGGAGAAGGTCACCAGCGAAACTCTCGCGCATGCCTGGGACGAGGGCGATCCCCTGGCCACCGAGATGCTGCGCGAGACCGCCGATATCCTCGCGGTGTGGTTTGGCAACGTGGTCGACCTGCTGGAGCCCGACATCATCGTGGTTGGCGGCGGGTTGAGTTCGCTGATGGCGCGCTGGTTCGACCGGATCGCGTCGCAGCTGCCCTTCTGGTCAGTCAATGCGCGCTGCAGCGAGATCCCGTTTGCCGAGGCCAAATATCGGGCGGATTCGGGCATCGCGGGGGCGGCGGCGCTGTGCGTGTCGCGGGCTTTGCTGTAAGGCAGAGGCAGCCGCTGATTTTCGCGGATCAACAAAGATCAGAAGACAGGCAGTCGCGATGACGCGGATCCGATTCAAAAGCCTACCGCGGATCACGCGGATAATTCAGAGGACAAAGATCGGTAGTTTTTGGAAGAGAAGTGTCCGCGTTATCCGCGAAATCCGCGGTTACGATCTTTTCGAGGCTTCGACTTCCGACAGCTTCTTTTCTTGCGGCACATCGGTTGGTAGCTGTCGGGATCGCCGAGCCACGTCACCCACGTGGAGTTGCCGACGAAAGGCTCGCTGGCCTCGAGTCCGCGCGAACCGAACTCGCGCTAGAGCGCGACCGCGTCTTCGCATTGGAAGCTGAGGGACACGCCCTGCCCGAGTACGCCTTCGGGGCAGCGTCCGCCGTGGCCGTCCTTTACGAACTCCTGCAGCATGAGCGACGCGCCCCCGCGCGTCAGCCAGCACCAGCGCACGCGACCCTCTGGCTCCCCCTTCAGCTTGATGCAGAAGCCGAGGCCGTCGAGGTAGCGGGGTTGGGGGAATCCTCGCCCCTCAGGCACCTCTCAACCCGTTTGGGAAGAAACAAAATCGAGCCTGATTCCTATCCGTGCTGATCTGTGTAAATCCATGGCTAAAAGGTTCAATGCCCCGGTGTCACAGGAGTCTCCACCCAATCCGGCACCGTACCCGGAGCGTCTTCGGCCTCGACCGCGAAGTTGCGCACCACGCCGCGATAGAGCATGCCCGCGCACATCGCAGAGAAGAACAGCAAAACGAGTCCGAGTCCGGACTGCTGCAGCAGCATTTTTCCTGTACCGAAGAGGCAAAGGTAAACCATGGCGCAGCCCAGTGCCCATGCCCACAGGTTGCGTCCCAGATCGCGATTCTGTGGAACCTCGGGAACCATGTCGGCAATCCTCTGCCATCCCCGCACGTCCGGACGCACATTGCGGTAGAAGCGGGTGAGCACCTCCTGCGGCTCAGGCCTGGTCAACAGGGTTACCGTGGCCCAGACTAGAGTGGTCACGATGGTCGTGACGATTGCGCCCTTGGCGAACACCACTGAGCTGTTGCCGTTGAACGGATGCCACCGGCTCAGCAGGAGGCTGATGGCGAGCGAGCACGCCATGGCCGAAATCTCGCTCCAGGCGTTGATGCGCCACCAGTACCAGCGCAGAATATACACCGCGCCTGTCCCTGCGCCGACCTGCAGCACGATCTCCCACCCCGACGCGATCGAGCCGAGCTGCACCGAAATCCACGCCGCCACGATCACCAGCAGCACCGTGCATAGGCGCGAGACCAGCACGTAATGTTTCTCCGAAGCGTTAGGCTTGACGAAGCGCCGGTAGAAATCCGAGACCAGGTACGACGCTCCCCAATTCAACTGCGTGGCAATGGTTGACATGAAGGCCGCGAGAAATCCCGCGATGGCGATGCCGCGATACTGGTGGGGCAGATAGTTGTTGAGCACCATCATGTATCCGGTCTCGGGATGCGCCAGCCCGGGATAGAGCACGATCACCGCCACCCCGGTCAAGATCCACGGCCACGGCCGGATGGCGTAATGCGCGATGTTGAACCACAGCACCGACAGCAAGCCCTGCTTTTCGTCGCGCGCGCTGAAGATGCGCTGTGCGATGTAACCGCCGCCGCCCGGCTCCGCTCCGGGATACCAGAACGCCCACCACTGCAACCCAAGAAACACGAAGAAGTTTGCCAGCGGGACCATCCACATCGGCTCCGAGGTCACGCCGCGCGAGAAGTTCGGCAGAAAGCTGAGCGGGTTCTCTGCGTTGGCGCCTGCGTGCACCTGCATCTGCTGCAGGCTGGTGATGACCGCGCTCATGCCTCCGCAAGCTTGAATCGCGTAGTATGCGACCGCGATCACGATGCTCATCTTGAGCACAAACTGAAACAGGTCGGTCCACAGCACGCCCCACAGGCCACCCAGCGCGACGTACAGGCCGGTGAACGGGATGAGGAACAGCACGCAGATGGCGAGCGCGGCGCCGTCGTTGCCGCGCCAGACCGAGCCGAAGCGGGACATGAAGCTGCTGACATTGGTCAGCATGGGTGTGTTGGCCAGCGTAGTGCCGACGATCGACGTCATCGCCTTCGTGACCCAGCCGAGGATGACGCAGTTCATCAGCAACCCGAGATAGACGGCGCGAAAGCCGCGCAGAAAGGCCGCTGGCTTGCCGGAGTAGCGAATCTCCGCGAACTGCACGTCGGTCAGCAGGCCCGAGCGTCGCCATAAGCGCGCGAAGAGGAAGACCGTCATCATCCCGGAGAACAGGAAGCCCCACCACAGCCAGTTGCCGGAGATGCCCTGCGTGTAGACGAGGCCGGTGACGACCAGCGGGGTGTCGGCAGCAAACGTCGTCGCGACCATCGAGGTGCCCGCCAGCCACCAGTTCACGTTGCGCCCGGAGACGAAGTAGTCATCAACGCTCTTGCCCGAGCGGTTGCGAAACCACAGTCCCAGGATGAGCGTGATGGCGAGATAACCGACAATGGCCGACCAGTCGAGGAGAGTGAAGGACATAAGTGGCAATTATCGTTGAGGCGCAGGGTAAACGCTACAAACTGTTCACATCTCGCCGCGACCGACCTCGTCCAGCCAACCGGCGGCCAGAATCGCAGCAAGGTCCACACGACAGCTGCCTTCAGTTCGGCTGCGATTCGCTGCTCGTAGTGCTCGGCAGCCAAGGCAGTCTCTTCGCTGATGTCGCCGATACTGTAAGGTCTTCGCGACTCACGGATGTAATTCCAACCGATGAAAGCTGCGCCCACGGCTCCGGTTAGGCGAGTGTCGAAACCTAGAGTCCCCACCAAGGGCGGGCGTGCCCAACCAGTAACATGTCTTCCAGACGGGAGATGAAATACAAGGAAAACCACGACCATGACTACTAACTCTAGGGGCAACCACGCTATGAACCTTTCGCGAACCGTGTAATCTCCACCGCCACGCAAGAAGATCCGCAGGACAACGAAGACCTGAATCAACAGCATCGTGAGGAGATAGCTAAGCGAATGGCTAAGAATGGACTGTGCGGCAGCGTTATTGGATCGTTCATCTTACTTTGCGAATTGCACCTTCACCGTCTTGATCTCGTAGGGATTGGTCGGCACTGTGATCACCTTCCCGCCTGAGTCGACAGTCAGGGGATTCTGGGTCTCTTCCATGAGGTTAGTCTGCCACGCCGCCGAGGCATTTTGCGGAAGCGTCAGGTGAACGTCGCCCTTCTTCCCCGCCCACTCATAGAAGCGCACGATCAGCGCATTGGCGTCCGCATCTTTCTTGATGGCGGTGATCACTACATTGTCTTCCTGGGTGGAGAAGAACGACTGCGACAGCGGCAGCGTGCCCTGGTGGCGCGTCGTGCTCACCGCCATCAACGGATAGTTGACTTCGTAGCCCTGGCGCACCGTCATGGCCTCGCGCCACGTGCCTGCGTGGGGATAGAGCGAATACATGAACTCGTGATGGCCCTGGTCGGCGTTCGGATCGGGCCACTCGGGCGCGCGCAGCAGCGAGAGGCGCAACACGTTGTCGCGGGCGTCGTATCCGTACTTGGAGTCGTTGAGCAGGCTGAAACCGTGGGTTGGACCCACCCTGTCGCCCTCAGCCACCCCGCCCGGTGCAACACCGGCGCTTGTCGGGGGCCCGGGTCCAGGCGACAAGGGTGGGGCACCCGAGTCCGTTCCCGACAGGTCGGCCCAGCGCAGCGCCGGCACCTCAAATTGCCCCTGCTCGGCGGGAGTGTTGCGCGTGGTGGGCCGCTCCACCGCACCGTAGGGAATCTCGAACGTCGCCCGGTCGTTGCGCGCGCTCAGCGGAAACGCGACCTTCAGCAGAATATGCTTCTCGTGCCAGTCGGCTTGCAGGTTGACATCGACGCGCGGCATGCGGGCGTACAGTGTGATGTCCTGCACGAAGCTGGAGTTCTGCCACTTGTGCGTGACGCGAATTACGGCGCGCAGTGGCGTGCTCTCGATCAGCTTCACTCCTTCGGCCTGCAGCAGGTCGGTGTGATGCTCGATGAAGTCGGCGTCCACATTCCAGGCGTCCCACTGCTTGGGCTTATCGACAAAGGCCTGCAGCAGGTTGCCGCAGGGCCTGCCGTCAGGGAGGTTGGCGGGAGCACCTACGCCCGCCACTGCCGGCGCCAACGCTTCGGTGTTGCTTCGTTTGTCGAAAAGGCTGGTGATGCAGCCGGTCCTGGGGTCGAGCTGGAGGCGGAGAAACTCGTTTTCGAGTGAGGTCTGGGTAGCGGCGAGGATGGGCCCCTGATATGTCGAGGTTGGGATCGGGGGCCCGCTGCCCACCCAAACGGCGGTCCCTGGGATCAATCGGATCAGTTTATATCCAGAGGCCGGAACATCAGCTGCAAGGATCCGGAGACGTACGCGCCCGTTCTGAGGGTCGCTGCTAACCACCTCACACGAGACGGGGCCCGAATCGCCGAGCGCAGCTACGTCCGTAACCGGATGCGTGAACTGGGCCTCGAATTCAATCGGTCCTGTACGTGCCCATGGCAACGGATTGAAAATGAGCACTGGTACTTCGCCGTCTGCTTTTTCTGAGCCGAAAATTGCACTCGTATTCACACCTGCCGCAATTTCGCCCAAAGAAATCTGAATCGTGTCGTTGCTGAAGCGTTGCACCTCAGAGTACTTGCGCGCAGCGTCCACGTAGTTGATGCCGATGCCCGAGCCCGGCAGAACGTCGTGGAACTGGTTGAATAGCACCTTTTTCCATGCCGCATCAAAGTCATCCTGCGGGTACGCCTGCCCAAACAGCGTGCTGATCGACGCCAATTTCTCGGCGTTGAGCATGACGACTTCGCTCTTGCGGTTGCCGCGCTTGGTCTCCGACTGTGTGGTCTGCACGCCGCGGTGAAATTGGAAATACAGTTCGCCGTTCCATACGGGCAGGTTCAGCTGGTTCTGGTTCGCGCTGAGATTGTTGAGGAAGCTGGCCGCGGTCGAGAACTCGAGCTTGGGATAAACGACGTCGGGCTTCTGCCAACGCAATGCGGTGTCGAGATCCACGCGCGTGGGGCCTCCGCCGTGGTCACCGACGCCGTAGAGGTACATCATTTGCAACGCACCGTCGGGGGCGGAGTTCGTGCCGCCATTGTATTTCCACATCAGGGGGCCGTAGAGGGACGAGTCGCGCGCCATCCTGACTGGGTCGATGGCGTTGGCGTAATCGCTGGGAAAATAGGTCATCAGGCGCGTGCCGTCCGGCGCCTGCCACCAGAACAGACGGTAGGGGAACCTGGTGAACTCCGAGGCCCACAATAATTTCTGGGTTACGAAATAGTCGATTCCCGATCGCTTGTAGATTTGCGGCAACTGGGCGTTGTAGCCGAAAGAGTCGGGGTTCCAGCCAATGTTGACGTCCACGCCGAACTTCTGCTTGAAGTAGCGCTTGCCGTACAGGATCTGCCGCACCAGCGACTCGCCGTCAGGCATGTTGAGGTCAGGCTCGACCCACATGCCGCCGACGATCTCCCAGCGGCCTTCTTTCACGCGTTGCTCGATCTCGCTAAAAATGGCCGGGTACTTCTCCTCCATCCACACGTAGGCCTGCGCGGTTGAGGCCGTGAATTTGAAGTCGGTATACTCGCGCATCAGCTGCAGCGCGGTGCCAAACGTGTTCCGTACGACCTCGACCGTCTCCGTCTCTGGCCACAACCATGCCATGTCGATGTGGCTGTTGCCGACGGCCCTGATGCTGAATTGCTTCATGTAGGGCCGTAGAGCTTCCAGTTTGCCCTGCGCCGCGCGCAGCGAGGCGTCGAAGGCCGTCTGGTCGCCGCGGTCGAGCGCCACTAGGTCGATGGCTTTCACCGCCGCAGCGAGCTGTTGCTGGCGCTCGGCCTTTCCGTCGGGATAGGCGGCGATCAGTAACCCCGCCGCCATGATCTGCTGCCGAAGAATTGCGGGATCAGGACGTAATTCGTTGGGATCGAACATCAGCGACGCAGCGGAGAGCGTCGTCTCCAGTGGCCCGCCGCAGCAGCCCACCGTGCCCGAAGGTACGATGCGCACGGCGATCATCAGCTTTTGACCGGGCTGGGCGTTCTGCGTCAGCGTGATCGGGACCTGCGAGTTTGCGTCCCCGCGCGCCAGCATGTTTCCGTTCACAAAGACAGAAATCAAAATGCCTTGGTTGCTGTTGACGCTCAAGTTCAGTGCCACCCGCGAGTTGGCAACCCCATCTCCGCTCACCGTGCGCGGAATCTCAACGTTCTGGAACAGCCAAACCGGAAGCGGCAGGTTCTGTTTCAACGCGACTGGTTTGGCAGCAGTCAGTGCGGCAAAACCCACTTCACCGTACGGAACATCGGCCGTCATCATGTGCCAGCCATCCAGCGGCATCGTCGTGACCGCCTGCAACCGGTCCAACACCGGTTTGTAGGGATCCGCAACAGGTTGCGTTTGGGCCGTCGCGAATGCAGAGAAAAACTGGACGAGTAAGACAACACCACGCGAAAGTCTCATGATAGGCCTCGACGCAGTGGCGTGCCGGGCCCTGGAGCTGGCGCGCCCTGCGTTTAGTATTCGATCCCCAGCTTGTGCTGCATCTGTTCCAGCGTGACGCCTTTCGTCTCGGGAAAAGTGAACAGCACCACGAAGAACATCAGTGCCATCATGACGGCAAAAAAGACGAACGGATACGCCCCGCCGAAGCGCTGCGCGATTACCGGAAAGCTGAACGCGATGATGGCGTTCATGATCCAGTGGGTCGAACTGCCCAGGCTCTGCCCTTTGGAGCGCACGCGGTTGGGAAAGACCTCGCTGATGTACACCCAAATCACCGCGCCCTGGGAGATCGCAAAGAATCCGATGTAGGCAACCAGCAGCCAGACCAGCATCTTCTGATGCTGCTGGGTGAAGAACACCATGGCCACGCCGCTCAGGCAAAGGACCATGCCGGCGCCGCCGATCAGCAGCAGGGTTTTGCGGCCGACGCGGTCGATCACCGTCATGGCCAGGAATGTCGCCAGCAGGTTCATCGCACCCACGGCCACGGCCTGCAAGTCGCCTGAGATCCTGCTGAATCCTGCCATTTCGAAAATGCCGTTGAGGTAATAGAGGATGGCGTTGATGCCGGCGAGTTGATTGAACGCCGCAACCGTCACCGCCAGATAAATGGGTTTGAGATACTTCTTCTGGAACAGCGGCTCGGAATGGGCCACGCCATCAACGTGGACCGAGGCGATGATGTCCTCGAGTTCGCTGGCGCCGTCGGGCGAGCCGAGGGAATCCAACACTTCGCGCGCTTCCGGAATGCGGTTTTTCGTGACCAGCCATCGCGCCGAGGGAGGAATGCCAAACAGCATGATGAAAAACAACAGCGCCGGCAGCGCTGCGACGCCCAGCTGCCAGCGCCACTCGTTCATCCCGAATCCGGCCAGGCCAATGAGGTAGTTCGACAGATACGCTACCAGGATGCCGACCACGACATTGATCTGAAACGAGCCCACCAGCAGGCCACGCCATTTCGCGGGGGCGATTTCGGCAATGTACACTGGGCCGAGAACCGACGAGCCGCCGATGCCGAGGCCGCCGATGAAGCGGAAGAACAGCAGCGCCGGCCAGCTCCAGGCAAAAGCGCAGCCCAGCGCCGAGATCACGTAGAACAATGCAAGGATGCGCAGGCTCTCGCGCCCGCCCAGGCGGTCGCCCAAGACACCTGAGCACATGGCACCAATCACCGTCCCCAACAAAGCAATCGACACGGTGATACCCAGCTGGCTGGGCGAAAGACTGAAAACCTGCGTCAACTGGTGGGTCGTTCCGGCGATGACCGCGGTGTCGAAGCCGAACAGTAGCCCACCCAGGGCTCCAACGATGATGCTTTTCACCAGGTAGAAGTTGAGTTTGCCTGCCACTGAGTGCGCCTCTCCGCTAAAGTCGATTTACCTCAGGGGCTAGAGCCCCGACTTTCTCTCGGCTTCCTACGTCACAGCTGAAGCCGTGACCTTTCAAGACCAAACCTACTCGCTCCAGACGGCCAGCTCGTTGCCGTTGGGATCGGAAAAATGAAAGCGGCGTCCGCCGGGAAACTGGAAAGTCTCGATGACGATTTTTCCGCCCGCCCCAAGGACCTTCCGCTGTGTGTCTTCCAACGACTTGGCGTAGAGGACGACGAGCGGGCCACCCTTCACCGGCTTGGCGCTCGTGGTAAAACCGCCGCCCAACCGCCCATCGTGGAAGCTGGTGTAGTTCGGGCCGTAGTCGGTAAAGCTCCAGCCGAACACCGCGCTGTAGAAGCGCTTGGTCGCTTCGATATCGCTGGCAGGAAACTCAATGTAGTCCACCTGGAAATTGTGCTCGTGCCGCTCCATCTCTGACCTCGCGTTGGCCGTGCGCTGGATATCAGCGGCCAAGATTAGCACACCGGCTTTGTCGGGCACGCTTGAACGTTGCTCGATCCGCGAGTTTTCTGTGGCTGTGGTTAGGACGACACATGAAATCGGTTCCTGCTGAGTGCGGAGGTGTCTTGCTAAACCGGCCCAAGGCTAACCCATCATGGGACTCAAGTCGCGTTGCAACAACAGTGTCTTTCTGGCCCGGGGGCTTCAGTGTGTGCGTGAGAACCTATGCCGTCCCTACGGGACTCGGGTTCATTTTCCACTTGACCCAGCGGTGAAGCGCTGGGCTATGATCTTTCGCCCCTCCGGGGCGGGCTGGTGGGCGAATATCACAATGTTCGCCCACCGCAATTTCGAAAATGAGTTCTCACGCACACACTTCAGCCCCGGTACTGACACTAAAAACCCTGCAGGCCGGGTAGTGGCCTACCCTCGGAGACGGCCTGCGTCGAAGCGGAGAGCCACGGCACGGGGTTGAACTCCACGCGCTGCTCCCGCATAATCCGCCAGTGGAGAAAGAAACTCGTACTGCCATCCCCGCGCGCCGTTCCGCCGTACTGCACCGCGCCCTGACCAAAACCTATCCCGTCGCCGTTCGCGGGAAGGGCGCATGGCTGATCGATGCCGAGGGCAAAAGGTTCCTCGACTTAGCTTCCAGCGCCGTGGTCAACTTCATCGGGCACGGCGACCCGACCATCGTTCGCGCCATGGCCGAGCAGGCTTCGCAGCTGGAGTTCGCGCACTCCAGCCACTTCACCACCGATGTGGCCGAGGAGTTCGCGCAGGCGTTGTTGGACTTCGCCGGACCCGCTTTTCGCAACGGAGCTGTCTTCTTTACAAGCGGAGGATCGGAGTCTGTCGAGAGCTCGCTTAAACTGGCCCGCCAATACCAAGTCGAAACTGACCACAACGAGCGCTACCAGATTGTCAGCCGTCGCCAGAGTTATCACGGGGCCACGCTCGGCGCGATGGCGGTCAGCGGCAATCCGGCGCGCCGGGCCATCTACCTGCCGATGATGCGCGAGTTCCCTAAGGCCAGCATGCCATACTGTTATCGCTGTCCGTACGATTGCAGCCAGGGATGCGCCGACTGCGGCCTGAAGTACGCCGCGGAAGTCGACCAAGCCATCGCCGAAACCAAAGCCACAGCGGCCGCCTTCATCATGGAGCCGGTCAGCGGAGCCACGCTGGGAGCGGCAGCCCCTTCGCCCTCGTACGTGAAGCGCGTAGCCGAAATCTGCCGCGAGCAGCAGGTCCTGCTCATTGCAGATGAAGTCATGACCGGGTTTGGCCGCACCGGGCGCCGCTTTGCCATGGACCACTACGAGGTCGCGCCCGACATCATCGCTGCTGGCAAGGGAATCTCCAGCGGCTACGCTCCCCTGGGCGCCGTGATCGCGCAGCGGCACGTCGTCGATGCCATCGCCCACGGCACCCGTACGCTGCTGCACGGCTTTACCTATAATGGACATCCCGTGGCCCTTGCCACCGGCCGCGCCGTTTTGAAGCGGTTGCTCGATGGCCACCTGATCGACGCTGCTGACTCGGAGCGCGCCGGCAGCGTTGCTTCGGTCCTGGAAGGGGAATTGCAGAAGTTGTGGAAGCTCGATAGCGTGGGCGACGTGCGCGGACTCGGCTTGATGTGGGCTGTCGAGTTCGTTGCCGACAAGCAGAGGAAAGAGCCGTATCCCGCCGAAAAGAAATTCTCCGACCGCGTAAGCGAGTGCGCCTTGAAGCGTGGTGTGATGCTCTATCCCATGCAGGGCTGCGTGGACGGCAAGCGCGGCGACCACGTTATGATCGCCCCACCAGCGGTCATCGAGGCGGACGAGGTTCGTTGGGCGGTGGAGCAGGTGAGGAACGCGATCAGCGAAGTGTCTTTCCTCTAATTACATACCTCAAAAACGGATACCTCCGCGCCCTTTCCGAATGCAGCGCTTTTGCGGAAAGTGTAGACCGAATCCCCACAGGGCTTAAAGCCGAATTCCTTCATTGCCCCAATGGCAGGGCTGAAGCCTTGCCCTTTCAAAGCCAGAAGCGGACTACAACATGGTGAAACTGCCTAGAAACATCGCGGCTATTGCGTCACCGTCTTGCATGCGTCGCCAACTTTGAAACCGGAGCCCGATACCGCCGTACCAACAGCGGAGATGGCGTCCACATCGGTGAGACGAATCACTCCCACCGGCGATGACATGCGGCGAATCACCGCGCCGGTTGATGGGTCTTTAATCTCCTTCGTCACGCGCTCGACGGTGAGCTGGTCGCCAACCTTCAGGCCGGCCTTGGCGCCGACGTTGAGCACGATCTGGCCGCCGTCCACCGCTGCCACCAACCCTTCGACGCTGATCGTACGCGCCTGGAGCTTGCTATTGTCGGCAATCAGTTCTCCACTCATTTGCTGAACGGCCGCATTCACCGCTTCGCCGAGGATGGTCTGCTGGAAGTCGCTGCTGCCAAAATCGACCGCGCCGCCGCCCCATCCGTGCCAATTGCTGCCGCCCCCCAGCAGCGAGGTACTCTCGCGGCTCGACTCGCCCTTGCCCGAGGCCACGCCCATGATTTCGGCAGTGTCGATGTTCACAATGCGTGCGTCCACCGCCACGATCGCTTTGGACTTCCGGTGACCAAATCCGCCGATGCCGTATCCACCCCAGTTGCCACCGCCTCCGCCGACCTTGGTGTTCTGGGTATCGTTGCCGAACTGCGTCACAGCACCCACGATGATCGCGTCCACGCCCAGTAGCTTTCCAATCTTGGCCGCCGAATTCGGATCGGCGCGGTCACTATTGGAGAAGTTCTGCTCACGCAGCATCTTGTCCATCGCCTGGCGTTCGATCACCGAGTAAGTGCCATCCTTCACCAAATACTTCACCGTCAGGTCGGAAATTCCTCTTCCAACGTCAACGTTGGTGCCAAACGCTGCCGCCGATGCGGTTTGAACCGTCGCGTAGTCGAAGTCGAACACCGCGACGCGTTTCTTGCGCACCTGCGGTGGCGCGGGTGCACCTGATGTTGCAGCTGCCGAAACCGCGGATGGCGCCGGCGTCTGCCCGTCGGCCAGAGACACAGCAAACATGACCCCAACCAACGCGGCCAGTATGATCCTGAATTTCACGAGTCTCCCCCTTCGAAGTGGAATCGCAGCGCCGTCTGCCTGTCTACGCCGGCGAGTGTCTGGTGCACTTGAGTATTACTTGTCCCGACGCCGCAAATTGTACAACGAAAGTGCCGGAATAGCGCACTGAGAATCGACTTTCCACCGACCTTGCATCAATCCGGTAGCGGCTCCCCTCCAAAAGCAAAAGGCGCGGATCGCACCGCGCCTGCGGATCGCAGTATTTTCTGATCGTCGCCTACGGCTGGGAAGAGCCTCCCGGTACCGTCTCGTGTAGTGTACCCAGCTCGTGCTGCGTACCCAGCTCGTGCGGAGAAGACATCACGGCCGTGTCAGGATTCAGCAAGCCCTTCTTGTCAGGTCCCAGCCCAAGCTTGATCAGCGCGCGAGCGTCGGGGAGGGACTTGGTCTGCCAGCCGTTCTCCGACTGGTAGCGCGTCAAGGCATCCTTGGTGGACGAGTCCCATTGGCCGGTCGGCTCGCCACTAAGGTAATGCTCGCGAATCAGGGCCTGCTGAATTTCGCGTGTCCGGTCCTCGTCGATTCCGTGCTGTCGGTGGGAGGTAGCCTTGGCTGATGTTTTCTTCTTGGATTTGCTGGATGATTTTGACGACCTGTGAGAACTGGAACTGGATGATTTATGAGAATTGGAACTTGATTTTGTCGACTTAGTCGACTTTGTCGTGGCGGTGGTCGTGGCAGCTGTCGCCGCAGCGGCAAGCACCACTCCCACCATCATAATTGCTAGCGATGGTAGAATCCGTAGACTCACGCGCAAATTTATCACCCCGGGAAGAAAATCTATGAATTCCGGAATAACTCGGCAATTGTAATCGCCCGTTAACCAAAATGGGAACAAGAAAAAACGCCGGGTCCTCGAAATGACACCCCCGGTCGTCCATTGAGCCGAAACGGGGGGAAGAAACCCGGCGGAGTCTTCTTCCGCCGGGACACTCGCGAGATTGTCGTTATGGGCCAGAAATGCGGGCTCGCTTTACGGCAGCGTTCCGCCCATGAATACCGTTCCACCGTTTGGACCCAGACCGCGCGGTCTGACTAGGAAGACCACGTCCTGTCCGGGCTTTAGTTGCGACTCCAGTTTCCGGAAATCGCTTTCGCTGTTCACCAGCTGTTTATTGATCTCCAGGATGACATCCCCGCGGCTGACGCCCACATTGTCACCAAAACCGTCAGGCTTCACCTCCTGCACGATCACTCCCTTGGAGTTGGGCAGCTTCAAGCGATCGGCAATCTCCGGGGTGATGTCTTTCACGTTGACGCCAAGTCTGCTCTCCTGCGGCTTGGCCTCCTCGCTGCCTTCGTCGTCATCTCCCAAGCGGCTGGCGAAGAGCTTCTGCCGGTCGGCAACGGTCACTTCCGCGATGTTCTGCTTGCCGTTGCGCACGTATCCGAGCTTGGCGCTATTGCCCGGCTTAATCGCTGAAATCTCCGATACCAACTCGTCGCCTGAAGTTATGGCCTTACCGTTCACCGAAACAATGGTATCGCCAGTCTGCAATCCAGCTTTCGCGGCTGGACCATTGGGTGTTACGTTCGCAATGGTGACGCCGCTCGACACGCCATACACGCGCTGTACAGCCGGGTTGGGCACGGCGTTGAATTCCACGCCGATGGATCCGCGCGAGACCTTGTGGTCCGGGGCGATCAACTGGTTATAGACCGAAATCACGGTGTTGGACGGCATGGCGAAGCCCACACCCTGGTAGCCGCCTCCGCTGGTGTAGATCGCGGTGTTGATACCAATCACCTCGCCATTCATGTTCACCAGCGGTCCGCCGGAGTTGCCGGGATTAATCGCGGCATCGGTCTGAATGAACGACTGAAACTGGCGCTGCGGAACGATGTTACGGCCACGCGCCGACACGATGCCAGCGGTCACGGTTTCTTCCAGGCCAAACGGGCTGCCAATGGCCAGCACCCAGTCGCCCACCGCCATGCTGTCCGAATTGCCCATCTTGGCGAAAGGCAGAGACTTCTTGGCATCGATCTTAATCACCGCCAGATCGGTTTCCTTGTCCACGCCAATCACAGTCGCGTCGTAGGTCACCGTCGCGGGATCGTTCATGAGCCTCACCCGGATGCGGTCGGCCTTCTCCACCACGTGCGCGTTGGTCACGATATAACCCTTGGAATCGACAATTACCCCCGAGCCCAGCGAACGCTCTCGCAAGTCTTCGCCGCCTGGGACTCCCGGTACCTGACCCTGCCCGCCTTGGCCTCCTTGCCCGCCGAAGAAGCGGTCGAGGAAGTCTTGCATGGGGTTGTCTTCGCCGCCTTCGTCGTCGGGCGTGCCGGGCGTCGCCCTGCCGCCGCGGCGGTGCGGGTTCTTAATTGTCGATTCGGTGTTGATGTTGACCACTGTCGGCTCCAGTTGACGCGCGATCTGCGTGAACTGGCTGGACAGTTGCTGGGGCGAGGGAACCTGTAGCGGGGTAGCGTCGGAGGACGAAGCCTTCTCCTTGCCTTTCACCCCGGCGGAAACCACCGTACCAATCAAGATTCCCAGCGACAAAGTCGCCAATATGACGAGGGTCGAAGCGAAGCGATGAGCCTTTACCTTCTCCCCGAAACCCATGTGTTGCCGATCCATTGCATAACCTCCAACGAAATGCGCCAAACTTAAATTATACGTGGTGTGGGCCGCGATTGAATGGTGCGGGGAGATGATGGAGGTCTCACGGCCTATTGAGAGGTAACCCGGGACAAATTGTTGCCTACCGACGCAAGAGGAATGGCACTCGGGTTCACTTCCCAGCCTCGTAAACCGTTTTCCCGCCAACTACCGTGCGCAGTACCTTCGTCTTCAGGATCTCGGGCGGCGCCACCTTGGTCAGATCGCGATCCAGCAGCACGAAATCCGCCAGCATGCCAGGAGCCAGGGTTCCCTTCTCGTTCTCGGCGAATTGAGCGTATGCCGACCCGACGGTATAGGCCGTCAAGGCCTGCTGGATTGTAAGTTTCTGCTCCGGATAGTACTCCTTAGTGCCGGCCTCGTTCTTGCGCGTCACGGCAGAGTAGATGCCGCGAAATGGTGTGAGGGGTTCGACCGGATAATCCGTGCCGAAGGCCATGGGAACGCCGTTGTCGAGAAACTGCTTCCAAGGGTACGAGGTTTTGGCGCGCTCGGGCCCGATCCGCTCCACAGCCCAGTTCATGTCGGTCAGTAGATGACTGGGTTGCACGGAGGCAATGACCCCCAGCTTCTTGTACTGCGCGAACTGATCGGGCGCGATGACCTGGTCGTGTTCGATGCGGAAGCGGAAGTCCCGTAGCCTGGTGGCTCCTGCAGCGGCGTGCGCCTGCGATCCCGCTTCGGCTGCGGCGAACGCGTCCAGAGCCATTTGTGCGGCCCGGTCGCCGATGGCGTGAAATCCCAACTGGAATCCGGCGGCCACGCGCTCCACCGCCATCTTATTCAGCGGCGCCTGCTGATATTGCGGCAGCCCCGAATTGCCGGGCTCATTCGCATAGGGCGCCAGGAGCGCCGCTGTCCGCGAACCCAACGACCCATCCATGAAACCCTTCAGCATGGCCGTGTGCAGCATGGGATCGTCAAGTGGATGGTGTTTGCAGTGCTCCACTAGCGTTTCCACAGGATCTTTGAAGTTCAGCCATTCGCTAATGCGCAGAGTGAGTTTGCCTTCTCGCTCCAGCTCCTCATAGATCAGGAAGTCGTCCCACGAAGAGTTGTCCTGCGCGGAAGTAAGTCCCCAGCGACCGGCATCGGCCAGCGCCAGTTCGGCGGCGTGGCGACGCTGCGCGGGCGTCGGCGGCGGCACCTTGACCAATACGAGACCTTGCGCCGATTCGCGAAGAATGCCGGTGGGCTCACCCTTGGCGTTAACGTCGATTTTCCCGCCCTCGGGCGGCTGGGTCTGGCCAGTGACACCTGCGGCTTGCAATGCCGCCGTGTTGGCGATGGCGATGTGTCCGTCGACCCGCACAAAGATCGCAGGATGCCCGTTCGTCATTACGTCGAGGTCTTGGCGAGTCGGCAGCATTTGCCCCGGCCACTGCGTATGGTCCCAGCCCTCGCCCACAATCCATTCGCCTGGCGCGGCTTGGACAACCCGCAAACCAATCCGATGCTGCATGTCATGCAGGGTCTGCGTTCCCGTGAGATCGACATTGATTTTCTCGAAGCCGCCCGAAGCAAGATGCACGTGCGCATCATTGAAACCGGGCATCACGAAGTGCCCGCCCAGATCAACAACCTCCGTGCCGCTGCCTTTCAGCTTGCGAATTTCGTCATTGCCGCCGATGGCCACCACTCGCTCATCACGCACCGCCATGGCTTGCGCGCGCTCTGGCTTGGCCTGGGTGTAGATGTCACCGTTAACGAAGATGGTGTCGGGCTGTTGTGGGCTATCGGCGGCCGCTGGCGAAGCACCGAATCCCAACTTCACCAATGTCGTGGAGACCAGTATGACGAGCAGGTACAACTTCATTCTTGGGAAACTCCGCACAAAGTCAGCGTCAGCAAAAGGATTCGTTTCAGGCCCAGGTCGCGGCCCGCAGGATCGTACCACTCGGTCATGGTGTGGGCCCCGCCTCCGCCGCCGCCCGCGCCAATCGCGATGGCTTCACGGCCGAGCGACAGAGGAATGTTGGCATCCGTCGAAGCCCGCTGGATACGCGCCGTGTTGTTCAATTGAGCGTCAACCGCCCGGATAACCCTCAGCAGATGGGCATCGGCGGGAAGCTCGGCAGCGGGCCGGTCTCCGATGACTCGCACCTCCACGGTTAGCGTTCCTTGCTTCTTTCGCCCGCTGGTTTCCGCGGTTCCCTGCTTCACCGCTTCGCGCAAGGCGCGCTCCAGGCGATCGAGTTGCTCGACCGACGCGGACCGAGTATCCACCCGCATGGTGGCCGATTCCGGAATCGAGTTCACCGAGGTCCCGCCGTGAACGATGCCGATGTTGAACGTTGTCTTGGGCACGTTAGCCACTGTGGTCTGGCTGAAGCGGTCGATGATGCGCGCCAGGGCAACGATCGGATTGGCAACACCGAAATCGCTCCACGAATGTCCCCCCGGCCCGCGCACCGTAATTTCGTAGCGGCGGCTGCCGAGACCCTCGGCGACGATCGTGTCGGTGCCTGCTCCGTCGAGCACAACCAGCGCTCCGATCGACTCAAACCATTTCGCCTGTTCGAAAATGTGCCGCATGCCGCGCAGGTTGCCCTCGCCCTCTTCTCCCACATTTCCGATGAACAGAATGGACGCTGTGGTTTCGATGTTGGTATCACGAAGTGCGCCGGCAATCGCCAGCAAGGCCGTGATCCCGGAGGCGTTGTCGGAGATGCCCGGTCCGTAAAGCTTGCCGGCTTCGCGCGCAACCGCAATCGGCGTACCCGCGGGGAAGACGGTGTCGAGATGGGCACTGAGCGCGAGGTACGGCACGTTAATGTCTTTGCCCGGCCGGACGGCGAAGACGTTGTCCAACTCGTCCTGGTGGACTCCCGCTAGTCCTAACTCTTCGAACTGAGACTTCAACCAATCGCTGCGCGCTGCCTCGCCCCACGGCGGAGCCGGTATCGCAGTCACTTCCAGCTGGCGGTCTTCTAATTCGCGGGCCTGCGACCGGAACCAAGCGAAGGCTTCGTGCACGGATCGCAACTCCGCCACCCGCGCCACCATCTGCTGCGCCGAGCGTGCCTCACGGGATTCGCCCGAGGCCGGCGAAATCGCTCGTCCGAACGACGGCTGCTGTTGAGGACCCAGGGCCATGACCGATGGTAATACGTTTGGTGGGAAACTGAGAAAGGCGTCCAAGCTGGCAAGCCTATGCCGCTGTTACGACGCCATGGAAATCCGCACGCCTGCGGCGCGGCAGCACTCCAGGATCTCGGCCTCGGTCAGCATGGTCTCGGAGCTCTTGGCCCGCGCAAAGATGCGCTCGACCAACTCCGGTGTCTCGGGAATGCCGCGGCGCTCCAGCCAGAAATGTACATTCGACTTGCCGCTCATGGGGCCGATCTCGATGATCTGTTCCAGTCCGAAGTAATGTGAGGGCACCCCAGAGTAAATGCTATTGGCGAGCATCACGTCGTTCTTGCGATACGCCTTGATGACCGCCGCCGCGTGCACACCGGTGCCAGTGCGGAACGCGTCGCCGCCGACTACTGGGTAGTTACGCGGTATAGGAACGCCGGTGGCCTTCGAAACCGTCTGGCAGTAGTCCTTGAGCTGGTTGAGCTCCTGGCTGGCCCACGGCTCGATGCCCATCAGCTTCAGGTTTACCAGCATCTGGTCCATCTGGGTATTGCCGACGCGTTCGCCGATGCCGCAAGCGGTCGCGTGGACGACCTCGGCACCTGCCACCAGCGCGGCCATGGCGTTGGCCACGGCCAATCCGCGATCACAATGACCGTGCCACTCGACACGAATGTTTTGGCCCGAGGGTTTCACCACCTCATTGACCACGAAGTGCATCAACGCGACGGTGCCCATCGGCGTGGCGTGTCCGGCGGTATCGCAGATTACGATGGCGTGCGCCCCGCAATTGATCGCCGTGGAGTACAGCCGCCGAATCGTCTCGGGATCGCAGCGCGTGGTGTCCTCGGTGACGTACATCACGTCGAGTCCGAGCGAAACCGCATACTTCACGGCCTTCTCGGTAGTGCGCAGCAGGAATTCGTCTGACCAATCTTCGGTGTAGCGGCGTATCGGGCTCGATCCGATGAAGGTCGCCGCCTCGATGGGCACCCCGGCGCGCTGCACGATTTCGGCGATCGGCCGAATGTCATTCGCATGCGTGCGGGCGGCGCAGTTGGGCTTGATCTTTAGCCGAGCACGCCCAATTTCCCGTGCCAGCGCTTCGCAGTGTGCCATCACGCGCGGCCCTGCTCCTGGCAGACCGATGTCGAGCATGTTGATCCCGACCGCCTCCATCAGGTGGAGGATCTGGATCTTCTCGTCGATGGTGGGATCGCGAACCGAGGGCGATTGTAAGCCATCGCGCAGCGACTCGTCGTTGAGCAGCACGCGGCCAGCAGGCTTCAACGAAGCCGAATAGACCTTGTTCCAGTCGTAAATCAGTTCAGAAACTTCTGCCGACACGGTCCCCTTCCGTCGCTAGGATTCGAACTCTCAACGAATTCTCCGTTAGGTGTATTGAGTGGAACACCGCTACCGGTTTTTGAAAACTCCACTTCCCTCGCGTTTTGAAATGGGCACGGCTTCAGCCCTGCCTTAAGTCGTCGATTTTGATGTCCCGAGCGGACATCAACCCGCGAGGCATCCCCTGCACCAAACACCTTGCCCGGCAGTTCATCAGATTGGCCTCGCCGATGCCCCCACGGCATCGTAATGCAACTCCATCCCCACAGATGGAAGGCAACGCCACAGCGTTGCAAATCTTCCCCAGGCAGCGGATTATGGCTTCTCTTCCGCCCCGTCCGCCGGTGCCGCTGGCGCAGGGGTCTTCGGCACCACCGTCACGCCAAATATGGACAATTTGCCGACCCCGGCTACGTTCTTTCCCCGCGGCTCTTGCGCGTTGGGCAGGTAGAGGGTCTTGCAATGCTCGCAGCGGTATACTTCCGCATTGTCTCCATAACTCTGCCGCACGTCCCCGCATCCCTGCTCGACCACATCCGCCAGGTAAAACCAGCGTTTCAGGTGCCCGCCGCAGAATTTCCCCTTGGCGTCCTTCTCGTTACAGGCACGTTGCAGCGCCTTCTTGTATTTCACTTTGTGGTTCGGCAACTGAGCCGGAGAATCGTCTGGTTGATCAGCCATGATGACAGCTGGGCCCTGGGAAATGGGTCGCACGGTGTCTCAAAAGACAAACCACTCGGTCCCGCATTCGTAACCGCACATTGTAACGCAGCCCAATCGCTTGGCGCGCCACGATGCCTGTGGGTGACAGATCAGCAGCTACCTTGCACAATCCCCACCGCAACCCGGCGGAACGGGGTTAGCCCGGCGCGTGAGCGCCGGGTGGTAAATGCATCAAAACTGTTGAGCCGCGCAGCGGCGGCACCGCCTCCGAATTCCGCGTCAGATCCGGTTGGATCGACGCAGTGCGCCCGTCGCTCGCAATGCGCCCTTTACTCGGGCGCCCAAACTGCTGCCGAACAGCATGTCGATAAACCCCGACATTTGCCGCTGAAAGCTCAGGCCGTAGCCGTACCACCATACTTTCGGCACACCAGGCAACAGGTCGACGTCGACATACTTGACCTGTACCATCTCGGCTAGGCCCAACTTGCCGTGGGTGCGGCCGATGCCGCTCTGCTTGAATCCGCCATGCGGAGCCTCGGCGATCCCGAAGCCCGAAATTGCGTCGTTGATCATCACGGTTCCGGCCTTGAGGCGCGCGGCGATGGCTTCTCCCCGTTTGCGATTGGCGGTCCACACGCTGGCCGCCAACCCAAACTCGCTGTCATTCGCGAACCTCACTGCGTCATCGTCGATGTCGAAGGGCGCAATCGGCAGCGCGGGACCAAAGGTCTCTTCGCGCATGATACGCATCTCGTGGGTGACGTCGGCTAACAGCGTGGGGGCATAGAAATTAGGGCCCAACCCGGTCATCCGGCGTCCACCCGCCAACAGCCTCGCACCGCGGGCCACGGCATCGTTGACGTGCTCCTCCACCGTGCCCAATTGGCGTTCGTGGATGAGCGGCCCCATCTCCACCTCGGAACCAAGTCCCTCGCCGACGCGCAGCTTTGCGATCTTCTGGCGGCAGAGTTCGACGAACTTCTCATACACGCCGCGCTGCACGTAGCAACGCTCGACCGAGAGGCAGGTCTGTCCGGCGTTCATCATCGATCCCCAGACCGCGCCGCTCGACGCCACATCGAGATCAGCGTCTTCCAACACGATCATGGGGTCCTTGCCTCCGAGTTCGAGCACCGCAGGCAACAGTCTACGGGCCGCGGTTTCGGCCACGCGCTTGCCCGTAGCAACGCTTCCGGTGAAAACTACTTTGTCAATGTCTGATTCCAGCAGCGCTCCGCCTAGCGCGCCGGCCCCGATCACAACCTGCATCAAGTTGGGGTCGAGTCCAGCCGCGACCAGCAACTTCTGCAGCTCCAACGCAACGAGCGGCGTCAATTCAGAGGGCTTCAGCACAACGGCGTTGCCCGTTACCAGCGCGGCCAGTGTCTCGGTGGCAGGAAGCGAGAACGGATAGTTCCACGGCGCGATAATTCCGATCACGCCGTAGGGCTCGCGCACCAGCTTCCCGCGCTTGCTCTTCATGGCCAGGTTGGCGTGAGGCAGCGGCTCATCGCGCAGAAAGCTGTGTGCGTTGCGAATGCAAAACTCGGCGGCGTCTAACGCGACGAGAATTTCCGTGGTTATCGCTTCCGCCGTCGGCTTGCCGGCCTCACGGGAGATCAGCGTTGCCACCTGATCGCGCCGTTCGCTCAATAGGCGCTGGAAGCGTTTCAGCACGGCATTGCGCTCGGCCACAGAAATGGCCTGCCACGCCGGCTGCGTCAGTTTGGCACACCGCACCGCGTCATGTAATTCTTCCGGCGTCGCACAGGCCAGTTCGGCCAGCGTCTCGCCGGTTGCGGGATTGGTGCTGACGATGGTGTTGCGGGTCGCGACTTCCGGGATCGTGCTCATGGCATTCCGTACTCCACGCTGACCAGATACAGGCCGCAGGCGGGAGCGGTCGCGCCGGCAGTGCTTCGGTTCTTCGCGGCGAGGATGGCGGGAACGTCTTCCAGCTTCAGCGAACCCTTGCCCACCTGGAGAAAAGTTCCCATCAGGTTGCGCACCATGTGGTGCAAAAATCCATTGCCACGGATGGTGTAGATGAACTCGTCCTCGGTCCTTGCCCACAGCGACGAGTGGATGGTGCGCACGTTTCCCATCTTCTGGCTCAAGGCGTCGGGGACAAAGTCTTCGTAGATGTCCAGGCTCTGCGACCCGATCTTTGCCAGCACCTCTTCCAGTTCTTTGCGTGGGACCGCCATCGCGCTGCTCCCTACGCGTTTGCCGGCTCTGCCCGGCATGATGGCAAGGCGTGGGTTGCGTTCCGGATCAGAAGCAGCAAACGACGTGAAGTCGAAGGTGCCGACGATGAATTCCGAAGCCCGAATCATGGCGTCTTCGTCCATCGGATAGGGATCGTGACACACATAACGCGCCAGAAACGGAGGGCAAACTTCGTTTCGGTGGATGCGGTAACGGTAAGTCTTCGCCGTCGCCGAATGGCGCGCGTGAAAACTGTCATCGACTATTTCTACACCGGTCACGCGGATGGCTGGCGGAAGAATATCGTTCAGCGCGACCATCAAGTTCCGTTCTGGGACGGGTGAGGTGACGCGCACCGAGGCGACTTGCGCCAGGGCATGAACACCCGCGTCCGTCCGTCCCGAACCCTGCGGCAAAACGCTTTCGCCGGTGATCCGCCCGAGGCATTCGGCAAGGGTTCCCTGCACCGTGGGGAATCCGGGCTGAATTTGCCAGCCGCGGAAGTCGGCCCCGTCGTAGGCCAAGGTGATCTTCAGGTTACGACTCACGTTGTCGTCCTTGCCGTAGAAGTGCCAGCTCGCATTTTGGTTAAGCAATGTAAAGCTGGTAACAGCCCCCACCGTCAACGTTGTAGTGTCAGCTATACTAAGCCATTACTGCAACTTACGAGGCTCAAATCAAATATCGCTGATGCCTGGCGCCGGGTAGAGTGTGAACCTTCGGATGCTCGCTTCCGTATTAGAGACAGGCGACAGGAATCCACACGAGGACACTGAGTTCACATGCACTTTTCTGGAGAAGAGGGAATGCCCGTTTTTCGTTTTGTGAATGTAGCGGTCCGTAAAGCCTTTGCGCTCGGCCTGATTGGGTTGCTGGCGACGGCGAGTTTCGCGCAGGAAGCCTCGCAACCCGCATCGCCGGCTTCCAATCCTGCGTCGGATGCCGTGAAACCTTTGCCGCAGGCTCCGGCCCCGCAGGGCAATGCGTTCAAGCTCTATTCCGACCAAAACTACTCCAGGGGCCAGTCGCAAATACCGAGGTTCTGGTCGGTTTGGGGAGTACGAAGCGTGCCGCCGGCGAATTTTACAAACTCGCCACTGATTGACCGGGTCATTCGGGATGGCAAGATGTACATTTCAGTTGACGATGCCGTCGCCCTGGCACTGGAAAACAACCTCGATATCGCCATCCAGCGCTACAACCTGATCACTGCCGACGTTGACATCTTGCGCACCAGTTCCGGTGCAGCCGCACTTGGCGTCAATGCCGGTTTGGTACAAGGCACACCCGGGGGAATTACTGGCTCCGTCACTTCCGGCGGAACCGGTACCTCAGCCACGGGCTCGACCGGTGGCGGCGCTGGCGGCACCACCATCGGAGCCGGCGGCGCGGCGGCCGGCGCGGCGGGCATTGTGGCCTCGACCCAGGGAGAAGGCGCGCCGATCGACAACTTCGACCCGGTGCTTACTGGCACGATCCAGGGCGAGCGGGCGACCACCCCACAGTCCAATATCATTTTCACCGGAACCCCGACTCTGGTTCAGAACACCACAACGTACGACTTTGCTTACACGCAGGGGTTCTCCACTGGCACCCTGATGTCGGTCGGTTTCAACAACAACCGCGTTACCACCAACTCTTTATTCAACACGGTGAATCCGGCGCTCAGCACCAACTTCCGTTTCCAACTGCGTCAGCACGTGCTGCAGGGGTTCGGCTACAACTCCAACCAGCGCTGGATCAGAATTGCGCGCAATAACAGAGCTATCATCGACGCCAGCTTCCAGAACCAGATCATTCAGACTGTCTCACAGATCGAGAACATCTATTGGGACCTGGTCAACGCCTACGAAAATGTGCAAGTGCAGCGGCGGGCACTGGAATTGGCGGAAAAAACCCTCTCCGACACCCAAAAGCAGGTGGAAATCGGCACCCTCGCGCCGATAACCGTGGTACAGTCCCAGAGCTCAGTGGCCACTGCCAGGCAGAACCTGATCGTTTCGCAGACCAATCTGCAGTTGCAGCAGTTGCTGATGAAGAACGCCATTACTCGCAACACTGGTGACCCGATTCTCGCGACTGCGCCGGTCATTCCTACTGACACGCTACAAATCAACGAGCCGTTCCAGGTGCCGCCGGTGGAGCAGCTCATCGATGCCGCCTTGAAGAACCGTCCCGAGATCACTCAATCGCGTCTCACCCTGACGAACCGCCAAGTTGGTCTGAAGGCAATCAAGAATCTTCAGTTGCCTACCGTGGATGTCTTTGCGTTTTATGGCGCGGCCGGTCTGGCTGGGGACCAGAATATTTACAACACCTGCGGCAATCCTGGCGTGCCACTTACCAACTGTGTCCCGCCGGGCACCATAGCGTCCACCGGCTACGGCCACGCCTTCGGAAACCTGTTCAATAGCTCGGCGCCCGACAAGGGAATAGGTGTCAACATCAACATCCCGCTGCGTAACCGCCAGAACCAGGCCGATCAGGTGCGTTCGGTGATTGAGTACCGGCAGGCTGAGATGGCCGCTCTGCAACAGGCCAACACCATCACATTGCAGGTGCGCCAAGCCCAGTTTGCCCTGCAGCAGAACTACGCGGCGCTGCAGGCCGCTATTGCCGCCCGCGATTATGCGTCCCAAAACCTCGACGCCGAACAGAAGAAATACTCTCTTGGAGCCTCCACCTCGACCCTGGTGTTGCAGGCGTCCAGCGCTTTGACGCAGGCGGAGTCGAATGTACTTGCGGCCGCCACTAACTACGAGAAGTCCCGGGTGCAGCTCGATCTATCGACCGCCGACACACTGGCCAGGTTGGGCATCGACTTCGGAGATGCAGAATCGGGCCAGGTGCAGAAGATGCCCAAGGTGCCCGGCATCGTTCCGGCGAACCCGCAAGCGCCGGGGCCAGCCGAACCGAAGCCCGTGCAGCCGACTCCACCGACTCAGAATCCACCGTTGCAATAGACGACAATAACTCGCCTGATCAACATGCCGCCTTGCCAAGGCGGCATGCTTTTTTGTTTCTGCCGAGCCAGGTGCGCGGTTAGCATGAGGAGCTTGAGTCTCTCTGTCGTCATCATCACGCTCAACGAGGAAGCCAACCTCGCCCGTACGCTGGCCAGCGCCTGCTGGGCTGACGAGATCGTCGTCGTCGATTCCGGGTCGACTGACCGCACCCGCGAGGTCGCCGAGTCTTTCCACGCGAAGTTTTACGTTGAACCATGGAAGGGCTTCGCAGCACAAAAAAACTCGGGTTTGGTAAAAGCCTCGGGCGAATGGATTCTTTCGCTCGACGCTGACGAGGAGGTCGAGGCGGCTCTGGCTGACGAAATCCGGACCGTACTCGCTGCGAACCCCTCGGTCGCCGGTTTCTGGATTCCACGCAAGAATTTCTTCCTCGGCCGCTGGATCAAACACGGCGGATTTTATCCCGACCCCAAGCTCCGGCTGTTCCGGCGCGGCACGGGTACATTTGAAGACCGGCTGGTACACGAAGACATACGTCTTGACGGCACCACCGCCCGTTTGCAACACCACCTGCTGCACCATGCCTATCCCACCCTTGACAGCTACATCGAGCACATGAACCGCTACTCATCGCTGGGCGCAGAAATGGCCCATGGAAAGCGTTCGCGAGGATTCAGCTTCATCAGCATCGTGGTGCGCCCCAAGTTCACATTCCTCTACAACTACCTTATGCGTCTGGGCTTTCTCGACGGGCACGAAGGTCTCTTGCTGCACGCCTACCACGCCACCTACGTGAGCTGGAAGTACGCCAAGGCATGGGAGATATCGCGCAAGCCACGAGCCTAGTCTAGAAGGTCGTCCCCGGACAGGCATGACCAGAGAGTCGAGATCTTTCGGTGCCGAATGCTTCACTCGCACACCAACGGAGAGGTATTTGCGATGGCTTCTCGCTACCTTCTCGCGAACGTCTTCACCCGATTGTGGCTCGCAATCTCGTCGTCCGACTTCTTGCGCAGTTGCAGGGTCCTCGAAGTGCACGTCATAGGAATGCCTACACGTCGTGCACGCCAGCGGTACAACGTCTTCTCGGAACCGCCGAATGGGCGATGTGACATTTTAAAATTAACGATGATTTCGCTGCGGCGGTCCGGACAATCCTCACACCACAGGCTTTGGTTCATGCCTTGATCTTGGTCCCCCCGGTCCAATCCCGTCGGTGACGCCCGTCGCTATACCGACGTCCCTGCCGATTTGCCAATGAGAATCGTCGAGTTCGCGACCGAGTTGCGGCAGATGTATTGACCGATCAACAAGTCGGGAATTCCGGCCCCGGTACGCACGATTTTCTGACCTGCAATCGTCACGTCTATCCAGCCATCCGACCTTTCGCGTTCGGAGAGCGCATGAAACTCATCGGGCCAGCGAAACTCTTAGCGACGGCATGCCTGTTCGTCGCGTGCTTGTTGGCCATCGTCCATCTCAATACCCATCGTGTCGTCGCTGCCCCTCCTCAGTTGCCGATGAACGGAGGCCAGGGCTTTTTGGGTCAGGGGTGCGCCCAGGGCGATCACACCAAGCGCTGCTCCATCAGCGCCAACGGCCCGTTCTTTTCGCTCACCAACGAGCAGGGTTCCACTTCGTCCGGCCACCTGCAGGGCATGAACTCCAACGTGATCGTCGCGGACCAGTGGCAGTTTGTGCAGGGCATGCTCAGTCCTGACGGCACCCAGATCCATTGGTCGAATGGCACTTGCTGGGCCAGATGCAATGGTGGTGGCGGCGGTGGAGGCGGGGGCGACCGGCGTCATCGTCCCAACCTTCAGGGCACGTGGTATCGCGACGGCAATCACTCGCGGGCGTGCTCTATTGATCAGCGCGGCAACAACCTGGCCTTCACCAACGAGCAAGCAGTAACCGCACAAGGCAAGTTTCTAGGCAACAAAAACGTCACCGCCAACTGGAATGGCCAGACCATCAATGGCACACTTGTCAAGAATGGGCGGCCAGATCAACTGGGGACAACCCGGAACCATGTGGAGCCGCTGACGCCAACCAGGGCGCCCTTGCTCCTCAATCGGGCATCTACTAAACTGCAACGTTCGCTGCGCCGTGCTGAGGTTCCCCGGAATCTCTGCCTGGCACACGCACACCGGGGGGACCAATATGCCTGATAGCACCCAGCCCAGTGGGAAGACTCTCGCCGACACACCGGTCACCGATCTCTTCGAGAACGGCCGCCATCCTTCCGAGATCGAAAAACAATGGGTCGAGAAGACCCTAGCGCCGTCGCTGGAGAAGTCGCCAGAGAAGCCCATCGGCGCGCCCACAGGCATCAACCTCGATGAAGGTGGCGACGCCCGCTTTTCCACCATCTCGGGTATGCCGATCCGCCGCCTGTACACCCCGGCCGACCTCCCTGCCGACTGGACGTACGAGCAATACCTGAATTATCCCGGGCAGCCTCCCTACACACGCGGCATTCACGCCAGCGGCTATCGCGGCAAGATGTGGACGATGCGTCAGTTCTCGGGCTTCGCCTCGCCCGAAGAGACCAACGAGCGCTACAAATATCTGCTGGCGCACGGCGGCCAGGGCCTCTCCGTAGCCTTCGACCTGCCCACGCTCATGGGCTACGACAGCGACCACATGATGAGCGAAGGCGAGGTCGGCAAGTGCGGCGTGGCAATCGACTCCCTCGAAGACATGGAGATCCTCTTCGACGGCATCGACCTGGAGAAGACCACGGTCTCGATGACCATCAACTCGCCCGCCTCAGTGCTGTGGGCCATGTATCTCGCGGTCGCCGAGAAGCAGGGCGCAAACTGGAAAAAAATCTCCGGCACCATCCAGAACGACATCCTGAAGGAATACATCGCGCAAAAGGAATACATCTATCCGCCGGCACCTTCGATGCGCCTAGTGATCGATACCTTCGAGTTCGGCACGAAGTTCACGCCACGCTTCAATACCGTTTCCATCAGCGGATACCACATTCGCGAAGCTGGCTCGACTGCGCTGCAGGAGCTGGCCTTCACCATCTACGACGGCGTCGAGTACGTGGAGTGGGCGCGCCGCCGCGGTCTCGACGTGGACGACTTCGGCCCTCGCCTCAGCTTCTTTTTCAATGCGCACAACGATTTCTTTGAGGAGATCGGTAAGTACCGCGCGGCACGCAAAATCTGGTATCGCTTGACGAAAGACCGCTTCGGCGCCAAGAACCCGCGCACCTGGCTGATGCGCTTCCACACCCAGACCGCGGGTGTCTCGCTGACGGCGCAGCAGCCCATGAACAATATCGCGCGCGTCGCGATCCAGGCGCTGGCGGCGGTGCTGGGCGGGACGCAGTCGCTGCACACCGACAGCTACGACGAAGCCCTGGCGCTGCCCACCGAAGAAGCAGTGCGCATCGCGCTGCGAACGCAGCAGATCATCGCGTACGAGTCGGGCGTGGCCCACACCGTCGATCCTCTGAGCGGTTCGTATTTCGTGGAGCGCATGACGCTCGACATGGAGAAAGGCGCGTTCGACTACTTCGAAAAGCTCGATGCCATGGGAGGCATGGTCGCTGCCATCGCGAAGGGCTATCCGCAGAAGGAGATCGCCGAGTCGAGCTACCAGTTCCAGCGCGCCACCGAGGCGAAAGAAAAGATCACCGTGGGTGCCAACGAGTTTGGGGTGGAGGAGCCGTCGCCGAACATTCTCTACATCGGCGAAGAGGTAGCGCAGGCGCAGACCAAAAAGCTGAACTCGCTGCGCGCCCGCCGCTCCAACGACGAAGTCCGCCGCACGCTCGACGCGCTAAAGAAAACCGCGGCGCAGGAACCCCAAGCTGGAAGCGATGGCAAGATTTCTCCGGTGAACACGATGCCGTTCATTATCGGTGCCGTGAAGGCGTACGCGACAGTCGGCGAAATCTGCGACGCCCTGCGCGAAGTGTACGGCACCTACGAAGAGAGCACGTTCGCGTAGAAATCCGCCGGCGTTATGGACTATCTCATCAGGCGCTTTTTCGCGATTCTTAGGCGATCTGCCGACAATCGACCAGCTTCACAACAAGGCTCCGGCCTCGAATTTGGTCTGTGCTCATGGATGAGACTACTCCTTGGCGCGCTAGAGACCGTGCTTCTTCCGTTCGGGCTCGTTGTGTGGATGGCTCTGAAACCAGAAGGCGCTCCTCGTTTTGTCCTCCTCATCCCCTTCGGTCTGCTGCTTGCAATCTGTTTCGCCAAGTCGGAACAAAT